>VOFK01000309.1_pt1 | contig 64000 bp, 53 predicted proteins | sample 5384121 | NCBI WGS metagenome assembly VOFK01 (sample SAMN12384730, study PRJNA508395) | human gut metagenome | isolation source: healthy gut J | host: Homo sapiens | reverse complement strand
TCTTTAATCAGGGAAATATTACAGATAAGTCCATTGGATGGAGCAGGTAGCTGTTGTACAGCCACAGTTAGCTGCGGCATTGATTAAAGTAACCGGCAAATTCGTACCGGAATACGTTGTTCCACCTTTGTCCGCAGCACTGACCGTCATGTTAACTAAACCGGAAGAGGAACCGGAACCCCAGTCGGAAGTTGCCATCGTGACGCAGGCTTCCTGACCCAGACCTTCGTATTTAATCGTGAACGCCGCATCAGCATTACCGTTTTGAGCAGCGGTACCTATGGTAACGTTACCGGCAAAAGCATTGGTAATTACTCCGCCGCCGCCGTCCATTTCGCCCGGGATAATGCCGAAAGAGATGGCATTGGCATTGCTCAGGCCGGAATAGTTGCGCTGACCCGAGAACAGCGTGCGGATGTTGGCGACCAGCATTGAAATCTGGTCCATGCTCTTATTGATTTTGAACTTGGTCATCGCCTTTGAATAGCCGGCGATACCGCCTACTGACAAAACGCCGATAATGGCCAGCACGCCCAGCATCTCCACCATCGAACGTCCGTTCTGTTCACTTCTGTTTAAATTTATCATAAGACTTTCCCTAACATGTAGAATACTTTTACATACACACTAACAGCTAATGGTTAATAAATTACAAATTTATTCAAAGTTCCATAAAATAATGCTTTTTTTCCGGCAAATTTTTGCGGCTTTTTCTTTGCTTACCGGCAGGGCGTTTTCGCCGCCCCATTGAAAAACGGTTTCTTCGTCGCCGTTTTTAAGAGTAACGGAAAGCAGCCCGAGCTTGATTTTTTCGCTCAATGGATAAACGGCCATGTCAACGCAGTCTTTTTTTGACAGATTTTTGAAGGCGATGTAAAAACTGCGCATGCCCGGCATGACCATACTGCCGTTTTCGTCGCCGCCGACGCTGATTTCCGCAGCAACCGGGCTTGTCAGGCGGCCGTCGCGAAGCATGGCGGACGGAGCAATCTGCTTTTGTATGACGTTTTCGGTTGAAAGCCCCCAGTAGTCCGGCCGGTTTTTATAGTTGCGGCGAATGTTTTCGGTCAGCTGTGCCAAATTGTCCATCGCGCCGATAACCCGTTGATTCGGACGGCTTGCCACATGCCAGACGCCGGCAATAATCAGTAAAACCGTCAGCCCTGCCGCCAACGGCGTGGGGTAGGTTTTAACAAATTTTTCAACGCGGCGGCAAAAATCGGTCATTTTCATCTTTAAGCTCCCATTGAACTGGTAATCTGGTCTTGCATCTGGAACACGCCCATAACCGCCCAGGCAATGACGCCGCCTACCGAAAGCAGGGCAACCATGTTCAAAATGGACGCCTTTTGCTCAATCAGATAGACGGATTCTTCCAGCCAGTCGTTGGCTAAGGCTTCCAGCGCTTCTTCAAAGTTGTCCAGTTCCGAATAGATTTTCAGGTCGCTGATGATTTCCTTGTCAGGAAAGTCAAGGCCGGTTTTGCTCAGCGCCTGGCCAAGGTTGTCACCGTTATTGATGAAAACCAGCGTTTTGTCAATACGTTCTTTCAGATACCGGCTTGAATCCCGGCGCAGGGCGCGCAAAGCCGTCGAAACCGGCGTACCGCCCTTGACCAGAGCCGACAGAGCCAGCAGCCAGCTGATGCCGGTAAAGACCTTATACAGCGACCATGGCGGCAGCCGGTCGATAATTGCGCGGATTGTTCCCGTCCAAATGCCGATGGTAAAGTAAATGACCGCCATAACGGCCGGCAACGAAGCAAAAGCCACCGCCCAGTAGTTTTTAATCCAGTCCGACAGGTTTACCAGCGTCAACGCCATGCCGCGCCAGCGTACCGTCGGTGCCGCGTCAATCATCGGCGGCACCATGTAGACGCCGATACCGTAAATAATCAGGATGGCCATCATAAACAGAAACGACGGATAGGCGATGGCGCCGATAATCGGGCGTATCATTTTGGTTGAACCCTCGGTAACGCGGATAAGGTTCATTAAGGCGCCTTCCAGGTCGGAAACGTCGCCCACCGAAAGCATCAGTCTTTCGCGGTCGGGGGCCCAGCCTTTCAGCGCGTCGGAAAACGGCAGACCGTTTTGCAGGGCCTTGGCCCAGCTGGCAATGGCGATGGCCATCGGTTCGTCGGGGTTTTTGCCGCCGTTGGAAGCGCCGTCATGCAGCATGTCCAGCGCGTTCATCAGCGAAAAGCGGTTGCGCATCAGCGAGGCGATTTTGCGATAGATTTTCAAACGCGTCTGGTTTGAAAAATTGCAAATCATTTTGGCATAATAAACCTCAATGGCGTTCAGCTGCTTCATGGCGCGGGCCATGGAGGCGGATCTGCGTTTGCTGTCATCCTGAGCCATAGTAAAACTCCCTAGTAAACCGGACGCTGGTCAAGCAGGCCGCACCAGCGCTCGACTTCGTCCAAATCAATATATCCCTTGAGCATGCGCTCAATCGCGGCGTCTTTCAGCGGCCGCCCGTTCAGGTCGCTGGTCCAGTAGTCGATAGCCTTTCTGGTTTCGCCGTTGATCATCAGTTCCAGAAACATTGCGTCCGGCAGAATGATTTCCGGAACGCTCATGCGTCCCTTAATGCCGCGGCCGTCGCAGAATTTGCAGCCCGGCCCGCGCATATAGGTGTTTTCAATGCCGAAGTCGCCCAGCGCGACTTTCAGGCGCTGTACCTGCGGCATGTTCAGTTTTTCTTTGACCGAAACCCGGCAGTGCGGACACAGCTTGCGGAACAGACGCTGCGAAATCAGGCCTTTCATCAGTTCCGGGTCTGCCAGCATATAGGGCTGAACGCCCATGTCGCGGAAACGGGTAATGATGGCCGGCGCCGAGTTTGCGTGCAGGGTCGACCATACGCCGTGGCCGGACAATGCGCCCTTGAACGTCAGTTCGGCGGCTGCCAGCGCGCGGATTTCGCCGACCATAATGACGTCCGGGTCGGAACGCAGCGCCGCCGACAACGCTTTGTTAAACTGTTCGTCTTTTTCTTCTTCGTCATTGGCGTTGGTAACCGGCATCTGCCGCGCGCCCGGTATCGGATACTCCGGCGGGTCTTCCACCGTAATCAGATTGATTTCGTAGTTTTTTTCCTGCAAAAGCTTAATCATGTTACGCTGCAGGGTCGTACTTTTTCCGGAACCGGTCGGGCCGGCGATGATGTTCAGGCCGATTGGTACCGCACGCAGGCGATAAAACAGGTTTTCTTCATATTCGCCGAAACCCAGAGCCGCCAAATCGCCGGAACCGTCAGGATTGTCGTCCGCATACAGCAGACGCATAACCAGATACTGCGTACCAAAAGCGATCGGATTGAACTGCAGGCGGATAGCCAGCACGTTGTGCGGCAGCATCAGTTTGCCCTTTGAACCGCGCAGCGGTGTGGAACCCAGTTTTTGCGCGCCCTGAAATTCGTTTTGCGCATAGTTCGCGTCCGAAATGTCCGCCGAGGCAAATGCCGCGCGCACGAAAGATTCGCCCCATTCTTTGTTATATTCCATTTCTGTCTGCATCATACCGTTGATGCGAAACATAATCTGCGTGCTGTCGGCGACGACGATGTGAATATCGGAAACTTTTTGCGAAGCGGCCCGGGCGACCACGTTGACAAAGTCCTTCTGCATCTGCAGCTGGTTCAGGTCTTCGTCGTTCTCCGAAATCGGCTGGTTGCGCTCGCCGAAAGCGTATATGGCGTTCAGTTCGTTTTGCGAAACATAGCGGGGTTTGCCGATGCTGAGTTTTTTCTTGCGCGCCAGAACTTCAAAACTTAGAACGCGGCCGTCAAATTTGTGTGATTCCGAAACCAGAAAGGTGCCGTCGGAAAACAGCGCCAGCAGGCGGCGCGTATCATCATTGATAACCAGCGAAGAACCCGGCAGCGTCAACAGCCTGTTGCCATGACCAAAAAGCTGGTCAAGAATATTGACCGGCTTTTCTTCAACAGTCTCGTCTACTGCCAGATTGGTGTTCCTTTTAAGAATACCGGTGTCCGGCTGCTGCAAGCTGTCTTCGTTGTTTTCGGGTTCATCAACCATTATGCCTGCCTATCGGACGAACATGCCGCTTCCTAAACTCGGAACCCCCTTGTTGACCATGGTTGTGTTGCGGAGCTCGGCGTTGGCGTTCTGTTTGGCCGTTGTTTTGTTTTTTTTGCCCTGAATGTCCGATTTTACGGGTTCTTTTTCCAAAATTCCGCCGGCGGCAAAGTAGAGATAATCTTTCATGCCGTTGATTTCAGCCCGGACGTATGTCTGAGTGATTTCGTCAATCCGGTGGCCGGTCTGCAGAACGGTGCCGTTGCGAACCATGAATGAATCGCCGCCTTTGTTAATCAGTTTAGCCGTCAGGTTTTCACCCTTGCCGCGGATTTCCATAATGGCGTATTCCTCGGCCAGTTTCGGCAGTTCTTCCTCTGTTTCCGTAACCACGACCTCGGGCTGGGCAAACGGATTGGTCTTGTCGTTTTTCTTCTCGGCGATTTCGGCTTCCAAACGCGATTTCAAAATCGAAATCTGCGTTTGCAGGTTTTTGACTTCGCGCTGATAGTTTTCCTTGGCGGTTTCGGCGTCTTTCTGCGCTTTGGTTGCCAGAGCCGAAATATGCGCCATCTTGGTCTTCAGTCCTTCAATCAGGTTCTTTCTGTCCCTTTCGATGTTTTTAATCTGTTCATAAAGTTTGCCGTTGTTTTTAATCCATTCCTGCTTTTCTTTCAGCATGGTTTCCTTGTAGGCTTTCAAAACTTTTTCCTGTCTCAGGCGTTCCATTTTGGCCATCGCGTCCATAAGCGCTTTTCTTTCGCGCAGGATTTTGGCTTCCTGTTCTTTTTCCCATTCAATGCGTTTGCGCTCTTTTTCTTCTTTTTTGGCTTCTTCTTCTTCAAGGGCTTTCTGACGCTGGGCTTTTATCGCCGCAATCTCGTTTTTGATTTTTTCGCGGCGGAGTTCGAGAGTCAGCAAAGCCGTCTGTTTTTCCAAATCAGACATCTGCGAAAACAGCTTGTTGTCAATCTGGTCCAGCAGTCCCTCGCCGAGATTTTCAACATCCGGTGCGTCAATGTTTTCCATGGGATCCGGCAGCGCGCCCGTATCGGCGGGCAGAGCGTTGGGGCCGTTCATCGGTGCATTGGGGCCGATGGCGGGAAGATTGGCATTCGAACCGGTTAACGGCATGTTTGCGTTCGGTCCCGTCAAAGGCATGTTGGCATTGGGACCCGTCAATGGCATGTCGACGTTGGAAGCGGCTGCGTCCGGTGCGTTGGGGCCGATAAGCGGCAGATTGTCCGCAACCGGCTGCGGCGTGTTCAAATCCGGCACTTCCGGCATATTTTCCGGCTGACCGTTTTCATCCGGGTTTGTCAGCGGCTGATCCTTGGGAAGGCTGTCCGGAGCCGGGAGTTCGTCCGGCAGCGACAACTCGTCGGGAATACTTCCGTCAACGCCGAGAAAATCGGTGTCGTTAGAGAGCTGCGGCAGTTCATTGGTCTCCAAAGTTACGTTTTGCGCATGCAGGTTTCCGGCCGCCGTCATGCTGATGACGGAAACGCCCAGAGCCAGACACAAAAGCTTTTTCAAATTACAAAACATAGATTGCTCCCTCATATTCCCAAGTTTTAGCACCGGTATTGTATCTAATCATAGTAATCTCAAGTCCTGAAAATTTTATTAATAAATCGTTCCAAATCACAGGATTGTGTGTCGACGTAAATTTAAATTTTACCGAACGATACACGTTTTGCTGCGGCGAAGTGTAGGAAAAACTCGACAGGTTGACGGCCTGTCCGATGGACTGGAACAGATTGTTCAGCGTATTTTTCAGGTCGATGTCGGTTTTCAGCGGCGGCGACGAAATCTGACGGATTTTATCCAGCGGCACCGATGCAATCAGGCTGTTTCCGTCGTCGGAAATCGAACGCCCCGAGAACGTGATGCCGGACATGTCCAGCGCTTTTTCAATCCACGAAATCCGCCCGACCTGCCGTGACCATGAAGTCGTCAAACCGCCCGGCGTGCACGAAATGTTGCCGATAACCCAGCCCGGCGGCATAATCGAAACCACGTCCTGAACCGCCTTATAGCAGTTTTTCATAACCTGTTCGGGGTCGGAAAGCTTCTCCCAGGGTTTGATTTCCGGCGGCACTTCGACGGGCTTGACCACTTTAGGGGCAATCGGCGCGATAATCGGCCGTTTCGGCGGCGCCAGAAAAATGCCGTTGATGATACTGGAAAGCAGCCACAGGCCGATAATCGCCGAAATCGCGATAACCAGCATCAGCTTTGTGCCGCGCAGCGCCTTAATCTTTTGCAGCTTGGCGCGCATACCCTGCGACATGAGTTTTTTGAGGTCGGGATATTCGGTTTCCTCAATTCCCCATTCCGGCGGTGCGATTTTTCTGCCCCAGTCCGGAACAGCCAGCATTGACAGAAACTGGTCTTTGGCTTCCTGTTCGTTCAAAAACAGCATATCGCCGTCGGAAAGAATAATGTCGTTGCGGATACAGGTATACCACCAGCCATTGTCAACTTTGAATACCGCCACAAACGAAGATCTGTCGGCCATGGCCGTCGCCAGCGTGACCGCCGCGACGTTTTCGCCGCTCTTGTAGCCTTCTTTCGAGGCGCAGATACCAAACTGCGGCGCTTTGCCCTGCTTTATGCAGAACAGGTCGGCGCCTTCCATAACGCCTTCCGAGGCCTCTCCGACTTCCGTAAACGGATCGTCCTTGTTCTGTAACGGCTGCCAGAATAAGCTTGTCGCATAGGTAACGCCGTCGAGTTCGATATTCGTACCCCAGGTACGTCTGCCGTCCGCGTCGTAGTCGTCGTCTAATAACTTAGCTTCTTCCAGCACTGTTTTGCCCTTCCGAGATTAGTTGCCGCTCATTCTGGATTCCGGTGTCAGCGGGGATTCCAAAACAACCGGCGTTAACATGATGACCAAAATGCTTCTGGTCTTGGTCGCAACGGCCGTGCCGCCCAGCAGCGAATTGGTTGCCGAACCGACGCCGGTCTTGGTCGCTTCGTTTTCAACGCGTTCATAACCGGTCAGAACCAGCGTTTCGCCTGATTTCAGAGCCACTTCCTGCGTAAAGCCGCGGGATTCGATAATCGGGTTCTGAATATACTGGCCGCCCTGGCCGCTTTCTGTGTCGCCGCCGCCCAGGTCAACCCTTTCCAGCTGAATCAGGTCTGACAACGTCAGGTTAAACATCAGCAGCAGTCTCCCGTGTTCCAGAATGCGCGGCAGCACGTCCAGCGTAAAACCGGTTTCGATTTCTTCCGTTTCGGTCGAAATATCATAGTAGCTTGCGTCGCCGCCGCTGTTGGTCTTGGTAATTTCCGAAACGTAGTTTTGTTTTTTTATGACCTGAATCGGCGCCGGTTTGTTGTTAAGCGTCGTAACCGTACCGGACGTAATCAGGTTGGTTGTGCCCTGGCTCGACAAAGCCTGAATGGCGCTGGTAACCGTCCAGTTGCCGGGCAGGATTGTCATGGTCAGGTTTTCGGTAATGTCCGTGCCGAGGCCGGGAACGCTGGCCAAGCCGAGCTTGGTCTTGCCGTCGTCGAACGCGGCGGTCAGGTTCAGGCCGTACTGGTCGCTGTCGTCAATGTTGACCTGCAGAACCTTGACGCTGATGGCAACCTGCCGCGACAGGCGTGCGTTCTGCTCATTGATGAATTTTGCGACTTTGGCAATGTCGTTCGGGGTCGCTGTAATCGAAATCGTGCCGTTGGCCGGATCCATGGTCAGCTGCGAACCTTTGTCAATCATGGATTTGATTGATTTTTCAATGTTGCCCCACAGTTCAATTTCCGCCGAACTGGCCAAAGTCAGCGAAGAACTGCCGCCGCCGCCGGAATCCGTCGACGAACCGCCGACGTTGACCGACAGGGTCGGTTTGGTCGGCAAGCTGTAAAGAACAAAGGTCCTGGTCTGGTATTTATAGAAGTAAATTTCTTTCTTTTCATATTTCCACCAGATGCCGAAACGCGAGGAAATTTCGTCCAGCAGGCCGCTCAGCGGGCCGCGGTAGGAAACCAGCATTTTGTTCGGTTCGGTCCAATCTGCGCCGACCGTGTTGGGGTTCGGCTTGTTCTGTGTGGCATTTTTCAGCACGTCGGTTTCCAGCTGCGGCGCGTAACGCACTTTTAACGACGTGATTTTGTTAATCATGTCGCCGATTTCATACAGCGTAATCGGCCGGTTGGAGATGAGCGTAATGCCGTCCTTGGCTTCCAGATAAGAGGGAACCGGTTCGCCGTCATATTCGATTTCGCTGGTGTCGCCGAGCCAGATGTCGTTTTTGACCCGGACCACGTCGGTTGTAATCGGTTTTTCCGGAATTTTGGCCTTTTCCTTCAGGTCAATGGTCGCCTCAACTTCGCGTTCGATTGTCGCGTCCATGCTGGTGGACAGGGAACATGACGCCGCAAAGACAACGACGGCCAGAGCCAGTCCGAATTTCTGTAAGTTATTAATATGCATTCTCATCCTCCATGGTCTCGACAACTAAGACGCGGTTTCCTTTGTAAAATGTGGCAATCGGTGCCGGCCGTGCTCTCGCAAAGGCTCTGATTAAGGCCGAACTGACGTCGGCGAAACGTCCGCGGAACATGGCGCCCGCCGTTAAGGTATAGTTGCGGTTGGAGTTCCATATTAATCTCCAGCCGGCCCTTTCGCTCCATTCGGTCAGCAGGGCTTTGAGCGTTTTGCCTTCTTCGGCGAGCCAGTCTTCGACCGGATCTTCGCCGGCGGCCATTCCGGCCTCGTCGCTCTGGCCGTTGTCCTCGGTCAGCTTAATTTCCTCTTCATAATCGACAACTTCGTCTTCAATGCTTGGCGGAATGGATGCGGACAGGTTGTTGCCGGCCGCGGCCTGCGTGATGTTCTGGTCGCGGGGCGTCCTTTCGCCGTATTCACGGTAGTCTGCCGCCACTTTGGTATAGTTTACGAACTCATTCTCGTCGGCGCTCGGATCCACACTCTGAAACTCGGAAGTCTGGTAAGTGTTGTCGGCGCAGCTGTTGGGATCGGTGCATACAAAATTGTCCGGCGCGGGTTCCATAATGGTTCCGCGGCAGCCGGATGTAACAAATATGCTGAAGAAACAAGCGGCTAATAAGATTGTCTTGTTCATTCTGAGGTTTCCTAAGCTGTATTTTGTCATATTTTTTTACCTATCATACATATTGAAGAATAAATAATCAAGCGCGGTGCTTTACTTATTACCATGACTGGTAGTATGCCGCTTGGTCTTTGCTCTCCTTTACGTCCCTGTCAATGTTGCTGTTAATTCTTACCGTCCTTATAATAAACGAGTTTGGTTCGCGGGTTGTGAATACGGTATTGATTTTACGGTAATCTACACCCTTATTGGTTAAAATATTATGTAGCAGGTTCAGTCTTTTCTGTTGCAAGGCGTACGAACTGGTGCCGTCAATGCGGATTTCCAGAATGACCGAACGGTCGGAGTTGACTTTATTGGCAAAAGCCTGAATCCACTTCAGCGTCGTTCCTGAAATCTCTGCGCGGTTGGGCTGAAAGGCCAGCCGCATTTCCGCAGGCAGGATTTTGGTCGGTTTGTTGCCGTTTTTGTGCCGGCTGATCCTTCCGGTAATCCGATCGACAAAACTGTTGCCGCTGTCCTCTTCGGTGGTCTCTTTGCTGCTGTCTTCCGTCGAACCCCCTCCCGAAAACAGGGAGGTAATGCTCTTGAGCAGCCCGCCCTTGCTTTCCTTTTTGGGACTTTCCGTCGGCATGCTGACGCTATCCTCTTTGGAAAGCTCTTTTTTTATCTGGTTTGCCGCTTCCTGCTGGTCGTCGGTTTTGTTCTTGTCGCTCTTGGAAGATTCCAGCTGCGGAACCAGATTTTTTTCGTTCAGAATGTCTTCCGGAATGGGAATCAGAATATTCTGCACCATGTCGGCGGCCAGTTTGACGCTTTTGCCGTCTTCGGCCGTGCCTTGAGGGGGCTTCAAGCGCGGCCTGTTCCGCGTCTTTGTAATATTTGGCGTCCAGAACGGCGTTGTTTTTGGGAAACTTTGTGCCTTTTGCCGCAACCCACGGATTGTCGCTGCCGCTTTTTTTCGGCCATGCTTTCCCAGTTTTTGCCCGGCTGTTGCTCTTCTGCCTTCGGCTCCCGGCGGACAATGCCGTCGGCGGCATTGTCTTTGTTGATCATGCTGCTTATCGGCGTATTGCCGCTGACCATGGCAATCTGATCCTTGTCGGCCGCCTTGGCGACTTTGAAGCGACCCTCGGTTGCGGCAAAGTCTTTTTGCAGCGGAATAAGCAGGTTTTGATCGTTTTCTTCAATGTCATAATTGTCGCCGCCCTTGTCGTAACCGCCTTCGTCGTTGCTTTCCGCAATCGGGGTTATGGCTTTTCTGGCCGGTTCTCTGGTTTCGCCGCTGGCAATCAACAGCGGTTTCGGCGCATGCAGATCGTTCTCGTCGACGCTGTAGTCTTCATCGCCGGTATCCCAGCCGCCCTGGTCTTTTTCGTTTTCGGGGTCGGTTATCGAAACGACCCTTTTCTTCGGCGCCTCTTTTGCCGGTGCCGCCACGGCTGCGGCAGCCAGCTGTTTTTCGGCGGAAACATCGGTTTCTTTCGCCGCTTTCTCGCCGTCATAAACCGGAGGAGGGGTGTTCATGATACGGTCAAAATCGGCGGAAACGAATTCCTTGCCGGATTGGCTTTCCTGCTCTGCCGGCGTGTCGGCAATGTCTGCCGCGGCAATTTCAAGCGGAATATCGTCAAAAACGGGATTGTCCGGTGTTTTTGGCGCTTTTTGAACGGCCGGTTCGGCGGAAGGGGTGGGCAGCTTTGCCGGCGCGTAAACGGTTTCGGTTGCCGGCGCCGGGTTTTTCTGCGGCGGCAGGCTTAAGGCGATTTTCTTAATCGGGCGAACTTTGGCGGAAACGGCGCCGCCGGCGTCGCCCATGAAAAACAACGATATGTTTTTGCTTGGGATTTTAACATTTTGAGAGGTTGCTTCCGGGGTATAAAAAAACAGTCCGTTTATTGTGAATAAAATAAACAGTGAAAAAACAAAGCTGCAAACAAAAGTTTTAAAAGCCGTTTTTTTCATAAATTATAAACCCCTCTAAACTCTAGATAATTCAATATGCGACTCTTGGCAAGCAGATATGAATTTATGCACAAATTTTGTGGATTCTTTCCCCTTGGCGACATAAGGCCTGCCGTTGCGGCAAAACGAAAAATTTCCGTTTCGCCGTTTTGCTCTTGCTGCCGCCTTTTGCCGCCGATTTTTCCGGCATCGGCCGAAAACGTGTTTTATGTGCCTGTTGTTAGAGAAAAATTTACCATTCCGGGCGTAAAAATAAGGGTGTTTGGACACCCTGCTAACTGTGAATTTTTTGTTACAGGAAAAAACATTAAGCTAAAACAACAGGTTATCTCTTTTTGGACTGGATGATTAATGCTGGAAAAAAGTTTAAAAATTAGCTATTCTAAAAGAGTATAAGAAGTTTTGCTAAATTAATTTAAGGAGAAAGATTATGCGATTTTTAAAGAAAAATTTTTGGACCCTCAGCTGTCTGGCATTAGTAATGGTCATGGCAGTCAGCGGCAACGCTCTGGCTGACGGCAATACTCTGATGGAAACCGCTCAGACGAAAGCCAAGAGCGTATTCTCGTCAGTTAAAACCATCATCTTCATTGTCGGCGGTTTCGGTCTGGTCGGTCTGGCTTTCCAGGCTATTTTCGGAAAAGTAAAATGGCCTTGGTTCGCTTCTCTGGCCGTCGGTCTGGCTATTCTGGCCGCTGCCGGTTCCATCGTTGAATACGCTACCGGTTCCCGCGATGCCGGTCTGGAAACAACCTTCGGTGACATCTAGTCTGACCGCTTGATGTGAACTGACTGATACTTGAACTAAGGGAGGCAAAAATGGTAAATTTTAAGCAAAATAAACCTGAAGGCCTCCCTTTTGTTCGCTCAGACGCAACAGAAACAAACAAAATTGCAAAGGTGGTGAGTAAAATGTTGTGCGTAAAATTAAAGAAATTCCTGTTTCTTTCCATGTTGATGTTCGTGGTTTCTTCAGTTTTATTTGCAACGGACTCATACGCGTTGTTTGAAACCCTGACACAGTCAGGTACCGAAATCTTTACCGGCATGCGCGAGATTATCTTTGCCGTGTCCGGTTTTGGTATCGTTGCCGTCGCCATCGGCGGTTTCTTCGGAAACCTGAACTGGAAATGGCTGAGCGCAATTATCATCGGCCTGGTTGTTATTGCAACCACTGCCGCCATTATTAACTATATGGTAGATAGTGACGTTGCTGTAACAACTTTGAAAATTCAAGATACCTTAATTCATGCCAACTAATGCTTTTTTGCTGGGGCTTTGAGGACTATGAGGAGGATGCCATGTTAAACATTAAAAATAAATCTAACTTATTTTTAGCCGCCTTTGTGTTTGCAGCACTGGCTTCTTTCTCTGATTTTGCTAAAGCCGATGTCGAAATCGACTGCTCGGGTAAGGAAGGCTATCAGCTGACCATTTGCGAACAGCAGAAGGCTCTGGCCGAGAAGAATGCCAAATCCAACGAGAAGGCTGAGGAAAAAGCGGAAAATAAAATAGCTGAGCAAAAGACTAAATCTGTTGAAACAATAAAAGAGCAGCAGGAAAAATACAAGGAAGCAAATAAGACCTATGCAGAAGCAAATAAAAAAGCAGCCGCTGCAGAAAGTCAGGTTGATTCTTTGTCGGCAGAGCTGAAAAATCAGCAGAAAGCAAAGGCTGCGGCGCAAAAAGAAATGAACGACGCCATAGCGCGAGGCGATACCGCTGCGGCAAAAGCTGCCCGCGACAAAATGGCGGCGGCTGATAAAGCGGCAGGTGAGGCTTCGGGAAAATTAGATACGGCCAAGAAAGATTTGAAAGACGCTCAAAAGGCGTCGGCTAAGGCTGAAAAAGCTTCCGAGAAAGCGGCAAGCAAGGCTTATAAAGCGGCAGAAAAAGCCAAACAAAAAGAATATGAAGAAACAGTAAAGGCCGCCCAAAAAGCCGAAAAAAATGCCAATAAGGATGTAAAAAAAGCGCAAAAAGAATATAATAAGCTTCAGAAAAAATGCGAAAAAGATCCTAGCAAATGTGATGTTGACGCGCTTCAAGCCGCCCAGGCCAAACTTGACGCCGCTAAGTCTAATGCAGCGAGCGCTACTAAAAATCGCGAAAACGCAGATGGCACAACGGCAATAAAAGAAATGGCGGCTAAAACTGAGAAAGCTGAAGAAGAGGCTCGTCAGAAAGCTCTTTATGATAGCCTGGAAGAAGATGAGCCCTATGAACCGGAAATTAAATGTACCGGCGAGGGTGAAAATCAAAAATGCGTTGAAGTTATTTGCGATGAAAGTGGCAATTGCTCGGAAGCCCCGGTTGGAACCTATGCTAATTCGTTGACGTCAGGTTCTGACGGTTCCGACGTTACGGGTGAAAAATTGGATGCAATGGGTAATCCGGTTTCGCAACAGCGCTGTGGTGACAAAGAAACAACAGAGAATATTTTCAAATATATCGCCTGCAAAGCGATGACGACGCTGGCCGATGTCCGTGTCATTGTCTATACGCTGGCCGGCTTTGGTTTGATTGCCTTTGCTTTCGCAGCGATTTTCAACAAAATCAGCTGGAAACATCTGGCCAACCTTTGTATCGCTCTGTTCATCCTTTCCATGATGACGCCGTTCATCAGCTACTTTACGCAGGATAACGGTGCGCAGATTACCTATGGAAATTATTTACCGGCAGGATTTACGAATATAAGCGGCTCGGACGTAGACGCGGCGGCAAATTGCGACACGAGCAAGGGAGACGTCTGTCCGGACGTAACGGTAGACACGAGCGCAAAAGACAGCAAATGGTCGTGGAAAGATTTGAAGAATACTGTGAAATCAGGCATCAACGCGGCGAAAACGGCGTATGACACCTATAAGACAGTGAAGAACACGGTAGAGACGACGGTCGACCAGGCTAAGAAAATCGGGACGGCCATCAAGAACTCCGAAGGCGGCCTGACCGGCGTTCTTGATACGCTCGGGGAAGTAGCCACGGCGTCCAATACCATATTTAATACGGTTCAGACCGGCGCCGGAGCGGTCGTAGCCAATACGTCCTCAATAGCCAACGATGTTCAGAATGCAGGAAAGTCTAAGGCAGAGCTTCAGTTTGATGCTGAAAATAAAAACAGGATTGATGAGCTTGAAAAGAAACTGGCTGCGGGTAATTTAACACCTGAACAGCAAGAATGGGCAAAAGCCGAGCTTGAACAGCGTAAAGCTGCGGTCGATAGTAATAAAGTTACTGATTTCGCCAATAACCAGGGGCAGAAAGCTCTTGATAAAATTAATCAAGTTGCTAAGACGGGTACAACGGTAACGAAGATTGCCAATACCGCTTCAAATGCGGCTCAGCAGGGCGCAACGATTGGCGGTGGTATCGGTACGGCAACAGGTGATACATTGGGAGCGATTTTTGGTATAGCAACCGCTGCGGGAGAAGGTATTGGTGCGGTTGAAGATAACAAACAGGCGAAAATCGACGCGGCCAATGCCGAAGCGAAAAAGAAAGCCGATGCTGAAGCTGCCGCCAAGAGGCAGGAAGAAATTCGCCAGAACAATGCGTCTTATTCGCAGGGCAAACAGTGGGATAATACCTACAATGCCGGTATGGAACAGAAGAGACCGGTGGTTCAGAAACCTGTTGTCGAGACTGGCAATAAGGGAGATGGTGATAATAAACCCAGTCTTCGACCGAAAAAACAGCTTCGGGTGTGCCAAACCTCCGTGATGACAATGCGCCCAACGGCACGGTAACAACTTGGACGTCGAGCCACTATGACCCGGTGCAGGAGGCTATAGATAATGCCAATGGCCGCAATGGTGCTGGAGTTCAAAATACACCGACTGGAGCTTCGGGAAATAGTGTAACCAGAACCACAACTACAACCGAAACTATCGGAGGGGCAAGGCCTAACTCTGAAAATGTAGGGTCGCTTCCATCAACAGTAATACAAACAGAAGATACCGTAACATTGCATAATGCTGTCGAAAACAAGGATGGGACGATTACTCAGGTCGATGATAACGGAACTTATGGAACATATGATGAAAAAGGTAACCTGTTAAGTACTTTCAACTATGTTACCGGTAAAAGCTGGGAAAGTGATTCGAAAAACAATCCAGCACAAAATTCGGGTGGATGGGGGACAAAACCAAGCTGGAATAATGGGTTAAATCTTTAACCACTCCTTAACCACAAACAGAGTACACTAAAATCAAGGTGTACTCTGTTTTTTTAGGACATATAACCAAAAGTGAATAAACTATGCTTTATCTTGCATAAATAAAACTTCTGTCCTAAACTTAAAAAGAGAGAAACCTGAGAGATTTTGCTGCTCTTGCGGCAATTGCCGCCGGTGCTTGCAGCGCAAGGAAAAGCAGGGTTTATAACATGAGAGAGATGATTTTAAAAGCCGTCGCCAATCCTCCCAAAATTTTGTGGGGGCCGTTTTTGCCGACACTGCTTAACATTGGTATCCAATTTCCGATTATGTTTATGTTCATCGGTCTCGGCGATGTCAACCCACTGCTTTTTGTCATTAGCATTGTCCTTGTTCATGGTGCTGTCGTTTTGGCAGGAACCAAAGAACCCCACTTGTCGACCATGATTCAGGCTTTTGGTCAGACCCGCAAAGTCACCACCAACTTATATGCAGAGAAAGGCGCGAAATTTGAACCCTGATTTTGATTTTTTCAGCACCTTTGTACAAGGGCTGAGCAGTATGGAAGTTATCGTTGCTGTCATCGGTTTTGTTTCGGCGGCAGCTTTTGCTGGTTTCTGGGCAACCAAATTTGGTCATTTGGTTCTGCCTCAGCCGCGTGAATCCCGCGTGTCAGACTTTTTGCCCTTCAATAAGCTTATGTCCGATGGTATCACCATTCGTTGCTACAATGGCTCTTTTTGCGCGCGTGTTTAAGGTTGAGGGTGTCGATTTGTCTTTCGTGACCGATGAGAAACCTTTCCATGATGGAAGCTCGCAAGTCTTGGGTTGATGGCATGTCTGATTTGCAGATTGTTTGCCGTGTTATCACGCTGCGAGAGCGGATTGCCATGGAGGAAGACGTCGGTAATTTCAACAACCCGTTGCTGGAACAGATTTCTAATACTTGGCGCAACACATTAGATCGTGTTTACGCCAACCGTCACTACATTGTCCTTTCTGTGGCCGACCGTCCCGAAGCACTGAAAGATTTGAACTATGCGTCGCAGGCGCTGCTGGCGACTTTAAACGATTATGGCGTTAAGCCGATGTACGAAACCGAAGACAGCCCGGCGACCGACAGTCCGCTGGCAGTTTTTGCCAAAATATGTAGCCCGATTACCCAGCCTGCGCCGAAAGTCCGCAACGCCGAAGGCGCCCAGCTTAACGAAATGTTGACTTCCGATCATATTCATTTTACCGGAGAAAAGGGAATTGTTAAATTTTTCTCCGGCGAGAAAGAAAAATATGAGATAGCCATGGGTATCCGTACATCTGGTGATTACATGGATGAGGGTATGATTGCCTCCCTGCTTTCTATTGACTGTGAACTGACGTTGTTGCACAATATTAAACCATTTTTCAAGCCGCATGCTCGTGCTTTGCTGATGCAGCAACAACGCATGGCTGCTGTTACCAGTTTTTCGCCGGATGTTATCAATCAGTATAGTGAAGCCTTGTCTTCAATAGAAGACAGTGATGCCGACTATCAAGCGCTGACCGAATATGCGATGAGTGTGATTCTTAAAGGCGATAGCATGGAAGAAATCGATTTCGGTGAAAGTGAAGTGCAACGTATCTGCCGCTTGTTCAGTGTAACGCCGGTTCGTGAGGGGTGGGTTACGCAGGCGACTTTCTTTAATCAGTTTCCGACATATGAAACCTATCCGCGGACGTATCGCTACCTGTCGCGGGTAGTGGCGATGGCGGTTTCTTTCGATAAACCGTCCGAAGGTTTTGCCAAATCAGACTGGGGGCCGGGCGCAATTACTGTTTTCCGCACGGCTTCCGGGTCTGCCTATCGATTCCAGTTCCATGTGTCGTCCGAAGATTCGGCAGTGGCTCACTGCTGTATTATTGGTCCGACCGGACAAGGTAAAACGACTTTGCTGACCTTTTTGGCCGGACAGGCTATGCGCCACAGTGACCTGAAAGTTTTCTTCTTTGACCGTCACCGCGGTGCCGAAATTTTCACGCGGGCTGTCGGCGGCGCTTATGTTGGTTTTGACGGCGACGAAAGAATGTTTCCCTTAATCCGTTTGACACGGCTAATACGCCAAACAACAGAGCTTTCCTGCGCCGTTGGTTGAAGTCGATTACCATGGTTGACGATGCCCTTTCCGAAAAAGAAATTGGTCGCGCGGTTACCACCGCATTTGATTACCTGCGTTCCGAAGAGCGTATCATGAGAAACCTTTATAAAAGTTGTTTTTCGCCGACAGGCAATATGCGCCGCGAACTTTTCCGTTGGATTAATCCGGATCAGTATGGCAATATTTTCAATGCAGAGAACGATAGTTTGGATTTGGCATCTAAACGCTTCATGGCCTTTGACTTTACACATATTTTCGAAGACGAAACTCTGGCTCCTGCCGTCATCAGCTACATCATGCACCGTATCATGTCCGAAACCGATACCGGTGTGCCCTCGTTGATTATGATTGATGAAACCGCGCCGATGTTGAAACACCCCATGTTCCGCGACTACTTTATCATTGGTTTACAGGAAGGGCGTAAAAAACGTCAGGCTTATCTCTGTGCCTTCCAACAGCCAAACATCATCGACAAGCTTGGCGTCGGCGAAGTTATTCGCGGTCAGTGTCAGACGATTATCTTTTTCCGCAACCCGCAGGCAATGCCGGAAGACTATGCCAACTGGAACCTGACCCAGCGAGAAATCGAGTTCATTTTCGGCAAAAGCTACCGCGATTTTCCCTATGCTATTTTGCTTTCCCGTCCGGCTACCGGTGAATCGGTTATTCTGGACGTCGACCTGAGCGGCCTCGGCCCATACCTGAAACTTTACAACTCCGGCCGCAAAAACGTGCTTTTGGTTGAAGAGCTGATTAAGGAATACGGAGAGGAAAACTTTGTTACAAAATATTTAAATATTGCATGATTCGGAGATTAGTCGTTTATCAATTGCGCAATTTTTGATATTATTAATATAAGGACACCTGGACTTTATTGGAGGTTGAACATGAGAAATTGTAATCTTTTGCGGCTGTTTGCTCTGAGCGGATTCCTTTTGCTTGCCGCCTTGCCGCACCATGCGGTGGCGCAATGGCCGACCCTGGATATTTCCTCCATAAAGGAAGGCATAAGCACCAATATTGAGCTTGTCAAACAGTCCAAGGTTGTGACCGATGCTATGGCAACTGCCGGCAAAATCAATGCCGGTATTGGCGATGCCAAGGCTAGTGTTTCCAAATTTGCCGGTGACAATCTGGCCAAAGCTCAGGAAAAGATGAAAAAACTTCAGGAAGAAAAAGAACGCATAGAGAAGAAAAAAGAACAATACGAAAAGATTAAGAAAGATATTCAAGAGAAAAAAGAGGCAATAGAAGACTATAAGCGGCAAGCTGAGGCTCTAAAGCCGACGCACAGGGCTATATTGACGACGCCAAAGAAATGAAAGATGCCGCCAAAGACGCTGTTTCTATGGCCAAAGATAAAGTTTCTTCGGTCAAAGACGATATTTCTTCAGCTTCTTCTTCTGTCGGAATTTCTTCCGAAAATGCTGATTTGAACACGACATCGGCGGTTGCCGAAGCCGAACCGCAAATGACCGTATCCGGCCGGACAGCTTTTGGCTCGGTTCAGTCTGGGACAGAATATCGGGTTGCAGCCCCGACTTCCGATGCTAAAAACTACGGCGAAGCCGTTTCTGAAACTTCAGCTGTTGCCGGAATCTCGGAGGTTGCTGAAGATGACGCAAGCGAAACTGATGTTCAGGCGCTCACCGAAGAACAGCTGAAACTGAAAGAAGAACAGGAAGCTTTGGACAAGGAAAAAGGCCGAGTTGGAAGTTGACGCCATGTTTGCCAAAACGCCGGAAGAAAAAAAGCCGCAGTTGAGGAAAAAGATGAAAGCTCTTGACGCCAAATATGAAGATTTGAACGGCAGAATGGCTGAAAATGCCGCGCAACTGGCCGCGGCTCAGGAACAGCCGGCAGCTGAAGCCACTGTTGAAACGCCCGCGGAAACTAAAGCCGTTCCAGCCGGCCGCCGTCCGTTCGGAATGCCGGAAAAAGCAGACACGGACGAAAATAATGATGAAAAGCAGCCTGTCGATGAAAGGGAAAAAGACGAAGATAAAGAGCCGCAGCCTTTCCATCGTGCCAAGATTTTGGACGGAGAAACGTCAACCAAAATGGAAATTCCGGAATCTCACCGCGCCAAAATTCTTGATACTTATGAAGCGCCGGTCGATCACACGCCGAAAATTCTTGAGCAAAGTCGGCAGCAATCGGGAAATTCTTCAGGGGGCTTCCGCAAAAGAGCCGTACAAAGAAGTTCGGCTCTGCAAAATGGCTGTCACTATGCTTCCCGCAGTTTTTCCGAGACCATGGTCTTTGCTGATTTGGCGGGAGGCTCCGTACCTGACGGCACGGTTAACGGCGTCTTTATTCTCTCAGACCGTCTGGCTCAGGAATGCGAGATTAACGTTGCCGATTTGGAAGACGAGAAGGTTATGGACGAATGCATCAAAAAGCTGGTAAAGGCCAAGTCGGATAACGATGCGTCCATTGCACAGGAGGCAACGGCCGTTTACAAGACCATTATGCAGGAAACCGTAAATGGGCTTATTGCCGAAAGCATGGCGCAGAAAAACGAAGCGGCCAATTACGAAACCAAGGTTTTGGGAGGAAATGGAGAAAAAAATCGCCCAAACCAAAAACAGTCGCGACGATACCGGCGGGCTGTCCCTGACCAACATGGAAACCCAGTATCTTTTGAACCGTATCCTGACAATTTATGCCGGACAGTTGACTCTGGATACGCTTAATGAAGTCAGTGGTTTTGACAAGTCTTATTATCAGGACGGCGATGACGAAGAAACCGGAGAAGAAAAATGATGAAAAAACGTCTGACATTGTCCGTTTTCTGTCTGACGCTGATTTGCGCCGCGTTGCCGGCGCGCGCCGATAAGGAGTTTTTTCAAAAGGTCGAAGAATATCTGGGTGTGGTCGAAAATAACAAAAACTGGGGTGGAAAATCAGCTTTCGCTGGCCGAAGAAATGAAACGTTCGGCTTCGGAGGGTGTCGGTAATGCGATGCAGAAAATCAACGAAGTAAAAGCCAATCCGCTGAGTGCTGATGAGGAACTTCTAAATGTCATTCCGTCGGATATTCCGGATGTTAACAATATCGGTAAGGCAACCGAACAGGTAGAGAAGTCCTATAATGCTCAAATGGGGCAGGGAAACGATATCGAAGTATCTTCCGAACAGTATGACAAAATGATGGATATTCAGCGGGAAAATGTCGCCAATCTTTATACCGTCGCCTTTACGACCCGGACGCTGCTGGCCAAGGAACGCAAGCAGGATGAACCCTCCAACGATATGAAAAGCACGCGTGAAATCATTAAACTGACCAACAAAAAAGCCGCGGAAATGCTTCGCCGCCTGCGAAATGTCATGAAGCTTGAAGCCGCAACCGCAGAATTCAAATTCTCACAGGAAGCGATAGCTTATTCGGTTGAAAACCGCGAAGACGAAGAGGGGGGTAACGAAAAATGATGAAAACTCTCCATTATATATTTGCCGCGACACTCGCTCTGGGCTGTTTTATACGGCCGGCTGAAGCGACTTTGAAGTTTGATGTGTCCAAAGGTGTCGGTAAAGTAACGACGACGGTTTCCGGCTGGATGGAGGTTGCCAAAAAGCAGATGGAACAGTCGGCAACGCTTCAGACGATGATTGCCTATGGCAAGGGGGCTGTTGAAACGGCAAAAAAAATGAAAGAACTTCAGGGCGCGGTCGGCGATATGGCAGCGGAGGCTCAGTCTGTCGTTGACGAAAGCAGCGGCTTGGTCAGCGGCGCCATTTCCGATGCTCAGAATGCGGTTGGCGGAGCCGTCGGCGATGCCATGTCGAAGACCGGTGACGCTCAGGAGCTTTTGGAACTGAAAGCACAGAAAATGTCCTTGGAAAGCGAGCGGGATGACGCGATTGCCGCCGCGCAGGAAGAAATAAACGGCAAGATAAGTCTTGCGCAGGAAAACATCGGCAAGCTGCAAGCCATGGTGGCCCAGGAACCGGACAGAAAAACCGAATATGAGGCGCAGATTGCGACCTATCAGAATCAAATAAGTCAATATAATGAGGAATTGCAGACAACTTCCGATACCGTTACCGGCCAGTATCAGTCTCGGATTGCCGCGGTTGACGAACAGATTACGGCTCTGCGTGACGAGGCGATTGCCAAGGCTGGCGAAGCGACGGCCGACAAGTTGAAATCCGTTTTTGGCGGCGGCGACGAAGAAGATGCGGCGGCAATGAACGAGATGATTAAAAACAATTTTTTGGAAAAAGACGATGAGTTGACCATTGAAAACATAACGCCGCGCCAAGTTTTCCGCAAATTGACGGCTCTTAAAGATACGGTTGCCGCTTTCAACAATGCTTGGAAAGTTAAGAAATCCCGTTATGAAAATGATGAAAAGACCGAAGAAATACAGGCGGAAGTCGAGCAGATGGACGGCGCTTCCTCCTCGCTGGGCATGGATATCCAGCTTAAGGTTGAAAACATCAAGTCCCTGTTGGAATATACCCGGATGATGGTTAATGACTTGAAAATGGTTACAGCCCATGAACTGAATGATTTAAATAGTTGGAAACTGAATCGTTATGACAAGGATGTGACGGAATTTAATTTGGACGATTATATTTACGAGAAAGAATCAGTTAAGGACAAAGCTCTGGATATTTTAAAAAGTGTCAAGGAAAACGGTGTAAAAGGCACGGCGGAAAACATGCTGAACGATGCCGTTGACAACAAGCAGGACAGTGCTTCGTCGCCGGCGACGACCTCTGATCCGCTGGAAGCGGTTCGCAGCGAGCTGCGGCAGGTCAGATCCAAAAGCGGGCATTATGAGGGCGTAGATACCGCCGGTCCGACCGACAGCGCGCCGGTCAACGTGACGGAAGAGCTGCGGCGCGCCCGCGGCGGCTCTGCGGAATGAGGAGAACGGATATGCGGAAAATCAGTAATAAATTGTCTTTCTCTTTCTGGCCGTCAGTATGTTGACAGGCGTCTGTGCAAAAAGTGCCGGAGCTTTTTTACTGCCGCCGGGGCCGGGAACGCCGACCGTTGATCCTTTGGCCGACGTTAACATGACAATTGACTATGGCGTACAGGTTGTCAACAACACCACTTCCGGCATTACCAAGTTGAAGCAGGAGCAGACCAAACTGGTCAAGGCGGCAAAGGAAAAGCTCGCCGGCGAAGTTGAAGGCTTAATGCCGAGCAAGAAAGACAAAAACAAAAAAGAAAAAGCCGTTCCGGGCAGCAAAAAAATCGCCGAGTGCAAAATTGCCGATATTGAAAAGCCTAGCTCGGTCAAAAAAGCCTTTTATAAGCTTTTTCTGGCGTATCCTTCCGATAAAAGTGATGAAATGACGGCCTATCGCGACAAAGCTTCCGAATTTTATCAGGATACGATTGTCGAAACCTATGTGGCCTCGCGTGAATTAGAAAAGGAACTTGATGAGCTGGAAAAGAATTTCGCCAAGCTGACGCCGATGCTGGTTACCGGTGAAGGCGGCAACGGTGCGGAAAGCGGCGATGACAACAACGGTACCTGGAAAAACGCCTACACCGCGTATGATACGATGAACCAGCTTCTGAAGATAACCGAGGAACTGGCGGCTATGCGTGCCCAGCTTGAAGCGGCCAAAGCGGTTAAACATCATATTGTTCCGGCCGCATATAAGAAGAAAAGCAAGAAATCTTCTTTGCTGGAAAAACGCGGAAATCTTCAACTCGCTTCCCGGTCGGTGCGGTATGGCAGTGAAAAACTGGTTTTTGCTCAGGTCGATTTTAACAATTTTCAGAAAGCTTCCGTCAAGTTCGACGCCGACAGTCAGCAGTAACGGCGGCGCCTCGATAACGTCGTGCGCAGCAGCGAAAAGCGGCGGCGGTACAGGCTTCCCGTCAGGAAGCCATCGGAATTATCAGCGGCCAAAGCGCGGCTTCTTCTCTGTCAAAGTCAACGGCGGATGATACGGCGGTTGAAGATGAAGATTATGAATATGACCCGGCTACGGATTCTTCGGTTAAATATATGAGGGCACCGGAACCAGACATTGCCTCGCCGTTTAAAGGCAATGAAGAGAAAATGGATGAACTGGACAAGCTTGACCCGCTCTATGAGAAGGCAACCGAAGCGCTGGAACTGCACAATCTGCTCCAGTCTTTGCCGACGCATAAGGAAAATGCCGAAAAATATAATCGCCACAAGCAGCTTCACGACAAATCTGTCGAAATGCTGCGAACCGCGGATAAATGCGCTTTGCAGTTCTTGGGCCGGTATTACGACGATCCGGAAAAAGTCTGGACCGGCGGTCCGATAAGCGATGAAAATACGGCCAATTATGACTTGCGGTCCGGAATTTCCGGCTGGGCGATTAAGGCTTTTGAAATTGCCAAGGCCGAAACAACGGCGCCCGTAGATTCCGATGACGGTGTCGTGGCCGAAATTGACCTGATCGATACCGGAGATATGACCAAACGCAGTGAAAACGAAGCGGTTTATAAGGAAAAGGCTCAGGGGCTGTCCAGTCCGGACGAGGAAGAAAAGGTTGAGGCCATCAACCGCGAAACGGAACTGATTGCCTGGAAAATCGGCGCCGAAGCGGCCAAAAAGCTTGCGGAAGACCAATATTCTTCCAATCCGCAGTGGGGAACGGCACAAACGCGCTTTCCGGTTTGGAGCGACCAGAAGAACTTCTATAACCAGTATATTGACGGCAAATACAACAATATTAAAGAATATCTTGCCGCTTTGCAGTTCAATCAGGTGTCGCTGAACATTGCGCAGGAACTGAACAATATTTTAACCGAAGATCCTGAAGTTAAGGCCTATAATGCCCGCGAATTGGGACGTTTGGCCGGTGTCGTCGGCGATGATGACGAAACGGAAGAAGAGGAGGCTGCAAACGACGAAATTACGTCATTGGTTGCACAGAAACAGGCTGATTTGGAAAAAGCAGCTGACAAGCGCCGCAGCGCATTAAAACCGTTGGAAGAACAGAAAGAAAATATTAATAAAAGCATTGAAGAAGCTTCTGCGGCACTGAGCAGTTTCAATGAACGCATCAACCAGCTTAAAAAGGAAAAACTGACGGCTCAGTCTTCGGTGGAAGATATGCAGGTTCAGCTGGAAATTGCCGATGACGTGGCTGAATACGCCCGTGAAAACGGCGAGGAAAGCGAAGAGGATTCCGTTTCTCAGGCGTTTGCCAAAGAAAGCATAAAGGAAAATCAGGCCAAGGAAGCTTCGGTCGAGCCGGAGATAGAGCGCTATCAGGGTTTGGCCAAGGTTCAGGAAGAAAAGATAGAACAGCTCAAAAACCGGTTGGAGCAGGTTGAAAAACAGATTGCCGCGGTTGAGGAATCTTACACAAGACAGGTTCAGGGACTGGAAGAAAAATATACTGCTGCATTTGAAGCGGCCCGCAAAAAATTCAGGACGGCAAAACGGCCAAGTCGGCAAAAACGCTTCTTAGCCTGTATCGGGAAAGTGTTGAACGGACGGTTGTCGGCGATTTAATCGGCACGGCTTCCGTCAGAGGTATCATCAGTCAGGCCGAAGGCCTGGTCGGCGATACCAAGAGTTATGCGGTTCTGGCGGTGGAAACGGCTCGCTCCGACATTTACAAACTCGGCGATGAACTTTATCTGCCCGGCAGTTCTGCGATGGTCGTCAAACGTCATGCCGAACTGATGAAGGAACTGCAGAATATTCCAGTCGACAAACTGGTCGCCTCGTCGTCTTCTTTGGGCAAGTTTGGTTCCAATACGGTCATTACTTCGGCGCTGACAACGCTGTTCCAGAAAGTTGTCACGCAAAGGGCCTGTGCCGACGGCCGCTGCGAAAATGCCGATGAGGAGTATTTTATCGGGCTTGAACCCAAAGACAAGGACTTTTCGGCGCCAAAGGCCGCGCCGGAAATGAATATGGCGCCGGTGCGTGAAATTGTCCGCTTCGATACGGTAAGTTATGATAATGTTCCCAAAACGGCCGACGGTACCGTTTCTCGGCAGGGTTTCCTTAATTACGGCGAAGAAATTCCGACAATTTGGCAGAAAATGCTTCAGGAAAATATTTTCGTTGAACGCGAAGTCGATTTGGCGGCCATACTGGAAGCCGGCAGCGGCCGCGAAGGAGCTTTTATGCGCGGCGGACGGTATCCCTGCAAACTGGGCGAAAAGATTATCGACGTTGATCCCTATGACGGACAGTATATGGTCGTCAGCGAACTTGCCGGCGCCGACGGTGCCGTTTCGCGCAGCTCGGGCGGCAGCAATAACAGCGCTGCCAATATGGCAACCCGCGAGTTCTTGAAAAAAATCGGCGTCTATATTGAAGATAAAATCAGCAAAACCGGCAATCCGGGCGTTTCGATTGACGAAAACAAGCTTCCGCAGTGTCAGGAAATTGAAATTATCGGCAACTCCGGGCTTGCGGCCAAGTTTTACTATACGGTGCGCGATATTGAAGCCGATACCGAAGGTCCGGCCGCTATTCAGCCGAAAGAAACCATCGGCAGCCCGAGTGAGCTCGGGACGCTGCTGAAGGCGCAGGATGCCGGCGGTATCCGCTTCGCCGACAAACCGCTTGAAGTGTTTGAGCGTCTGAAGAAAATTGCCGAAGAGCAGGATAATCCGAACAGCGAGTATCAAACCAATCTTAAAGACGAAATTTTTAACAATGCGCCTTATAATATAAACCAGATTGGCGACTTTCTTGACTATGTTGAAGTCGAAACAACCTACCGTCAGACATTGGAAGAACTGAAAGCCAGCCTTGACGAAGTCAACGATATGCTGAAAGAACAGCTGGTTGAAGCCGGTTTTACGCCGACGGCGGACTTTGATATTTCGAAGGATGAAGATTACGAACTGGCGCGCAGCAGCCTTGACCGCCTTAAATAAGCTGGTGGAAGAGGGCTTTTCAGGAATTTCCGGCGTCAATGTCAGTGACAACGAAGTGGTTGAAGAACGCCTGAACAAAATTAAACGTATTTTTACCGCTTTGCGCAAAGATAAGGATGAACTGCTGCCCCTTAACGAGAATTCGCCCTCCGACAGCGAACTTGACGAGCAGATTAAAACCGAAGAAGTCAACAAGAACGTCGTCGGCGAATATGACAAGAAGGTTGAGGAAGAGTTCCAAAAGCAGTTGAATAATTTCAAACCGCCGTTCTGCGCGGCTTACTGATAGAAGAGAAATGAGCGAAAACGACAACATTTTAGAGGGAACCAGAGTACTTTCGATTACGGATGCAAACGGCCGGCACAAGGAGTTTATCAGCGAAGTCGAAAAAGAAGTTTCCGGTTTCAAACTCAAATATTATATGTGGCTTTCCCGGCTGTTTATCCTTTTTGCCGTGGTTTCGCTGATGATTTTCATGAGCTCTTCGCTGGCGCTGTTCAAACTGGCGCCGCAGGTTTCCGTCGAGCCTTTTCTGATAATCAGGCAGGATACTTCCGACGGTATTGTGCGCTATGAGCCGATTTCATACAAAATGGCTTCCAAAAACCAGTTGATGGAAACCTTTGTTCGCCAGTACGTTCTATTGCGTAATACGATTATTGCCGACGAGAAGGAAATGCAGACCCGCTGGTTTCCGGGCGGTATGATGAACTTTTTGTCTTCTGACTATGTCTTTGGCCAGTTTTCTGCTTATCGCGACAGTGTCTGGAGCAAAATCATCGACGCCGAAATGGTTCGTGAGGTCGAAATTATTTCCATCGGCAAACTCGGCGGCGAAAAAAGTCCGGTTTGGAAGGTGGATTTCAAAACCTACGATCTCTCGACCACCATGCGCAACCAAAATACCCGAGCTTTAATCTTAAGTACGCGTTACTGGACGGCATCCGTCACGGCCTATTTTCTCCGCGGACGTGAGTTTGTCGGCCTTCGCCTTATCAATCCGATTGGCTTTACCGTGACCCGCTATTCGCAGACAGAGGTTGAAATTTTCTAAAAAATTCTTTGCCTGTTGATAAGTTGGGGATTTTGGCCTTATGGGGTTAGACTTTTAAAATAAAAAAGTTTAAGTTCATAATATCTATACTAGTATACTGTTATAAGGATATATCGCAATGTGCAAAAAATTTATTATGTTATTCGTTCTGCTTATGCTTACGGCCTGCGGTATTTTCGGTTCGTATTATGAGGCAGAGCCGGTCGGCGTCGGTAAAGGTGTGGATGAACTCAAACTTTCTCCTTGTTCCTGTCTTCAGGTTGAGCTTCCCAAAAATCTGCCGGATTGGTTTGTAGAAACAGTTTAGCCGGAGCTGATGGTAAAATGGCAAATCAGTTAGAAGGAAATAACACCCAGCAGAAGCTTATCGGCGGCGCCGCGCGGCAGCCGCAGCGGCAGGCGCGCAACGAAGACGTTTTCGTCGCCAATGTCGGCGAAAAACGCTATCTTTGGACGGCGCGCGCTTTCGCAATTATTACCGCAATCAGCCTCTGCTGCAACATTGTGCTGATTCTTGCCATTATGCAGGTTTTGCCGCTTTATCGCGTCGAACCTTTTTTGCTTACGTTTCAAAACAAGGAAGAGCAGGTTTACAATATTCAGCCGATTAAGGGGCGCATGGAGGATCAAAAGGCCATTACCGAGGTTTTTGTCCGCCAATATGTGCTGCTGCGCAGTTCTTTTGACCGCGATGTGCAGGAGATGGAGGCGCGCTGGATGCCCGGCGGTCCCGTACAGGAGATGTCTTCTTCCGCTGTCTATACCGAATTTTTGGAAAAAACGGCCAAAAAAGCGCTGGATTTGATTCGCGCTCGGTCCTTGCAGCGCAATGTCCGTATTCTGACGGTTAACGAACTTGGCCGCGGCCTTTGGCAGGTCGAGTACGAAACGCAGGACATGTATCCGGATTCTCCCGCGCCGGAGGTCAACTACTGGACGGCTTCGCTGCGCATCGCCTACAGCCGCAAGAGCGTCAAGTACGGCGAGCGTCTTAAAAATCCGGTCGGTTTTACGGTGGTCAGATATTCTCTGACATATAACAAGGTTAAGTAGGTTTATAAGGTATTCAGATAATGATTTTACGGTCGGCTAAGTTATTCCTTCTTTTAATGCTGGTAGTTCTCGGTGGCAATGCCGTTGCGCAGACGACCATGAACAGTCTTGACCAGAATGCGGATCAGAGCCAGGGACAATATATGCCGATGAATATGGGCTATGCCGGTTTCAACTCTCTGGGTATGATTCAAAGTGCCTGGCTGGATCCGATGCAGAACCTCGGCGAAGGGCAAAGCAAACCTGCTTACTCGAAATATTACTGGTCGCCGGATTTGGTGCTGCCCATCCGTCTCCGCGAAGGCATGATGACACTTATTAATTTTCCGAACTGGGAATTGATTGAAGATATTTACATCGGTGATAATGCGACTTTTGACGGTCAGATTTCCGGTCCGAACACCTTGCTGCTGTATCCCCGCAAGGGCGCCAATGTCGGCGTTGACACCAACGTCATCGTTTTTGGTCGTTCCGGCAATAAATATGTTTTCTATGTCAAAAGCGAAGGTGTTAATACCGAACGCCTGACCAACTCTATTATTGATATAGATGTTATTGACGGACCGTCTGGTTCTGGCGGTGCCGGCGCTTCCAGTGCTCGCATGTCATCTCTGGGGAGTGGCGGTCTGGGTATCAATGCCAGCCATTACAATCGCGGCGGTAGCACCGGAATGTCGGCTGATTCGACTTTTACCAAGCGTTTCCAGATGGCGGACTGGATTAAGAATATTCCGCTTGATCCCAGCAAATTCCGTTTTGATATTGAGGTTTATGTTCCCAATCCGGAAGATGTCGTCATCGCGCCAGAACGCGTTTGGCGCGACGATATTTTTACTTATATTGATTTGGGTGAAAAGGCTTTGAATATGACTCAGCGCCCGATTGTGACCCTGATTGTCGAGCGTATTGAAGTCCCGGTCGGTTTTCGTACCAAAGGACCGAACAACCGTCTGATAATCGTTGAGGGTATCGGCGATATGGTCATGCGCAACGGCAAACGGATTGTCTGCCTGAAAATGCGGCGTTCAGACGATGCTGGTCTGGAAGATGCCACTTATGCAACCGATTTTGAAGACAACCGCTGGGATGTTCCTCCCGCGCTGCCCGGCAACGGTAGCACCGGTGCGAATGGCGGAGCTGCGGGCGGCAGCGAATTTAACGGCGGCAACGGCGGCGTTCCCGGACAATATGATATTCAGGTCGGCCAGAGCCAGCTGATTGTTCCGGCCAACGGCCAGGGGCAGAATGTCAGCGTCGGCTATCAGGGCGGCGACGGTATTGACTATTCCAAAATGCAGCGCATCAGCAACAACAACCAATACGATGCCGGTGCGCGCAATATGGCGCAGCGCTATGGTTACGGCAGCGGTTTCAGCGGCGAAGGCTCCAATATTTCCATTGAGCTGGGCACTGATGCCGACGTTACCAACCTCGAGCGGCTTTGGGACAGCCTGGTCAACAAATATCCCGACGTTCTCGGCGTTTACCAGCCGTTCTTCTCGGTGGATACGCCGGCGGACGGCCAGGGCAAAGAGCTGTTTCATCTGCGCGTTGGCCCGGTCAAGTCGCTTGATGCCGGCGATTCCGCCTGTAGCCGCCTGGGACGCAACGGCGTATTTTGTAGTGTAGTCAGGACCCAATGAGCAAAGAAGTACTTACACATTCCGAAAGTTACGTCAAAAAAACCAACCGCATAATTCTTGCGGTTGGTATTACTTCTTTTATTATCTTTATTTTCGGCGTTGTGCTTCTGATTAAAAGCAATAAGGTTGTTGATGACTATGAAGAACCGGTTTTTACCGACAATGACGACGCGCTTAACATCGGCAATACCAGCCCTTTGACCGACAATCTTGAGTTCGGCATCGTTGATGACGGCGAAGTTCCGATTACCATGACACCGGATCCCGTTTCTATGGGACAGGTTGTGCTTGGTACTGAAGCCAAGAATGTTCTGACCATCGGCACCAACGGCAAAACAGCGATTAAAATTGATGACGTCGAACTGGCCGAGCCGCCGTTTGACGGTTTTACTTACGAGGATAACTGTACAGATGAGGAATTGCGCGGCGAACAGACCTGTAATATTACCATGAACTGGATTCCGGTCATTCACGGCAACGTGCAGAACAATTTTATCATTTCGTGGCACGAAGCCAATCTGACCCGCAGCAATGCCAAATCGGCCAAAGTTCCTGTCGAAGGCAGCGCCATTCGTAAGGAAGACTGCAATTTTTGCGAAACCGCGCTGCCGCAGGGAGCTGCATCAGCAACCGAACAGGCCAAAGCCGAGATCGCCGCCAAGCAGGTGCGCAACGCTGTCGGTCCCAACGGCGAGGTTATCGGTACCATTGATGAAGACGGTTATGTTCGCGACGCCGACGGCAACATTATCGGTCGGATGAATGCCAACGGTCTGGTTGTTGACGATAACGGCAATGTTATCGGCGTTGGCGACAACCGCAAACTTGTTTATGATGAATTCGGCAACGTTATCGGTCATGTTAATCCGGACGGTACCGTTGTTGACAAGGACGGCAATGTTATCGGCCGTACGCTGCCGGACGGCACCGTGGTTAACAATGACGGCGCGCCGATTGGCAAAGCCGTTGACGCCGGTTATGTGTATGATGAAAACGGTAACATTATCGGCCGCGTGCTGCCGGACGGTACCGTGGTCGATATGGACGGCAACGTTATCGGTCGTCTGAACGAAAAAGGCGAGGTTGTCGACGCCAACGGCAACGTCATCGGCTACGTGACTAAACCCGGACGTACCGCGATTGACGAAAACGGCAATGTTCTCGGCGTTGTTATGCCGAATGGCGCCGTCGTCGACGCTAACGGCAATGTTGTCGGTTATGTTGATGAGAACGGCAACGTCGTTACCGACGAAATTATCGGCAAGACCGGTCCCAAACGTCGTTTGGCCTATGACAAGGACGGCAACGTTATCGGGTATATTGACGAAAACGGCAATGTGGTTGATTTTAACGGCAACGTTATCGGCAAAATGCTTGAAGACGGAACCCTGGTTGACCTGAACGGTAATGTCATCGGCCGGGCCGGCGAATATGTTGACTTGGCGCTGGACAAAGACGGAAAGGTTATCGGTTACGTCGGCGCTGACGGCAAGGTTTATGATAAAAACGGCAATGTCATAGGCTATGTTGATGCCGACGGCAATATCGTCAGCAACGTCAAAAAGAAAATCGGTTCGCTGGTGCGTGTCGAACTGATTCCCGTTACGCCGCAGGGAACGGTGCTTGGCGTTATCAGCAATAACGGTACGGTTGAAAATGACAAGCGTCAGGTTATCGGCCGTATTCTTGCCAACGGTTTGGTTAAGGATCCGTCAGGAAATCAGGTCATCGCCAAACTGGTGCGCGGCGGGCTGGTGGTCGGTTATGGCTGCAAAAACGTCGGCTATCTTGATAAAAACGGCAAAATAACCAAAGGCAACAAAGAGCTTCCCTATAAGATTATGCCTGACGGCATTGTTATTGACAACGCCGGCTCTTATATCGGCGAAGTCGTTCAGCCCGGCAGTGCGTTTGATAATACCTGCACGCTTATCGGCGAGGTCGGGACCGACGGTATTGTCCGTGATTCCGCCAACAATTACGTCGGCTGCGTCAATCCTGACGGTACGGTGCTGAACGAAACCGGCGAAATCGTCGGCGGCGTTTCCCGTTCCGGCATTGCCGTCACTTATGACGGCGAATATCTCGGCAAAGTCGGTGCTAACGGCATTGTCCAGTCGGCGGCGTTGCTGCCGGTCGGCTGCGTCGGAACTTACGGCGATGTTTTCAACAAGGACGGCGGTTACATGGGCAAGGTTTTGGAAAACCGCTATGCTTATGACCTTTCCGGCAATTTTCTTAACGTTGTCGGCGAAAACGGCAAGGTTTCGATACCCGGCGGCGGTGAAGCCAAACTTTATGCCAACAATCTGGTTGCCGATGATGCCAACCGGATTGTCGGTGTGGCGCTGGACGAAAAGTCGATCGTCGTCGATCCTTCCGGAAAGTTTATGGGCCGCGTTTTCCCCGACGGCAACGTTTATAATGACAAAGGCGTTGCGTTGGGCAAAATACATGGTCGGGACACCGGCTTTTTCAACCGTCTGCTCGGCAAACTTCTGCCTCGCGGCGAAGTTGTCGATTTCTATGGCAAAAAAGTCGGTAAGGTCAATTACGACGGCCGTGTTCTCAACCGTTTCGGCGAGCTTCAGGGACGGGTTGACGCCAAAGGCCTGTTCATTGACAACAACAACGAATATCGCGGCGCAGTTCTGCTGCATGGCGCTGCCATCGGTTATGACGGTTCGTATCTCGGCTATGCGACTTCCGACGGTACGGTAATCAACCTTGACGGCAAACACGAAGGCATAACCAGTTCTGACGGCAAAGTTTTAACAAAGACGGCGAAGTCATCGGCGAAGTCATTCCCGAAGACATCGTTATTGACATCTGGGGCAACTACAAAGGCCGGGTCAATTCGCTCGGCGACGTTCTGGACAATAAGAACGAAAACATTACCGCCGTTTTGCCGGGCGGTTCGACGGACAAAAACCTGAGTCTGGTCAAGCATGGTTCGGTTATTGATTTCGGCGGCAATGTCATCGGCGCGGTAATGCCGGACGGTACGGTCATTGATGTCAACAACGTTGTTTTCGGCCGCACGCTTTCCGACGGCAGCGTCATCAATCAGGCCGGCAGTCTGGTCGGCGAAATTGCCGAAGGCGACATCGTTATTGACAACGCCGACAAAGTGGCCGGTTATGTCGATTTGGCAGGCAACGTCGTCAGCCGTGACCGCACGGTCATCGGCCGCAGCCTGTCCGGCGGTCTGGCAATTGATGCCAATGATAATATTCTGGGCAGAATTTACAAAATCGGCGCGACAATTCTTGGAAATGATGGTAAATATATGGGCAGGCTGGCGCCGGACGGCAGCGTAATCAGTAAAGACGGCAAGAATATCGGTTATATCAAAAATAACGGTTCGTTTATAGATTTGGATAAAAAAGTTTCCGGCTATGCTTTGCAGGAAGTAGCCAAAAACCGGAGGAATTAGGGTGACTTTGAACGGCGGACGATTAGAACTTTTGAATAAAATCAGGTCGGGTGTGCGGACACTTGCCTTTTTTCTCCGTGCTGTTTTTTGCTGCTCCGGCCGCGGCAATTGAAATTACGGCCATCGACTTCAACGGCGATCTTATAGGCAAGGTTATTCCCGACGGTAAGGTTGTCAGTCTCGACAATCAGCTTATCGGCAATGTTACCGCCGACAGCTTGATTGTTAATTTTGACGGCGAGCTTATCGGCGGCGTCATTCCGCAGGGCATTGCCATCGGCAACGACAACAAGCTTCTGGGCAAGGTTTCCAACGACGGTTCGGTGCGGCTGGCTTCCGGAAAGATTGTCGGTAAGGTTCTGCCGAATGGTCTGGTTGTCGACGATTATTTCAATGTTCTCGGTGCAGTTCTGTTTCCGGGGCTGATTTATTCCGACGATGGCAAAACCGTCGGCCGTCTGACCGGTGACGGTCTTTATACCAATCTTCAGGGACAGCAGATTGGTTTCGTTTCGCCGGACGGTTATGCCTACCGCAAGGTTGGCAACGATTATCTGCTGGACGGCCGCCTGATATCTTCCAAAATGGTCATTTCTTTGGACGGCGCTTTTATCGGAAGCGTTTCGCCGGGCGGCAACGTTACCGATTTTGAGGCGCAGACAATTGGTTTTGTTAAGGCCAACGGCTATGTTTATAATGAAAACAATCAGATTATCGGTCAAATAGTCAGGTCTGGTTTTGCCTTTGACAACAACGGTAAATACATCGGTTTTGTTACTTATAACGGCGAGGTTGTCAATAAGGACGATTTGGTCGGGCGAATGCGCGCAGACGGCCGTATTGCCGACGCCAAAGGCGAAATTATCGGTTTTGCCGTTGATTTGGCTGCAACGGCGACAGATTTGGAAGGCCGCTATCTCGGCCGGATCATGCCCGGCGGCAGTCTGGCTCAGGCGCGTGAAGTCGTCGGACAGGTCGGTCCGCGCGGCACGGTTATAAATAAGGACGGAAAGATTATCGGACGCTTGGTCAATGCCGGCCCTGTGTTCAACTTCCGCGGCGCCCTGCGCGCCCATGCGCTGAAAAGCGGCGCGGTTATTTCGCTTGAAGGCACGCCGCTCGGCAATGTCCGCGCCAATCTGGCTTATGACAACAACGGTCTTGTTTTCGGCGCGACGCTTAATAACGAACTGGTCATTGCTCCCGGCGGCAAATCTCTGGGTATGAGCGGTATTAACGCCTCGGTCATGGATGGCAGCGAACGTAAATTCGTTTCGCCTTTCGGCTTTTTGTTTTCTTCCGACGGCGTCCTGAGCGGCTCGACCATGACGCTGGCGCCGGTGTATAACCTGACCGGTGCTGTTATTGCCTATATGATGCCGAACGGTTCAATGTACAACAAGGGGGTTGTTGCGCTGGGCAGGCTGACTGAAGCCGGCATCAACATTGACGAGCGCAACCGTATTCTGGGGCGGAATATTGCGGCCGACTATGCTTTTTCGGCGGCGGGAGAACTCTTGGGTATTTTATCCGAAACCAATATGGTCCTGGATAAGGGACTTAAACCGAAAGCCAAAATTCTGCCGGACAATTCGGTTGTCAAAGCCGGAAAGAATACCGAGGTCAACTTTAATCCTCAGGTTGGAACGGCGTCCGATCAGCATCTGGTCCTCGGCGTAACCGGCAGTTTGTTTGGCTATGCGGACATTGACGGTGCTGTCCGCAATCCGGCCGGGCGTGTCGCCGGAAAAGTAGTTGACGGCGGTTTGGTAATTGACAATTCTGGCCTGCCGGTTGGCGAAACCAGCGGTTATAAAGCCGTGGTCGACGGCGATTGTGCGCTTCTCGGTGTTGTTACGCCGCAGGGGGACATCCGCAATTATCGCGAAACGTTTATCGGCCGCATGCTCTGGAACGGGCAGGCGGTTTCGGAAACCGGCGCCGTCATCGGTTATCAGGTAATTCCCGGCAGTGTAATAGACTTCAACGGCAATATTCAGGGAACCATATCGCCTTCCGGACAGGTAATGGCTTATGGCGGCGAACTGCTCGGCTGCATTGACAAGCGGGGAAAACTGCGCAATGCCGACGGCGAAATCATCGGCGGACAGACGGAGTTTTATCCGGTTATGAATGTTAACGGCGTCTTTATCGGCCGCACGGTTCTTGACGGTACGGTCGTCAACGAAGCCAACGAGTTTATCGGCTATATGCAGCCCAATGACAATGTCAATTCCAAAACCGGCGTACCTGTCGGCCAGTTGTTCAAGTACCGCTTTGCTTTCGATAACGACAATAATTTTTTGGGGCGGGTCGGCTCCGACGCGCGCGTCTTTAATGCCAAAAACGAAGAGGTGGGAAAAGTCGAGTTTGGCGGTGCGGTCTTGAAAGACGACAAAAATATCGGTTATGCCCTGTATGACATGTATGTTTACGACAATGACGCCAATGTCATTGGCTATATCACCCGTGACGGCAACGTCCTTACCGTCAACGGCCGAAAACTCGGCCGCATTGACAAGGGCTTTCTGATTAACGGCGAAAACAAGGTTGCCGGCCGCGGTAACCGCGACTTTTATATTCGTAACCAAAACAATATTGTACTTGGTGAACTGGAACTGAACGGCAGTCTGGTCGATTCTGCCAATCATGTCATCGGTTCGCTGAAAGACAATGGACGTATTCTGGACAGCAACGGCAACGTTCTGGCCATAGCCAAACCGTTGCAGTATTACAGCCTGCTTAAGGAATTGACCGAGGCCGAAGCCGAAAGATTGGCCGCCGAACAGGCTGCGGCTGCCGGCAATTATGTTATCGGCGATGACGGCTACCTTCGTGACGCCAATGGCAACATCATCGGGCGAGTGTTGCCGGACGGCACAGTTGTCGACCTGAACGGAAACGTTATTGGCCGCATTAATGAAAATGGCGAATTTGTAGGACTTGACGGTAAGGTCAAAGGCAAGGTCTCAAAAGGCAATTATGTTATCGGCGATGACGGCTACCTTCGTGACGCCAATGGCAACATTATCGGCCGTATTCTTCCCGACGGTACCGTTGTCGATTTAAACGGTAATGTTATCGGACATATCAACGAAAACGGCGAGTTCGTCGGTTTGGACGGTAAAGTAAAGGGCAAAACCTCAAAAGACGGTTATGTCGTTGGGGATGACGGGTATTTGCGCGATGCGAACGGTAATATCATCGGTCGGGTGCTGCCGGACGGCACGGTTGTCGACCTGAACGGAAACGTTATTGGCCATATTAATGAAAAGGGCGAATTTGTAGGTCTTGACGGTAAGGTTATGGGCAAGGTCAACGGTGGCGGAGCCGATTGGTACAGTAAACCGGTACAAATTGGTGCCATTCCCGAAATCGGCGTCGTCGGGGAAGAAGAAATGAAAAAATACCGCAAGTCGCTCGGTATTGCCCTGACGCCGGACGGCGAATATCTCGGCGATATCATGGATGACGGCAGCGTTGTTGATAAAAAGGGCAATGTTGTCGGTAAAAAAATGCCCGACGGCCTGATTATTGACGATGACGGCACGCTTATCGGCATTGAAGAAGTCAAAAAGCCTGATTCTTCGGGAATGTTTGTTCCTGCCGGCACTTTCGGCCCCGGCGGCGCTTACGGAACCGGTATGGGCGCCGGCGGCAATCTTGGCCCCGGCGGCGGATTTGGTCCCGGCGAGCGTTATGACCCGCAGCGTGCGGCGGCCTTGGCTGCGGCGCAGAATCAGCGCCGGCAGGCTATGTCCGTCGGTAAAATCAGCTCGGGCATCAGACCGGAATCTTTTGACGGTTATCAGAAAAACTGGGATGAACAGGGTATTGCCAAGGCCGTTTCTTCATGGCGCGTCAACCTGAGCGAAATGATTTTTGCCGACAAACCGATTCCGGCGGTTATCGCCCGCTCCATCGACAGCAACAACCCGACCCCGGTAACCGCCTTTGTTGAACGCAACGTTTATGCCGAAGAAGGACGCAATGTGGTAATCCCGGCCGGCAGCCGTCTGATGGGTACGCTGGGCGGCCTGACTGCAGGCACGGAAACGACTTCCTCGTCGGCCAAGGTTCAGATTACCTGGGAACGTCTGATCCGTCCGGATGGTTCGCTGTTTGTCTTCCAGGGTATTACCGGCGACGCACAGGGCCGCGGCGGTGCACTCGGCTATCTTGACCAGCAGCTGTTTAAGAAATATACGCTGCCGATTATGACCACGGCTCTGACCAGCTATACGTCCTATATCATGGCGCCGAAAGATGACGATGACAACAGTTCCGATACGGAATCTCCGCGCCAGCAGGCGGCCAACGACGCGCGTCAGAACTTTTTGCAGGACATGAACCGTATTTTTGAACAGATTTTGGCTGACAAAACTAATATCAAACCGCTGACTTATGTTCCGGCCGGTACTAGAATTATCGTCTACCCGAACATAGATTTATGGTTGAGAACGCCGGAAAGAGACGAAGCCGAAGTCGCCAAGAACCTTTCCAAGCGTGATGTGCTTATCGATGATAACAAGCTTGAGCAGGATCGTACCGATACGCAGAACAGGCGTAAAATGGGCATGACCGACGCCGACCGTGCCGCCACTGCCGGTTCCGTTGTCTATGAGGCCGAAGGAACCGATGCTGAAGCTGTTGCCGCACCGCGCCTGATGGACGACAGCAAGGTCAAGAGCAAGAAACCCGCCGCGACGGCAGGCGCTCCGGCACTGATGCCGACAACGCCGGCCGGTGGTTCGACACCGCCTCCGCCGCCTTCGTTCAGCAACGGTTCGTCGTCGTCCTCTTCATCTTCGTCGTCTTCCGCGGCAAAAACGGATAACAGCGTCCCTCAGTTGTTCTGATAGGAGAAAAATATGAGCTTTAAGGTTTTAGAATCAGTTTTGCGCCCGTTGTCCTACTGGTACAATCAGGACAACATTGAGGAAGTGGCGGTCAACCGTTCCGGCCAGATTTGGCTGCGTCTGCGCGGCAAACGCGCCTATCCCTGGGTAATGTATAAAGACGAGAAACTCAGCAAAGAATATCTGGTCGATTTGCTCTATATTGTCGCCAATACCTATGAGCTGCCTTTTGATCCGGTCGAGGGTTCGCCGGTTGTTTATGCCACCATTCCCGGCGAACACCGTTTTTCGGCTATTGCCGGACGTAACGTCATGTATGATCAGGACGACCTTACCGGCGGCGTCGCGCTTACCATTCGTGTTCACAGCGATGACGTGGCTTTCGGTCTGTCGGATTATGGTCTGACTCAAGGGCAGGCACTGCACAAGATTAATCCGTTGAAAGACATCAAAGACCCGGAAGATCCCTATGAACGTCTGTTGCTAAGCATTAAGCGCGGCGACCATATTCTGGTTTCCGGTGCGACATCAACCGGTAAAACGACTTTTCTGAATAACCTGCTGAAGATTTTGGACATCAACAAGCGTATTGTGACCATTGAAGATACGCGCGAACTGTTGGTGCCGCATCCCAACCGCGTTCATTTGGTTTTGTCCCGTACCGAACAGACCAATGAAATGGACTATGCCAAAATCATCGACTTGGTTGTTCGTTTTACGCCTGACGCCATTATCGGCGGCGAAATTTCCACCAGTAACGCCGGCGCCATCTGGGAACTGATGGGATCAGGCCACGACAACTGTCTGGCGACTATTCACGCCGAAAGTTCCGAAGCTGCTTACAAGGCTTTTACCGACCGTATTTTGCACACTTATCCGACCATCGACCGTAATAAGACGATTGAAGAAATGCACCATAAGCTGCGTGTCGTTCAAATTAACCGCGACGGCAACCTCCGCGCCATTACCGAAGTCACATAACGGGCTTATTTTTCTTCTTTGCCATTCTCTACAGTTATCCTCGGCCTCTTTCCTGTCATGTTCGGCCTTGACCCGAATATCTCTTATAGATTCCCGTGTCAAGCACGGGAATGACAGATAAATAATTGTCATATTCGGACTTGTTTTTCTTTTTGTCATGCTCGGGTTTAACCCGGGCATCCAAAAAACACAAGGCAGAGCCTCACGATATGTACATAGGAAGCAACGCGCTTCAATGAAGGTTCGTGCCGCAGCCGGTGTTGCGGTCAAGCTGGCTACAGCTTGTCAATCCCTTTTTCTGTCGGCATATCCTGCAAAGAGATAACCAGCTTCTTGTCCAAAGCGTAACAGATGTTGAGCAGACAGCTTAAGGGAAGGCGCAGCAGCCTTTCTTCACAGCCTTTTTCAATACTCTTTATTTTTATTTTAGACATTCCGGTCATCTCGCTGACGTCATCAATATCCAGTCCTTGCCGTTGCCGCGTTTGTGAAATCTGTTTTCCGAAGTCCAGGAAAAAATCTTTTTTGTAAATGTCGGTAATTTCTCTGTTCATTTTCAACTCCTTTATGTTTTGTTAAAACAAAACCGCTCTCAAAAGAGAGCGGAGGAGTTCAAAACTGTATAACGACAGCACGCTTATTCGTCCGCAAAAGCGGCTTATATCGCGTCATCCTCCACAAAGGAGGTTACTTAATTCGTTATAAGGAGTTTTGAAGCTCCGCCGGCAGTCTAACCGTTTCTGCCGGCAAAGTTGATTATAAGGACTAAAAGCTATTTTGCAACGGCTTTTTTTCTGAATGGCCGAAAGTTTTCCCAGTCAAGCTGGGAAATGACGAGTAAATAATCATCATATTCGGACTTGAACCGGACATCCACAGACACAAGGCAGAGCCTCACGATATGTACATAGGAAGCAACGCGCTTCAACGAAGGTTCGTGCCGCCGCCATTGTTGCGGTCAAGCTGGCAACAGCTTGTCATTGCCGGACTTATTTTTCTTCTCCTCTGTCATTCCCGTGCTTGGCACGGGAATCTGTAAAGGAGATGCCCGGGTTAAACCCGAGCATGACGTTTTCCTCTATGTCATGTCCGGTTCAAGTCCGAACATGACAAAGAAAAATAAGGCCGGACATGACAAATAAACAAAGCCCCTCTTCCGAGGGGCTTTGTTTATTGCAAGGGCGGAATGTTAAGCTGAGCAATGCCGCCGGGACGGATTTTGACGTTTGAATAACGCATGTTTCCGGTTTCAATAACAAATCTCTGTCTCCCGGTAAGCTGCGACGCCAGATCATAAAAATCTCTGGCCGTAAGTTCCTGTCGCTGCGGATTCATTATATACAGCACGCAGCCCTGCGTTCTTTCGGCAACACCGCAGCGGGCGCGTCCTCTCGGAACTTCGGGATTGATTACGACGCCTTGCAGACCGTCGCGAACAACCGTTTCCTGCGCAAAGAAAAACTTGGCAATGGCAAAGCCGAGGATAAAAGCAAACAATGCGCCGAAAAACAAGGCTTTTTTGGTAAACATGTTGTCAACCATAAACTGTTCGGCCAGAGGCACTTTCGGCGGCGTGATGTCGCTTTCGTCAATAAACTGCGGTTGAAAATCGCTGGCGACTTCCTGCGTATTGTTCAATGCCGGCAGATTTTCGCCCCCATCCAGAATTGCGTCAAGGTCAAAATCGTCTGCCGGAGCCTGTGCCCGCTGTTGAGACTGCGGCTGATAAACCGGTTCGGCTTTCGGCGGCATGGCGGCGGACACGCCTGCGGCGTTTGACGGGTTGACAATTCTTTTAATCGGGCGTTTGACTTTTTTCAATCGGGGCCGGTTCGGATCCGGCATGCTGCCGCCCGCAGGTCGATTGATGTTGTTAAAATCTTCTGCCATTCCTTAAATCCTCTAAATTAAGTTATCTAAATCGGTTTGGTCGTTTTCAGCGTGCGGATAATCCGCGGAACCATAAAGACCACGGTTTCCGATTTGGGTGACTTTGCGCCAAACAGTTGGTTCGGAATGCCGATAACCAGGAAGTTTTCGCCCAGACGGCTGCGTACGTCAAAATGTGTAATCTGGCCGTTGGTCGCCTCCAGCGTAATGTCCGAGAAAATTCGGTTGCCTTTTTCCAAGGAGGCTTTTGCCAGAATGGACAAGTCGGCTTCAATCGAATCGCGGCGGCCGCATTTGCCGATGTCAAAGCGCGAAAACCACAGGTTTGGCACCACGAATTTTCCTTCCGCAACCGGCATAACCATTGCCTGTCTGCCTAAAAACTGGCGCAGCGTACTGATGTTCAGCTCATTGGTGGTTGTCAGAACCCGGCCGATAACGCCGGTTTTGGCCGTCGTAACCGTGCCGAAATAGAAAGCGTTAAGCAGCTCTTTCCATTCGACGTCTTTGCCCTTGTCATAGGGATAAATCCGGAAAACGCTCACGTCATAAGCCACCAGCGTCGGATTGCTTTCAAAATATTTAATCAGGTCCATGATTTTGTTTTTAAGTTCGAAATCAGCCTCAAACGTAACCGAATAGTCCGCCCAGTCGGTTGTCATATCCGTAATGCCGGAACCGCGCAGAACATCAAGCAGTCCGAGCATTATCGGCCGCGACTTCGGAACATACAGCGTAAAGTTACCCTTGCGGCTGATGCGCATGGTCTTTTCTGATGCCTCGTAGGAATAGTAGATTTCGCCGGCATCGGCAATCATATTGATGACCTCTGAAAATTCGCCGCGCAGGTTTTCGGCCGAAATGCTGGCATAAGGAGCGTCCTTGGCAACCAGTTTGATGCCGGCTTCCTTAGTCAGCTTGTAAAGAGCTTTTTCTGCCGGCATTTTTTCAAACGAAAAACCGGTAACTTCAAAACGCGGCAAAGGGTCGTTAACGCCGTTTTTCTCCAGCCTGAAAGCCGACATGTTATAGGGCAGGGTCAGTATCATTTGCTGCGTGTCCCAGTTGACGCTGCAACGCAGGGGTGTTTCCAAATCCAGCTCGTTGGCGCCTTTGGGCGTGCGAATCATATTCGGATCCTGAGGATAAACCATATCGGCGTTCAACCGTTGGTCAAGCGGCGGCAGCGGCTGCGGCTTTTCGGTTCTGCAGGCGGACAATGCTGCAAGAACGGCCAGAATACCGAAGAATTTGAATACGCTGTGGGACAGAAAACTTCTCATTTCCGACTACTTGACCTCGTCTTTTGCCGGTATGGCCTGCTGTGCGTCGGGGCTGACCGGTTTTTTTATTTTGATGATTTTTTTGACTTCGTGCGGTGCGGCGGCCTGAGGCTGCGGCCTGGCCTGCTGCATCTGCGGACTGGGTGCCGCCGGAACGGGCTGCGGAGCCGGTTGGGTACTCTGCTGCATTGTTTCTGTAGCGGCCATATTATTTTGTGCCATCAGTTTTTCCATCAGCTGGTCCATGTTCATCCCTGCGCCGACCGTCGGGTCGACCGTCTTGTCGATTTCGCCCAGAACCTCTTTCATCTTTTCAACTTCATGGGCGTCTTCCTTAATCATGTCCGGCGAAGAGTTGTTTTTCAGCTCCAGCTGATACTCGGCCAATGTTTTTTTGAAACTTTCCATGCCGCCGGCAATTTTTTTTCTCCACATAAGGATAAAGTTCCTTGTGCTCCAGAATATAGTCGCCGGTTTCGCTGATTTCTTCCAGAACGTCAAGGATATAGCCGTAGTACTTATATTCTTCCATGGCAATGTTGCCCATACGGATACAACGCGCTGCAATCCTTGAAATTGTGCGATCGTAATAATCCTTGAGCAGGATATAATTGTCCAGATACCAGAGGCTTTCCTTGCTGGCACCCGTCGGCGGTGTGTTCTGTTCCATATTTGGCTCCTCGTCTTCTACTCTAGTTTAGCCGCGTTTTTTTGTAAATTGTTTTCTATGAGCTTTACCCAACTATATCGTCTTTAGGAATATAGGGTTCTTTGTTCTCTTTTTCATCGCCGATTTCGGCGATTCCCAAATTAAGACCGTCAACCGGAAGCGGAGAGCCGTCGTCAGCATTTTTATAGACGTCGTCATGAAAAATAAGGTCGCCGCTGTAAAGAGGATTGGCCGTTTCTTCGTCATTCTCCGACACATAGGGAACTGCGGCGGCTTCTGTTGCCGTTTCCTTACTTTCCGCTGGTATTTCGGTTTGGTCCTCGGGAATTTCCTCGTATTCCCATTCCCAGTCGCCGTCTTCGCTTTCGTCCGGCGCGGCGGTTATCTCCGCGGCCGGAACTTCTTCCGCGGTGTTTTCCGGCGGCGTTTCGGTTTGGTCTTCGGGAACTTCCTCGTATTCCCATTCCCAGTCGCTGTCTTCGCTTTCGTCCGGTGCGGCGGTCATCTCCGTAGCCGGAACTTCTTCCGCGGTGTTTTCCGGCAACGTTTCGGTTTGGTCTTCGGGAACTTCCTCATATTCCCATTCCCAGTCGCCGTCTTCGCTTTCGTCCGGTGCGGCGGTCATCTCCGCGGCCGGAACTTCTTCCGTGGTGTTTTCCGGCAGCGTTTCGGTTTGGTCTTCGGGAACTTCCTCATATTCCCATTCCCAGTCGCCGTCTTCGCTTTCGTCCGGTGCGGCGGTCATCTCTGCAGCCGGAGCTTCTTCCGCGGTGTTTTCCGGCAGCGTTTCGGTTTGGTCTTCGGGAGCTTCCTCATATTCCCATTCCCAGTTGCCGTCTTCGCTTTCGTCCGGTGCGGTGGTCATTTCCGCAGCCGGAGCTTCTTTCACGGTGTTTTCCTGTTCGTCTGTCAGAACAAAGCCTGCCGGCTGTTCTCCGGAATATTCAGCGATCAAATCGTCAAGGTTAAAGTCCTCATTTTGGTTTTCGGTCACGGCAATTGCCGGCTCTGTACTTTCCGCAGCCGCATTTTCCATTTCCGCTGTTGTCGTTTCTTCGGCCGGAACCTCTTCCCATGTCCATTCCGCATCCTCAGCGGCCGGTTCTGCGCTTTCCGCAGCCGCATTTTCCGTTTCCGCCGCTGTCGTTTCTTCAGCCGGAACTTCTTCCCATGTCCATTCCGCATCCTCAGCGGCCGGTTCTGCGCTTTCCGCAGCCGCATTTTCCGTTTCCGCCGCTGTCGTTTCTTCAGCCGGAACTTCTTCCCATGTCCATTCAGCGTCCTCGGCGGCCGGCTCTGCGCTTTCCGCAGCCGCATTTCCTGTTTCCGCCGCTGTCGTTTCTTCGGCCGGAACCTCTTCCCATGTCCATTCCGCATCCTCGGCAACCGGCTCTGCGTTTTCCGCAGCCGCATTTTCCGTTTCCGCAGTTGTCGTTTCTTCGGCCGGAACCTCTTCCCAGGTCCATTCAGCGTCCTCAGCGGCCGGCTCTGCGCTTTCCGCAGGCGATTCTGCCGGCGTTTCTGTATTGGGGAACTCTGTCGGCGTCTCGGAAAGCGGCATGTCTGCGTCAATGTCAGGCAAACCGATGTTTTCGTTTTCCTCGTCTTTTTTGAATAATGAAGAAGCCAGCGACGACAGCCCGTCTTTTATCCCGTCTTTAAGTTTAGCTGCGGCCTGTACGCCATCGTCGAACAAAGAGAAGTCCAACCCGTTGGTTTCAGTACCAGAGTCTTTGTTTTTTTTTTTTCTTCTTCTTTTTTTTCTTTTTTTTCGGAAGTTCTTCTTCATCTTCCGCGGCATTGTTCTCATCCGAAAAAAGCTCGTTTAACTCGTCGTTTTCTGTACCCGGATTGACTTCGGGAATCTGAAAGTCTTCCTGTTCCGCCGGACTGACCGGAATTGGCCGCGGAGCTTTGTCCTTTTCCTGTTGGATATATACCGGCTGTACCGCAACTTTCGGAGCATTTTTTGTTTGCTGTTCAAAGAACTTTTGATTCTCTTTCTGCATCCGCTCCATGGCTTCGACAATTGTTTGCGTCGAAAGCTGCTGGCTTTCTTTCAGTGCCACTGAAATGATCGCCGAAAGCTCTTTGGTTTGGGTTTCGGACATTTCTCGAAACAGTTCGGACTGTGCTTTGACAATGCCTTTGACGATGTCCTCCATCGGCGGCATCGGTGTTGCATTAATCTGAATGTTGTTTGCATTGGTGTTGCTGCTGTTGCTGGCTGCCATGGTATTATGCTGCATAATCATCTGCGCCATACGATCCTGCGATTCCCTTATGGCGTCCAGAATTTCCCTGCTGCCGTCCGGTGAAGAGAACGAAGTTTCTTTGCCTGAGCCAAGCGATTTTACCGGCATGTTCTTTATGGCTGCCGCATTTTCCGCCAATGCCTGCGCCATTTTTTCCTGTGTCGCAATCAGAGCCGACGTCAGTTCGCTGTTGCTGCTCTTTTCAGCAAAGATTTTGGCCATTTTCTCCTGCGAGGCAATTACGGCGGCCGCCAGTTGTTTGTTTCCGGTCTGGCTTCGTTCTTCGCTGAATTTCAGTGCCTGAGAAAATGCTGCGGCAATCTCTTTGGCAAAAGATGCGTCGGCAACGATTTTTGCCGGTCCGGCATAAGTGGGTGCCGCAGGTTGCGGTGCAGCTGCTGCCGGTTGCGGCTGTGCCTGAGGAATGCTGTTTTGCAACTTGGCGTTTGCCTGAATTTGCGCTTCGGCGAGTGCAGTTGCCAAAATTTTGGCTCTGGATATTTCGTCATTAAGCTCGGGTGTGGCCGAGGCGGTTTGAAACTCACCCGAATGGTCGCGTGCAACGCCGGCGCTTTGCTCAAGTTCGTCGACATATTCCTGTAAAACCGAACCGCCCGGCAGAGAACCGAACATGCCCCTGATTTCCGGAGGCTGTTCCAAAATCATTTTGTTAAAAGCCTCTTTTCTTTCGGTGCTGAAAATATGCAACTGGCGGAAAATATTTAAAAAGCGCTGAGCTATGATGATGGGGTCTTCCCCGTCGCCATGATTTTTCTTATACAGCTTGCGGCTGTCCGCGCCTTTTGAATAAGTGTCAACCACCTGTTTTGTCCGACTCTTGCTAACTTTTATTTAAAATTCATCCATATTACCGATTTTAGGCTCTATGTCGTAAATTTCAGGTTAACAAAAGCGGCGGGAATAAAAAAAACTCCGCCGGTCAGGCGGAGTTTGAAACTAAAGCTCAATGGCGACAACTTTATGAATTTTGCTCAAATCGTCGTTGCCGATTTCTATTCTTTCGTCCGGGTTCCAGCGCAGACCGTAAAGCTGTCCGTTTTCGTCTTCGCGGATGCTCAGTATTTTAGCTTCTTTTTCATCGACGAAATACAGGGCGATGTCGCCGACGCTGACAACGTCCTGCGGGTCGACAAACAATATCGAACGGGTCGGTAACAGCGTTCCCAGACGCCTGGTGCAAAGATTGACGGCATAAGCATCTTTCTTGCTGAAAAGTTTAACCGGACGCTGAACTTTCTTGGTTTCTTCGTCAAAGTCGATAATCACGTTGCCGTCTTTGCCTGCCGTTCCGTAAACGGAAATCTTGATGTTGTCCTGACTGTTGTTGACGGCGTTGGTAAAGGCGGAAATGGCGCCGCGCGGGGTAGACAGCAATTTGTATTTGGCATCGTTGCGCTGAATAATTTCTTCAAGCATGCCTTTGTCTTCCAGACTCTTGATTTCTTCTTTCAGCTCCTCGGCAGTCATCTCCAGCGCTTTGGCAATGTTTTTAAATTCCTTGTCCGAAACTTCCCTCTGTCCCATTTCAATACGATGATAAACGGAAAGGGTCATATCGGCGCTCTCGGCAACTTCAATCAGGGTCAGGTTTTTTTCGTTTCTGATTTGGCGCAGACCGGCACCCAGCGTTTTCAGGCCGCTTTTCTCGTTAATCTTGTTTCTTCTTTCCTGTTCGCGGCGCCACGACTGGACGATTTCCTGCTGCGAATTTTGTTCGTTGACAAACAGTTCCTGCAGCGGACAGTCCAGAAATTCGGCAACGCGTACCAGCTGTTCCTGATCGACGCGACGATAGCCTTTTTCGATTTTGGAGATGGCAGAAAGGCTGACTCCCAGATGATCCGCCAGTTCCTGCATGGAACGGCCGCGCAGTCTTCTAAACATTCTTATTTGGTTCGGGAAAATAATTTCTTCCATAGTATGTTTATCCTTTTGCTGTAAAGAACAAGATTTAATATTAAGCAAATAATAAATACAAGCGGCTTATTAATCAAGAAAATAGTACAAAAAAAGACAATTTGTGTACAAATATGCACAAAAGAAACCCGGTTTTTCGGATTCCTTTTGTGTCGGATGTCAGCGTTTGTTTCCGGAAATTACTTGGAAAATTCTTTCATCGAATTAGGCTGTCCGTAAACGGCTATCTGCTCGGCCATCAGGTCGAGGTCGTCCTGCCCGAACATGATTTTGTCCTGCGGAATTGACGCGGACAGGCGGCCGTTGGAGTCCATCGGCTTGCTGTCATATTTTGTATAATAATCGGCAAACGCATATTTGTTTTTGACTGTCGCCGTGTCTATTTTCCCGTCCGTATAGGTATAAGTTGAGCGCTTGTTGATAATGCCGTCGGAACTGTATTTGACGGCAGAACCGCTTTTGCTGATTCTTTCAACCGATGTCATTATCCGGCCATTGCTGATATTCATGCTGAAATTGGTCGTCGTGCCGTCGGCGTTGGTCTGTCTAATTGTGAAAGAACCGTCGTCGCCCCTGACAATTTCGCGAGCCGCAAAGGAAGTGTCCATATCGGCCAGTTCCGAGTTGGGCATTCTTTCTTTCAGAGCCTGTTGCAAAATAGCCGTGTTGACCATGTCCTGTCCCAAAGTCGAGTTCTGTTGGAGGGTGTTGACGGCAACCATGTTCAGCGAACCGTCGCGATTGGTCATGTTGCGGCAGGCTGCGGAGTCGATTTTAATCGTTTGCTGCAGAAGCTTGCCGTCTTTGCCGTATTTGCTCTTAACCGTCATATATTTGTCGGTGGTTGTCGTCCGGTCATGGCTGAGACGTCCGAGCATTTTGATTCTGGAGCGCTGGTTGGTTACGGCAAGGTTGCCGGAAGCGTCGCGTGAAACCGTGCGGGTCGTTTTGCGGCCGTACCAGTTGCGCACGGTTGCCGTAACGCTGCCGTCTTCGTTGGTCTTGGCATCATCGCTGTTCATTGCCCGGTTGGCCATTCGGTTGACCTTTGCCGAATGCGCCATGTCGTGCAGGCCTTGTCCCATCTGTTTTCCGGCCCATTTGGTTCCGCCCCAGACCTTTTTGCCGGTACCGAGAGCCGCTTGTGTCGCCACATTGTTAACCATGCCGCCGAAAGGCGAACCGATTGGCTTAATGCTGAAACCGCCTTTGGAGAATGATTTGGCAAATTCTTTGGCCTGATCCAAAACGGCCCAGCCAAGCAGCATCCAGAAGACCAGTTCAAGGAATTTTACCGTCCACCAGGCCAAACCATTGACGGCATCAATAATAATGTCAAAACCTTTTCCTGATGTTCCTGCATGTTTCAGAGCCGGTGTCATAACCTCATTCATAATTTGTTCAATGCCGGTCGTAATGATAAATATGACAATCGACAGGAACAGGAATGTAAACATGGCTGTCATAAACGTTTCCCAGACTTTGGTAACGTATTTTTTTCGCGTAATCGGGAAAGCATAGGCAGCGATGGCTACCGGAATCAGCGCCGATGCTACGCTCAATTGCAAAATAGAATCGATCAGCAGCCAGGGATAAATAACCATCAGCAGAAAAGCCGAAAGCCACAGAATAACGCCCACCAAAAGATAACCGACATGCGGCAGAAACCATAATTTCCAATATGATTCTTTGAAAAAGGCCACGCAAAGAGAGGTTGAACCTAATGTCATGATATCAAGAATTTTGCCTTGAATGCTCTGAATGGTACAAAGAATATTGTTACCGATAGACGATGGGATGCCGCCGTCTTCCATAACCTGGGTAAAGCCAGTGCAGGTCTGTCCCGTCTGCCCGGACGTTACCAGTTGCGCCAGAGCCATGCCGGTATTGAAAACCGGCGTTACAATCAGGTCGATAAATTCCTGAATGTCCGAACGCAGAATGACCACGACCACAAAGACGACAAAAGCCTGATTGAAAATGGTTTTGACCAGTATGCGAGGCTCTTTGACGTCAAAAGCCGAAATAAATTTCAGAATCGTCATAGCCAGCCACAAAGCCATTCCGATAATAACCAGCGTAACCATGGCGCCGGCCAGAGAAGTATAAGAAGCCTTGGCAATTGAACTTGCAGTATTGAACAATACCCTGAACAGGTCACAAAAGATACAGCTGTTGAAAGAATTTCTGTATGAGTCGATGTTGCACTCGGCATCGTTTTTAGAATCACCGTAAGATGTATAAGCCGAGGAACCGACAACGGCATTTTGGCTGCTGAAGTCGTTTGCCGGTACAAATTGGGGCGCGTTGTAAGTGCTCCAGTCAAAACTGAAGTCTGATTTGCCGGACGATTTGCACATCGGATCTTCCGGATTCACTTTACATTCAATCCGGCACTGATTGGGGTTAAATTCGGTGTAACATTTTCCACACAGGGATTGAATTTCGTCACACATCGGGTTAATTACAGAACCATTGGCGTTTCTAAGTTCAAAATGCAGGTGATTTCTATACGCTTGCGGTATCAGCCTGCCTTCTTTGCAAGAGGTTCCGCCGACCTGACCGATAACATCACCTTTTTTAACGAATTGTCCATGGTTTACTAACATTTTTGATAAATGAGCATAAACAGATGTATATTTAGAACCATTGCCGTCTTTACGTTCGTGTTCAATGATGATTCTCATTCCATATCCGCTGGAACAATCATTTGCTTCTATGACTTTACCATCTGCAGCCGCTGTAACATTGGTTCCTCTTACAGCTGCATAGTCCATGCCGTTATGACGGGGATTGGAACGATTACGCAGGCACAGGTCTTCAGGAACGCGGTCGACATTTCCGGCAACCGGCATTGTGTTGATGCAGTTGTTGTATGAACTGTTCAGCTGCTTAAGGCATTCGGCAGAGATGTCGGTACGAGTTCCTTCCGGGCATTTCTGCCACTCAACGCCGCAGTTTGCGCCACAGTCGGTTGCTGCCGCCGAAAGGTTAATTATCGACAGAAACGGAATCAATCCAACCGTTGCCCAAAAGGTGATTCTTTTCAAATATGTCAAAATACAGTTCATCATCTCGGTCACCTGTTACTTGCCGTTTTCCGGTTTGTTGCCGTTGTCCGGTTTCTCGGGTTTGTTTTGTTCTTCAGGTTTAGGGCTTTCTCCTTCGGAAGAATTGTCTTTATTTTCCGGTTCGGGAGCCTTTTCATCGCCAAATTTCAGCTTATTGCCCATTTTTTCCATCTTTTCGCCGGCTTTTTCCATTTTCTCGCCGATCTTTTTCATAGCTTTGCCGCCTTTCTGCATGGCCTTTCCGGCCTTTTGGGTTGCTTTGCCGGCCACTTCGGCGCCTTTGCCTGCACCATATGCCGCGGCGCCTGCAATCATCATCGGCACGCCGACAATGGCGCCCAAACCTGTTGCCGACAATCCCTTGCCTGCGGACATCAACCCTTTGCCGCCGGCTTGAGCCGCTTTTCCTCCCGCTTCCATGCCTTTGCCGGCAGCCTGAACGCCTTTTCCGGATTGTTCCATGGTTGCTCCGGCCGCTTTGGCGCCTTTTCCGGTGTTTTTAACGGCTGCTCCGCCGCCGCTTACCGGATTGCCGCCACCTTTGTCGTCTTTTTCCTGATCGCCGTTGGCTTTGCCTTTGAAAAGGCCGCGGACAAATTTTCCGGCTTTGGCCGCTCCTTCCGTTACCTGTTTCTTTACGGCATCGGAGGCTTTGCCGCCGGCCCATTTTACCGGCCGCATGGCCTGCTGCTTGGCAAAATCGGTCATTTGGGTCAGTTTGCCGTGCATCGGATCGGTGCCGCCGAAAACGCTGTCTTTGAAGAATTTGTCAACATAATCCGAAACCGTTGATGAAATCAACTTCATCGAATACAGATAAACGAACAGAATAATCAGGAAATATGGGCCGGTTAAATCGAAAGTCTCCGAAATCCATTCACTTTCGCCTTTTTCAATTTTATCGAACAAAGTCGGAACATCTCTTAATGCCACATCAATCATTGCCAAAGCGTATGTCGTCGTCAGCGCAAGAAACACGAAAGTTCCGGCTGCTTTAAGCATAATGCTGATGACGGCGGTCACTTTTCCTTTGGTAACATTGAACGGCCATAGTCCGATAACGACCGGCAGTGCCATTATGGCAAAACCGAGCTTAAAAGAAATGTCTAGCAGATAATAACCGATGCCCAGCGTCAGCATGAACCCGACAAACCAAATTAAGGCGCCGCAGAACCAAAGCCATAAGTTAACCATTTTAAAATATTCAAAGTCCCAAGCGCCGCCCTTCATCGACCAGCAGGTCATCGCATGACCGATAACCAAATTGGTCGAAACGTTTTTATCCAGATTTTGGGCAAAGAACATGATTCTGTTCATTACGTCTGAAGAAACGATTTCCGTTGCGGCTCCGCCGTCCGGCGCGGAAATGGTCGGAACGGTTACGGCATAGTTGGCGTTCAGTTCGGGAGCTCCGGAAATGTCGCTGGTTACGCTCATAAAAGCGATACCAAAGTCAGCGCCGGCAGTCAGCAGCGGGTTTATCGTATATTTGATTAATACGCCCAGTCCGGAAGTAATCAGAATATATGCAACCATAACCTTAAACAAAAAGACGGTTAGGGTGTTCATCATGGCGCCCGGCTCAATGTTAGACAAAGATGAAACGTTTTTCATCACAAAGAAAGCCATCCAGACCAAAGCGCCGAGCACCAGCAGTTTTACGCCCGCTTCAGATGTGATGTCATAGGCTTGCTGCAAGCATTCAGAAATGTTTCGATTAGAGTCTTGATAATCACGCAGGAATAGCATTTAGACTGGTACATTTCTTTCATGTTTTGAATATTACAGTTTCCATCATCTTTGTCTTTATATGCAAAAGGCTCATCAGAAGCGATAATTTTAAAAAGAGAAGGATCTCGTTCCTGTTCTTTTATGGTGCCATCTTTTTCTTGAATAGTTCGTTCACCAATCATTCCCCACATTTGATCATTTTGGTTAAGTTTAAGGCACTCATCAACTTTAACCCAATCTTTCCTCTTGTTACCAAACCAACTACTCTTATTCGGATCTTCAGCAGAACATTGACATTCAATATCATGAGATGACAGCCCCAAAAAACCATCAGAATATTGAGTTTCTTTTTCCAACAACTCTGTCCAACCGGACATCCTTCCAGATTATCTCCGCAAATAGCCGCATACACTTCAGGAATATAAGAAAAACCTATAAATATGACAAAAATAAAAATTTTTATCATATTATATGTCTTAAGTATATTCGTCAGCCGTTTCATCGTTTTGATCCTTAATTCTTGGCAAATTAACTACTTGCTGCCTTTAAATATTTTCCAGGCGTCGCGAATTTTTCTGGCGCCGCCAAACGTGATAATGCTCAAGGCACCCCAGAAAATCTCAGCAGCCAGTTTGCCGGCGCGTTTCTGGAACGCGGAGTCGGAATTTCCGCCGACCAGACTGTCCGTTACCTGTTGGGCTATGTTGACGCTGGAAACTATCAGAAAAGCAATCAGCATGATGCACATAAACGGAATACTGAACTCGGCAAAAGAATCTTTGGTAACGCTTTTGTCGAAAATGTCGGAGTTGTCACTGATAATCTGCTCCATAGCCAGCAAAGCCATTGACATCATAACCGCCATAAACATCATCAGTGCGGCCGAATTTATAATGGTCAGAAAACCATTTTTTGCCCAGCTTGACGTCTGCTTAAAAGCGTAAGACATGACCAGAATCGGCAATATGACCGCCATCATTGTAAAGCGGAAAATGCTGTCAACCAGATAGAAGACAAATCCGAGCTTGACGAATGTAAAGCACAGTAGGATAAACAGGCCGGTTATTAACGGCATAAATCCAGGTGCGGCCATAACTTTGAACGAAAGGTAGAACCCCAGTGTCAGACGCTCATTAACGGCACAAATCATACAATTCATCATGGTTCTCGGTCCGTCGGGGAAAGACAGGCTTTCTATTGATGCTTGGCCAAGAGCCGGTGCCGTGCACATTACCGGCTGGCTCGGCGTTATCAGTTCCTGAAAGAACTTGATGACAACGCCGTTGTTGACCTTGAAGTTGCTTCCGTCGCCGGTACTGTTCAAAATTGCCGCGCCAAGTTCCAAAAATGCGTAGTAAATCGGGAAAACAACCGTATTCAGCAGCCACAGAATCTGCGTCGTTGAAGAGGCGATTAACCCGCAAATCAGGCAGACAAACAATTTTCGCACAATTTCGTTCCATATTTCGGCCGGAGAATCCTCGGTAAACGAACCGACAAACTTTAACAGGCGGAAAATTGTCCAGAGAGCAAAAGCAATCATCATCAAAGGCAATGCACCGTCGGTAATTTTGGCATACATGCCCATGGCGACTTTGCCCATATTCTCATAAAGCAAGTCGATTATTCCGGTCTGCCAGCATTCTCTGTGTTGATTAGCCAGTTTTTGTTGTCCGCTGTCGTCTTTTACGGATAAAGCCGCACGCTTGTCTGCATTCAGAGGAGGTTGGCCCTCTTTAGGAGAATCGCAGGCCGTGAGCATGAATGCCGCAAAGAACAACCAGCATCACTTTTAAAATCTGTTTTATGTTCACGTCCTTAAACATCGTCTTAGTCCTAAAACTTATTTAAAGTCCCATCCGTTAATATTGGCGCTTTGTTCCGTACGGTAATTGTTGCCGTATTTCTGTTTCATAATGCTGTCAATTTCCTTATCCGATATGCTCTGTTCTCTTTCTTTCTGCATCTCGTCCATTTTTTTTCAGGGTTTCCTGAACGATGGCATCATTTTCTTTTTCATTTTTTCTTTCTTCGGCAGCCTGAGCCGTAAATTCGTTAGCCTTTGGTCGGAAGAGCCTGCCTGCCGCATTACCGCGTCTTTTTCGGCACCGTCAGCCATACTTTGGGCTTTTTGCCGCAAAGCAGTTGCTTTGTCTTTTTCCTCTTTTGCCTGAGCTTCAAAATTGCGGGCGCGTTGAGCTGCTGCGTCACGGTTGGCCGTCGCCTGTCCGCATCGCTCGGACACTTGTTTGTAAATTTCGGAGTTATTGGCAAGATCCAATCCTGCGGCCTGTTTGCGGTTGAACTGGTCAATCTGCCGCTCTCTTACTGCTTCCGGACTTGTCGGCGCAGTTCCTTCCGCTCCGGCCTGATTCGGTTTGGCCGTATTAGCAGCCGTTACCGGTGTAGCCGGTGTTGTCGGCCGCGGTGTGGCATTTTCGACTCTTTCGGCCTGACGGGTCTGCTCGGCCGTTACCGGAGAAGCGCCTCCTGACGAAGAAGAGGAGGGGGCCCGGCGCCGGAGCATCCGAACCGCGAAGCCGTGATACGGGAGCACTGCTCTTGCCGCCGCCTGACCGTCCGAAACTGAAAACTTTTCCCAAAGCTGAAACGGCTTTGTCTCGAGCCTGCCGCAGCTTCGGCGTGACTCCGGTCGCATTGCCAACCAGTTTTGTCCCCTGCCATGCCATTTTGCCGGTTCCGAGCGTCGCCGCTTTGGCAACATTATAACCCATGCCGCCGATTTCCGGAGCAATTGAGCTGCCGCCACCGCCGCCGGCCATGCTTCCGGCCAGTTCGGTTGCCTGACTGGTCAGCTTAAATCCGAAAATACAGCTGGCAATCAGAATGAGAAAGCCTGCAAAACCGATGTCCAGCAGATTTTTAAGAGTGGTAACTTCATTTGAATTCAATGCGTTGGCAACCGCTTTCATGCCGCCCGAAACGCCGGACATTGATTCGCTCATTAACTGAATGTTAATGCTGACGACCAGCCCCATAAACACATAGGTAAAGAATGTATTCATGAACATTGTAAAGCCCTGATTCGTATATTTGGAAGTAACTTTAAACGGCCAGCTGGCAATCAGGAACGGCATCAAGGCGCCGACAATGCCCAATCGCACGGTTGCGTCAACCAGATAAAAGGCAAAAAGCCAGCGACAGCAGCCATGCAAAGACCCAAATGATTAAACCTTCAAAAATCATGGAAAGATCGGGGAATCTAAAGTCAGTAACCTTCGTCAGAACGCCCATGTCAATAGCGCCGGCATTCCGGGCAACGCACATCAGCGAGGAACCGATTGCCTGCGGAACGGCCAGTTCGGCCTGAACCGCTTTGATGAAACATTCCAACTGTGTATACAGATACCCTGGCAGCAGCCCACTGCTCAGACCGCTTAATTCTGACGAAGTGTCACAAGCCTGAAGATAAGAGTTTTCTCCTGCCGAAAGCAGAGTCATGCCAAATTCCATACCTGCTTTCAACAATGGTCCCAATACATAACCGTAAATGGCAGTTGCGTCTCTCAACAGCAAAAAGGCAACCAGAACTTTAAAAGCCTGTGTCAAAAGCTCGGTAATGTATTTCGGCGCATCCATTTTGGTAAAGGAAGAAACTTTGCCGAGCAAAGAAAAGGCAACCCACAAGGCAAATCCAACCAAAAGCACGTTGGCAAAAGCTTTGGATAATGCGGCATAAGAACCGCTGGTCATTCTCTGCGCCGCATTAAAGATTTTCAGAAACAGCGGGCAAAAAATGCAACTTCGGCCTTCAGCCAGTTTCATTGGCAGCGGAATACAGCCGCGTGTAACGCCGGTAAGGGCTTTACCGGTCTTTGTCGCTTCATCATATTCAAAATATGACTTGGAACCATCAGAAGCCGTATAAACGAAAATAGATGCTTTTGCCTCTTTTAGTACTTCTCTTGTAATATTACAAGTTTCATCTCTGTTTTTTTGAAGTTCCTTTAACTCTTCTACTAATTTTTTTGCTTTTTCTTCAAGATCTTTAAGTTTGGCAGGATCCTTAACCGTAACTTTAGGATAATAAAGTGTCTCGGTTCCTGTCTTATATTTTTCCTGTTTTACATTCTTAACTTCGCCAATTTCCTTATTGACGGTTGCTAGTTCTTCGAGTTTTTCTTTTACCTTTTTTTCTGCCTCATTACATTCCTGCATGACTTTATTTCTGGTCTCTTGATCGTTAGCTTCACCTAATTTTAAAGCGCCGGCAAAAACTTCTACCTTTTTCTCAGTTGCCGTATTAGTCCCTGCTTTAGCAAAGCCTCGCCTGCAGCTGACATAAACAGAAGCCCGATAAACAGGCCGAATACATATTTCCAACTACATTTTGTCATCGTCGTCTTCCTTATGCCAAGGATTGCCAAGTACCTTAAAAGCAGTCAGCAAAACCGCAATTACCAAAACGAGTGACCCCCAGAAAGCGTACTTTGTGGTAAACCAGCCGAAAAAATCAATATAATAAGCAAGGGCAATTGCCAGAATTATTCCTATATTAATCAGTACGGCTCTCATCGGTTCCTCATTTTAAAGCTATTCCATGCTATTTAGATTGTAGCATATAAAAGTAAAATATTTTGTTACAGTTTTTTGATTTTTTTTGATTTAGTTGAATTTCCCTTTAGTCAGAAATTTTACGCAGGCTTTAACGACTTTGTAGTTGTTAAAGACGTTGTAGTTGACGTTGCTGACATGAATAACCTCCTTTGCACCCTCCAAATCGGATTCGCTCGGCGTCGGTAAAGACTTTTTTAGCGATTCCGAAAGCATGTTGGTCAGATTCTTGCCCGGAAAATCCGTTGCAATGATGCCAAACTCGGTTCCTTTAGGAAAGTTCGGAATGAAAATCATGTTGTTCGGCGAAACTTCTTTCAAAATCGGGCCTAACAGCCATCTGAAAAAACTGTATTTTTCAAGTTTGGCAAAGAGTCTGCTGCCCTGATTCGGCGGACAAACCTGCACAATGCGCCGGATTTTGAGCTTTTTCTGCCAAGGCGATTCGAGAGCCATCAGTTTACGCAGTACAATTCCGCCGACGCCTTTGGTTACAAAGGAGACTTCCTGCACGTCTTCAAGATGGTTCAGCAGAAATTCCAACTGCCGGACGTGTGAGTCGATTTCGTTTGCGTGTCGACGGATAGTTTATTGCAGCCGCCATCATACCTTCTTTTAATACGGCACGCCATAAGGGTTTGAAAATGTTTTTGCTGTCGCCCAGACCGTGCAGCATGATTACCATATGTCCACGCTGTCGCGATATTTCATAGATTTCAATATAGTCAAGAAAAGCCCGGCGGCAGTTTCGAAACCGCCGCTGTGACGCTGAATGTCCCACGGATCAAGAAGCCTGTATTCTTTGGTGCGGTAATTTCGCTGGATTCGCCATTTCTGATAAAAGAAAACGTCTTCCCAAAGCTGGCTGCCGCCCATCGTGAAAAATTCAAACCGCATTTGATGCTCCCTTTATTAATAACTTGAAGCATTCGGATTCGGAATTGCCGTAATCGTTACTTTGGCCTTGTCCGAACCGTCGGAAAGAATCAGAATCTGCACGGCGCGATTCTCCCGCACGTAAGTCATATGGCTGATGTCCGCCCGAACCGTTGCAATTTCTTTCCATTTCAGTTTGGGCATCTCCGACATATAGAAGTCAAAAACGCTGCTTGCGTTATACGGAGTCGTAAATACCAGGCTGCCGATCCAGTTGTCGCCGGTGCCCAAAGCTTTTGTTTCTTCCAAGTCTATATAGGACTGGTCAGGAAAAGGAACGTCCGGAAAATGGGCAAAAGCCGGCGGAATCGCCGAACCGTCAACCCCGGTCAAAACCGGCTTCTCCGAAGCGCAGGCCGAAAGTATTAAGACTAAAGCTATAACTAAGATGTTGTTTTTTAACATAATTGCTACCTTGTATCAAAATTACAGTTCGTGTATTGTAAATATTGTACCGCACATAAGGTTAAAAAAAAGGAAATAACGGGGCGTATTTCCACATGCGAAAATTCCACATAAATTTCTTCATACAATCAATGAGTTAGAAAAAATGTGAAAAAAAATCAAATTTTTTTAATTTTTTGTGTTGACATATGACGGTGACTGTCATATAAACCTGCTCACCGGCTGCGAGTTAGCCAAGTGCAAAATCGCCCGGCGGTTATAAAACAGAGTAGATATGAAGTAAGAGAGGATACGCAGACGGCGGGTATTTGGCAACGAATATGTAAAGTCTAGTGTATCTGAAAAAAAGGAACCAAGAAAATTCTTTTATGAGTAAGTAATTAGACGGGATTGAAGAATCATTTTAAGATGAGAGTTTGATCCTGGCTCAGAACGAACGCTGGCGGCAGGCTTAACACATGCAAGTTGAACGGGATTGTTAAGTAGCTTGCTATTTAACAAGAGAGTAGCGCACTGGTGAGTAACACGTGGGAACGTACCTTTGGTGGGGGACAACATCTGGAAACGGATGCTAATACCGCATAAGACCTGAGGGTGAAAGATTTATCGCCGAAAGAACGGCCCGCGGAAGATTAGGCAGTTGGTGGGGTAAAGGCCTACCAAACCTACGATCTATAGCTGGTCTGAGAGGACGATCAGCCACACTGGAACTGAGACACGGTCCAGACTCCTACGGGAGGCAGCAGTGAGGAATATTGGGCAATGGAGGCAACTCTGACCCAGCCATGCCGCGTGAGTGAAGAAGGTTTTCGGATTGTAAAGCTCTTTCGGATGTGACGATGATGACGGTAGCATCTAAAGAAGCCCCGGCTAACTTCGTGCCAGCAGCCGCGGTAATACGAAGGGGGCGAGCGTTGTTCGGAATTACTGGGCGTAAAGGGTGTGTAGGCGGTTATGTAAGATAGTGGTGAAATCCCGGGCTTAACCTCGGAATAGCCCGTTATAACTATGTAGCTAGAGTTATGGAGAGGATAGCGGAATACCCAGTGTAGAGGTGAAATTGTAGATATTGGGTAGAACACCGGTGGCGAAGGCGGCTATCTGGCCATATACTGACGCTGAGGCACGAAAGCATGGGGATCAAACAGGATTAGATACCCTGGTAGTCCATGCTGTAAACGATGAATGCTGGTTGTCGGCTTTAGGTCGGTGACGAAGTTAACGCGATAAGCATTCCGCCTGGGGAGTACGGTCGCAAGATTAAAACTCAAAGGAATTGACGGGGACCCGCACAAGCGGTGGAGCATGTGGTTTAATTCGATGCAACGCGAAGAACCTTACCAACTCTTTGACATCCTTATCGGGGGCGCAGAGATGAGCCCTTTCAGTTAGGCTGGATAAGTGACAGATGCTGCATGGCTGTCGTCAGCTCGTGTCGTGAGATGTTGGGTTAAGTCCCGCAACGAGCGCAAACCCCTGCTATCAGTTGCCATCGAGGTGGAGCTGGGCACTCTGATAGGACTGCCGGTGATAAGCCGGAGGAAGGTGGGGATGACGTCAAGTCATCATGGCTCTTACGAGTTGGGCTACACACGTGCTACAATGGTAACTACAGAGGGGAGCGAGACCGCGAGGTTGAGCCAATCTTAAAAAGTTATTCAGTTCGGATTGTTCTCTGCAACTCGAGAACATGAAGTTGGAATCGCTAGTAATCGCGGATCAGCATGCCGCGGTGAATACGTTCCCGGGTCTTGTACACACCGCCCGTCACGCCATGGGAGTTGGTTCTGCCTGACGGCGTTGAGGTAACCCGCAAGGGAGCCTGGCGACCACGGTAGGGTCAGCGACTGGGGCGAAGTCGTAACAAGGTAGCCGTAGGGGAACCTGCGGCTGGATCACCTCCTTTCAAAGACAAGAAGACGAATATTCGCTGTCTGCGTATCCTCTTAAAGATTGAAGAAACTGGTGAGAGACCGTTAAGTTGAAGACTTAAGGGGGTTTGTAGCTCAGGTGGTTAGAGCGCACGCCTGATAAGCGTGAGGTCGGAAGTTCAAGTCTTCCCAGACCCACCACTCTTAGAGGGGGTATAGCTCAGCTGGGAGAGCACCTGCTTTTTGCAAGCAGGGGGTCAGGAGTTCGATCCTCCTTACCTCCACCAAGGCTTTGATCTGGATAGTTATAAAACATTGTGAATAAGAAGAAAGAAATGAGATTGTTATTGTTGATAGAGATATTGATGATAACGACGACATTTTGGAATTAGAATAAAATCTAAGGAAAAAAATTAAGTATGAAAATATACACCTTTTTAATATGATAAAGTATTAAAAGCGGGTAGATTTTTTGTGGAGAGTATGAATGGTTTGTCCGAGAGGGCGGATTATTTATACGTTAAGAATCAAGCGATAGGTAAGGGCATTTGGTGAATGCCTTGGCAATCAGAGGCGAAGAAGGACGTGGTACACTGCGAAAAGTTACGGGGAGTTGTGAACAAGCATTGATCCGTAAATATCCGAATGGGGAAACCCACAGAGCAATCTGTACTGCATGATGAATAAATAGTCATGCAGGGCGAACGCAGGGAACTGAAACATCTAAGTACCTGTAGGAAAGGAAATCAACCGAGACTCCGAAAGTAGTGGCGAGCGAAATCGGACCAGCCGATGGATGGTCAGTAAAGAATCAGAATTACCTGGAAAGGTAAGCCGGAGAGGGTGACAGCCCCGTACGAGTAGAAAAGCTGACTGTTCTTGAGTAAGGCGGAGCACGAGAAATTCTGTCTGAAAATGGGGAGACCACTCTCCAAGGCTAAGTACTACTGATTGACCGATAGTGAACAAGTACCGTGAGGGAAAGGTGAAAAGCACCCCTATAAGGGGAGTGAAAGAGAACCTGAAACCGGATGCCTACAAGCAGTCGGAGGGTCATAAGGCCTGACGGCGTACCTTTTGTATAATGGGTCAGCGACTTAATTTATGTAGCAAGCTTAAGCCGATAGGTGTAGGCGTAGAGAAATCGAGTGTTAACAGCGCGTTAAGTTACATGAATTAGACCCGAAACCGAGTGATCTAGCCATGATCAGGTTGAAGGTTGGGTAACACCAACTGGAGGACCGAACCCACTCCCGTTGAAAAGGTAGGGGATGAATTGTGGCTAGGGGTGAAAGGCCAATCAAACTCGGAAATAGCTGGTTCTCCGCGAAAACTATTTAGGTAGTGCGGTGAGCGGACACCTTGAGGGGTAGAGCACTGGAAGAGCTAAGGGGGAGCGATCCTTACTAAACTTTACCAAACTCCGAATACTCAAGAGTGATACTCACCAGACAGACATTAGGTGCTAAGGTCTAGTGTCGAGAGGGAAAGAGCCCAGACCGCCAATTAAGGTCCCAAAATTATGGCTAAGTGGTAAAGGAAGTGAAACGTCCAAAACAGTCAGGAGGTTGGCTTAGAAGCAGCCATCCTTTAAAGAAAGCGTAATAGCTCACTGATCTAAACAAGACGTCTTGCGCCGAAGATGTAACGGGGCTAAAGCCATATACCGAAGTTGCGGATTTACAATGTTAAAGTGTAAAGTGGTAGCGGAGCGTTCTGTAAGCCTGCGAAGGTGTACCGTAAGGTATGCTGGAGGTATCAGAAGTGAGAATGCTGACATGAGTAGCGAAAAGAAGAGTGAGAGACTCTTCCGCTGAAAGTCCAAGGTTTCCTGCGTAAAGCTAATCTGCGCAGGGTTAGTCGGTCCCTAAGGCGAGGCAGAGATGCGTAGTCGATGGCAATCAGGTTAATATTCTGAACCGGCCCGGAAGTGACGGATTGAGTAAATTGTAAGTTCTTATTGGATTGAGCTTGCAGTGAATCAGTCCCAGGAAATAGCCCGGGCTAAGACCGTACCCGAAACCGACACAGGTGGACAGGTAGAGAATACCAAAGCGCTTGAGAGAACTATGTTGAAGGAACTAGGCAAAAATACTTGCGTAACTTCGGGATAAGCAAGCCCCCATTTTAAAGGCAACTTAGGGTGGGGGCACATACTAGGGGGTAGCGACTGTTTACTAAAAACACAGGGCTCTGCTAAATTGAAAGATGAAGTATAGGGTCTGACGCCTGCCCGGTGCTGGAAGGTTAAGGAGAGATGTGCAAGCATTGAACTGAAGCCCCAGTAAACGGCGGCCGTAACTATAACGGTCCTAAGGTAGCGAAATTCCTTGTCGGGTAAGTTCCGACCTGCACGAATGGCGTAACGACTTCCCCGCTGTCTCCAACATAGGCTCAGCGAAATTGAACTCTGAGTTAAGATGCTCAGTACCCGCGGTTAGACGGAAAGACCCCGTGAACCTTTACTATAGCTTTGCAGTGGTATTAGGTAACAAATGTGTAGAATAGGTGGGATGCTATGAAGCTACGACGCCAGTTGTAGTGGAGCAGACTTTGAAATACCACCCTTTTGTTGTTTGATATCTAACCTGCTCCCGTTATCCGGGAGAGGGACCCTGCATGGTGGGTAGTTTGACTGGGGCGGTCGCCTCCCAAAGTAACGGAGGCGCGCAAAGGTTGGCTCAGATTGGTCAAGAAATCAATCGTCGAGGAGTGCAATGGCATAAGCCAGCCTGACTGCGAGAGGAAATTTCCGAGCAGATACGAAAAGTCGGTCATAGTGATCCGGTGGTCCCGAGTGGAAGGGCCATCGCTCAACAGATAAAAAGGTACTCCGGGGATAACAGGCTGATTCCGCCCAAAGAGTTCACATCGACGAGCGGAGTTTGGCACCTCGATGTCGGCTCATCACATCCTGGGGCTGGAGAAGGTCCCAAGGGGTTCGGCTGTTCGCCGATTAAAAGTGGTACGAGCTGGGTTTAGAACGTCGTGAGACAGTTCGGTCCCCTATCTGCCGTGGGTGTAGGATACTTGAGAGGATTTGTCCTTAGTACGAGAGGACCGGGATGAACATACCTCTGGTGTACCAGTTGTTCCGCCAGGGCAACGCTGGGTAGCTAAGTATGGACAGGATAACCGCTGAATCATCTAAGCGGAAACCCACCTCAAAACAAGGTATCCCAATTAAGACCGTGGTAGACCACCACGTTGATAGGTTGGGTGTGTAAGCACAGCAATGTGTTTAGCTAACCAATACTAATAGTCTGATTGGCTTGATTTACTTAACGTATAAATAATCTGCTCCACAGATTTGGTTCTAATTCTTTCAGATGGTGTTTAGATGACCTGGTGGTAATAGCGAAGGTGTCCCACCCGATCCCATTCCGAACTCGGCCGTTAAACCTTTCAACGCCCATGGTACTTTGCCTTAAGGCACGGGAGAGTAGGTAGCTGCCAGGTCTTCTAAACATCATCTGGAATGAATTCTTCTTATTGCAGTTTTTAAGCCTCCTGCTTTTTGCAGGAGGTTTTTTTATTAACGGATATTCAGAAACTTTGTTTGCGATGCCGTTTGGTTCAGGGCGGTTTTGCGTCACTGAGACGGATTGGCGTTCGCTTTCGAAAAAGTCTCGGTCTTGCTCTGGCAGGGCGTTCTGCGGCCGCTGCGGCGGATTTTTTTGCGGTCATGCTTTCTATTATATATTTTGCGGACAAAAATGGCGAGGCTCAAAGGAAGGTATACAAAATTAAAGGGCGCACAAAATGCAATGAGTACGAAAAATTCGATACCTGCTCCCGAAAAATAGCTCATTGCCTTTCTTCCTCATTCCTTTACAATCTCTTCCGTAATCTCATTCACGTTATTATTCTTTTTTTTATCCTTATATCTCTTTTTTAATTTTATTTTTTATTCAGGAGTGTGTTTATGAAACAAGGTAACGTTAAATGGTTTGACTGCAAAAAAGGCTATGGCTTTATTGCTCGGACGGCGAAATCAAAGACGTCTTCGTCCATATTACCCAACTCGAAAAATCGGTACATCAAAAACTCTTCGACGACCAGCGCGTCTCATCGATATCTATGATGATCGCGGGCGTATCGCCGCCGGTAATCTT
>VOFK01000854.1_pt1 | contig 64036 bp, 71 predicted proteins | sample 5384121 | NCBI WGS metagenome assembly VOFK01 (sample SAMN12384730, study PRJNA508395) | human gut metagenome | isolation source: healthy gut J | host: Homo sapiens | reverse complement strand
AAAGACATAAATCAATTGGAACAGGTCATTGGCTACACTCTGTTTAAAGAACAGATATCGATTTTGCCTTTAATTGGCTCATATCCGATAATCAACTGGTTCAATCGGTTTGACTGCGCTTTCCTGTACCTCCCAAAAGGAACAGGCTGGCCTCACGATTGGTTATGACAGGGTAATCTCCGGTTTTCGTCATCTTTCTTTTCGTTCGGGTCTTTCCTTGCTTTTGTAGATAACGGCATAATTATCTTCTTTTCAGGTATTGTTGTTGGCGACGCTACGATGTCTTCTTTGGTTGGTCAGTTTGGCCGTGCGGTCGAGTGGCAGTAGCTTCATTTTGCCGGTCTGTGCCGTTGATGAAATGAAGGTTGACAAACATATCCGGCACGTCGCTTCGTTGCTTTCCATGACTGTAGCCAGTTCACCGAGCTTGAAAGTTGTTGATATTGGCTTCCAGCATCTTTCTCAGTCGAGCTTTCTCCGGCTTTTACGAAGACTTCTTGATTTCGCTGAGTAGCAAGTCTACACTTCTTCCAGTGTTTAGTCGCTTGTTTTGAGGACGTCCTCCTAGCAGCAATGCAGAGTAATCTGCCAGTCCCATCCGGGTAACCGTAACTATTCAAGAACCTTCTGTTGCTGCGGTTCGGGTCAAGGTCCGATAAGTCTGCCTTTCCATTGTATAATACTTGCGAAGCGACTTTTGCAGGATTTGCAAAATCCTTGTCCAGATACACCGAGAATCTCCAAGCCAATGCAACGCTTTCGGCATCCGGACCCTACTTTTACCTCTTTACAACAGGTTGCGTGATTGGCGCTCTTTCGGAAGGTCAGTTTCGGGAGTTCCAGTTGGGTTTTCAATCCACAAAAATATTTATCGATTAATGCAATTGTTGCATCCACGGTCTGAATCGCCAGACACGCCTGGGTTGCCATATTGTTGAGGCACATACCATTGTTTATAGTAGTTCTTGATATTCGTGATAGAAAGGATTCTTTTAGGATTTACTCCTTATTTTTAACACAGTCTGCGTTCCATAAGGATGCTTGGAAAAGAAAAAAAAAAAACAACGCTTCCTGTGCTTTGCTGTTGTTGTCACGGGTGGTGACATATTTTTTTCTTCATATACGGCTTCAATTCAGTATGGAAACCACGAGGCCCTGTTTGTGTTTTTTTTCAAACGATCTGCCCTGAATCTTCGCCAGTTTTTCCATCTGGTTGGGAAGGAATGTCTTCTGATGACAAATGCAGTGCATAAGGTATGGCACATTGCTGCCGGTAGATCGATGACTCCATGTACATTTGTCATATTCATTAGGTGATAGCATAGGCTTCGTAAGAAAGGCTGTCGATGGTGTGGTGAATCGCCTTACGTTCCACTTCATCCGTGATGCTTACGACCAAAGCTACTCGGAAACTTGTTGTTCACGATTGCATCAGTGAGGCTTTTTCGAGTCGCACTTGTGTGCCATTGACGGGTGCCTTTTAAGCATCAGAGATGTAATGTTCGAAATAATGGGCAAGAGTCCGTCGTTTCTGCCGGGTCATCTCTTCCACGCACTACTCTACTGCGATAAATGTTTGGCATGCTGCGAGTTTCCTTGTCGTGAGGGTAAAGCGCTTTGGTCCGTGCGTCCGGCAGTGTTAAATGCGGACTTTTGGCGGTCAGTGGGCGGCACTGTTTCGGCCCAGCTATACTTCTTTTAGCGAGCTACCGCTGCCGATAATGCCAGGAAGAGTGCCGGATTTGAAAAAATATAACTAATAAAATTGTAAATCAGATGATTACTATTGAACAACTTAAAGACGTGAAAGAGCGCACAGATGCGCTGAGGAGGTATCTTTGACATCGACGGGAAGAAAATTCAAGTCGAAGAAGAACAATTAAGGACACAAGCTCCGGGATTCTGGGACGACCAGAAACGGGCAGAAAGGCTCAAATGAAGTTGGTAAAGGATCTGCAGAAGTGGATTAGCGGTTATAATGAAGTGAAGACACTGGCAGACGAGCTGGAACTGGCATTTGATTTCTATAAAGAAGAACTGGTGACAGAGGAAGATGTAGATGCCGCTTATGCGAAAGCCAGTGAGGCGGTGGAAGCACTTGAACTCAAGAATATGCTTCGTCAGGAAGCCGACCAAATGGATTGTGTGCTGAAAATCAATTCGGGAGCCGGAGGTACCGAAAGTCAGGACTGGGCATCCATGTTGATGCGTATGTATCTGCGCTATGCCGAGACAAATGGTTATAAGGCTACGATTGCCAACCTTCAGGAAGGTGATGAGGCGGGAATCAAAACTTGTACGATCAATATCGAAGGAGATTTTGCTTACGGTTATCTGAAAGGTGAGAACGGCGTGCATCGGTTGGTTCGTGTCTCTCCGTACAATGCACAAGGTAAGCGTATGACTTCTTTTGCTTCCGTATTTGTGACTCCGCTGGTAGACGACAGTATCGAGGTGAATATAGAACCGGCACGTATGAGTTGGGATACATTCCGAAGCGGTGGAGCCGGCGGACAGAACGTAAATAAGGTAGAATCCGGTGTACGTTTGCGTTATCAGTATAAAGATCCTTATACAGGAGAAGAAGAGGAAATCCTGATTGAGAATACCGAAACCCGCGACCAGCCGAAGAACCGTGAAAATGCAATGCGCCAGTTGCGCTCTATCTTGTATGACAAGGAGCTGCAGCATCGTATGGAAGAACAGGCCAAGGTAGAAGCCGGAAAGAAGAAGATAGAATGGGGGTCGCAAATCCGAAGCTATGTATTTGATGACCGCCGTGTAAAGGATCATCGTACCAACTATCAGACTTCGGATGTGAACGGAGTAATGGACGGTAAGATCGATGGCTTTATCAAGGCTTACCTGATGGAGTTTTCTTCGCAGGAATCATAAAAAACAAAATTAGCAAGTGTTATTTTTGGAAAGTTAAAAGATTTGTTCTTACTTTGTTAGTGTTGAACTTTAAAACTAACTATTATGGGTAAGGCTAAGAAAAAAACAGCGATTAGTAAGAAGGAAGAACAACAAGCCCAAAAGGTAGTCAAAATAGTGTTCGTCTCATTAATTATTTTGGCATTGGTAATGTTGGTTGCATTCTCCTTTTTCGGTTGATTGATTCACTACAGATTACATAGATTGCACAAGGGGCACGAAAAGAAGGTCTGCCCGGACGGTGAAAATCATGTGATCTGTGGTGAATTCTTGTTTTGTAACGCTTTTGTAACCCCTGTAATATCAATGTAACTTTTCTGTAATTCTTCCGTAGCCGGTTTGTCATTCCGGTGTATCTTCACAGTTGTACTTTTGCCGCGAATATAGTAGCAAACAACTGAAATGAGTAGAATTACAACAACCGTCGTTACACTTTTGCTAACGACAGCAGCCTTTGGACAGGCCAAGGATGATGCCGGAGATGGCAAGAAACTGGATAAGCAGACAATGGAGATAAAGGATTATCTGCCGGAAATCCACGGAACGATCCGGGGTAAATATGAATATCAGACAGAAACAGGCGAAAGCCGTTTTTGAGGTACGCAATGCCCGTTTCAGTGTTTCGGGAAATGTACATCCGCTGGTTGCTTATAAGGCAGAAATCGACCTTTCCGATGAAGGCTCTATCAAAATGCTTGATGCGTACGCACGTGTCTTTCCGGTGAAAGACCTGAATTTTACAATTGGGCAGATGCGTGTTCCTTTCACGATAGATGCACACCGTTCACCGCACCAACAGTATTTCGCTAACCGTTCATTTATTGCCAAGCAGGTGGGTAATGTGCGTGATGTCGGACTTACTTCTGCCTATACACATAAAGGAGATTTCCCGTTTATTCTGGAAGGTGGACTGTTCAACGGTTCCGGTTTGACAAACCAGAAAGAATGGCACAAAACACTGAATTATTCTATAAAGGCGCAGTTACTGCCTGGCAAGAACTGGAATGTGACACTTAGCACTCAAATGATAAAACCGGAAGATGTACGAATCAATATGTATGATGCCGGTATCTATTATCAGAACAATCGTTTCCATATTGAGGCGGAATACCTGTATAAAATGTATGGGCATAATGCGTTTAAAGATGTTCATGCAGTTAACAGTTTTGTCAATTATGACTTGCCGCTGAAGAAGGTTTTTAATAAAATATCTTTCCTGGCCCGTTATGATATGATGACGGACCATAGCAATGGTACGATTGACGAGACAACAAAAACGTTGATTATAAATGACTATGCCCGTCACCGTGTGACAGGCGGGATTACGCTTAGTCTCTCCAAGGCTTTTATTGCCGATCTCCGTCTGAACTTCGAGAAGTACTTCTACAAGAAATCGGGTATCCCTAAAGAGTCGGAATGGGATAAAATCGTCATTGAGTTTATGACGAGATTTTAAGGAATTTCATTACTTTTGTGCCATGGCACAAGAAATAGAACGAAAGTTTTTAGTCTCCGGTGAGTTTAAATCTCTGGCAACCTCGCATAGCCGGATTGTACAAGGGTATATCAGCAGTGCTCGTGGGAGGACTGTACGGGTCCGTATTCGTGACGATAAGGGGTATCTTACCATTAAAGGAGCTTCCAATGCTTCCGGAACCAGCCGTTATGAATGGGAGAAGGAGCTTTCCTTTGGAGGAAGCGGAAGAACTGATGAAACTTTGTGAACCCGGTATCATTGATAAGACCCGTTACTTGGTACGAAGCGGTAAGCATGTATTCGAAGTTGACGAGTTTTATGGTGAGAATGAAGGACTTGTCGTGGCGGAAATCGAACTGGAATCGGAAGAGGAATCTTTTGTGAAACCGGACTTCATCGGTAAGGAAGTGACCGGAGATGTGCGTTACTACAACTCCCAACTAATGAAAAAACCGTATAAAACGTGGTGAACGTTAACAAATAAACCGTATATTTGTTCCTATTCTAAAAGAGCAATGTATGGATATGGAACAGTTGTACAACTATCTGCCGCGGGAATTGGTCACTTTCGTTCTGGTGACCTTGTTTTCTTTTTACTAATCGGGCTTTCGCAGCGCCGAATCAGTTTGAAGCGTGAGGGGGAAACTACCCTTTTCGGCACCGACCGTACATTTACTTTTATCGGCATTTTGGGATATCTCCTCTATATACTTGATCCTACCGATATGCGTCTGTTTATGGGAGGCGGTGCAGTGTTGGGATTGTTGTTGGGGCTGAACTATTACGTCAAGCAGTCTCAGTTTCATGTTTTTGTTGTGTTACTACCATTATTATTGCGTTGATAACCTATTGCATGGCTCCTATCGTAGCCACTCAACCTTCCTGGTTTTACGTCATGGTGATTGTGACGGTGCTTCTTTTGACCGAACTGAAACATACGTTTACCGAATTTGCTCAGCGTATGAAGAATGATGAAATGATTACGCTGGCGAAATTCCTTGCTATCAGTGGTATCATATTGCCTATGTTGCCGAACAAGAACCTGATTCCTGATATCAATCTTACTCCTTATTCCATTTGGCTGGCAACGGTTGTGGTATCCGGCATCTCGTATCTGTCTTATCTGCTGAAAAGATATGTATTCCATGAGTCAGGCACTTTGGTATCCGGCATTATCGGAGGGCTGTATAGCAGTACGGCTACGATCTCGGTACTTGCCCGTAAAAGTCGGAAAGCGTCGGAGCAGGAAGCTACCGACTATGTTGCCGCCATGCTGTTTGCTGTCAGTATGATGTTCCTGCGTTTTATGATACTGATACTGATTTTTAGCCGGGAGATTTTCCAGTCTATTTATCCGTACTTGCTGATTATGTCGGTGATAGCTGCGGCTGTAGGGTGGTTTATTCATTCCCGGCAGAAACGTCCTAAAGATTCGGATGCCGAACCGGAAGACGATGATAGCAGTAACCCGCTGGAATTTAAGGTTGCCCTAATCTTTGCCGTATTATTTGTAATCTTTACTGTGCTGACTCATTATACGTTAGTCTATGCAGGTACAGGTGGATTGAATCTGCTTTCTTTTGTATCCGGCTTTAGTGATATTACTCCTTTTATCTTGAACTTGTTGCAAAATACCGGTAGCGTTGCCGCACTGATTATTACTGCTTGCAGTATGCAGGCTATCATCAGTAATATAATGGTGAATATGTTCTATGCTTTGTTCTTCGCCGGGAAGGGAAGCAAGCTCCGTCCCTGGATTTTAGGGGGATTCGGGGTAGTGATTGCCTGTAATTTTGTGTTGTTGCTGTTCTTCTATCTTTAAGAAAGATACTTACGGTAGTACGGAATAATAAAATGAAAAAAGGAGAAAACAATGATCGTTTTCTCCTTTTGGGTTTAATGTGTATCTTATACTTAGAAATTAATGTCATTAAAACTGTTCACCAGTAACTGGTAAGTGATGAAACCGCCTGAACTGGAAGAGTATTTTGTATAAATGGCTGTTATATCTCCCGTTGCACCGGCTTCGGGCAATGGTTGTAGGGCGAAGTTTGAATATCCGCTTACACGTACAATGTAGTTACCCTTATCTTCGGTGGTTGTACCGCCATAAGAGAACCATGCCGAACCATAATAACGTTGGTTATTATAGCTATATGCATACGTGGGTGTTAATCCTTTCGGATATATAAGACTTGCTAGTGTATGTAGCCTCGGTTTTACCATTCTCATAAATAGCCTCCAGATAGGAAGGATAGACGTTGTTACCGGATGTACCTTCTTTATAGGTTAATCCTTCGAAACGAATAACCAGGCGTCCCAGCGCATCGTCGTTGAGTGCTGTTTCATAGTTGCTTGGAGTAATAACTAAAACATCATTCTCCGTCAGTTCTCCCATAGCACCGGGCAGATATGTTCGTTTATCAACAGTTGGTTTTCCAGATTGCGGTTTGCATAGTTTTTCTCAATATCCGCTTCCGTAGGCGGCATACCGAGACTAATCATATACCGGTAGTTGCCGAGAGCCATTCCTTTGGTCTTCACATAAATAGTCTGTCCCATGTGATAATACACATAGTTGCTGACCATTAGCTTTAGTTCGATGCCGGATTGGGAAGTCTCGTCATAGATATAAAGAGATTTATAAACGTTCCCGGCCTGGTCGCTTGATATTACTTTACCACGGATTACATAATCCTCTGTGATTTCTACATATTTGCCAAGTCCGGCAGTTGATCCCGGAGCATATTTGGCATAATATATATCTTTCAACTGTTTGATTGTAATGATTTGGTCTTTGTTGAAATCTGCCTCTGTCCAGACTTTAGCCGGTGCAGGATCATCAAAGTCATTGTAGCAACCGGTAAAACTGAGTACAGCAGCTACAACCATACATATTTTTAATAATTTGCTCATAGTTCTCATTTTTATTCGTTACAGATTAGAAGCGGAAATAAAGATTCAGATAGTAAGTCGAACCAAACATATAGAAATATTTGGAGTCAAATGGCTGATAAGTTTGGTAACTTGTATCTTTGTTCTTCAACAAACGAACCTGTTCGTAACCACCGGTCTTGATGTCCTGGTCGTTGAGAAGATTCTTCATTTCCAGGCTGAATCCAAGAGTGTACTGGCGCTTGATAAACCAGTTCTTACCAATGCTGGCATTTACTACATAGGCAGAGTTGAATTTCTCTTGGCTACGGAGTTCTGCAACATCTTCTTTTGTCATACCCGAGTCAATACCGCATCTGTACGATACAGCGGACTCATGGATATGTACATATTGCTGTAATAATTCAAATCCAGTGAAGCATAGATATTCTTGGGACCACGATAAGACAAACCGATATTCATTGCTTTCTGCGGAGTACTTTCTACGCGGAAGTTTTTCCAGTATACCTTACCTTCGTTTTTGACCTCACCACTATTATCCTGTATCTGAACGTAGTTGGGATTCGAATCGTATGTATATTGTCCCCAGCTAAGTGCACCGTTCAGGTAGAATCCGGCGTCGAGCGGAATAGAAGCAGCAACCTCCACACCAAAATGACGTTTGTCAATGCCGCTCATCGCAAAGTTGGAGAAAGTGGCTTCTACGTCGTCATAGTAAGAAAGAACCTTGTTCTGATTCATAAACTTGGTATAATAGCCGGATACACGTGCCCTAAGTTCTCCTAAACGGAAATTATAGGGAACCGTCTACACCGAATACTTTTTCAGCGGAAAGTCCCGGAGTAACGGAGTTACGTGTACGCGGTGATACAAATGCGGACTGAAATTCCGGCGAATCTTGCATATACATGATATTAGCCTCGATAGAGTGCGCTGCCGAGAATTTATAGCTGAAGTTGGCTTTTAATTTATAAGTCAGATAATTAAGTTTCTTAGAGTCGCCTTGAGAGTCATCCAGGAACAAACCTTTCTTCCATAACCCGTGACGCCATAAAGAAGCATGACCGATCTCGCCGCCCAGGTTGACACCCAGTTTGCCGAAACTCATTTCATACTGAGCCCATGCGCGTGCGTTGAGTACATTTCCGTAGTAATCATACCCGTATTTATCTCCTTTTTTGGCAGCGCGTGCATGACCGTATTTTTTCATAATATTCCATGTCGTTCTGATAAGGAATCGGATTTAATCCGCCCATGTCACGTTCGGCAAATTTGTCGATGTCTACCCAGTAATCGCCACCGAGCAGGTCCTTCACTTCGCTATAATACTCCGTACGGTTACGGCGTAAATTTACTCCTCCGTTTATTCTGGAATTATTGCGGAACGTATGAGAGAACTGTGTATAGAAGTTCCAGTCCAACTGGTCGGTATGGCGTTCTTCTATCATATTGATAGAACGGTGTCCCGACCATACGTTGCATTTTCTTCCTGATTACGGTTGATGTCATACAGTTGTCCCCAATTAATGTGCCGGATATTATCCGTATTGGCACGCCATGCTTCATCTAACCAGGCACCGTAAGTAGTCCCGTTAGAGTAGCTGGGCAAATATCTTTCGTAATAGTCGGGGCGTGGGTCGGGACCGGCATACCAGGTAAGTGCCGAATAACCGTTCTCTCCGAAGCGTACGGAAGTAGCCACGTTCAGTTGTGAACGGTCGTTGATGTCATAAGTGTAATTCAATACGGCGATAGGCTCGTGATAATACGTACACGTGCATTACGGCGTTTACCGCTTTGCCAACCCCAGTTCGGGTTGTAATAGTTGTTCCGACTAGATCATACACTTCCTGAGTGGCAGCTTGTTGAGTACCTCTTTTCTGTCGGAGCACCTAATACGCTCAAAGCCAAACGGTGTTGGTCGTTGAATTGTTTTTCTACGGCAGCGAAATATCCGAATGCATTGTAATATACACCACGAGCGTAAGAGTTACCTCCCTGTCGGGTTGAAACGGAGAAGGCGTATGACCAACCATTATCTTGCGGAAGTCCTGAGGCATACGTCACCATACCACGGAAACGGTATGTTGAGTTGCCATTTACAAGACTGGCACGGAATCCTTTACGCATTTGTGAAGGACGCGTATTGATGTTGGTTGTACCGCCGAGGCTACCAATACCCATTTCTCCCATATTCAATCCTGAAGTAACTTCCTGATTACGGGTAGCGTCGTTTAACCCGCTCCATAATGACCAAGGAGAATATCCGGTCAGTGCATCATTGAACAGGATACCGTTCAAGTATACATCAGTATAGCGTGAGTCGTATCCGCGAAGGTTGAAACGCATCTCGCTGAATTTGTAGGAAGCGATGTTGTTGAATACATCTTTGGATGCCGACAGTGATGAAGGCAAATGATTGGGCATCGTCCAAAGTCTCCGTATCAAATTCTGCAAAAATAGCATCGTCCACAGTAGGAGATTGATTGTCGGGTACTAACACTACATTGTTAATGTCCCTTATCAGTTTGTCTACCCGGACCGCAATGGACAATGGCTCATATTCTGCCGCTTCAAAAGCCAGTGAATATTCACCTTTATTCAAATTCTCAAATATGAAGTTACCTTTTTCGTCAGTTGTCGTTGTGACGTTGCCCGGTGTTAAAGTGACTTTCACACCGTCAATAGCCGTACGCGTGGCACGTGATACGACTTTTACCCTTGATTCCGCCGTTCTGTGCAGCGACAGTCAGCGAAATCAAAGATAATACCATGATTAGAAAACTCTTTATTTTCATAAGTATTTCAGTTTTATTTTTGCTTATATAGATATATACAGGAAATGGTCGCTGAATCCACCTTGGAAATTATTTCCGACATAGGTACGTAGTGGATACCCCTTGTATTGTCCCTCTTTTGTATCATATAATGTTGTTTGAAGATATTGCCGTAGAATTTTGATCCGGGAGCTTTTTGTATTTTCAGTTTTCCGGTAGATCCTTTGGCAAGATTTTCAGATATAACAATATTATCAAATATGTTCCACGCATCACCGTAAGCTAATGTACCGTAACCGGCTTTCAGCATATCGGCATACGGGGCGTATAAATCACCGGCAGACAAATCTTTCATTTTTAATTTGGCTCCTAACCCTTCGGTTATACTTTTGTCTGTCGGATCATCATTGAAGTCACCCATCATCACTATTTTAGTTGCCGGGTTGGCCTGCAGTACAGAGTCTGCGATGCTGCGCATCTGGCGTCCGACCGCAATACGTTTGAACTCTGAAACATCTTTTCCTCCCAGGCGAGAGGGCCAGTGAGCTACCATAAAGAAGAACGGTTCGTCTTCTATGGTTCCCCACATAGTCAGGATATCGCGAGTCTTGAAGTCCGGCAATGAAGGAATGACGGTCTTTACAGGATATTGCCCTTCCAATTTGAATACATCCGGACGGTAGAGGAAAGCTACGTCTACTCCACGGGCTTCGGGTGAATCGAAATGTGAGATCCGATAATTACCCGGTGCCAGCCTTTGGGGGTAGCTACAATGTCTTCCAGTACGTTCTGGTTTTCTACTTCCGATACCCCGATAACGATTGGATACTCTTTGTCGATAGCTGCCATACCGAACAATACTCGTTCGATATTGCCAAGCTTTTTTATTATACTTTGGCTGTATTCCATTTTTTGGGCCCTTCGGGGGTAAACTCGTCATCTTTAACTTCGGGATCATTGATCGTATCGAAGAAGTTTTCGAGATTATAGAATACCACTTTGTATGGTTTCTGACCAAAACAAACGGAAATCAGCAGTACAAAGAATATGGTGCAAAATAATTGTTTCTTCATAAGCTTGTATCTCATTTTTATTCCCCATTGGGCGAGATCCATCTGTTGCTTCACAGAACTATCTACTTTGGGGAAGAATGTAAAACCTGTTTTTTCTTCAATATCAGCTACTGTTGTGCAAATACTTTTCGGTATAGAATTTCCATAGCCTTTTTGTTCTACCCAGAAACCAATAGATATTAATTCGTTGGGTGAGCAATCCTGCACCTTTTTATTCGTAGAACCGCTTTTTGTGCGTAGCAGTACTTTGAAATAGTTTGTAGAACGGGTACGGAACTACCTACACCGTCTGTGGTTGTAGTTGCCCGGGACCGAAATAAGGTTCTCCGGTCACTACATACAATGTATCACTACAACTGTAACTGCGGACTTTACCCTCAAGAGTCGCCCACATCTGTTGGTTCAGGGAACCAAAGCTGTGGTGTCATATTCGACATATAGAATGTCTGCGCATTCATTTCATCTGTACACACGCGGTCGGCAGATGCTATCTGATGACCACGGTCATAACTACCTTTATAAGAATGCTCTACACAATTTGCCTGGAAACTTTGAGGAACAATAGGGTCGAAAGCCCAACGATTGGTACGTTCTACATTCTTTCTTAAGTAGGCGTCATGTATCGGATATGCTACCCATAAAGCGGCTTTCTTAGTTTTATCGAAACAAATCGAATAGTTACGAATTGTTTGATTGTTTAAGAGCCCATAGTGAGTAACATATTGATAATTAGTGTTTTCTACTTTAGTAGGTAGCTCAGCCCATGAGTTAAACGCCGGCAGATTCTCTTGGGATTCTGCTAGCTGTACCAGATCAAAAGTCTTTTTGAGCATTCTCTGCAAAACGCAACGTTAGTTGTGCTCTTCGTTGAGTTTTTCCAGAATTGGTCTTATAATATACGTATAGTACATTGAGCCCATCTTGCTATCTGTCCACTTTTGGTCGTTATATTATAATCTTTACTACTGAAAGAACACCATTCTGTTCCTTCGGTCACTTCTGCGTGCCATTCCGTACCGGTTTTACCGGATAGAATGATTGCTGATGATCCGGAAACTGATTTCACGGTCGAAGATATTTTCCAATATGCTTCTCCGTCTTCGGTCGGGGATACCGGGTCGTCGTTATTGCTACACGCAAATGCACACAGTATCAGCACCGTAAAGAATACGGACTTTATTGCTGCTGCGTAGTATTTGGGAGGTGATGTCATCTTTGTTCTAGTATTGAAAACTTCAACTAACTATTAATGTCTAATTAATAGTTAGTTGAGATTTTAGATAACTGTATTATTTCTTCTTGAAAAAGAAAATTCCTTTCAATGAACTTATGCTTGAGGATTTATATGAACGAATAAATTTAGAGTCAGCATCCGCTGTCACTAAGTAAACTTCGTTGTTGGACGCTGTGACTCCACCGTTGTTTTTATCTTCAAATTTCCATTCAACAGATTCGTCAGCAGTGTCTTTTTAATTTTAGTTTACGATTGGTAGCTTTTAGTTGGGTTATATAAATACTGGTCCCCTATTTTTATATAGTATGTGTCAGCTTTTACCATCAATTTTTTACAAGTTCCATTTCGGCAGCAACTTGTGATGCATCTTTTGCTATAAGTTCATCTCCTTGATATTGATATGCAACTGTCACTAAGTCGCTACCCGAGAGAGTACCTTGCCAAATTTGATAGGTGTAAGGTTTAAGAGCTGTTTTATTGTTACTTATTTCTGCATATCCTGCCATGAAATATTTTCCTTCTGATAGGTCCGCTACGGTCTCAATTAGTTTATAGCCATTACTTCCACCAATTGCTGCTACTTTTATAGGTACCGTTACAGAATTTCCACCACTCAATGATATTACTAAATCTTTTTTTATTTCATTGGTACTTGTATTAGCTTCAGCTTTAACTTTGACAGTGTTATTGTCTTTAACTTCTGCAGATATACCCTCACCTAAAGGACTGAGTTGAAGAGTGCTACTTCCTTGATTTGAGGTACTAATAATTAACGTTTCTTCTCCACCTGTTGAAGGAAAGTTAACTTGACTTGGAGCGACTGACGTTATTGTCGGTCCTGTTGCTTCGAACTCTTTAACATCTTCCAAATTACGAGGTAGAAGTTGTGCACTAGTTTTATAGGCAGCAGCTATACCTGTAAGTGAACCGTTTTTCTTTAGCTATATATGCTACATTATTAAAGCTACTTGCACCTTTATTTATATATACAGTTAAATCACTTCCGTTAGCCTTGAAAGTATGAGTCGAAGCCTTATCGACCTCTGTTTTCCAAATGCCTGCTGCCGTTTCAATAGTTACATTTTCTATTTTTACAGGCATACAAGCAAAGTCTAGAAGTTTATCTACGGTAATAGTAACAGGCTGAACATTATTGCCGGAAGATATCTTTTCAACTTCTGCAGCATCGAAGCCACTGATTTGTGGAGCACTGTTATATACTTGCATTTTCGCACTCTCTTTGCGCAGTGTAACTTTTTATCTCATCACCGAGAGAATAAGTCTCAGGCTTGATAGTCGTATTGTAAAGAGTAAGTGCATTGCCGGCGGTAGTAGCACCTTTGGTCATTACGTATAATGTACCATATGAGCAGTTTTGTGCTTCTGGGTCGCCACAGATAATACCTTGAATTATATAGTCATTATCAATAGGAGTTACTTCTGTCGTTGCTTTTTATCTTTGTAACCAGATCTGCAATGCTTATAGCTTCCGGAGCACTAGCAGTGAAGGTTTCTACAGAACCGTAAATATCTCCGGTTGAAGTTGTTGCGTATGCACGAACTGCATATTGGCTTCCACTTGTGAGTCCTGTTACTGCTACTGTCCAAGGAGAAACTTTTTCTTGAGCTTTTGTTTTAGCTACATTTGCCCAATCAATATTTGTAACATCTCCGGTGTATTCTGTATATTGTACACCGACTTCTGTTGCAGAAGCAACGTCCATGTTAACGACTGAACCGCCAAGAGTTGCAGATGTGCCATTTACTTGAGTTGCTTCGGCAGTAGAAACAGCAGGATCAGTATTTCCTAAATCAATTTCTTGTCCGCCATTGCCGGTTGAAAGAGTTGGGTCATCTATTGCAAATACAGAAGCTATGTCTGCTGCAAATTTAATATAAAGAGTATTAACGGGATACTTCAATGTAAAGTTAGATGTAACATATACCCAATATTCATCAGCTTGTTTATAGTCATATTGAATAGCGTTACTCCAAGTTGTGCCATCTTTACTTAAATAGAAATGGAAGCTTTCAGGTTTAAATTCATTGTCATAACCACCAGTTATTTGTTGTGAATAGCTTCCTCCAAATCCTAATTTAAGATTGGTTTGATCTGATTTTAAAGTAATCTTTTGAATGATGAAGTTTGCATTGTTTCCGAAGAAAAGTTTATCTCCACCAGAGGCACCTTCATAACCGGCACTAAGTTTTCCTGATTGGCGTATAGAAGCTCCCGAACCTGCATATTCTACTGTTGTAGAGCCTTCTCCTGATTTAACCCAATCTGTAAATTCGTCGACAAAAGGATAGGGACTCTTGGATGGTGCAGTAGTTCCGAATGTCTCATTGTAAATAACAACAGCAGGAACAATGTTTCCGCTTCTAATCGTAACTTCCTCTTTCATCAGCACTCCTACCTTGTTAGAAATCTGAATCAGGACTTTCGCTTCGTCTGTAATACCTTCGGGGATACTCACCTGAACTTTGTCAGAACCGTCACCTTCCATTTTGGAAAGTGTCACCCAGGTTTTATCGTCCAGTACAGTTGCTGTCCAGTGGCGGTTTGCTGAAATTTCAAAATAAGATTGACTTCCCTCTACCGGGGTTCCGTCGGTATCAAATACTAACGTTTTTGGAGAAACCTCCAAACGTGGAGCCTTCAGTGTCGTCGTTATCGTCAACGCAACCTGCAAATAATGCTGTAGCCATTACAAACATCGTCTTAACGAACAGTTTGAGAAAAGTTAGATTTTTCATTAGCGTTTTTAAATAAATAGTTAATATTTCTTGTGAATTGTTTGTTATCATACGTTTCGATTTTTAAGTAATTAGCAAACAAAGATATTTTATTTTTACGAAGCTAACAAAGCTTTTGTGCCACTATTTTTGTGTTACAATAAGGTTAAATTTGAGTTACAGCTTTACAAGTTGATACTGTTAAGGAGTGTAACAGTATGTAGGGGTTAATAAAAAATAAAAAAATAAATAGGAAGGTTTGTAATAATACTAAAAAAGAACAACTGCTTTTTACAACTCTGTAGGAATATAAATGTGTGCTTATGTAAAATAATAGCAATGGTTCGGGTATTGTTATGAGATAATAGTCGGGTGTCCTTTCTGTCTTATGGTTGTAAATGCCGATAAGATTTGAGAAAATGTATAGTACTGTTTGATGTTTGTCTTTTAATACCTATATTTGTCTATATTTCATTTTAGAGAGGATAGGCATTATGAATAATACTTTTAGAATATACCCGATAGGGATACAGAATTTTGAAGACTTGCGTAATAATAACAACGTATACGTTGACAAGACGGAGTTGATATATCGGTTGGCTAATACCAATAAGGTTTATTTTTTTTAAGTCGTCCCCGCCGCTTCGGGAAAAGTTTGCTGGTTTCCACTTTGGACGCTTATTTTCGGGGAAGAAAAAAGACTTGTTCCAAGGATTGGCAATGGAACGTTTGGAGAAAGAATGGAATGTCTATCCGGTGCTGCACATAGATTTCAGCATGACGAAATATACCACTATGGCTGATCTGAACGAACGTTTGAATCTTCAACTTTGTGAGTGGGAGCGAATTTATGGGAACGCTCCGGAAGAGGAGGGCTATGCAGCCCGTTTTTCCGGGATAATAAAGAGCATACCAGCAAACCGGTTTGCAGGTAGTAGTACTTATCGACGAATACGATGCACCTTTATTAGACAGTAACCATTTGCCGGAACTGCAAAATGAATTACGTGAAGAAATGCGGAAATTCTTTAGTCCTTTAAAGGCACAAGGAGAATATCTTCGTTTCCTTTTCTTGACGGGAATCAGCAAATTCAGTCAAATGAGTATTTTCAGTGAACTGAATAATTTGCAGAATATCAGCATGCGGGATGATTATAGCGCAATTTGTGGTATTACCGAGCAGGAATTACGTACGCAACTGAAAGCAGATATTGAGATGATGGCACAGGCTAATGGCGAAACCTATGAGGAGGCCTGTTTGCACTTGAAACAGCAGTATGACGGGTATCATTTTAGCAAAAAGTGTGAAGACGTTTATAATCCATTTAGTTTGTTTAATGCATTTGCTCAAAAGAGCTATGAGAATTTCTGGTTTTCTACCGGAACACCTACTTTCTTGATAAACATATTGCAGCAGAGTAATTTCGATATCCGCGAATTGGATGGGACTACGGCTACTGCCGAACAGTTTGATGCTCCTACAAGTGTTATTACCGATCCTCTCCCTGTACTTTATCAAAGTGGCTATCTTACTATCAAGGGCTACGATTCGGAATTCCAACTTTATACTTTGGCTTATCCCAACAAAGAAGTGCGGAAAGGATTTATCGAGTCTCTTATGCCCGCCTACGTACATTTGCCGGCACGTGAAAATACGTTTTTTATGTGGTTTCTTTTATTCAAAGACTTGCGTGCCGGAAAACTGGTTGAATGTCTGGAGAGAATAAGGGCTTTCTTCGCTTCGATTCCCAATGATCTGGAGAATAAGCAGGAAAAACATTATCAGACTATCTTCTATCTTTTATTCCGCTTGATGGGCCAATACGTGGATGTGGAAGTAAAAAGTGCTATCGGACGGGCTGACGTAGTTGTAAAATTACATGATGCTATTTATGTCTTTGAGTTCAAGGTAGATGGTACACCGGAAGAAGCGTTGGAACAAATAAACAGTAAAGGATATGCTATACCTTATCAGCCGGATCATCGAAGTGTTGTAAAGATAGGAGTTAACTTCGACAGTACGACAAGAACTATCGGAGACTGGGTCATTGCTGAAGAATAGTGACTGTTGGGCACTGTTCGCAATTCCTATTGATTTTTCCAATTCCTCTTTCAACCTATCACCACCCTTCTGAAACCCTTTACAGATCGTACTTACAGAACGGTGATAGGTTGTCGTTAACCTATCACCGTATCCTTCACCTGTCACCGTACCGATAATTGTATATTTATGCTCTTTTCGGCTTGATTCGGACAACTTTATAAACATTGCCGCGCTTGGCGTGTATGGAAGGCACTTGATTCCTCTGCAATATTCTTCCAAACTGGATAATGTTGCAATTGGAAACGCGGATTCTACTATCATGTTGCACCTGTTCCAGTATCTCGATGGCGAGAAGTAACTCGTATTCTTCCTCATCTTCCCGGGCAGCTCGGAAATATTGGTGGAATAATTGCTCTGCAATGGGGATCACTTGAAACTCCTGATTGCTTTCGGTCATAACCTTTTCATCTTCGGCATTGAACCAATAACGTTCTCCTTTGTAAATATCGTGTATGGCTTGCGCGTAAAAGTTGTTCATAGTCGATAGGAGAACAATCGATCGGACCGGTTACGGCGATGACGATATAACGTCGGCTGCCGGAAGTGTCGGTCAGTAAATCCTTGTGATTGCTCGTGCCGATGAATGAGGCATAGCGGCGCAACTCCTGTGTCGCTACACCGTGAGGACGGCGGGTGTTGACTACCGGTTTTTGAATGATATGTTTCAGGAAAGCCTGTTGACTCTCCCTGTTTTGGTCGAACTCGTCCATGTTGATGAGTGCGAAACGGTTGAGAGATAGTTCGGCATCCCTTTTGTTGCTGAAGTCAATGCGGTCGGTGTAGTAGGGTTGCAATTCGGTCGGTAGCAGATTCCGGCAGAAAGTGGATTTCCGGTAAGCTTGCGGACCGACTAACAACGGTACCGTGCAATTTGCGTAGTTGCGGTCAGTGTGGCGCCAATGAGCCACCATATTCAGGAACCAGCGATAAAACAGATCAGGCCAGTGGATATTGTTGCAAGGAACACGGGAAGCAAGCTCGCGGATGCGGTCGCGACCGTCCCAACGGATATCCACGCCGAAAAGGAAATCTTCGATAGGGTTGAAAACCGGAATACGGTCGGAGTCCAGATAACGGGCAACATCCCTGTCCCAAAGGTTGAGTCCTTCGAGTCGTGCGTTCATGGCGATGCTGTTGCGCGTGCGGTTGGTGACCGGACGGAAGCAAAAACAGAACGTGTTTCGTTCGCGATATTCGGTGACGGTTGTCATCGTGTTGTAACGAAACTCGTATCGGCGTTGCATAAATTCTTCTGTCCGGAGTTCCAGTTCCTGTTCGGCTGATAAGGGGGACTTTTTTCCGAAACCTTTGGCGTTCAGATATACATTTTGTACGGTTTGGCGGATCAGGAATTCCTTCTTTTGGGTGTAGAAGTGTGCAATGGCCCAACGGGCGGTTTCCTCTTCCGGTATGCCTGACTGAAAGCAGTTTTCCGCAAGTTGCACTAAGAGAGGCTTGAGGTCATCGTCCGAATGGAGATGCATGTTGGGATGAAGTTCGCTTAATGAATGGTAAGCCTTATTCAGGGCGACCTCGAAGAGGGCGGATAAGGTGTCGAAACTGTCGTATCCCGGAATCAGCCGTTTGAATGGGGAGTTTTCCGCTTGCACGGTTTCTTTGTAGGTGGTGTCCGACGGCATTTCTAATGGTTGGCGCATATAAATGACGGTAGAGTCGGGATTGTAATAAAGTTCCGGATCGTAGGTTTGCCGGCAGAATTGATCCAATGTCGGTTTTTAAGTTCGATGGCATAGGAGAGTGCCGGTTGACACAGGCCGACGGCTTTTCTGTAAGCGTGAGCTTGGAATATTTCCGCTTCTTCCCGGCTTTTGGGTAGTGATTTGTCCGGGCGTGTGAAACGCAGCCATATTTTTACGGAGTGTCCGCTGGAACCCATGAAGGCTGCGAGGGTTTGAGTGAGTTCTGCCGCTTCCTGTTTCACACGGTTTACTTCCGTCCTGTTTGCCAGGTGGTTTACTTCTATTTGCACGATGCCGTTGTATGCGGTCATTTGTGTTCCGTTGGTTGTTTTGCGGAAGTTGGCGGCAGGGATGACTTTCGTCAGTTTTTGCGCTTCTTCTAGTTTGCAGTCCGGTGATGCGTGACGTATGCTTGTCCGTAGATTACTGATCGGGCGGGCTTTCGTTTCATGCTTCATCGCTTCTATTTGTAGGGTAATATCTAGCGTTCGCATGGTTAATGTCCCGCTGTTGTCCCGCATCAAAGTAAGTTTCATGTCAAGTGTGTTTATTATTTATTCCTTTTTTATTAAAGGCTGATAAAGGTAGGCTTTATAATCCGGTCGGGCAAACTCTTTCGTATTTATTTATCACTAAAACTTGGTTAAGTTTTATATGCCTTTTTGCTGCCTGTTCCATACGGGGAAACGATCGGTTTCATCGGTGAGAAACTCTAGTTTCTGCACCTTGAAACTCTGGTTTCAATAGCTTGAAACTTTAGTTCTGGCAGCTTGAAACTAAAGTTTCTTCGCCTTGAAACAAATTGTAACAAGGCATGAAACGGAAGTTACCTCTGAGTGGTACTCTTGTTTACAAGAGGCATTTATCAAATTGGGCGGTGATAGGTGATAGGTAAGGTGATAGGTTACTGACAACCTATCACCGTTCTGTAAGTACGATCTGTAAAGGGTTTCAGAAGGGTGGTGATAGGTTGAAAGAGAATTTGCATTTTTCCCTTTGTAGAGAGTAGTTGGAATATACGGAATTTCTTGTATTTATTTCCATATTTCTACTTGCCGAAATTATAGGTGCTCAGGATAAGGAAGTGCTGTTGCAGAGGGAAAAAATCGCTCGAATGAATGAGATACAGATAGCCATGAAAGGACAAGGCGAACGGATGCAGGACTGTGCGAAGGTGCTTACGAAATACGAAAAGCCTTTTCATATCAGTTGGGTAGATAGATTATGGAACAATTTGAAGCAGTTGTTGTCAGGCGTGAAGCATTGGACGGGGCTGAAATAAATAGAGCGTATAATATTTTTTATCTATTCTTTTTACTTTCTTAACTCCGAATGTTTCGTAACTGTTGGGAAACCACCTACTTTTATCCCCCAAATTTGCAACATTCCGAAATGTTGCACGTCTAATAAAATAAGAACTAAATCATTCTAGTTATGAAACACAGACTGTTGCTACTATTACTATTCGTGTTCACTGCATCTGTGGCGGGGGTGGGCGCAAAAATCCGTGGCTCCCTTCTTATACAATCAAAGGTGTGCTTCTGGATTCTTTGACGCAGGAAGGGGAACCGTATGCTACAATCAGAATTACAAAGAAAAATGCTCCGGAGAAAGCGCTGAAAATGGCGGTGACCGGTGCGAACGGTAAATTTCAGGAGAAGCTGAATGTGCCGGCAGGAGATTATGTAATCAGTATTTCTTCGATAGGTAAAGCGCCTGTGGTGAAGGAATTTACGTTGAAATCGTCAACTAAGGTGGTTGATTTGGGGACAATGCTCTCGGCGGAAGCCAACAATGAGCTGAAAGGGGTGGAAGTCGTGGCACAAAAGCCTCTGGTAAAGGTAGATGTCGATAAGATAGAGTATAATATTGAGGATGATCCCGATTCCAAGTCCAACAGTATATTGGAAATGTTGCGTAAAAGTTCCTTTGGTGACGGTGGACGGGGAAGATAATATACAGGTGAACGGAAGCAGCAGTTTCAAGGTACACGTGAACGGAAAACCCAATAACATGATGAGCAATAACCCGAAGGAAGTGTTGAAAAGTATGCCTGCCAATTCGATTAAATATATTGAGGTTATCACTTCACCGGGAGCTAAATATGATGCGGAAGGAGTGGGCGGTATCCTGAATATCGTGACAGTGGGCAGCGGATTTGAAGGATATACGGCTACTTTCCGTGGAAGCGCGAACAATAACGGGGCAGGTACCGGTGCTTATGCAATGGTGAAACAGGGGAAAAACTAACTCTTTCCGCCAATTATAACTTTAATTATAATAACAGCCCGCGCGGCTATTCGGACAGTTATCGTGAGAACTTTGAGTCGGATACGGAGAAATATCTTGAGTCCGGCAGCAGTTCCAAGTCAAAGGGGAATTTCCAGTACGGGAATCTTGAGGCGAGTTACGAGATTGATACGTTACGGTTGCTGACGGTGGCTTTCGGGATGTATGGCAGCAGTAATAAGAGTAACAGCGACGGTAGTACCGTGATGTACGGAGCAAATTACGAGGATGTTGCTTATAGCTACCGGACGGACAATCATGGAAAAAGTTCGTGGTTCTCCATAAATGGAAACGTTGATTATCAGCGTACTTCCAAGAAGAACAAGCAACGGATGATTACGCTTTCTTATAAGGTGAACACACAACCTCAGACGAGTGATTCTTATAGCACTTATCTCGATATTCTTCCGGATGAAAGAAAAGATGAACTGATAGAAAATCTGAAGTTGTACAATTACCATTCGGACGGTAAGACGAATACTATGGAACAGACCTTTCAGGTGGATTATACGACACCGATCGGCAAATTGCATACGATTGAAACCGGCGTGAAGTATATCTTCCGGCGGAACTCCAGTGATAATAAGTTTTACGAGGCAGCAGGAGGCAGCAATGATTATGCATACAACGAGGACCGCAGCAGCGATTACCGTCATTTGAACCATATCCTGTCCGCCTATGCCGGATATACGTTGAGATATAAGGACTTTACTTTCAAACCGGGACTCCGCTACGAACAGACCATACAACGGGTGAAATATATTGTCGGTCCGGGAGAGAATTTCCATACCAATTTCAGTGACTTGGTGCCTTCCGTCTCTTTGGGGATGAAGATCGGCAAAACGCAGAACATACGTGCCGGTTATAATATGCGTATCTGGCGTCCGGGTATCTGGAACCTGAACCCTTATTTTGACGATCAGAACCCGATGTTTATCAGTCAGGGTAATCCGGATTTGAAGAGTGAGAAAAGTCATGCGTTCGATGTGGCTTACAGCAGTTTCAGTGCTAAGTTTAACGTGAATGTCTCATTGCGTCACTCCTTTAATAATAATGGAATCGAGAGAATCAGCCGTTTGATTACTGCCGAGGACGGGGAAGACTTTGGCGGCGGTCATATAGCACCGCACGGGGCTTTATACAGCACCTATGATAATATAGGCAAGAACCGGAATACCGGCCTTTCCCTTTATCTGAACTGGAATGCTTCTCCGAAAACACGTATTTATGTGAACGGACGCGGAAGTTATACAGATATGAAAAGTGAGGCGCAGGGATTGCACAACTATGGATGGAATGGCTCTTTCTACGGGGGTATCCAGCACACGCTTCCTTTGAAGTTGCGGTTGAGCCTGAATGGTGGTGGAAGTACGCCGTATATCAGTCTGCAAGGAAAGGGGTCCGGTTATCAATATTATGGTCTTAGCCTGAACCGCTCGTTCCTGAAAGAAGACCGTTTGTCTGTGAACTTATATTGTAATAACATCTTTGAAAAATACAGGAGCTACAACAACCATACGGAAGGAGCCAACTTCGTGTCAAAGAGCAGTAGCAAATGGCCGAGCCGTAGCTTTGGAGTCAGTGTCAGCTACCGGATCGGAGAACTGAAAGCCAGCGTGAAGAAAGCTGCCCGAAGCATTAGTAATGATGATGTGAAAGGCGGCGGAGGCGGAGGAAACGCCGGTGGCGGAGGTGGTCAGTAAGACCACTTCCACCGACCGTGATTCCTTATTGTTGTCTCACATCCTGTTTGTTGGTATTAAAACCGAGTTTCGTCAATCCGGCTTGTACATCGGGGTGGCTCATAAAGAGTTTCCATAACAGGCCTGTCCGGTAATTCTCGATCATGACGGCGATAGGTCCCTGGTCGATAGCCAGATAGCGTTGCGTATACCAGTTGTCCGTTTCGCTGAAAGCATCGTAGAATCCGAAAGGACCGAATACTTTGTCTCCCATATTATATAGGTGGCGCATCACTTGCAGAGAATATTCCGGGGTGTAGACGATAGACGAAAGTGCGGCGGTGGGGGAGATGACCCCTTTGTCGTCCTGCTCGTTCGGCGAGTGGGCGGCGTATCCGTCGACGGAGTAACTGGCGGTCAGCCCCCAGCAGTCCGGCCCGAAACCTTTATAGTGTTTGGGGTTGCGGATACAGTAGGCGCGGTTGACTAGCGTCAGGTTACGCATTTCGTGGAAGTAGCTGGGACAGTATTCGTCTTTCAGTCCGACGGGGTCGAGGCCGAGGAAAGAATATTGTGCCCAGAAAAGCGGTCCGGCTTCCGTGCCCTGGTAGCGGAGATGCAATTCTATACCTTCCACCTTGTGCGGGGAAACAATCGCTCCGTTCTGTGCCCAACCGTCATGATAGACAGCGGCAGGTACTCCGTGCGTCGGTGAAGCGGCGGCAAGGATATACATAATCATGCATTCGTTGTAGCCATGTATGGGGAAATCCATTTCCCAGCCGTAAGTAGGACTCCAATGCCAATAAAGAACGTTTTGTCCGCCTTTGCGGTACCAGTCCCAGTCTACCTCTCGCCAGAGGCGGTCGATACGTTGGGCTATAGCCTTTTCTTTGTCATTACCGTTTGCGTAGTATTGGTGCACGGCTAGAAGGCCCTGCATCAGGAAGGCGGTTTCTACGAGGTCGCCGCCGTTGTCTTTCTGACCGAACGGCTTCACTTTTCCGGTATCACCATACCACCAGTGCGGGTAAGCTCCGTGAAAACGGTCGGCCTTTTCGAGGAAGGAGACGATACGTTCCATACGTGCCAATCCTTCTTCGCGGGTGACGTAGCCGCGGTCTATACCGGCAAGGATAGCCATGATGCCGAAGCCGCTACCGCCGGAGGTGACCACGTTGGCGTCATTCTGCGGATATACGCCGTCTACGTGATAACGTTCGGGGGCAAGACCGCTGTTGGGTTCTGCACCTTCCCAGAAATAAAGGAAAGTCCTTCGCTGAACGGTATCCATTAAGGCGTCATCCGATAGTGAGTCGGTGGCGGCGGTGAGGTTGCTGCTGCTTTTTCCCTTACAACTTTGGAAGGTCAGGGTAAGGGTGGATAGAAACAGTAGCATGAGAGGGAGTAGGCTTCCTGTTGTGATTCTTCTATGATGTTTATTTTTCATAACTGATACTATTAAGTTTGGTTTGTAAAAGGTTAGTTTGGTTTGTAAAAGGGGCAAGAGGCGGTTGTATCTTCATTCTCCTCCTTCGGGGAAGGAGGGGTGGCTGAAAGCCGGGGTGGTAGGTGGATGCACAATGCTGATAATAATAGACTTACGTATTCACCTACCACCTCCCCCTACGGGTACTCCTCCTTCCCGAAGGAGGAGAATGGAGTTACTACCGACTTTTCACGGTTACTTTAGTTCAAAGTGAATCTTGCTGTTTTCACATCCCGGCTGTTGGTACCGATCATCACTTCGAAATCTCCCGGCTCCGCTACCAGTTGCAGGTCATAATTGTAATATCGCAACATTTCCGGAGCAATCTTGAAACGGACAATCTTCATTTCACCCGGTTCGAGAAATATCTTCTGAAAACCTTTCGAGCTCTTTCACCGGACGGGTACTGCTGCCGACGACGTCGCGGATATAAAGCTGCACTACCTCCGAACCGGGCCATGTGCCCGTGTTGGTGACTGTCACTGCTGCGGTCAGCGAGCCGTTCATGTCCATGCTGGAATGGCTCAAGTCGATATCGCTGTAAGAGAAAGTGGTATAAGAAAGTCCGTAACCGAACGGATAGAGTGGCTCGTTATCCACATCGAGATAGTTGCTGCGGAACTTCTCGAACCATTTACCCTGTCCCAACGGGCGTCCGGTGTTCTTATGTGCATAATAAAGAGGGATCTGTCCGACGTTCTTCGGGAAAGTCATCGTCAGTTTGCCGCCCGGGTTGACATAACCGAAGAGGGCGTCGCCGATAGCGTAGGCCGCTTCGCTACCTCCGAACCATACATTCAGAATAGCGGGCACGTGTTCCTGTTCCCAGTTTAGCGTAAGCGGACGACCGGTGAATAACACCAGTACTACCGGCTTTCCGGTTTTCAGTAATTCTTTCAACAGGTTTTGTTGTACGTCGGGGAGGTCCAGGTTAGTGCGGCTGCTGCTTTCCCCGCTCATTTCTGACGATTCGCCCAAGGCTGCGATGATGATGTCCGAGCGGCGGGCTACATTCAAGGCTTCGTCCAGCAATTGCTGGTCGGTCCGGTTGTCGCGGTTCAGTGAACGGCCGAACATGGTGGCGCGTTCTTCGTAGGCGGCGTCACTAATCAGGTTGCTGCCTTTGGCATACATGATATTCGCTTTTCCGGCAGTCATCTCTTTCAAGCCTTCCACCAGTGATGGGCAACGGTCGAGCACGGCGGCTACGCTCCATGTTCCGGGCATATTGGCACGGCTGTTGGCTAGCGGGCCTATCACGGCGATGTTGCCTTTAGGGATTAAAAAGGCAGCAGAGGGTTGCCGTTCGATTTCCGTCGGGGCTGTCGTTTTTTGAGCAGGACGAAACTTTCTGCCGCAATTCTGCGGGCAGCGTCGCGGTGTGCCTTCGTAAAGATGTCACGTGCCGGACGTTTCGGGTCGCAATATTTATACGGGTTGTCGAACAACCCCAGTTTGTATTTCGCTACCAGGATGCGGCGGCAGGCGGTGTTCAATGTTTCCATAGAAACCTTGCCTTCCTGAATGGATTTTTTCAGAGTACCAACAAAACCTTCGCTGACCATATCCATATCCACTCCGGCGTTGATGGCACGTGCCGTTACCGTCTGGAGGTCGCCGATACCGTGGTCTATCATTTCGGAAATACCGGTATAGTCGGTGACTACAAATCCGTTGAATCCCCACTGACCGCGCAGGATGTCCGTCATTAACCATTTGTTGGCAGTGGCCGGAATGCCGTCCACCTCGTTGAATGATGCCATGACACTGCCTACGCCTGCTTCAACGGCGGCTTCGTAAGGCAGCATATAGTCGTTGAACATCCGTTGGCGGCTCATGTCCACCGTATTGTAGTCACGTCCGGCTTCACTTGCTCCGTACAGGGCGAAGTGCTTTACGCAAGCCATGATTTCGTCATTGCGTTTCATATCTTTGCCCTGATAGCCGCGCACCATGGCTTCGGCAATCATAGCTCCCAGAAACGGGTCTTCACCGTTACCTTCGGATACACGTCCCCAACGCGGGTCGCGCGAAATATCCACCATTGGGCTGAACGTCCATGAGATACCGTCGGCGCTGGCTTCTACGGCTGCAATGCGGGCGGATTCTTCGATAGCCGCCATATCCCATGTACAGGAGAGTCCGAGAGGGATAGGGAACATCGTTTCGTATCCATGGATCACGTCCATGCCGAACAACAACGGAATGCCGAGGCGTGACTCTTCCACAGCCTGTTTCTGTACCTCACGTATTTTCTCCACCCCTTTCAGGTTGAACAGTCCTCCCACTTCGCCTTTCTTGATTTTGCCGGCGATGTCGCTGCTCTTGGCTTGTCCGGTAGTAATCTCTCCCGTGACGGGAAGGTTCAACTGACCGATCTTTTCTTCGGTGGTCATTTTTTTCATCAATGCGTCGATGAAACGATCCATGTCTTGTGGCGACTTCTGAGCGGATGCGGTCAGGAGTCCTGTCGCAAAGAACAGGATTAATAAACTTAGTTTCTTGTATATCATATTATTATATTCTATTTTGTTTTATTGGTAATCGGGATTTTGCACCAGTACCCCTTTGGACTTGTCTATTTCAGTCTGAGGCAATGGAAGTAAAGCGTTCTTGTCCTGATAATTCTTGCCGGCAGCTTGCAATACTTCTTTTGCAATGCCCCAGCGGACGAGGTCGTAGAAACGGTCGAACTCAAGTCCCAGTTCCACACGGCGTTCGTGGCGGATAGCTTCACGCAGTTCTCCTGGTCGGTAGTGGTCACTTTGGGAAGAATGTTGGTGTTGGTGCCTCTGGCACGTGCACGTACTTGTTCCAGATAGTCGATTGCCTCACCGGAGATACCCTTCTCGTTGGCGGATTCGGCTCCCATGAGCAAGACATCTGCATAACGGATCAGGCGGATGTTCACCCAATATCCTTTATTGGTATATTCTTTACGCAGGGCAGGGTCGGTATAGGCTTTCTTGTTGAAGTAAGCACCTATTGCCGGAGAGACGGGAGATTCGCCGTAAGGCTCATTGGTATTTTCCGGAGTAATCGGTTCGCTGTCCGATCTGCGGAAGTAAAGCAGGGTGGCGTTCTTGCGCGGGTCGCCCGGTTCGTAGGCTTGCGCCATAAGTTCGGTTGCCATGTGCCAGCCCCAGCCCAAGTCCCATTGATCCGCTCCGCGCACACCTTGCACTTCGCAGAATTGGCTGCCGATAATATCGCTTTGAGGAAGGGCGGCAGTAGCGGTACATTGCAGTTCGAAGATAGAACCGCCGCTATTTTTTCGCCATCATCGGTGAAGATTTCATTATACGGAGTTCTCAGGTTGTAGAGCCCTTTCTTGATGACATCGGTGGAGGCAGTGTACATATTGTTCCAGTCGTTACGCATCATATATGTACGTGCGTGCAAAGAACGGGCGGCTCCCCCATGTCAGTCGTCCCAAGTACTCGGTACTCCATGTTTCCGGCAGTGACTCCTCGGCGGTTTTCAGGTCGGCATCAATCTGCTCGTAGATTTTATCGACGGTGGTTTTCGGAATGTTGGCTTCCGAAGCGTCGTTGATCTTGTAAGTCACCAGAGGGACTTCGCCGAATGCCCTTACCAGGTTGAAGTAGCAATAGGCGCGGAAGAAAGAGGCTTCACCTTTGTTGATGATGTCTTCGGCTTCGGTCTGTCCGGCAGTTTCTTTCTCGGCAATGGCGTCGAGGATGTCGTTACACTGATAGATAACGGCGTAGTTCTTTCCCCAATAAGCACCTAGCAGACCATTGGAGGCCGTGTATTTGAAGTCGTCATACATCTCGGCTACATCCGACCCGTCACTGGCAATACTTCCCTTTTCTTCGTCTTCGGAACGGAGACAGTGGATAGCGAGGGCGGTAGTGCCTGCAGTGATATCGTAGCTACGCATCATCGTGTAGACATTGTAGATTTTACCGTTGACCAGCGCATTGGGATTATCGTCTTCTGTAAACTGTCCTTGCGGACTGCGGTCCAGAAAGTCACTGCAACTGCCCAAAGTGAGTGCGGCCGCAGCAATAAAGGTTGAAAATATATATTTATCTAGTTTCATACAATTATAGTTTTAAAGATTAAAGTTGCTGAAGTTTCGCAAGGGGCCTGCATGCTTTCTCCTCTTTCGCCCCTACGCTACTATCTTGCCATTAGAATGTCAGGTTGATACCGAACGTATAGACTGCCGGTACGGGATAGCTTCCGTTATCTACGCCGAATGCGGTGGCGGTTCCTCCCAATTCCGGGGGTATATCCGGGTGTTATGCTTCCATGTTTTCAAGTTTTGTATGTTGACATACACTTTCAGGGCTTGCAGGCGGATTTTTTGGCAAGCAGGCTCTTGTCGAATGCATAGGCAAGTTGTACGTTACGGATACGGAAGAAGTTGCCGCTTTCGATGTAATAATCCGAATTCAGGTAGTTGATAGAGTGCTTGGAGTTCAGCAACGGTTGGGTATTGGAAGTACCTTCCCCGTGCCAACGGTCCAGCCGTTGTTCGAGGTAGTTGAACTGGGCGAAGTTATAGTTATCCCACGTGCGGAATATCTTGTTACCGCCTTGTCCCATCATGTCGATCCCCAACGACCAGTTCTTGTAGTTCACTCCGAGGGAGAAACCGTAAGTTACTTTCGGGGTAGGATTACCTATCATGGTACGGTCTTCCGGAGTAATTTCTCCGTTTCCGTCGACATCTGCGAATTTCAAGTCACCGGGGGTGACGGTGGCGAGCGTGTTCTTGGGCGATGCGTCTATGTCGGCTTGCGACTGATAAACGCCTTCTACCTTATAACCGTAGAAGTAACCGATCGGATAGCCTGCCATTGTATAACTTTGCTGCTTGTCTCCGGCGATGATAGAGTATCCTTCCTGAACCAGACTCTTCACTTCATTTTTGATGGTGGTCAGGTTGGCACTGACAGAATATCCCCATTCGCCGATCTGGTCGCGCCAGGTCACAGCCATTTCTACTCCTTTATTCTGAATCTGTCCCAAGTTACCTATCCCCGGAATTGTTCCGGAAATACCGGGAACTTCGGCCAGCAGGTCTTTGGTGTTTTTCTTGTAATAAACACCTTCAAAATGCAGTCGGTTGCGGAGAAGATTCGTTTCAAATCCGGCTTCCCAAGCTTCCACTTTTTCCCAACGGAGATTTGGATTGGGCAGATAGGCAAGCTGATAGCCCGGATAGATGATAGACGGTTTGCCGAATACGGCGGAATAAGCGTTGCTCAGTAACGGCTCGGCAGGGTAGGCTTTATCTAGGTTCTGTACCGTAAGAAGCCTTGATTTTCAACATATCGAGCCATTTGATATCTTTCATGAATTCTTCTTCGGACATCAGCCAGCCGCCTCCCAGAGAGAAAGAAGTTCTGCCATTCGTTGCCCGTATAAGAGAAAGCGGAAGAACCGTCGCGACGGAACGAACCGTTGAACAGGTATTTGCCTTTATAGTTGTAGATAACACGTGCAAGCATGGACAGTGTGCTGCGTTCCCACTGCGTGCTTCCATTGGTGGCAGTGGCTGCATCACCGATAGTCACGAACCATTTGTCCGGATCGTTGGGAATCACCAGACCTACACCTTGTTTGCGTGCTCCGTCCAGGCGGCTCAGGGAATTGTAATAAGTCGTGAAACCTGCAGTAGCAGTCAGGTTATGGTTGCCATTGTCGAAGCTGTTCGTATATGTCAACACATAGTCACTCTGTACTTTCGTTTCATTTTCCTTGAACTGGCTGACCTCGGTTTTTGCCTGTTCCCAAGGTGGCTATATTCCCGCTGACAGTGGGGTCGTACACTTTTACGATAGGCTGGTATGTCCGTCCGTTATTGGAAGCATAGTCCATAGAGAACATCGCTTTGAAGTTGAAATGTTTCAGGAAGTCCACTTCACCGTAGATATTACCGGACGCCCGGTAGTTCTCGGCTTTGGTGGTGTTTGCTCTCAGACTGACGTCTACCATTGGATTGTTGATCTGTGCTTTCTGAAATTCCGGCAGTGCACTGTATAGTCCGTATTCATCATTATATACCGGAGCGATCGGGGTGGCACGGAGGCATTCAGTACTTGTTTGGAGTCGGCGGGAAGCATACGTGCCCCGTTGAACTGGAAGCCGACTTTCAGATAATCCGTAATCTTGTAATCGTTACTTGCATTAATCGTCACTTTGCTGAATTTCTCATGTTCGATGTTGCCCTGTTCATACGAGTAACCTACACCCAGATAGAAACTATGTTTGGGCGAAAAGCTCCCGTAATGCTTATATTATTGTTGGTGATAAAAGCTGTCTGGAAGATTTCATCCTGCCAGTCGGTATTTGCATTCCAGCCGGTGAAGTCGAACGGGGCGTCTTCCTGATTGGCGAGCTGCTCGCTGTATAACTCACGGAATTGCGATCCGTTTACCAGCTTCACCTTATCTACTACTTTCTTGAAGCCGAAGGAGGTGTTTATATTTACCAGTGTTTGTCCTTCTTTGGCTTTTTTTTGGTGGTGATGATAATCACACCGTTAGCACCACGGACACCGAAGATCGCCAGTGAAGACGGGTCTTTTCAGAATCTCCATGGATTCGATATCCTCCGGGTTGAGGAAGTTGATGTTATCGTTGAATAGTCCGTCAACGATATACAAAGGTTTATATCCGTTGATAGAGTTTGTACCGCGAATACGAATTTCCGGGTCGGAGCCGGCACGTCCGGAGTTTACGATTTGCACGCCGGCCACTTTTCCCTGTAAGGAAGAAAGAGGGTTCATGGCAGGTTTGTTGGCAAGTTCTTCTCCTTTGATGTTGGTGATAGAACCTGTCAAGTCCCTTTTCTTAGCACTACCATATCCGATAACTACCGTTTCGGCTAGCACTTGCGAATCTTCTTTCAGGGTGACGTTGATAACGGTCTGCGCACCGACCTTGACGCTCTGCGAGGTCATTCCCACATAGGAAAATGCCAGTACGTCGTCCGGGGTGACAGAGATTGAATACTTACCGTCCATGTCTGTAATGGTTCCGGTGGAAGTTCCTTGTACGAGCACCGATGCGCCTATTAGTGGTTCATTAGCAGCGTCTGTTACCGTACCCGTCACCGTCTTTGTTTGTGCAAAGGCAGATGCAGAGGTAAGCAATAAGCAAGTGAGCGCCACTATGCTCTTAAACCAAGTGGTTTTCTTCTGAAGATGTTGTAAAAGTCTAGTCCTCATTGCATTAAATTTTTCCATTTGTTACTATTTAGGTTGAAGTCTTTTTCTGCCGCTATTTGGCGAAAGTAACAAAGTGAACAAACGAAAGGCAAAAAAGATTTTGGAAAATACAGGAATGTCCGATTTTAACACAAAAGGAACCGATGTGAAATAGCAATAGTGACCTTAAAACATTTCTTCCGCTGTCTCTATGCAGTGGAAGACATCTTCTTTGTTGCCGTTGAAAGGACCGGATTTCTCGATTTTCAGTGTCGACATCGCAGCGGCGAAACGCCCCGCCTCCTCAATGCCGGTTCCGGATACCCGTTGATACAGATAGCCGATTGTATATGTATCACCGCAGCCTGTCGCGTCCACCACTTGCGCAGGCTTATAAGCCGGGATACGGAAAAAGTCCGTCCCGTTGAAAATAAGTGAGCCCATGCTTCCCAATGTAACTAACACTTCTTTTTACTCCCCATTCATGCAACCGCCGGGCGGCTTCGTGAGGATCGGAAAGTCCGGTCAGCACTTCCATTTCGTGTTCGTTGACTTTCAGGAAATGGATATATCGTAAGGACTTTCCGCTTGTCGGTCCAGTCTGTCGGATATACATGAGTGTCACGTACTTCACGCAGGTAACCTTGTGAGTCTACTGCAATCAATCCTTTTAGGGAAAGCTCCTTGATTACTTCCAGTGAGAAGTCGTCGGCCAGCAGGGAGCCGAGGTGGTAAATCTCCGCGTCTATCTCACGGAGTTGGGAAGCGGTGAAAGGATCAGCCTTTTTTGCCAGTACACGTTGGGTACGGTCATCGGGATTGGTCCCGTAGATGTTCTCGAAATATACGGAATGCCGGCTGGGCAATGCAGTGACATCAATGCCGACCTTACGCAGGCTGTTTTTACAACGTTCATTTCTGTTGCACCAACTGCCGTGACCAGTGTATAGTCGATATCATTGAAATGACGAATGGCGTGTGAACAGTAAAAGCGGTTCCTCCCGGCATATAAACAGTGCTTTGAGGGGTAACTACTTTATCTAATGTGATGTGACCAATACAGCAAAGTTGATGTTTCTTCATATTGTAAGCAATTAAAAAGCCTCCAAGAACGTATCTTGAAGGCTTTCTAGTTTATTTTGGTGCGGATGATAGGACTCGAACCTACACGCCTCACGGCACCAGATCCTAAGTCTGGCGCGGCTACCAATTACGCCACATCCGCAGGTAGCTTTTTTGTTTAGCGGTGCAAAGATAGGAAGATTTTCTGATTTGACAAATTATTCGGCAATAAAGTTATTCGCTTAGTATCTCAAATGCCTTTTCTATCAGTGTATCTTTGTTCTCAAGTTGGTCTTCCTTAGACATATTGATAGCAACATCCGGTGCGATACCTTCTTCCAACGGCTGTTTGTTCTTATCGAAATGCGGGCTGGCGGAGAAGCGGATGCTCCAACCGTTCGGCAGTTCGGACGAGAACGGAAGACCGGAACCACCTCCGGTCCGGTCGCCCAACTGGATAATTTCTGTATCTTCTATGCTGCGCATCGCATTGACAAAATCGTTTGTTGCGCTGTAACAACGACGGTTGGTTAATATCACTACCTTTTTCTGCCACCGGATACTGTTGGACGGTTCCAGATAAATCGGTTCCATTTGGGAGAAATCATTATGTCCCGGTCCGGTTTTGTGCTGAATGTATCCGGTCAGCGTCTTTTGGTTGGTGAACCGGGCGGCGATACGGGTGGAGTTTGTCAAGTTTCCCCCTCCGTTGTCGCGTACATCAATGATTAATCCGTTGCAAGGTGACAGGTAGAAAGAACCTCATCCAGATTACCGTTTCCTACCCCTGCACTGAAACTCTCATAACGGATATATCCTATATTATTGTCGAATATCTTATATTTCAGTCCGGCTGCTGTGTAGTAACCGCTGCTGGCACTGCCCAGATAGGTCTGGTAAAGAATGTCTTCCCGGTAGTTCCAATCATACCCCTGATACCACTCATCATAGAAAGAAGTGCGTTTGGCGGAAGAAAGATTGACGTGCCCGTCTTTCAGGGTATATAACATCTGACTCAGAAGGTCAAACAAATCATCGTTGGACATGGTCGGTACCACCAGTTTTCGGTATTTTTCGTGTACGGCATCCCAGTCAATGCCTTTTGCCTCCAGAAAACAATACTGTTCGTCAATGATCTTCCATAGTTGCTCGAAGTTGCCTATGGGATCATTGGCGTACTCTTCTTCCCTGATGCAACCGGTCAGCGCCGGCAGGCAGCAGATTAGTAAAAGTAATTGTATAATCTTATTTTTTCATTCTTCTTATCTATCGCTCTTTGAAATTTCAACATTAAATCTTTCGTTCTCTTAGTAGGCCCTTACCGATGAAGGCAGAGGGGCTGCTCCTTTTTTATTTCGGATTCGGTATAGGTCTTTCACAAATCCTACCATGAATACATGAGAGTAGGTATGTGTTTTGATATTGTTTACTTTGTATTGTTGCAAATCAGCCAGATAGCTGAAACGCATCTTGGTATATCCTATCGGCAGGGTCAATCGAGAGCATTTGCCGGAGGGAAGGCTGGTTGTGCAAAGAAGTGAATTTAATCACTCCGCCGGCATTGCCCAATGAGAAAATCTCGTAATAAGACTGCCCGTAGTGCGGCGAGAACAAAACTCCCATGACAGGAAGGTTCACTTGATAGCGCAACACCATTGGATAGCGTTTGATTTTGAGATGCCAGATAGCCATTCCTGAAGCGTCCAGATTGACGTATGCCCTTGCGGAAGCCGGATTGTTCGTGTTACGGAGATTGTAGACAAAGCCGCCGTTGGCGTCTATCAGTCCTCCGGCCAGTAATTTGAAGTCCTCCGTCAGGCGGACCTGGTAATGCAGGCCGTAATTCCATTTGACTAATCCGGAGAATGTATTGTTGTTGTCGGCACGGTTATGCGTATAGCCGATATCTGCCTGAAAGAAATTCTGTACGGAAACATTACCATCGAACAACTTTTTGTCATACGGATTGTTTCGCGGGAAATGCGGAAGTCGATTCCCTTATATTCCTGTGGTGACAGGTAGGTGTCGAACACATTGGTAAAACCGATGCCGTACATGGTGGCACGTGTTACATAACGATGAGCCTGCAGGGGAATCAATCTGTGCCTGTAATTTTGTGCAAAGGGCGAACAGGATGCATCCTGTCAGCCCCAAAGTATATTAGTTTTTTCTTCATCAGAATAATTTCATCTGCCCGGTGATTTCATCAATAATATCCCCTTCGCTTTTGTCACTGTCCGGATCCAGATTTTCGGGTTCTTCACTTGCCTCTTCCTGCGGTTCCTGTTCCGGTTCGGGGAAGCGGGTCGGTTCGAGCTCGTTAATCGTCTCCACTGTGTAGTGGTGATACGTTTACCTTTAGCTTTGAATCCCTTGACAGCAATAAACTCGTCCGCATCGATTTCCAATGGTTCTCGGAAACTGTCGTGTCCGCCGAATATCACTTCCAGACGGGGATAAAACTCGTCGGTCAGCAGGATGAGGCGGTTATTCTTGTTTTCGCCCAGATAGTTCTGCTTACGGTTGGAACCTTCGAAGCAGAAACGTTTCAGGTACGGGTAATTCTGCTGGTCGGCATCATATAGCGCGGCAGTCCATACCTTGTTGGAGTCGAATTTCTCGACAATACTTACGTTGTCTTCGTAGTGATTGCTCAGGTCGAAGTTGCTGGTGTAAAAGTCACCGTTGTTCAGCACAACCAGTATGGAGTCGTCACTTTGGAATTCTCCCAGATATTCGCCGCGTCCATCATAATTGAGACGGAGGATATCACGGTCAAACCATACCTTACGTCCGCCGAGTGTGGAACCGCCTTTCTGTTTCAAGGCTATCTTGTGTACCGGCAGGCGGGTCAGGATAACTCCCTGTGCTTGTCGTCCCTTGATACTGATCTCACTAAAGTCACGCTCGAAGATAATACGCCGCACACGCGGATTCGGTTTTAAAGTCACCTTGATGATTTCGGCTTCCCCCCGTTCGGATTGGCACCTGAAATAAGTGATACGTGAATCCGGTGTTCCTTGCGTGACGTCATATTCGCGGTCGCGGACAACGGAAGTGACTGCAAAACGCTTGATATAGGTTGTGCCTTCCTTGCCGTCGCGGTAGGTGACATTATAGATTGTACGTTTGTCATTCTTCTTGAAGACATTGACATAAAGTATGTTCTTGCCTACAAATTTCTTGTCGGCTACCGGAGTGACGATATATTTCCCGTCGCGGAAGAAGACAATCACGTCGTCGATATCCGAGCAGTTGGCTACGAACTCGTCCTTCTTCAAGGCTGTTCCGATAAATCCTTCTTCGCGGTTGATGTAAAGTTTTTCGTTGGCTTCCACCACTTTGGCGGCTTCGATCGTGTCGAAGTTACGCAGTTCGGTACGACGAGGGAAGTTCTTGCCGTATTTGTTCTTCAACATCTGATACCAGTTGACGGTATAGTCGACGATGTGTGCCAGGTGGTCGTCAATTTCGGCAATATCCTCTTTCATCCGGGCAATGAGTTCGTCCGCTTTGTCCGAGTTGAACTTCAGGATACGTCCCATTTTGATTTCCATTAGTTTGAGGATATCCTCCTTGGTCACCTCACGGATAAAAGCTCGGATAGAACGGGGTCAGCCGTTCGTCGATGTGTTCGCAGGCAGCGTCCATATCTTTGGACTGCTCGAACTCTTTGTCTTTATAGATACGTTCTTCGATAAATATCTTTTCGAGGGAAGCGAAATGCAGTGCTTCCAGGATTTCCCCTTTCTTGATTTCCAGTTCCTGCTTCAGCAAATCCAGCGTGTTGTCTGCCGACTTTTTCAGGACTTTGCTGACGGTGAGGAAATGAGGTTTGCTGTCGTCAATCACGCAGCAGTTGGGAGAGATGCTCACTTCGCAGTCGGTGAAAGCGTATAGTGCATCAATCGTTTTGTCCGACGAAGTGCCGGGGGCGAGGTGTACCAGTATTTCTACGTTGGCAGCCGTATTGTCATCCACCTTGCGGATTTTGATTTTTCCCTTGTCAACAGCTTTCAGGATAGAGTCGATTACGGATGAAGTGGTTTTTCCGTAAGGGATTTCCGTGATAGCAAGGGTTTTGTTGTCCAGCTTGTTGATTTTCGCACGTACTTTTACGGCTCCGCCACGTTCGCCGTCGTTGTATTTGGCTACGTCGATAGAACCACCCGTCTGGAAATCGGGATATAGTTGGAACTCTTCTCCACGGAGGTAGTTGATAGAGGCATCGCAAAGTTCGTTGAAGTTGTGCGGCAGTATCTTGGAAGAAAGCCCGACGGCGATACCTTCCACTCCTTGCGCCAGCAATAACGGGAATTTCACAGGGAGAGTGACCGGTTCCTTGTTTCGTCCGTCATAAGACAATTTCCATTCGGTAGTCTTGGGATTGAAGACAACATCCAGTGCAAACTTGGAAAGGCGTGCCTCGATATAACGGGGGGCGGCAGCACCATCTCCCGTAAGGATATTACCCCAGTTACCCTGGACAGTCGATTAGCAAATCTTTCTGTCCGAGTTGCACCAGAGCGTCACCGATAGAAGCGTCACCGTGAGGGTGGAACTGCATCGTGTGTCCCACAATATTTGCCACTTTGTTATATCGCCCGTCGTCCAGACGTTTCATAGAATGCAGGATACGGCGTTGCACAGGTTTCAAACCGTCGTTGATATGGGGTACGGCACGTTCCAGAATAACGTATGAGGCGTAGTCCAGAAACCAATTCTGATACATGCCTGTTAACTGGTGTTTTACGTTTTCGTCCCGTGCGTCCGCCGGTTTGTAGTCTGAATGTTCTTCCGGTATCTCGTTAATTTCGTCACTCATAAATCAATCTTCACTTTGCTTTTACAACAAATAATCTTCCTGAACATCAAAAAAGGGGATGTCCACGCAAAAATACGAAATAAATTCATATGAGGACGAAAAGAACTCACGTTTTTTATGATACTGACAGCTTCATTAATCTTTTAGCAGGCACCGGTTTGCTTTCTGAACATACAGGTTAATGGGATAAAGAGTCATATTCTTGATTTATTTGACCGGTTGGCGGAGTTGACTTTGTGTATATTTAATTCTGCCGATAGACTTTTTTAGTAGAAATGTGTTCAAATCCTCCATAAAATGTGCTTATTTTGTTCATATAGATTGAAAACCGTACTTTTTTTACAATATTTGTGTGTATATAAATTATGCACCTCCTGTATTTTTTGCTTATGTTTGAATTTATCTATTAATATATTGAGTTATATGAAACACCTTAAAAAAACACATCCTGGTGATATTGTGTGCATTACAAGTACAATATTCTCTTGCATTGAATCTTCAAAAAGATTGGTTGATTGACGGATCATCCTATCAAGCCAAAGTGACAACTACCGATAAAGAATTGTGCCTTAGTAACGGGCTACTCTCACGTACATTCATATTATCTCCTAATGTCGCAACGATTGCATTTGACAATTTGATGAATGGCAATGCAGAAGAAGCGCGTGCTATCCGTCCGGAAAGCTGTATTGACCATTAATGGTATGGAATATCCGGTAGGAGGGCTTTATAAACAACCGGTTCAAAATTTTCTGAATAACGATTTTATTGAGGATATGATAAGTTGCGACACTGCATTCACGTATGTGAGCCATACAGTGGGAGAAACGATCGAACGTTTTCCCCTATCGTCCCAAACAAGAATGGCTGTCGAACAAAAAATCCATGGCCGGCTCCCGGCAAACGGATTGTTTTTACATATAAAGCTGCCCCACGTGCACCGGAAATGATACGGAATGTGACGGTAAAAGTGATCTATGAGCTATATGATGGGGCTCCTATCCTGTCAAAACAGATAGAAGTTGAAAATCAAGGAAAATCTTCGATTGTTCTGAATTCTTTTAAATCTGAAATACTGGCTTTAACGGAAACAGCTCCCAAAGTGCACTATGGTGAACCGCATGAAATACGTATGTTGGCTCAGGAACCGGGTACTTACACTCGTAATTATCGGAAATCTCCTGCACAGACTGACGCGCCTCGTGAATATATAGATCGCTTTACACAGCTCTTTGTAGTGACTGATTATGCCATGGGAGGTGATATGGAAGCGATGAAAGACAATCCGGCAGTCCGTTGGGTGTTCGACCATCCGGAATATGAAGCTACCGGAATACGGTATTACGGACAGTACAAACCGGCGCGTTTAGAAGTATGCCCGCCTATTGGTCCTGATTATGAAATAACTCCGGGAATGACTTTCCGTTCATGCACAGCTTTTGAAATGCTGAGAGATGCCACTGATAATGAACGCCGCGGGTTAGCGGAATGCCGTTTTTGGAGAATGATGGCACCCTGGACTCAAGAGAATCCTATTTTTATGCACGTTCGCCGCTCGGACGAAAAGCTTCTGTTAAGGCTGCCATAGACCAATGTGCCGCTGTTGGTTTTGAAATGGTAATAATGACTTTTGGCAGCGGGTTTAATATAGAAAACAATTCTCCGGAATATATGGAAATGATGAAACGTCTGAATGCTTATGCTCACTCTAAAGGTATAGCACTCGGCGGATATTCGCTATTGGCAAGCAGAGGCGCCAAGACGGAAGATGCTGCTATCAGTAGAAAGACAGGAAAACCTGCTACAACACGGGAAGAGGGAAGCCGCTTTGGAAAATCTCCTTGTCTTGCTTCTTCATGGGGGAGATACTTACTTTGGCAAGTTACGCTCATTCTTTACGCAGACGGGTATGGGGGTATTTGAGAATGACGGTTCTTATCCCGGAGATCCTTGTGCTTCGACACAACACAAACATCATCGCGGCTATTTGATTCCCAATGGAAGCAATGGGAGGTAATACGGGACTTTTTATCGTTGGTGTCGTGAACAGGGCATATATTTGAATGTTCCCGATTGGTATTTTCTCAATGGCTCCAACAAAACTCCAATGGGATATGTAGAAACAAACTGGTCGTTGCCCCGTGCATATCAGGAAATTATTGAACGCCAAAATATATATGATGGAACTTGGCAGAAAACTCCGACTATGGGCTTTATGTTTGTTCCTCTTACACAATATCATGGAGGCGGGGAAGCTGCGACTATTGAGCCTCTTTGCGAACATTTGGAGCATTACCAGATTCGTTTGCAGAATCTATTCGGGGCGGGAGTCCAGGCATGTTTTCGAGGTCCCCGACTGTATGATACGGAGGATACTCGCAAAATGGTAAGTCATTGGGTCGCTTTTTATAAGAAATATCGTCGTATTCTAGATTCTGATATTGTTCATTTACGTCGCCCTGATGGCAGAGACTGGGATGGTATCCTGCATGTTAATCCTGACATTCAACAGAAAGGCTTTCTGGCTGTGTATAACCCTCTTTTAACTGACCTCGAACGCACTATTCGGGTACCATTATACTATACCGGTTTGCATGATAAAGTTCGGGTAAAGAACAGGATGGCAAAGCCCGGACCTATACTGTTGACGACAGAGACTATTCTATCTCGTTGAAAATTAGAATACCCGCAAAAGGATTTAATTGGTATATCTTTGAATAAAGACATTTATAAATGATATGCATAACTTTTTAAAGATTCATTCTTTCATTATTTAACTCTGCCAATAACAGATTTACTTGACAACGTCTTATTTATATTGTATATTTGTAATCGACTATTGTCTTTTAGCTAAAAACCGGAATAAATGAAAAAAAGAATTGCTTTTTGCTATCACAGAGGATCTTCTTGTACCTTGGAATGGTACTATAATTTGACGACATAGACGTTTGGTGTCTATGGAAATAGACTCACAAAAACGATTTGGGGAATAAAGGCTGTGGATTTATTATAAATTCGCAGCCTTTATTGTTGCATAATATTGATATATTCGCTTTGGAAGGGCGTGCGAAAGTTTATAATAAACTAGGGTGACGTTTATAATAAACGATTCATTTATTTATTAGAAAAGGTTTAATCGATTATGAATAAAGAGTAAACACTTTTTGATTTATTTGAAACGCATTCATTGAAATGTTTTAATTTCAACTATTAATATGATAAACTATAATAACATATTCCGACTTTATATTTTTGAACAAAAAAAGAAGAGGCTTATCTTCTTTTCTCGTTTCCCGTTTCGGCGAAGAAGTTCAGGAATAAGATAAATTAATACCCTACCTGTCTTATTTATGAGATAAATCCCTATCTTTGTGGCACTTTTTACGAAAAAAGCAAAATCAAATTAATAGATATAGAAAAGAAAATGGCACAAGAAGACGTTTTTAAGAAACTAGTATCGCACTGTAAAGAGTACGGTTTCGTATTTCCTTCAAGCGATATCTACGACGGACTGGGCGCTGTGTATGACTACGGTCAAATGGGCGTTGAATTGAAGAATAATATCAAGAAATACTGGTGGGACAGCATGGTGCTGTTGCACGAAAACATTGTCGGGATCGACTCTGCCATATTTATGCATCCTACTATCTGGAAGGCTTCCGGACACGTTGATGCATTCAATGACCCATTGATTGACAACAAAGATTCCAAGAAACGCTATCGTGCCGACGTACTGATTGAAGAGCAGTTGGCTAAATATGACGATAAAATCAATAAGGAAGTAGCGAAAGCTGCCAAAAGATTCGGAGAAAGCTTTGATGAGGCTCAATTCCGTTCTACCAACGGACGTGTGTTGGAACATCAGGCAAAACGTGATGCTCTTCATACCCGTTTCGCAAAAGCACTGAACGACAATAATCTGGAGGAACTTCGTCAGATTATTATTGATGAAGAAATCGTATGCCCGATTTCAGGAACTAAGAACTGGACAGAGGTTCGTCAATTCAATCTGATGTTCTCTACCGAAATGGGTTCTACTGCCGATGGTTCTATGAAGATTTACCTTCGTCCGGAAACGGCACAAGGTATTTTCGTAAACTATCTGAATGTGCAGAAAACAGGTCGTATGAAAGTTCCTTTCGGTATTGCACAGATCGGTAAGGCTTTCCGTAACGAGATCGTTGCCCGTCAGTTCATCTTCCGTATGCGTGAGTTCGAACAAATGGAAATGCAGTTCTTCGTAAAACCGGGAACGGAACTTGACTGGTTCAAGAAATGGAAAGAAATCCGTCTGAAATGGCATAAGGCGCTGGGCTTCGGCGATGCAAGCTATCGTTATCATGATCACGATAAATTGGCGCATTATGCAAATGCTGCAACTGACATCGAATTCCTGATGCCGTTTGGCTTCAAAGAGGTAGAAGGTATCCACTCCCCGTACCAACTTCGACTTGTCACAACATGAGAAGTTCTCCGGAAAGAGCATTAAATACTTCGACCCTGAACTGAACGAATCATATACTCCGTATGTAATTGAAACTTCTATCGGTGTAGACCGTATGTTCCTTAGCATTATGAGCGCCGCTTATTGCGAAGAACAACTGGAAAATGGTGAAAGCCGTGTTGTTTTTGAAATTGCCTGCTTGCTTTGGCTCCGGTGAAACTGGCGGTTATGCCGTTGGTGAAGAAAGACGGTCTGCCTGAAAAAGCGCGTGAAATCATCGATGACCTGAAGTTCCATTTCCATTGCCAATATGACGAAAAAGATAGCATCGGCAAGCGTTACCGCCGTCAGGATGCAATCGGTACCCCGTACTGTGTAACAGTCGATCATCAGACATTGGAAGATAACTGTGTGACATTGCGTAACCGCGATACCATGCAGCAAGAACGTGTGGCTATCTCTGAACTGAATAATATCATTGCAGACAGAGTAAGTATCACTTCTCTATTGAAAACTTTACAATAAACCTTTGACGAATGAGTAAAAAGATCTATTTATTTTCTTTCAGTATTGCTGGCTCTGACGTTTACTGCTTGTAGTGAAACAGAGGAGGCGGGTCGCTATGATAATTGGCAGGCACGTAGTGAGGCATTCATTGATTCTATTGCAAATGTATATAACAGCGCCGAGAATAAGGCTTTGCCGGATAATGACCCGAAAAAACTTCATGCTTACAAAGATCCGACTAATAATCAAATGTTGTACGTTAAGAAGATTAGTAAGGATGAAAATAGCAGTCAGAAAAAACCACTATATACTTCTACGGTAAGTGCATATTATCGTATGACTTATTTTAACGGAGATGTGGTGCAGCAGAACTTTAATGGGATTAAACCTAGCAACTACGATTCACCATCCAAATTTTCTTTGACGGGGTAATTACAGGTTGGTCATATACATTGATGCATATGACAGAAGGTGAATTATGGACTTTGTATATTCCTTTATCAGAGTGGATATGGCTCCGGTACTAGCGAAGACGGTTCTTTACAACCTTATTCGGCATTGGTCTATAACGTAAAGTTAGATAAGATTGTAGAATTATAATCTTATATAGTATAATAAAGATAAACAGGTGTTGCGTCTATTATGAAGTGCACCCCAAAAGTTAGACAAAAAACTTTTGGGGTGCACTTCACTTTTCGGACACCCTCTTTCTTCATCAATTTACAAAACAGAGAGCATGGTACAGTTTATTCCTGTCCCTCTCCTAAAATTCGGTATAGGTTAATTAGACTTTGTATTTCGGTGAAATGATTGGCTGTTTGCGTCAATTACTTTCTTTACCGAACCATGAAGCAATAATAACTTTTGGGCATGATCGTGGTCTAATCCTAATTCCTCCATAATCATCCGTGTTCCTCTTTCCACTAACTTTTGATTGCTCAATTGCATGTTCACCATTTTGTTTCCTTTCACCCGTCCGAGTTGGATCATCACAGAAGTGCTGATCATGTTTAGAATCATTTTTTGCCCGGTGCCGGATTTCATTCGGGAACTGCCTGTGACATATTCCGGTCCGACGATCATTTCAATGGCAACATCTGCTTCTGCTGCCATAGGAGAATCGGGATTACTAGTGATGCAACCAGTCAGGATCCCCTGTTTGCGTGCTTCGTGTAAAGGCTCCTATTACATAAGGAGTAGTGCCGGAAGCGGCAATGCCGATAACGGTATCCTTATTGTTGATGTGATGTTCGGTCAGTTCTTCCCAACCACGGTTTGTGTCATCTTCGGCGCCCTCTACGGGATTGCGCAAGGCCGTATCACCTCCTGCTATCAGTCCGATAATCCAATTGGGAGACATTCCGAAGGTAGGGGGAACCTCCGAAGCGTCCAATACTCCTAAACGGCCGCTTGTCCCTGCCCCCATATAGAAGATACGTCCGCCTTGTCTCATGCGGGGGACAATCAGGTTGACAAGGTGCTCAATCTGCGGAATTGCTTTCTGTACGGCTGATGCTACCTTTTGATCTTCACGATTGATGTCTTCCAGTATTTCCCGTACGGATTTCTTTTCCAGGTGATCGTAAAGCGATGGTTGTTCGGTTATCTGCATAATACAAATTGCTGTTTACCAATTAATTGTAGATAGAGAAATTATTTTTGATGATATTGGATTAATCCTTCCATTGGACTTTGGAGGATTTTACCGACTTGAATCCCTGTTTGCTGTGCTGCCTCTTGTAATATATCCTTATAACAATGTGCAACAGAACCGATGAAATGTGCCGGATATTGCTTATAATCATATTGCATTACATTTCTGCGAAGGAAAGCAATGAAGCTATTGAGCACGAGTGTGCGGATAGCAGGTTCGTCCAGGTGTTGAGCCAGGAAAGGAGAGAGGCTTGCCAAAAAACGGTTCGGGAAAGGCTGACGGTAAACCCGGTCGATGATTTCGGGGACTGTCAGGTCGAATTGCTTTAAAAAAGCCTCTTTTATGGTTGACGGAAGCTGGTTTTTCAGTACATCGCCTACCAGCAGTTTACCTAATACTGCGCCGCTTCCTTCGTCACCCAGAATAAATCCAAGAGGTGAAATGTTACTTATAATCTCTTCGCCATTGTAAAAGCAGGAGTTGGAACCCGTGCCGAGGATACAGGCAATGCCTGCTTCGTGTCCACATAGTCCGCGGGCGGCGGCAAGCATATCCGAATTGGCTTTTATATTTCCTATGACGGGCAGGCTGTCGGCAATTGCCCGTCGGAGGACGGGAGCTTTTTCGGGCGTACATCCTGCACCGTAGAAATAAACGGAGTTTATCGTCCCTTCCGGTAACTGTGGCAGGAGAGAGGCAGTTAACTCTTGTTGGATTTCCTCTTCCGATTGGAAGAAAGGGTTTATCCCTTTCGTTCCAATTCGTTTAATCAGGGTGCCGTTGAATACAATGCACCAATCGGTTTTGGTAGAACCGCTATCTGCAATAAGTATCATATCTTAATGTATATTTTCTTTTTATATAATATATAGCCTATTGCCCAGTTGAGAAGGACAAATAGAATGGCATAAGCAAGGGAACCGCTTTCATTACCGAAAACGGGCTGAAGGACACCGGCATAAAAGACTTGCTGCAAGGAAGTGTTTTCTCCCTGATATGTGACGGTAATGACACCTAGCAGGATAGCGAGAACATCTGCCAGTACATAGATAAAGAGCGGATTTACTCCGAAGGATTCGAAGAAACGGCTCCATTTCTTGTATCCTTTTATGTCGATAATCCAGACGAGTAAAGCCAGAAAACTGGAACCTAATCCGCAAGTGACCAGAACAAAAGTCGGCGACCATATCTTTTTGTTGAACGGACATCCATAGCTAAGTAGGAAACCTGCGAAAGTGAGAATCGTACCGATAAGAAAGAGACGTTCCAATTTTTCGCGGATATCTTTCACTTCCATTAGTAGTTTGCCGACACAAAAAAGCCTATCAGTACGTGTGCAATAGAAGGGATAGTGCTTAGAAGTCCTTCCGGGTCGATGTGATTGTCCTGATACATGTGTGTATCTCCCAGGATGCTACGGTCTACAATGGAAAGAATGTTCGTTTCGTTGTAGGCAAAGCCGTTGCCGGTGATGAGGAGTATGAAGTAACCCACTAATAAGGCGACGATCAGATAAGGGATATACTTGTGTTTAATAAGCAAGGCAATTAATGCGGATGCTCCGTAGCAAAGGGCAAGCCGTTGCATCACTCCCAGAACCCGGATTTGGGCAAAGGGAAGCGGGTCGTGATAGTAGCAAAGCAAGGCAAACCAGTTGATGGCTATCCCGATAAGGAAAATGACAATCGTTCTTTTGATAATTTTCAGGGCAGCGGGGGTACTGAACGTGAAGTTATACTTTCTGAATGAAATGTAAGTAGAGATTCCCATGATAAACATAAAGAAAGGAAAAATCAGGTCTGTGGGGGTGAGACCGTTCCATTGAGCATGTTTAAGAGGGAAATATACATATCCCCATGAACCCGGATTATTCACCAGAATCATTCCTGCGATAGTAATGCTCGCATTACATCAAGTGCCAACAGACGTTTGTTACTTGTTACATTCATGACTGTTACTTGTTAATGTGTTAAGTTATTAAGTAAATTGTTTATTGTTTCTTACCGAAAGAATCATCCAGCCGATTGCGAATCATCAATGAGGCTATAATGCCGGGTATGGTGCAAATACAGACCCAGATAAAGAAACTGGTATATCCGATGTGTTCCTGTATCCAGCCTGCGGGCATTCCCGGAATCATCATGCCCAATGCCATAAATCCGGTTCCGATAGCATAATGAGCAGTCTTGTGCTCGCCTTCCGCAATATAAATCAGATAAAGCATATAGGCAGTGAAACCAAAAACCGTAGCCTAGCTGCTCAATGGCGACACAAATAGATATTAGAATGAGGTTATCTGGGGTTGCTGCTGCCAACCAGATATATAACAGGTCGGGGAGATTAATCGCTAATGCCATGGGTAATATCCATTTTTTGAATCCGTCTTGGGAAACGAGCAAACCGCTGATGATTCCACCGAATAAGAGAGCTGCAACGCCTATGGTGCCATAAATCATTCCGACTGTTGTTGTAGATAGAGCCAATCCTCCTTTTTCGATACTATCCAGAAGGAAAGGTGAGGCGATTTTTTGGCTAATTGAGATTCGCCCAGTCGGTAGGTGAGCAGGAAAAAGAACATAAGACCTATATGTTTCTTCTGGAAAAAAAGAGACAAAGGTTTTAAAGAAGTCTTCTAGCAGTTTGCTGGGTGTCAGGCCTTCCCGTTTGACGTCGGAATCGGGATAAGGGAGCATGAAACGATGATAGATAGTGAGTGCCAAAAATAGTCCTGCCATAAGATAGAAAGTAATGCTCCATGCCAGAGGTACATTGTTTTGTAATGTTTCCAGCCAACCCGCCAACATCACAAGAACTCCTTGACCGAAAATACTGGCAAACCGGTAGAACGTATTCCGAAGACCTACAAAGAAGGATTGTTCCTTGTTATTGAGTCCGAGCATATAAAAAACCGTCTGATGCAATGTCATGAGTGGCGGAACTGAATGCCAGCAGCCAGAAAAAAAGCCAGGGTTAATTGTACGTAGTGTGTTGTCGGGATGAAAAAGGCAATACCGGCAAATCCGGCTGAGATAAATCCTTGCATGGCAATAATCCAGGCTCGTTTCGTTTTTAATCAGATCAACGAACGGGCTCCATAAGGGCTTGATAGTCCACGGCAGGTAAAGCCAGGAGGTGTAAAGAGCTATTTCTGTATTCGATAACCCCAGACGTTTATACATGATGACGGCGATTGTCATTACTGCTACATAGGGAAGTCCTTCTGCAAAGTAGAGGGTTGGAATCCAGCTCAAGGGTCTCTTTTCAGGGTTGGCGTTGTCATGGTATTCATTGGGTTCTATTTATATTGTTGCTCAATCGCACTACCGGGGTAGTAGTGGGATAGTATTTCTTTGTATTTATAGCCTTGTTCCCCCATTACGGCGGCACCGATCTGGCAAAGTCCCACGCCATGTCCCCAGCCGGATCCCGTGAGGATAAACCGGGAAGGGATTTCTTTTTCATCTTCTTTGTATTCTTTGTCCACAACGAAAGCGGAGCTATATAAGTGGGAAGATGATAGGGTACGACGGATCTCCAACTCTTTGCCGATGATGAGAGTGCGTAACGTTCCTACTATTTTCAATCGGACCAGCCGTCCTGAAGTTCCCCGTTCGACCGGAATCAAATCAATGATTTTTCCGAACTCGATTCCTGAACGTTTATGAATCAGTTCCGAGAGTTCTTGTTGGGAGTAGCAGACTCTCCAACGGTAAAAGTCTGTTGTTTCCTGGTCATAATTATTCAATACCTGACTCAACACTTGTTTGTTATGGGTGTTGCAAAAGGCCGCAGGAGAAGTACGTATCCATTTATCGGCTTCCGCTTCTTTTGTCAGGTCGGGAAGTCGCGTTTCTGTTTTACTATCCCGTTGCCCGATAAGATAGGGATGCTTTACATTCTCCCAGCAGTTCTGGAATTCTTCGAAAGCGCCGCCGCAACATTTAGAGAAACGAGCGTCACAAATCTCTCCTTCATACATAAGTACTTCACCCCGTGTAGCAAAAACAGCTTCAATTGCCTGTGGAGTTGAGGTGCGTGTAATGCCTTGATAACGCTGGCAATGGTCATCGGCACATACATCAAAGTTTTTGTGGGCTTCATGGTCGTACCATTTAATAAGTTGAGAGGGGAGAGTTGAAAGTTCAAAGTTGGCTGTGTTGTCTGGGTGCATAATAACTTTCAATTTCCCATTTGCAACTTTCAACTTATTAAGCAGCCAGCTTCGGGAAATAACGGCATGTGCTTTTAATAGCTCCAAAGAAGCTTGTTGCACTCATCTCTGATGAAATCACGCTGGTGAGATAATCTTCAATAGAATTATATTGATAGCAGTCAGTCTGTCATCTTCAACAATAATCTTCAGTTCACCTTTGAATCTTTTGAACTTCTTTACGTTCCCAATGGAAGTTGATGCCTATGGTTACGTCTTGCAGTTCAAAGAAAGAAGAAGTATCTTGTTGGGGAGTGAAGGAGAGTTCGTCATATTCTTTTTCCTGCCAACAGATTTTTCCTTTCCGATAGACAGCCTGTTGTATTCCGCAGATTGCTATTCCGTCAGAAGATATAAATTCTTTTCGGGAAAGAGAATCCAATCTCTTTCCCGGAAAGAATACCGACTGTAATGACAGGCTCCTGCATAAAGTTTTACACTTCGTCTTTTCTGAATAATTCGTCACATAGGGTTTCAAACTGCTCCGGTGACAAACTAATTTCCTTGTAAATATCAATAATCTCTTTTGTGTTTAATTTATCCATATCCTCCTCTCTGATAATAGGGAAAACACCACCCATTTCTGCAACAGCAGGACTTATTAACAATCCTTTTTCCCCTTGGTTATAGTAACAGTCGGGACGATGTTTGGAACGTAGGAAAATGACGCAATTCCAAGCTACCACTTCATCATCTTCGCCATGCTTTGTACTGTCAATTGCATACCAAGCTATTATATTGATTAAAGGTTCTTTACCGTAAAAGGTAGAGAGGATGTTGTAGATATTCTCGAATTTCTCTATTAATTCAGACCTGAGAATTGATGCTAGACCAATGCTGGTTATAAAAGTATTGTTTGTATAGCTATTTACGATAGCCGGGACATCGTCGAAGTCTGTTTGTTCTATTATATCGTTCAGAAAATCCTTGAAAAAGGGAGTAGATAAACTTTCCTCTTTTCCTGCTGCTTGGAAGTGCATGTGGTCAGGAGCAGAAGCACCGCACTCCGGGCCGTTATAGAGTATATAGAAGTCTATCATATTTTCGGCTAAATGAAGCATATCTTCAAAACGTCCTTTAATGCTTTGTGAGGTATGTTCCTTGTCGATGATTGTCAAGTGCCGCTGAAAAATGGGATAAGGGTTGAGGCATATCTCATAATGTCCGAATGGCAAACTGGTTTGTTCTGCAGGGCGATTCTTTTCGCATAAGAAACATGGTCTTTCCTGAATGGAGCGGGTATCCGTTTTTGCCATAGTGGAGAGGGCGCGTTGAGGGTTGGGGAAAAATTCGGAACACCATTTCAATATCATCTTCTTCGACTTCCAGTTCTTTTGCTTTTTCCAGATTTTCTTCCAGTGCCTCATAATTCTTTTTCGCGAGTTCCCAGTTTTCTTTCTGATCTTCTATCATTTCTTCTACAAAGCTCCCTGAAAATCTTCATCAATCGTATGCATCTGAATTCTGCTTTTGTATTTCCCAAGTGCGGATTCTGTCTTTATAAAAGTTGTTCTGATTGACTTTTTCAATACTTAATGCGGCATCTGAATTACCTTCCCAACGTCGGCAAAGGTATATTATATCATAGATACGTCCGATCTTATAATCGCGTGAAATGTTTAATCCTATGGCATAATCTTCACCGTAGCTGGTGTTTGGAAATTTGATGTTACGAATGATAGGGGTATAGAAAGCACGTGGAGCGCCCAAACCATTGATGCGTAAAGCATTGTTTTTTCCGTTCTCCAATGTCCATTCTTTATGGTCAATGATGCCGGGGGCTATTTCGTTCAAGTGGAAGTCGGTCATTAGATACGTTCCTATCACCATTGCGCAGCTTTCCTTATAAAAAGTATCCACGATTTTCTGGATTGTATGTTCGTCTTTATATAAGTCGTCGCTATCTAACTGTATGGCGAACTTTCCGCATTTCTCGTGATGTAAACCCTTGTTCCAGCAGCCGCCTATACCTAAATCATTCTCTTTGGGGAATGAAATGAATCAATCTTTTGTCTGCGCTTAGTTCCTGAAGCGCTTCGGTAGTTCCGTCGGTCGAATGATTGTCGATAACGATAACGTTGAAAGGAAAGGTAGTCTGTTGGTTTAAAGAGAGCTGACTGCATCACGAATAGTATGAATACGATTGCGGACAGGGATGATTACGGATACTTCAAATTCAAAGGTCTCGTTGTAAAGATTAACTGTCCGTGAAGAAGAAGGCATTAAGTAGGCATCAATGCATTTCAGATATTCTGTGCAAGCAGCTTCCATTTCGAGCTGTACTTCCCGATTTTTGGGATCTACATAGTCGAATTGTTTCTCTCCGCTTTTTCTGGTATCAGTTTCAACTTCGGTATATAAATATTCGTTAATGTGTATAATGGAATAGTTGACAGCTATGAACAAGCGCATATTATATAGTCCTGCATATTGATATCTTTTGTACAGTTTATCCGCTGTGTAAGTGAATGCGGAAGTGCTGAATAAAAGTATGGAACCGAAGTCGAAATCATCTCGAACACTTCCCAATTGGTAATCAATGACGGGTGCTTGTTTTAGTTCTTCATGAATCTGTTGATAGCGGTCGGCATATACTATTCCATTTTTCTTGTTGTTCTCCATAACTTGCACCATGCGTTCCAATGCATATAATCCCAACTTTAATGGAGTTTGTTTGGTGTACAACAGAATGTAGTCTGTACTTTGCATGAGCCTGCGATTGTTTTCATCGTACTTGTGGAGTAAAGCCCATCGATAGGGAGCCATTCACAATCCGGGAGACATTTCTTACCGGGAGCAGAACCTAATAAATAGATTTTATCTACTAGCTCTGACGCTTGTAATTCTTTCACTGTTTGCATTGTATCTTCCGAAGTGCCGAAAGGTATAAAGCAATTGATTCTTTTTTTTCATTTTGCTAATTGGTATTAAAGAGCTGTCGTATTGTTTATGGTTGATTTCTTTCGAATAAGGAAGCAAAGCCCGGTGAAAGTAAATGCAGCGTTAAATAATAGCAGTTCGTAACTGATTTGATAACCGTTGAACCATGCTTCCGAATTTCTTTTTGCAGGATATAGCAGAGGACAGGGGAAGCGATAGCTATCGGCGGGATATATTTATCGTAAATTTGTTTCTTGGTAAAGATACCGAAGGCGAACAATCCGAGAATAGGACCATACGTGTAACTGGCTAATGTATAAATCGCATCAATGACGCTGGTATTATTCAGCAGGTTGAAAACGAAAATAATGATTCCCATAACGATTGCCATGCCGATATGTACGTGCTTGCGTATCTTGCTGAGAGCGGCCTCCCCTTTTTTCTGTGCATTCAGAATATCGACAGTGAAAGAGGTGGTCAGTGCGGTTAATGCCGAGCCGGCAGCCGAGTAGGCGGAAGCTATTAATCCGATGATGAATAGGATACCGACTATACCCGGAAAGTAGTTTCCCGTGGCAATCATAGGGAATATCTCATCACTCTTATCCGGATTCTTAATGCCTTGTTGCGCTGTGAATGTATAGAGTAATACCCCTAACATCAGGAAAAGCAGAATCACGAAGAATTGTGAGATGCCGCTTGTAATCATGTTCTTTTGAGAATCCCGGAAGTTCTTGCAACTAAGATTACGTTGCATCATGTCTTGGTCGAGTCCGTTCATGGCAATGACGGTAAATACACCCGCCAGAAATTGTTTGAAGAAATATCGCTTGTCATTCACATCATTGAAAAAGAATGTCTTGGAGAAATCACTGTCCGATAGGGTAGTGACTAAGCTGTTAAAATTCAGGTGCAGGCTCGAAGCTATATAATAAATGCACAGGACAACAGAAACAACGAGACAGAATGTTTTGAGTACATCTGTCCATATCAGTGATTTCACACCTCCCCGGAATGTATAGAGCCACACAATAAATACGGTGAGAATGACGTTCAGCAGGAAAGGGAGGTGAAAGGGCTCGAAAAATGAGCAGTTGCAGTGTCAGACAAACGAGGAATAGCCGTACGGCTGCCCCCAACATCTTTGAGATAAAGAAAAAACCATGCGCCTGTCTTATAAGACGAGGAGCCGAACCTGTTCTCCAAATATTCGTAAATGGATACCAAGTTCATGCGGTAGAAAAGCGGGACGAGCACAAACGCTATGATAATTTGCCCGACGATGAATCCCAATACCATTTGTAGATAGGAAAAACTGCTGGCTTGCACCATGCCCGGAACAGAAACGAAAGTAACTCCGGAGATGGTGGAGCCGATCATGGCAAAAGCGACGATATACCATGCCGATTTATGTGGTTTCCTACGAAGAAACCTTCATTATCGGCCTTGTGTCCTGCTATATAAGAGATTGTGAACAGGATTGCGAAGTATGCCACGATAGTAACGGACAAAACGATTGGACTCATATCTACTGTTTAAAGGATTCGATTCGTTTCGCACTTATGTAAGCGCTTCCCGGTACTTATCCTGCGTTTTTTGTGCATCTTTTACTTCCAACTTAATAACAAACGGCTCCTGCGGCATATTTTTAGGCAGGCTGACATTATATGCATTGCGAGTGGTTTCTGTTACCTGGGTTTGTTCACCCGTCAATGTCTTTGCGGTGGTGATAGTTATCCCTTTGGGAGTTTTAACTGTGAGCTGTCCGGAATAGGGAGGGTTGAATACGACCATATAGACTTGATTGCTTTTGCGGGTATAATATCCCCAATCTTGTTTCTCCCAGCCGGCATAATCGCAACCATAGATACATTCGCTGTTTTTCTTCATCCATTTACCGATGAAATCGGCTATCTTTTTCTCTTCCGGGCGGAAGTCTCCATCGGGCTGAGGGCCGAAGTTGACTACCATATTTCCACCCATGGATACGGCGTGTACAATACGTGCCAATACCTCAGTCGGATTTTTCACATAGCTCAGTGACCAGTCTTTGTGGTATCCCCATTGGTTTTCGGGAATAGTCATACAGGCTTCCCAATCCCATTTTGTTACGTGTAAGTCTTTTTACGGGATCAGGCAGGCGGCGCTCGTAAGCCGATTCATAGTCCCCCATGAGATGTCCGTTGCTGTCGAAATGGCGTTTCCCGTAATCATCGGCCCGCAATCGGCTGTTGATAGTTACACCGGGAAGCATTTCTTTCAGCATACGTTCCACGTGTGCAGTCCACCAACCGTTTTTGCTTGATACTTGCGTCCCATGTTCCGTCAAACCAGAAATCCTTGACAGTAGGGTAGCGGGTTGCCAATTCTTTCAACTGATTGTCGGTAAATGTCAGGAATCTTTGGAAAGCGATGCTATCTTCCTGGGTCTTGATACTGCTTCGCCAGTCCGGATGACTCCAGTCCAACACGGAGAAATAGAAATGTACATCGATGCCGACTGCATTATAAGCCTTTACCAATTCTCCCAAGATATCTTTCTTGTAAGGGGTATTAGCTACCGTATACTCTGTATATTTGCTGGGCCACAGGCAAAAAGCCTTCATGGTGTTTGGTGGTTATCTTTACATATTTTACTCCCATTTCTTTGGCCATTTTAGCCCATTTCTTGGCATCAAACTGTTGGGGATTCCATTGTTTCATAAGTTCCAGCCAGTCCGTAGTCGGAACTTTGGCCCACGCTTTCAACCATTCGGCAGCGCCGTGGTATGTTTTATTGTTCCATTCACCGCCGGGAATGGCATATAACCCCCAGTGAATGAATGCACCCAAACGGTTTTCGCGAAACTTCTGCATAGCAGGGTCCTGTCTTTTTACCGAGACGGTCGGCGCCATATTTGAGTTCAACTTCCAGTTCTGCAGGTAGAACTTTCTTTTGTGCTTGTACAGCCGGAACGGCTAATAGAAAACTGAATAAAAGAATAATTATCAAGTGTTGCTTTTTCATGATATATATGTGATTAGATGTTGTTTTATACTTTACATTTATTGGCTTTGCTGCAAAGATAGGGATTAGTTTGTAATTGTGGTAATATTTTTGGATTGTAAAAATTGAGGTTTCTCATTTCGCTCTTTATTTAGACTCTGTTTGGAGGATTGAATATAGACATTTATCATAGAAACCCTGATTATTCTTGTGTATTCTTTATTCCGGGTGTTCCTCCTGTCGGGTCTTTGGAAGAATGCCAGTTAGCTTGCTTTGAAGATACTAAGTCCGGTGATTTCTTTTCGAGAGAGATACCTTGGTTCCTTTTGTTACCGGAACTATGCATTGACTCAAGATATCTGCACTTGTCGATCATTCGGGGATTTTCTTCGTTAGTCATTATAGCCAAGTGGCTGTCTTCATTTAGTCAACTTCGGGAAGTTGGGAATCTCTATAATGGTTTCTCCGTTTACTTTATGCTTTTTTCTAAGTGCGGCGGCAGATTTGGTCAGGCATATATATCCGTGGGAAGAAATGCAGATGTTTTGATTGTTGTCCGGGTGTTTCAAGACTACCGTTGTCTTGGTTTCTGTTGAGCCGTTATCTGTGTCGATATATCTTAGAAGTTTTAATGCCGGAATAGAAATACCGTTGTTGCCCGGATTATAAAACTCTATGTATTCCGCACCGTCTGTTGCATTGTCATACATGATTTCGTTGAATGATAATATATCCTTGACTTCTTCCGATAATCAGGCAGAACCGGATCTTCGGGAACATCAGGTTTATCTGGCTCATCAGGTGTTTCAGTAGGTTTGGTAGTAGTCTCCACATCATTGGACAATTGTATATGGTGGAATGTGAAACCTTTACAACGTGTCTTGGTATAAATACAGTATATTCCACAATAAAGAGAAGTCAGAATACTGTTGTCTTTTTACTTGCTTTTCTTTGGTGTATTCATTTTCTGATTCCAGTCGTGTCCAGAAAGTCCAGTAACCATTGTTATCACATTCCACTTTTATGTATAACTTGGGTGAGTTGTTTCCTTTCATCACTTCCCTTCCCGAAGCCAACAGCTTTGGGGTTGTTCTCCGTTCTGCCGGTAAAGGGCAACGTTGTCTTTGGCTCCTCCTATTTGGATATAGTAACCGTTTACGTTGCCGGAGAGTACATTTGAAGAAGAAGTCAGGTAAAATCGGGCATAATTGTTGGCGGAAGGATTGAATGTAAGGCGGACTCCGAACTCCCAACGGGTATTCTTTACGGAGTTGGAAGGTATAGTGACATAAGCGGTTCCTGCATTTTCTTGCGGATCGTTCAGGCGCAGTCCTTCTTTAGAGTTGATTGTGAATTTATCTGTTTCTCCTTCCCAGGGCAGTTCGGATGTAGTATTATCTTCTTCTGGATTTCCCTCATCTTCATCGTCGGCGGGAAGCGAACAATTATAGAATAAGACAATAAAGATACTTAGAAACGTGAAAGTCTTACAAATTCTCATACGGTTTTGTATAAAGTCATTTTATTTAACCGTATTTGTTTGTGAATAACGCAGAGACAATTGCGGCTTATCTTATGATTACGGGGACAAAGGTATGGCTTTCTGTTGAATAAAGAAAAAAATCGTCTATTGTTTTAAGTGGAATTTAGAAATAATAATCAAGGACTGCCGGGAGCCATTCTGTTTTATAGGCTTCCGGTAATCTCTGATTCATTTTATTTATAGGTAACATTAAAAGACTGTTCGAAGCGGGGCATTACATATTTATCCGTATAGGAAGTGAATGTTATGCCGGGCATTTTCAAGTCTACGCGTCCGGACATGGACTCCAACAGAGGGTACAGCCTGATAGATGGGGTATTTATATCGGTAGGGACATTTCGGAAATTGAAGTTCTCCGTCTGTACTATCTTGGGAGTAACGGTTACTCCGTTGAGAGTGTCCGGAAAACGCTCGTCGGACATCAACCGGCGGAAATAAAACATGGACAGGATACTGGCGAATACTGTTTCCGAATAAATATTTCCGGTGAGGTCACAGCGTACGGTTCCTTTCTCTTCCTCTTGCTCCATCATGACGAAGTCACCGATCACGGAACTGCATAGCGTAAAGGAAATCTTCTCCGGCTTTACGACAAAAAGAAATTGTGTAGCGCCACGGTAACTGCCAGAGAAGCAGGAATGCAATGGTTACGTTAATTTATTTGCTTAATTGATTTCGAGAAAAACTATATATATCTTGTCTTTAATATTATTATTTACTACTTTTGATATACATTTTTAGATAGATACGGCATATTATCCACAAAACAATCTTCTTAGAATAAATTCAAAGTTGGAGAGCAACGAACTTTTTCATAAATTGTTTCATGCGTACCAGTATCGAAAGGAGAAGAACATCACTTCATTCTGTAATGCGAAAATGAATCATGAAATTGAGGCACATTTTTTGCGCAATACTGTTATTTATTAAAGAGTGAGGATGATGCTCCAGGATGGTCGTTTGCGGCTGAGCATGCAGACAATCGAGGCATAGCGATACAGATGTTAAGTACATATATTAACAATAAAAGGAGATTACTACCTGATATGTCACCGGAATATGTGAATGGTCTTATTGAAAATAATATTGTAAATGTTTTTTAGAAAAACTGATGCCTATAAAGATTATCCATATGACAATAGTCGTGGTGTGGAATTTGATTTTGAAAATTTAAGAGAAATAGCTAAAAATTGTTGATATGAGAAAAAAAGTAATAGTCCTAGTTAGTTTGTTATTTGTGCTAGTTGATATGTATGCACAAACATTTTATTATGATACTACTCAGGTGTTTTATGCTCAGCGTTATGTTTGTGATGTAACACAAGAATCCAAGTCTGTAAGGCTATATAGTAAAAGTAATAAGTTTACAGAAGTTGAAGCTGTCAATAAAGAAACGGGCGCAGAAATGACTGATGCTGAAAGAAAAGAGGCAAACTTTGTAGATGATAGTCAGTTATGGGGAAAATGTTTGTCTATTTTGAATGAATCTTTTTCTGAAGAGGAGAGAACGCGGGTACAAGGTTGCAAATTTATAATAATACTGCGTGTTGATACTAACACAGGAATAATACGTGATGTAGAATATCGTTTTCCGGCTGTTAGTATGCTTGCAACAGTACCGGTTTCTGTTTATCAAGAAATGGAAATAAAGCTGAAAAAAAGGAAATAGTCTTTAATATAACGGAAAAAGGAAAAAAGGTTCAATTATATTCCTTTTTTGTGTGGGCTCATACTGTGAAATAGAATACTAATATTAAAAAATGGTGTGTAATAATAAGAAAAACAGTAAGTTACTCCCGTTTTCGTCGTCAATTGTATTTTCGAGGGAATGCTTAAAGATGTAAAAAGGCAACTAATTCATAGCGAATTAGTTGCCTTGCATTTTCTTATTTTAGGAATATCCCTAAGTCGATCATTTGGATATCCTTAGGCTTTATGCCTTTTTATACGTTTTTTACTTTAATCAGATACTCAGCTATCTGTACTGCGTTCAATGCCGCACCTTTCTTGATCTGGTCACCTACAATCCAGAAAGTCAGTCCGTTTTCGTTCGTCAGGTCTTTACGGATACGTCCTACGTAAACCGGATCTTTACCTGCAAGGAACAACGGCATCGGATATTCCTTTTCTGCCGGATTGTCCTGAAGAACCAATCCTTCGCCCTTGGCGAATGCTTCGCGGGCTTCTTCTACGGAAATCGGACGTTCTGTTTCCACCCAAATGCTTTCAGAGTGAGCACGTAATGCAGGAACACGTACGCAAGTAGCACTGACTTTGATATCGGAGTGCATGATTTTGCGTGTTTCGTTGAACATCTTCATTTCTTCTTTGGTGTAACCATTTTCGGTGAAGACGTCAATCTGAGGAATCAGGTTGAATGCCAACTGATACGCGAATTTTTCCACGGTAACAGGTTCGTTAGCCAATACTTGGCGATATTGTTCATACAATTCGTCCATGGCAGCAGCACCCGCACCACTTGCTGCCTGATAGGTAGACACGTGCACGGTTTTTTATATGAGAAAGCTGTTCGATGGCTTTTTAGTGCAACTACCATCTGGATAGTCGTACAGTTCGGATTGGCGATGACGCCGCGAGGACGTTCCAATGCGTCTTCGGCATTTACTTCAGGCACTACCAAAGGTACATCGGCATCCATACGGAATGCACTGGAGTTATCGATCATCACAGCACCATACTTGGTGATTGTTTTTTCGAATTCCTTGGATGTTCCTGCTCCGGCAGAAGTGAAAGCAATGTCTACCCCTTTAAAGTCATCGTTGTGTTGTAAGAGTTTCACCTCGATCTGTTTACCGCGGAAAGTATAAATTGTTCCGGCACTACGTTTAGAACCGAACAAAACTAACTCGTCCATCGGGAAGTTTCTCTCATCGAGCACGCGCAGGAATTCCTGTCCTACGGCTCCGCTTACGCCAACAATAGCTACTTTCATCTTTTTCTTTTGTTAAATGTGAATACTGTATTTATCTTCTTACACTGACGAATAGAAGATATTTGGCTGCAAAATTATAACATTTTGCCATATAATCAGTATTTCGGGTGAGAAAAAAGTTATAAGACTATGAGTTTTTAGCAGTAACTGATAGAACCTGTATTGAAATAACCTAAAACTCACGACTCAAACCTTGTAACTTATTGGTGGTATGCGAACTTTTTTGTTCCTTTGCATTGAATTCCTAAAGCCACAGCCTATGAACTTGTTTGATTTTAATTTGACTTTACCGATAACCGATCCGACCTGGGTATTCTTTTTGGTATTGATTATCATTCTTTTTGCTCCGATGATTTTGGGACGCCTTCATATACCTCATATTATTGGCATGATTCTGGCGGGAGTACTGATAGGTGAACATGGCTTTCACGTGCTCGATCGTGACAGCAGCTTCGAACTCTTCGGTAAAGTAGGACTATATTATATCATGTTCCTTGCCGGACTCGAAATGGACATGGAAGACTTCAAGAAGAACCGGACGAAAAGCATTGTGTTCGGTTGGCTCACTTTTCTTATTCCAATGGGATTGGGTATCTGGAGTAGTATGAGTGTGTTGGGTTATGGTTTCCTTACCGCTGTGTTACTGGCTAGTATGTATGCTTCTCATACGTTGATTGCTTATCCTATTATCAGCCGTTACGGGTTGTCCCGTTTGCGCAGTGTCAATATTACGATTGGCGGTACGGCGATTACGGTCACTCTTGCCCTGATCATCCTTGCTGTCATAGGCGGAATGTTCAAAGGCACTGTCGACGGTCTGTTCTGGGTATTCCTTGTGGCAAAAGTAGCTTTTCTCGGTTTTCTGATTGTTTTCTTCTTTCCTCGTATCGGACGTTGGTTTTTCCGGAAGTACGATGATAGCGTGATGCAATTTGTATTTGTGCTGGCGATGGTCTTTCTCGGTGGTGGATTAATGGAGTTTGTTGGGATGGAAGGTATTTTGGGAGCTTTCCTGGCAGGCTTGGTCTTGAACCGTTTGATTCCTCATGTTTCTCCATTGATGAACCGGCTGGAATTTGTAGGAAATGCCCTGTTCATTCCTTATTTCCTGATCGGTGTCGGCATGATTATTGATGTCCGCAGCCTGTTTACCGGAGGCGAGGCATTGAAAGTTGCTGTCGTTATGACGGTGGTAGCTACTTTCAGCAAATGGCTGGCAGCATGGCTCACGCAGAAGATTTACCGTATGCAGTCCAATGAACGCAGCATGATCTTCGGATTGAGTAATGCGCAGGCGGCAGCCACACTGGCAGCGGTGCTGATCGGACACGAAATCATCATGGAGAATGGGGAGCGTTTGCTGAATGATGATGTGTTGAACGGTACGGTGGTGATGATTCTTTTTACTTGTGTAATCAGTTCTTTGGTAACAGAACGTTCCGCCCGCCGTTTCGCTATGAATGAGGAATTGCAATCAGAGGAACAAGGTGCAAAGAAAAGTACCGAACAGATATTGATTCCCGTGGCTAACCCGGATACAATTGAGGATTTGATAAATCTGGCTTTAGTGATAAAAGACGCCAAACAGAAGAATGGTTTAATCGCATTAAACGTTATTAATGATAGTAACAGTTCGGAGAAGAAAGAACTGCAAGGAAAGCGAAATTTGGAAAAAGCGGCAATGATTGCCGCTGCTGCCGATGTTCCTGTAAATATGGTCAGCCGTTATGACCTGAACATCGCTTCGGGAATTATCCACACGATCAAGGAATATGAAGCTACGGATGTAGTAATCGGTCTGCATCGGAAAGCGAATATTGTTGATACCTTTTTCGGGAATTTGGCGGAAAGCCTTTTGAAAGGTACACGTCGCGAGGTGATGATCGCTAAGTTTCTGATGCCGGTTAATACTTTGCGCCGGATAAATATTGCCGTGCCACCAAAGGCGGAATATGAAACCGGGTTCTCAAAATGGGTGGAACATTTCTGCCGGATGGGAAGTATTCTTGGCTGTCGCGTGCATTTCTTTGCCAATGAACGTACGCTGATGCGCCTGCAGCAACTGGTAAAGAAAAAAATATGCAGGAACTCCGACTGAATTTTCCTTGTTGGAAGAATGGGAAGACCTTTTGTTATTAACAGGGCAAGTGAACTATGATCATTTGCTGGTGGTAATCTCAGCCCGTCGCGGTTCTATCTCTTATGACACCTCTTTCGAACGTCTTCCGGCGCAGCTAGAAAATATTTCTCAAACAATAGTTTGATTATCCTGTATCCCGACCAATTCGGAGATCCGCAGGAAATTGTGTCTTTCTCTGATCCGCGCGGTCATAATGAATCACAACATTATGAGAAAGTGGGTAAATGGTTCTATAAATGGTTAAAGAAAAGCTAATGGAAAAAAACGACTGGCAACAAAGAACGGAACTCCTGTTAGGAGAAGAAAAGATGAATCGCATCCGGAAGGCACACGTATTGGTTGTGGGATTAGGCGGAGTGGGCGCTTATGCTGCCGAAATGCTTTGTCGTACGGGGAGTTGGCAAAATGACTATTGTAGATGCGGATACCGTGCAGCCTACGAATATGAACCGCCAGTTACCTGCCATGCACTCTACGTTGGGAATGCCGAAAGCGGAAGTATTGGCTACCCGGTATAAAGATATCAATCCGGATATTGAACTGACGGTACTCCCTGTTTATCTGAAAGATGAGAATATACCGGAACTATTGGACGCAGGCAAGTATGATTTTATAGTAGACGCAATTTGATACAATCAGTCCGAAAGTGCTTCTTGATTTATGAGGCGATGAAACGGCATATCAAGATTGTGTCCAGTATGGGAGCGGGAGCAAAGAGCGATATCTCTCAGGTCCGTTTTGCAGATCTTTGGGATACTTATCATTGTGGACTAAGTAAGGCGGTGCGGAAACGTTTGCAGAAAATGGGAATGAAACGTAAACTTCCGGTAGTATTCAGTACCGAACAGGCTGATCCGAAAGCTGTATTGCTGACTGATGATGAACAGAATAAGAAATCAACTTGCGGGACAGTGAGCTATATGCCGGCTGTTTCGGCTGCTATCTGGCGGAATATGTCATTAAACGATTATAAATATCATGATAAAATTAGAAGGAATAACAAAAAGCTTCGGTTCATTGCAAGTCCTGAAAGGTATTGATCTGGAAATTAACAAAGGCGAGATTGTCAGTATTGTAGGTCCTAGTGGGGCAGGTAAGACTACCTTGTTGCAGATCATGGGAACGTTGGACGAACCGGATGCAGGTAATGTACAGATTGACGGAACTGTAGTGAGCCGGATGAAAGAAAAAAAGAACTCTCTGCATTCCGTAATAAGAATATAGGTTTCGTTTTTCAGTTTCATCAATTGCTGCCGGAGTTCACCGCATTGGAGAATGTGATGATTCCTGCGTTTATCGCAGGAGTATCTTCGAAAGAGGCAAACGAACATGCTATTAGAATACTCGATTTTATGGGATTGGCAGAGCGTGCTTCCCATAAACCGAATGAGTTGTCGGGAGGAGAGAAACAACGCGTTGCTGTGGCGCGTGCTTTAATCAATGATCCGGCTGTAATACTGGCGGATGAACCTTCCGGAAGCCTGGATACACATAATAAAGAAGATTTACATCAACTGTTCTTTGACCTGAGGGAGCGTTTAGGACAGACTTTTGTGATTGTTACCCATGACGAGGGACTTTCGAAAATCACCGACCGAACGATACATATGGTTGACGGCATGATTAAAAAAAAGATTAATAAGAGAACTCAACTTCTAAAAATGCATACCAAAAAAAGGTAGAACCTTGCAAGTGTTCTATCTTTTAGCTATATATTTATAGTCGCTTCTCTACGTAAGTCTGTGAAGATGTCAGTAGAGTGTTTGTTTTGTTTGTGTGTGATGCATTCTTGTCTGGTGTGATAGGAATGCATCTTTTTTTTATTAAATTGTGACAAACGTAAATAACTATTCATAACAAATATAAGGCATGATTCGTTCGAAATCAGCCGAAGTGAATTCCTCGTAAAGTGCCAGTTGCTTTCTCTTAATTTCCCTTTTTTCTTCCGGTATTCCGCAATCACTTTGGCTTGATAGAAGTTGATGTACGGATGGTGCATCATTCGTTCGACACTTGCCTTGTTGATGTTGATCCGGTGAATCTGTGTGGCATCCACAGAGAACCACGGTCGGAGCATTTCCATGATGCTTTTTAATGTTTCTCCTGTAACTGCTCTATTTTATAAAACCCCCCTAGCTGTGTCCGACGGTTACAATCATACGGGCAATGGCACTTCCGATACCCGGAATCTTTTTCAGTTCGGTGGTATCCGCTTGATTCAGGTCGATGACGGTGCCGGGCTGATATTTAAACAGGGGTATCCTGCGGCATCCTTTGTTTCATTAATAGTCGGACGGTATCTTTTGTTGAGGACTGTTCGGTAATACGGATATAGGGATGTAAAAAGTCGGATATTGTTCGTCTGTCAACCCGTATATCTTCCGAAAGTCTTCCGGGCGCCGGAACCTGCCTTGCCTGTTGCGGTATCGCAGAATGTTGCTTGCCATCCAGGAAGGTAAACCGAGACTGAAAAGTGGTGGAGTCAGCCATATTCGGATCGAATGTGGCAAGCCTGATTTCTTTTTCGGATGGACTGCTGATGAACGGTTGTTTGTTCAGCGATATTTCTTTCTGAGGCTTTATTTCTTCACGGAAGAGATAAAATCACTATATTCCTTTTTCGGCTTTTACCATGTTCAGCCGGATTGGTTTTCTCCGGTTGAGAGAAAGCCTGCAAGAGTCGGGGGATAGCATATGCCCCTATAACAAGAACGACAAGGACGATAATGCCTTGTCGTTCGGTTTTAGTGAAGTAAAAAAGTCTTTCCACATTATAGTTTGATAAGCCCTAACTCATTGATAAAGATCAGGGAGATGGCAATCGGTGCAATGTATCTTAATATAAAGATGATCGAGTTTATACACAGGAACTTTCAGCGAACCGTCATTGGTGATCTCCCGCCCAGACGATTTTTCTTGTCGAGATACCATCCCGGTAAAGATGGAGATACACAATCCTCCGAGTGTCAGCATGATCTTCGCTGTGACAAAGTCGAACAAGTCAAAAAGATGCCTAATCCGAAAACCGTGAATCCTTTCATGACTCCCAGCGACAATGAACAGAGGATACCTAAAGAAGATACATCCTCCGGTCACCAGTCTGGCCGCCTTGCCGCGTGTGAAGTTGAACTCTTCGTGCAGATAAGCAGTGACTACTTCGTGCAGGGAGATAGTAGAAGTCAGTGCTGCCATTTTGCAAGCAATACGTAGAACATCACCGAGAAGATATAAGCCAGTATCGGCACTCCGCTAAACGCTT
>VOFK01002480.1_pt1 | contig 64152 bp, 69 predicted proteins | sample 5384121 | NCBI WGS metagenome assembly VOFK01 (sample SAMN12384730, study PRJNA508395) | human gut metagenome | isolation source: healthy gut J | host: Homo sapiens | reverse complement strand
ATCATCTTAGCATTTATGGAATACAGATGCAATTAAGCAGGACTTCAAATACAGTTCGGAAATAGTTCAATTTTAGTTCAGGGCAGAAATTGCTTGATGATTTCCATACAATCACGAGCCGTATAACCCCATAAAATGCGGTCTATGGCTTTGATCGCCATATTGAGGTAACTGTGATAAGTCACCATCGACATTTGGAAACCTATTCGCTCGAGCTCTGCAAGGATTGCTTCACGGTTGGCCAGCTTCCTCTCCGAGAAGTAGGTGAGATAGAGGATCTGGTACATCAACTCCCCATGATCCGGATCCAGCCTTACCGTGTTCAGCGCGTTTTTGATGATCTGGAGCATATTCTTGCTCCGGATGACCGTGCGTGCGTATCCTTCAAGCTTTGAGCCGGATAAATCAACCCCAGCAAGCTCTGCATTGACCTCCAGTGTGGAAAGCCGGGTGCCATGTTCCATCTCCATCCTGACATTCATGTCAGACTCCGAGATCTGGATCGCATAGGCCACCTTGCGGTATTGCTTGAGCAAGTGCCTGGTGTTGTGATACTTTTTCACAGGCTTGCGTTTCATCGGCTTGTCCTCCAGATGATCTACGCCAACCTGAAGGCCAGTCTCAATCTCAGTCTTCAACGCTTTTGCTTGTGTCAATATAGGGACCTGTTGACAAAAGCAAAAATTCTGCTGAAACCCACAGTGGTTCCAGCAGAACAGTAAATTTGGGGATAGCGAAAGATGGCATTTACCATCCTCTTGAGGTTTAGGGCCATGGCGGCAAGGAGGCATTCTTCCGTAGCTGCAAGAATGCCCCTTTTTCGAATCTTTGAAATACAGTGTTCCCGTTTCAAGACGGAGAAGCTGCCCTCGGCCCAGATTTTACGAAGCCGCATCATGGACAGGTATTCTGGAGTTCCCACGCGCTGATGCCCTCTGAAAAATGCCGGATAGCAGCTGCTGGCCAGCACTCTGCGCCGAATTCCAGCCTTGTCAAAACAGCTCGGCCGTTTTGGACAGCGCATACAGGCATCGCCCTCGACCTGGTAGCAACGCAGATATTTGCCCGTCGATTTGCTGCAATTTAGCCTGTGGTATGTAAGAGGAACTCCTTCCGGACAGATGAATGCGTCCAGCTGTGGATCGTAGGAGAATCCATATTTCTCAGGTGGATTGGAGAACTGAATTGCGGGGATATATCCGGTAATGCCCAGAAGCTCCAGCCCCCGGTGAACAGCACCTGTCTCATATCCGCGATCCAGAGCAAGCCGGCTCATTGGGATGCCAAGATTGATTTGCCGTTCCAAATGCCGCAAGATCAGGACGCTTTCCTTCTCATTGGCAGAATATACATCAACGCCTGTTAAAATACCGTGTTTGCAGTCCACAGTTGCTTCCATCAGATACCCGATGCCGCGTTTGCTGCCGTGATTGATATAACCGCTGTCTGGATCTGTTTGGCTGGTGGTACGGCACTTCCTTACAATTTTTGTTGGAGGCTTTTTGAAGCCCGACTGATTGGAAAGCTCTTCATCCAAAGAATCGAGATAGCTTTGCATACTCTGTTCAACTTCTGTTTCTACATTGATCCAGCTTTCTCTTGATACGTTGGCCGGAATATAGCTTCCATCCGCAGCCATCGTTTCTCCGTCGATCAGCCCGCTGTCTATGCATTGCTTGACTATTTCATAGAAGGCTTTCTGAAAGAGATCGCTTTGCTGCCATTTTCGTGTTCTGGTCTTGCTGAATGTGGAGTGATTTGGGATCGTGTCATCCAGTTCAAATCCGCAAAACCACCGGTAGGCGATGTTGAGCTGAACTTCCTCCACCAACCGCCGCTCTGATTTGATGCCATACAGGTATCCGATCAAGAGCATTTTGAACATACTGACAGGGTCGACAGATGGACGGCCTGTTGCCGGATAATATGGCGCCAGAAGATCATAGATGAAATCAAAGGATACCATCCGCTCGATCTTCCGCAGCAGGTGGGTTTCTGGAATCAGTGACTCTATATCTACGAAAAGCATTGCCATTTGTCTGCTTTGGCGTCCCATCATGCTGCATCCCTCCTTATGGTTATTCTACCATAGAACGGACGTATTTGCTACCTTTGTCAACAGGTCCCTTATTGTACATTATCGTTTGATTCGATGGCAACATTATAGAATATCGTGCGGCGCGGCGCAAGAGAAAAGCGCGGCCCCGCCGCGCTTTTTCCTATCCCATCAGCATCAGGATAACGCCGTACACGACGCTTGCGAGCGTGCCGAACACGATGACCGGCCCCGCGACGACGAACATCTTTGACGCCATGCCGGTGATGAAGCCCTCGCTTTTAAAGTCGATGGCGGGGGAGACAACGGAGTTGGCAAAGCCCGTGATCGGCACGAGCGTGCCGGCCCCGGCAAAGCGCGCGATGGAATTGTAAAGGTTTAAGCCTGTTAAAAGTGCGGAGAGGAAGATGAGGCAGATCGAGGTCGCCGTGCCTGCGTCCGCCTTTGCAAGGCCGAGCGAGAGAAAGCCGTTCTGGATGAGCTGGCCGAGCGCGCAGATCGCGCCGCCGATGAAAAGGCAAAGGCGGTATCCTTGAAAATGGGCGATTTGGGCGCAAGGCGCTTGACATACTCCTGATATTCCTGAGGCGTCATATCCATGAAGAATCACTCCTTTTGTCGTAGTGTTTGCGGAAAATGGATGAAATATCCGAGCTCAGCCATCTTGCACGCGGCGCGGTTTGTGCTACAATGGGCGAGGAGATTTTTAGTAAAGGAGTTGACGCGATGCGACCGCTGGGACTGTATCTCCACATTCCGTTCTGCAAGGCGAAGTGCATTTACTGCGACTTCTACTCGCTTCCTCATTCGGAGGAGAAGATGGACGCCTACACCGCGGCTTTACAGCGCGATCTGATCCGCTGGGCGGATCAGGCGAAAGGCCATACCGTTGACACGATCTACTTTGGCGGCGGCACGCCGAGCTATCTCGGCGCAGACCGGCTCTGCCGCATTTTAGAGACGGTCTTTGCCCATTACCGCGTGGACAAAAACGCTGAGATCACGACCGAGGCGAATCCCGATAGCGCGCGGGAGGTATCAGCACTGCGGCAGCTCAGAGAAGCGGGCTTCAACCGCATTTCGCTCGGGATGCAGTCGGCGAGCGACGACGAGCTGCGCCTGATCGGGCGCGTCCACACGCATAAAGAGACGGTTGAGGCCGTACATGCCGCCCGCGCGGCGGGCTTCGACAATGTGAGCCTCGATCTCATCTACGGCCTACCCGAGCAGACAATGGCGCACTGGCGGGAAAACCTGCAAGCGGCCATCGCTCTTGAGCCTGAGCACCTTTCCTGCTACGGGCTCAAGATCGAGGAGGGCACGCCGCTCGACCGCAAAAAAGACGCCCTGCGCATCCCCGACGACGATGAACAGGCGGAGGAGTACCTTGCAACGGTCGAGCTGCTCGAAAAGGCGGGCTACGCGCAGTATGAAATTTCGAACTTCGCGCGTCCCGGGCGCAAGTCGCGCCACAACCTCAAATACTGGACGATGCAGGAGTATCTGGGCTTCGGTCCTGGCGCGCATTCGGACTTCGGCGGGCGGCGCTTCGCCTACGCGCGCGACTTGAATGCTTACATCAAGGGTGAGGAGCACCTTTCCGAAAGCGCATGCCCCGCGGAACGCGAGCGCGAAGAAGAACGCGTCATGCTTGCCCTGCGCACCGCGCGGGGGCTCGACCTCTCGGCGCTCAGGGAGGACACGCGGGACGCCGAGGCAGTGCTCGAAGAGTGCGCGCGCCACGGACTTTCTAAAAAGGAAAACGGCCGCTGGCGGCTGACGCCGCAGGGCTTTTTGGTGTCGAACGCCGTCATCGTGCGGGTGCTCGAGGCGCTTTCGCTCTAAATTTTGCAAAAAAAGTGGAAACTTTTTCCGCGTTTTCGCGTCTTTACTTATGGCAGGGTATCTGCTATACTATGTTATGTTTACCAATTCAAGGCATTTTCAGCAAGGAGGCAAATCGTGAAATCCATTATCCGTAAGTTTTTGTCGCTGTCGCTGGCAGTCGTGCTGGCGGCGGCTCCGCTGAAGGCCTTCGCGTCCGACGCGCTCGGCGACGATCTGGCGAGCTCAAGCGTCGAGGTCAACGAGCGCACCGAACTCAACGCCGGCACGTTCTGGAGCAATACGTATTCTGATCTCCGTCAGGAGAATTATGTGGTCTACTCGCCCAACGCACGCGTCAAGCCCATCGTGAGCGGCGGCGACTACACGACCCAGCTTACAACGGTCTCGACCGCCGCGAAAAAGCTCGAAGCGCGCGGCTACCGCGTGGTCGCGGGCATCAACGGCGACTATTACGACACGGCGACGGGCATCCCGCTTGGCAGCATGATGACCGAGGGCGTGCTGCGCAACGCCTCGAGCGAGTATTACGCCATCGGCTTCCGCGACGACGGCAGCACGGTGATGGGCAAGCCCTCGCTCCGCATCACGGCGCAGTCGGATTATGGCCGCAGCCTGACGGTCACGGCTTTCAACTACGTGCGCCAGAGCTCGTTCGGCATCTATCTCTATGACTCTACCTTCAATGCCCGCGCCACGACCGGCACGAGCGAGGAGGGCGTGGATGTTGTCTGCTCGGCGGTCGGCGGCTCGCTCGGCCTGAACGGCAGCCTGACGCTCGTGGTCGAGCAGGTCATCGAGGGCGGCAAGGACACGCCTGTCGGCGCGGGACAGTATGTGCTTTCGTCGAATTTGAAGGCGGCGAGCTATGTGGAGCAGCTGCGCGCGCTCCAGCCCGGCGAGCGCCTGACGCTTTCCGTCAGCGCGAGCGGCAGCGAGTGGAGCGGCGTGACGAACATGATCGGCGCGCTCTATCAGCTGGTCGATAACGGTCAGGTCTGTTCGGGCCTTTGTCAATGGCGCGGCCCCCGCGCACGGCGGTGGGCCTCAAGCGCGACGGCTCGCTCGTGCTCTACACGATCGATGGCCGCCAGAGCGGCTATTCCATCGGCGCGACGCTGACGCAGGTCGCCCAGCGCATGGTCGAGCTCGGCTGCGTGACGGCGCTGAGCCTGGACGGCGGCGGCTCGACCGCGATGGTCGCGACGAGCCCCGACAGCACGGTATCGACGCTTGTCGACAAGCCCTCGGGCGGCAGCGAGCGCGCGGTGACGAACCACATCTTCCTTGTGGCGGACAGCCGTCCGACGAACTCCGTGGGCCATGTGTATCTTGAGAGCGAGAGCACCCGCGTGCTCCCGAACGCGCAGGTGAAGCTCACCGCGACGGCGCTCGACACGAACTATATCCCCATGGCAAATTCCAATGTCTCCCTGCGCGCGGATAAGGGCACCATTGACGGCAATGTCCTGACCGCGCCCGCCTCCGGCACCGTGACGGTGACGGCGAACGCGGGCGGCGCGAGCGCGCAGACGAAGATCGATGTCATCACGCAGCCCGACAGCATCAGCGTCAAGCAGAACGGCAAGGCCGTGAGTGCTATCACGCTCAGCGCGGGCGAGACGGCGACGCTGACCGCCTCGGCGATGTACCGCCATTTGCCGGTGCTCGGCGACAACAAGGGCTTTACCTGGACCGTGCAGGGCAATGTCGGCACGATCGAAAACGGCGTGTTCACGGCGTCCGGCAGCATCGGCAGCGGCAGCGTGACGGCGAGCCTCGGCCGCATTTCCGTGACGGTCCCTGTGACGGTGACGGCGCGCGCCCTGCGCACGCTCGACGGCTTTGAGACCTCGTTCGCGACCGCGACCGGCACGCGTGCGATGCTCTCCTACAACAGTGAGATGACCCGCGTGCACAACGGCTACGCCTCCGCACGGCTTGACTATGCGATCGGCAGCGAGGGCAACGCCTACATCGGCCTCAACTATGCCATTCCTTCAAATTACGACCAGCTCAACTTCTGGGTCTACGGCGACAATAGCGGAGCGCAGCTCGCGCTGGTGACGGATACTGGCAGCGTGAACCTGGGAGCTCTCAACTTCTCCGGCTGGAAGCTCCTGACGGCGAACCTCGGCGCGGCGACCGCGATCACGGGCATGATCGTCTCTTCGGACACGGAGCTTATCAGCGCCGTGTATCTTGACCAGCTCGTGCTCTCCTACGGCGGCCTGACCGATACGACCGCGCCGAAGCTCTCGCTCCAGTACAATGCGGCGAGCAACACTGTGACCGGCACGGTGAAAGATGACATCGACGGCGCGGCCATCCCGACCATTCGCGTGACCTACGACGGTAAGAGCTACACGTCCTACACCTATAACCAGTCCAGCGGCGCGCTGAGCATTACGCTTCCCGCGGCGGACGGCGCACAGCATCGCGTGAGCGTGGTCGCGGGCGACGCGAGCGGCAACCTGAGCCGCGCGGGCGTGAACGCCGGTACGTCGAGCACGACGCCGGCCTTTGCCGATATGCGGGACCACTGGGCGAACGATGCGGTGGCGTACCTCAAGCGCAGCGGCATTTCGAACGGTTCGAACGGTAACTTCCTGCCGGATACGAAGATCAGCCGTCAGGAATTTGCCGTGCTGCTCGCGCGTTACTTAGGTTCTTCGCAGGATTATTCCTCCGTGCAGCTCCCGTTTGCCGATACGAATGAGATCGCATCCTGGGCGCTGAACGGCGCGAAGGCGATGTACTCGCTCGGCATCATCAAGGGCAGTTCCGACGGCTCGGGCAAGCTCTACTTCAACCCCACGGCCAACGTGAGCCGCCAGGAGGCGGTGACGATGCTCGGTCGCCTGACCGAAAAGGGCTACGCCCAGGGCGCGCTCAAGTTCACCGACAGCAGCGCAATCCAGTCGTGGGCGGCGGAGTACGTGAGCACGCTCAGCGAGATGGGCATCCTCACGGGCTTTAACGACGGCAGCTTCCGCCCCAACGGCGCGATGACGAGGGCACAGGTGGCGACAGTCTTATATAAATTCTAAAACGAAAGGGAACGGCTTTGCCGTTCCCTTTCATTTTAGAGGGGGATTGCAGGCCGCTGCGCGCATAATTCGCCCGCCGTCGGCGGGCGAATTCCACACTTGCGGCCTGAGAAGAGTCATTTCCAACGCGCATGTCGTTGGAAATGACGATCAAAATTATTTCGCGTCTGCGGACGCGAAAGCCTGCGATGCTTGGGTGCGGTGGGCTGTTTCGCGCTCGAAGAGCGCAAAATGCGCGCCTGGGGTGGTGCGGAGACACTGTTTTGTGCTCAGGGAGCACAAAATGCGTGCTTTTTAGAATGCTGTTTTGCGCCCGGTGGGCGCAAAAGACGCATCTTTCGCTTTGATGAGGCTTAGATAGGACATTGAACGCTGCTTTTTTGCGGAAAATGCGCAAAAAGGGGCTACCTTTTTGCGCGGCGGCGTGCTATGATAACTCTGTATTAGTATCTGTATGAAAAAGGAGGCGGAGAGAATGAAGCGCGCGGGGAAAATGCTGGTGATCGGATTATTTTCACTGCTGCTTTCGGGCTGCATGTTCACGACGCCGGAGACGTCGCTTTACCGCCTGCCGAAGCTCGCGGGCGAGTATGAGTCGCTCGAATCGCAGATCGACGCGCTGCTCACAAACGGCGCGGAGTATGCCGCGCCCACGTCGGGCAGCAATTTGCAGAGCGTGCAGATGATCGACCTCGATGGTGACGGCAGCGAAGAGGCGGTGGCCTTCTTCCGCCGCGCGAGCGACAAAAAGCCGATGAAGATCTACATCTTCAAAGCCGACGGCGACAGCTACGAGCGCTACGCCGTGATCGAGGGCGCATCGAGCCAGATCTACAGCGTGAACTACGCGGATCTGGACGGCGACGGGCTCAAGGAGATCCTGGTCGGCTACAAGAGCAGCTCGGATGTGCAGGGGCTTGCCATCTATCCGCTCTCTCCCGGCACGTCGGAGTCGCTTTTGACGACGGGCTATTCCCGTTACGCGAACCTCGACATGAACGGCGACGGGAAGCAGGAACTTTTAATTATTTGCAGCGACGAAGAGAGTACGGCGCGCGTCGATTACTACGACTGGGATGACGGCGCGCTGCACGCGAAGTCCTCGCTGCGCCTGTCCGCCTCGGTGGCGGAGCTGAGCCGCCTGACGGCCGGCACGCTGACGGGCGGGGAGAACGCGCTGTTCGTGACGGGCGTGACGGGCGACAACCTGACCGTGACGGACGTGCTGGCGCTCAAGGGCGGGCGGCTGCAGAACATCGCCCTCGGCGCGGATGCAAATCAGGTACCCGCGGAGGAAATTTTCCTCGGCCTTTTCCCGCGCGATGAAAACAGCGACGGCGTGACCGAAGCACCGAAGACGCGTCCCTTGCAGCGCTTTGACCGCGAGAGCGAGCTGCAGTATTACGTTGTCTGGGAGCAGTACAGCATCGACGGCACGGTGACGGACGTGCAGAGCTGCTTCCACAATGTGGCGGACGGCTGGAGCCTTGTGCTGCCGGACGAGTGGGACAAGGACCATCTGACCGTCGAGCGCAGCGCGGGCAGCGGCGAGACCGCTGTGTCCTTCTACCGTGCGGGCGAGGGCGGACTGAGAGAGAAACTGCTCACCGTCTACACCCTGACGGGCGAGGCGCGCGAGGGACTTGCCAACATCGGCAGCCGCTTTGTGCTCACGCAGCAGGTGGAGGCGGTATTCGCCGCACGGATCGGCGATGCATGGAATATCACGCTTGATGAGCAATCGCTGCGCGAGCGCTTCTCGCTCATCACGGCGGAATGGACGATGGGAGACAACTGAGAGGAGAAACGATATGAAAAAAGTGCTGGTGCTGGAGGATGAAGCCAGTATCCGTAGTTTTATTGTCATCAATTTGCAGCGTGCGGGCTACGAGGTCGTGGAGGCTGAGTGCGGCGAGGAGGCGCTTCAAAAATTGCAGGAAAATCCCGACACGAAGCTGTGCCTGCTTGACATCATGCTGCCGGACATCGACGGGTTCGAAGTCTGCCGCCGCATCCGCATGTCGAACGCGCAGGTCGGCATCATCATGCTGACGGCGCGCACGCAGGAGATGGACAAGGTGACGGGTCTGATGACCGGCGCGGACGACTATGTGACAAAGCCGTTTTCGCCCGCCGAGCTCACCGCGCGCGTGGACGCGCTGCTGCGCCGCATGGGCGAAAACACGCCGGCCACGCATACCGGAGAGTTGTATCAGCCGCCGTTTCTGCTGAACCTGACGAACCGGACGCTTGAAAAAAAACGGCGAGCGCGTCAAGCTGACGCAGATCGAGTACGCGATCGTCAAGCTCTTTATGGAAAACAGCGGCAAGGCGCTCGCGCGCGAGGAAATTCTCGACGCCGTGTGGGGCAAGGGCTACTTTGGCGAGCTCAAGATCGTGGACGTGAATGTCCGCCGCCTGCGCCTCAAGATCGAAGATGACGCGCAGGAGCCGAAGTACATCTCCACTGTGTGGGGCTTTGGTTATAAATGGACGGTGTGAGCGCACCGAACGAAGGAGGGGCAGCGATGCCGGACAATCGAAAAGGCTTTGCTTCGGCGCTGCACATCCGTGGCCTTCGTCAGCGGTGGATGTTTTCGGCGGTGCTGCCGATCTTGCTGCTGCTGGTGCTGGCGGTGGCGCTTTTCAGCGTGGGCGTGCAGGAATACTATTACAATGCGATGCGCTCGGGCCTTGAGAGCCGCGCGCGTATCGCGGCGGAGACCTTCACGGGCTACGGCGTGAAGAGCTACAGCGAATATTACCGCCTCGCGTCGTACTCCGCCGAAACGTTTGAAGAAAAGGACACGATCGAGCTCCAGTTCATCAACACGAACGGACGCGTGCAGGTCTCGTCCTACGGGCTGACGGCGGGCACGCTGCCCGGCACGAGCGACGTTGACAGCGCGATCGGCGGTAAAATGGCGTCGTTTCAGGGCCGCGATCCGCAGACGGGGGAGAATATCCTCGCGGTGTCGTATCCGCTGTTTTTTAACTCCCGCGTCGTCGGCGTGCTGCGGTACGTGACATCGCTGCGCGAGGCGCAGCATCGCGTGTTGGTCGAGTCGCTGCTCGCTTCGGCGGCGGCACTCGTGTGCATGGCGCTGATTGCGGCGTCGAATGCTATTTTTATCAACAACGTCGTCCAGCCCGTCGCAGTCGTGAGCGACGCGGCACGCCGCATTTCGGGCGGCAGCTACGGCATCATGATCGAGAACCACTACCGCGACGAGCTCGGCGAGCTGGTCGACAACATCAACGACATGTCACTCAAGATCAGCCAGGCCGAGAAGATCCAGCAGGAATTTATCTCGTCGGTCTCGCACGAGCTGCGAACGCCGCTGACCGCCATCAGCGGCTGGGCGGAGACGCTCTCCGCTGACCCGGGCGCGAACATCGACCAGACGAAGCGCGGCCTCGGCATCATTTTGAAAGAGTCCCGCCGCCTGACGACGATGGTCGAGGAGCTGCTCGAATTCACGAAGATGCAGGACGGGCGCTTCACGCTGCGCGTGGAGAGCGTCGATCTTGCCAGCGAGCTCGAGGACGCAGTCTACACCTATTTCGAGCTCTTCCGGCAGGAGGGCATCGAGGTCAGCTACAAGGGCCCTGACGAGGATGTGCCGCCGATCGTGGCAGACAGCGAGCGCATGAAGCAGGTCTTCTGCAATGTGCTCGACAACGCGGCCAAGCACGGCGGCGCGGGAAAGCGCATCGACGTGAGCGCCGCGTGCGAGGATGGAAAATTTGTCATCCGCGTGCGCGACTACGGCCCCGGCATCCCGGAGGAGGAGCTGCCGTTCGTCAAGCAGAAATTCTACAAGGGCTCGTCGAAGGCGCGCGGCAGCGGCATTGGCCTTGCCGTGTGTGACGAGATCGTGCGCCTGCACGGCGGCACGTTCGACATCGCCAACGCCGAGGGCGGCGGCGCGGTCGTGACGATCTCGCTGCCCATGTCGTGAAAAATAGAACGGGTGTTGCATTCTTGCAAAACCCGTGGTATGATATCGCATAGAAAAAGGAGAACCATTCATGGCAGAAGAAGCAAAAAACAAGGCTTCCGCGTCCAAGTTCCGCACGAGCATCGGCGGACAGGCGTTGATCGAGGGAGTTTTGATGCGCGGTCCGGGCAAGCAGGCTATTGTCGTCCGCTCGCCGGACGGGCTGGTCGAAAAGGTCGAGGAGCTGACGCTCGTGCGCGACAAGTACCCCGTTTTGGGCTTACCCATCATCCGCGGCGCGGTGACGTTCGTCGATTCGATGGTCAAGGGCGTCAAGGCGCTGATGTTTTCGGCGGACTATTTCCCCGACGAGGACGTCGCCGAGCCGAGCAAATTCGACCAGTGGCTCGAAAAAAAGCTCGGCAACGAAAAAATGCAGAAATTCATCACGGCGCTGGCGGTCTTTCTGTCGCTGGGGCTGACGATCCTGCTCTTTTTCCTGCTGCCGACGTTTCTGGCCGGCTTTATCGACCCGTATATCAAGAGCGCGGCGGTGCACAATCTGGTCGAATCCGTCATCAAGCTCGTGATCTTCTTCGCTTACATGATCCTGTGCTCCAAGCAGAAGGACATCTACCGCGTGTTCCAGTACCACGGCGCGGAGCATAAGACGATCTTCTGCTACGAGGCGGGGCTGCCGCTGACGGTCGAAAACTGCCGCATCCAGCCGCGCCACCATCCGCGCTGCGGCACGAGCTTTCTCTTTGTGGTCGTGGTCGTGTCGATTTTAGTCTCGAGCCTTGTCTTCAGCTTTGTCAACTGGCGCAACATGTGGGTGCGCATGGCGCTGCACCTGCTGCTGCTCATTCCAATCGTGGGCGTGACGTATGAGTTCAACCGCTACGTCGGCGGGCACGACAACAAGGTGACGCGCTTTCTGGCGCGTCCGGGCCTGTGGCTGCAAAACTTTACGACCAACGAGCCGGACGACAGCATGCTCGAGGTCGCCATCCGCGCGCTCGAGCTGGTCATTCCCGAAGAAAAAGGCAAGGATGCGTGGTAAGCATGGCAACGACGTATAATAATCTCTATCTGGACCTGCGCACGGAGCTGAGGCGCGCGGGCGACGAGGAGGCGACGCAGTCGGCGCGCGAGCTCGTCTGCGCCGCGGCGGCAAAAACGCGCGAGGAGCTGGTGCGCGACGGCTCACTCTACGCCTCGCCCGAGGTGGAGAAGAGTGCGCGCGAGCTCGTCAAGCGCCACTTAGCGGGCGAGCCGGTGGCGTATCTCATCGGCGAGTGGGAGTTCTATGGTCTGCCGCTCGACATTTCGCCCGCGGTGCTCATCCCGCGCCCGGATACCGAGGTGCTGGCGACAAAGCTCATCGACGCGGCGCGCGGCGCGGGGGCCTGCCGCATTCTGGATCTCTGCGCGGGCAGCGGATGCATCGGCCTTGCCGCGGCGGCAAACCTGCCGAACGCGCGCGTGCTGCTCGGCGAATATGACGAAGAGGCGCTCAAGATCTGCCGGCAGAACATCCGCCGCAACCGCTTGACGGCGCGGGTGGCAAGCCTGAAGATCGACGCGCGGGAAAAGCCCGCGCGCACGCTGGGCGAGTTCCAGTTTCTGGTCAGCAACCCGCCGTACATCCCGAGCGCGGACATCGACACGCTCGACGCTTCCGTGCGCGAGCACGAGCCGCGCCTTGCGCTTGACGGCGGCGCGGACGGGCTCGACTTCTACCGTGTGATCTGCGAAAAGTGGCGCGATGCCCTGTGTGAAAACGGCATGCTCTTTTTCGAGGTCGGCATCGGGCAGGCGGATCAGGTGCTGCGCATCATGCGCTCGCACGGCTTTGGCGACATTCAGATCGTCAAGGACCTCAACAACATCCCCCGCGTGGTGTACGGCACGCGCGTGGAGACCATTTGAAGCGAATTTAGTTTACATAAAGAATCGGGAGGAACGCGAACATGGCAGAAAGTCTCAGACGAAGGCAGCTGCGGCGATGGCCGACGACAAGAAGCGGGCAATCGAGACCGCGATGCAGCAGATCGAGCGCACCTACGGCAAGGGCTCGATCATGCGCTTTGGCGACAACACCGTGAGCAATGTGGAGGCCATCTCCACGGGCTCGCTGGCGCTCGACCTGGCGCTCGGTATCGGGGGTCTGCCCAAGGGCCGTATCATCGAAATTTACGGGCCTGAATCCTCCGGTAAGACGACGCTGGCGCTGCATGTGCTCGCCCAGGCGCAGAAGGCGGGCGGCGAGGTCGCGTTCATCGACGCCGAGCACGCGCTCGACATCACCTATGCCCGCGCGCTTGGCGTCAAGGTCGAGGATATGCTCGTCTCCCAGCCGGACACCGGCGAGCAGGCGCTTGAGATCACCGAGGCGCTCGTGCGCTCCGGCGCGATCGACGTCATCGTGGTCGACTCCGTCGCGGCGCTCGTGCCGCGCGCGGAGATCGAGGGCGAGATGGGCGACAGCTTTGTCGGTCTGCACGCGCGCCTCATGTCGCAAGCGCTGCGCAAGCTGACCGGCGCGGTCGGCAAAACGAACACCATCGTCATTTTCATCAACCAGCTGCGCGAAAAGGTCGGCGTCATGTACGGCAACCCCGAGGTCACGACCGGCGGCCGCGCGCTTAAGTTCTATTCGAGCGTGCGTATCGATGTGCGCCGCATCGAGGCGCTGAAAAACGGCAGCGAGATCATCGGCAACCGTACGCGCGCCAAGGTCGTGAAGAACAAGATGGCGCCCCCGTTCCGCGAGGCGGAGTTCGACATCATGTACGGCGAGGGCATCTCGCTCATCGGCGAACTGATCGACCTCGGCGTCAAGCTCGGATTGGTGCAGAAGAGCGGCTCGTGGTACTCGATGGGCGAAACGCGCATCGGTCAGGGACGCGACGCGGCCAAGCAGTATCTGAAAAACAATCCCGAGATTGCCGATAACCTCGAAGCGGAGATCCGCCGCAACTTCGACAAGCTGATGACGGGCCAGTCCCGCGTGGCGGCGAAGGCTGCGGGCCGCGCCGTGGACGTCAGCGCCGACGATTTCAAGGATGAAGATTGAGAAGATCGAACGATCGAAGCATAAGCAGGAGCGCGTTCTCGTGTATCTGGAGGGGGGAGACCTCCTCCGGATCACCGAGAGCGAGCTTCTGCGTTTCGGTTTATGTATAGGACTGGACATTGACGATAGGACTGTGGTAGAATTGCAGCAGTCCGGCGCGCGGAGCGAAACGCGCGTGCGCGCGGCGAACATGATCTCGTCCCGCCCGCTGTCAAGGAAAGAGCTTTCGAAAAAACTCAGGGAAAAGGGCTCGGTCGAGGCCGACGCCGAATCGGCGTGCGACTGGCTCGAGGAGATCGGCGCACTCAACGACGCGGAGTATGCCGCGATGCTTGTGCGCCATTACGGCGGCATGGGCTATGGCGAGGCGAAAAATTCGCGATGAGCTCTACCGCCGCGGCGTGCCGCGCGAACTGTGGGAGGACGCGCTGTCAAAGTCGCCCGACGCGCAGGAGGCCATCGCGCGCGTGATCGCGCAGAAGACAAAGGGCCGCGTGCTCGATGAAAAGGGGCGCAAGCGCCTGTCCGACATGCTGCTGCGGCGGGGCTTTGCGTGGCGCGATGTGCGCGCGGCAATCGCCCAAATCAGCGAAAATGCGACGGAATTCGATTACGAAGAGTAGTCGTTTGGCTGTTTTTTACAATTAGTTTACGATCAGGAGGGGTTCTATGCCCTATAACGTTTCTTTCATTTCCCTGGGGCTGCGCCAAAAATCAGGTCAACTGCGAGCAGATGATGGCCACGGTGCAGCATGCGGGACACAACGTCGTCCTCTCGCCCGAGGGGGCGGACGTGGCCGTGGTCAACACCTGCGGCTTTCTGGCCTCTGCCTGCGAGGAGGCCATCGATAATATCTTAGAGATGGCGGAGCTCAAAAAAGAGGGCAAGCTCAAAGATCATCGTCACCGGCTGCATGGCGCAGCGCTACAAGGACGATGTGCTCCATGAGCTGCCTGAGGTCGACGCGGTGCTCGGCACCGGCAGCTACGGCGAGATCGCCCGCGCGGTCGATGAGGTCATGGCGCCCGGCGGGCTGCGCCCCTGCTACATGGGCGACATTCAGAACTGCGTGCAGGGCGGCGCGCGCATTTTGTCCACGCCGTCGTGGTATGCGTATCTGCGTATTGCCGAGGGCTGCGACAACTGCTGTGCCTACTGCGTCATTCCGCGCCTGCGCGGCCGTTACCGCAGCCGCCCGATGAACGAACTTCTGGACGAGGCGAGCGAGCTTGCGTCCGCGGGCGTGAAGGAACTCATCGTCATCGCGCAGGACATCACGCGCTACGGCACGGACTTGAACGGCGAGCACCAACTTGCCGCACTCCTGCGTGAGCTGTGCAAGCTCGATTTCCACTGGATCCGCTTACACTACCTCTATCCCGATGACATCACCGATGAGCTCATCGACACGATCGCGCAGGAAGAGAAGATCGTGCCGTATCTCGATATCCCCATCCAGCACTGCAACGACGACATCTTGAAGGCGATGAACCGCCGCGACACGAAAGAGAGCATCCGCAAGGTTTTCCACGACCTGCGCGCGCGCATCCCGGGCCTTGTGCTGCGGACGTCGATCATCGCCGGTCTTCCCGGCGAGGGGGAGAAGGAGTTCGAAGAGCTCTGCGACTTCCTGCGCGAGGAGAAGATCGAGCGCGCGGGCGTGTTCCCGTTCTCGCCCGAGGAGGGGACGAAGGCCGCGACGATGGAGCACGTTCCGATGGAGGAGGCCCAGCGCCGCACGGAGCTTTTAGTCGATGTGCAGAGCGATATCATCGACGAATACAATGAATCCGTCCTCGGCGATGTGCGCGAAGTGCTGTGCGAGGGCTGGAGTGAGGAAGCGCAGTCCTTTGTCGGCCGCAGCTACGCCGAATCCGTGGATATCGACGGAAAGATCTACTTTTCCGCAGAACGTGATATCATGGCAGGCGAGTTCGTCAACGTCCGCCTGACCGGCACGATGGACGGCGAGCTGACCGGCGAAGCGGTCGAATAAGTAAATGCCCTGCAGGGCAGGAGGAAAGAGAGATATGACAACTGCAAACAAGCTGACGATCATGCGCATTGCGCTGATCCCCGTATTCTTAGTGGTGCTGTACCTGGACTTCGCGGGTGCGAGATGGTGGGCGCTCGGTATTTTCATTGTCGCGTGCCTGACGGACTTTGCCGACGGCTACATCGCCCGCCACTATAATCAGATCACAAATTTCGGCAAGTTCATGGACCCGCTGGCGGACAAAATGCTCGTCATGGCGGCAATGTGCTACTTTGTCGAATGTGGGCAGATGCCCGGCTGGTGTCTCGCCATCGTGCTGCTGCGCGAATTTGCCGTTTCCGGCATGCGCCTTGTCGCCGTGGAGCAGGGGCGTGTCATCGCGGCCGCGTGGTCGGGCAAGGTGAAGACCGCCTCGACCATGGTGTGCCTGTGCCTGATGCTGGTGTTCCAGAGCAACCTTTTGAATGTCGTGTGCATCGCGGTCATCGTGGCGACGACCGTGTACTCCGGCATTGAGTATTTCGCAAAGAACCTCGACGTCTTCAAAGAGGCGGACTAAATCCGTTATTTCATCTTCTCAAAGGAGATCTATCATGTATTTATACAATTCCGCGACCCATAAAAAGGAAGAATTCAAGACCCATACGCCGAACCATGTGGAGATGTACACCTGCGGCCCGACCGTGTACCACTTTGCCCACATCGGCAACCTGCGCTCCTACATCATGGAGGACGTGCTGGAAAAGTACCTGCGCTTTTCGGGCTACAGCGTGAACCGCGTCATGAACATCACCGACGTCGGCCACCTGACGAGCGATGCCGATGAGGGCGAGGACAAGATGGTCAAGGGCGCCAAGCGCGAGCACAAGACCGTCATGGAGATCGCCAAGTTCTATACCGACGCGTTCTTCGCCGACTGCAGAAGCTCAACATCAAGCGCCCCGACGTCGTCCAGCCCGCAACGGGCCTGATCGACGATTATATCAAGATCATCACGAAGCTGCTCGACACCGGCTATGCCTATATCGCCGGCGGCAATGTGTACTTCGACACGAGCAAGCTCTCTCGCTACTATATCTTCAACGACCACAACGAGGAAGACCTCGCCGTCGGCGTGCGCGAAGGCGTGGAGGAGGATGAGAACAAGAAGAACAAGAACGACTTCGTCCTCTGGTTCACGAAGTCCAAGTTCGAGGATCAGGCGCTCAAGTGGGATTCCCCCTGGGGCGTCGGATATCCGGGCTGGCACATCGAGTGCTCCGGCATTTCGATGAAGTACAACGGCGAATACCTCGACCTGCACTGCGGCGGCGTGGACAATGCCTTCCCGCACCACACGAACGAGATCGCGCAGAGCGAGAGCTACCTCGGCCATCCCTGGTGCCTCCAGTGGTGCCACGTGGCGCATCTCAACACCTCGCACGGCAAGATGTCTAAATCCAAGGGCGAATTTTTGACGGTCTCGCTGCTTGAGGAAAAGGGCTATGACCCGCTGGCGTACCGTTTCTTCTGCTTACAGAGCCACTACCGCAAGAGTCTTGTCTTCACGTGGGAAAACCTTGACAATGCGGTCGCCGCGTACAACAAGCTCATCGCGAAGATCGCGAACATCAAGGACGAGGGCGGCGTGGACGAGGCCGTTCGCGCCGAGTACCGCGCAAAGTTCATGAAGGAAATGGACAACGACCTCAACACCGCCATGGGCGTGACCGCGCTCTACGATGTGCTCAAGGCCAAGACCACGGGCGCGACGAAGCTCGCCATCATCGGCGACTACGACACGGTACTGAGCCTCGACCTTCTCAAAAAGGCCGAAGCCGAGCGCGAGAAGAAGGAGAAGGCCGCGTCCCAGCAGAGCGCGGGCGGCTTCACGGTCGTCTCTGAGGACGGCACGGCGGACGAGGGCATCGAGAACCTGATCCGCCAGCGCGCGGAGGCCAAGAAGGCGAAGAATTTTGCCGAGGCCGACCGCATCCGCGACGAGCTCAAGGCGCAGGGTGTCGAAGTGACCGACATGCCCGGCGGCGCAAAGTGGAAGCGCGTGTAAAAGAATTTTTTAGAAAACGCAGGCGCGGCGGACCATCCGCCGCGCCTGTCCGCCGCTTTGGGGCAGAATAAGAAGCAGAGAAAAATCATCACGGAGGACGCCATGAGCAGAAAAGCGAGAAACCGCATGACAAGAGAGACCATCCCCGAGGGCTTCAGCGCCCCGATGGCGTTCGTCGATTTGCTCCCCGTCGTATTTTTCGGCCTCTCCGCGGTGAAGGCGGGGAACCTGTTCCACAGCGGACTGTTTGTAGCGGGTGCGGTAGTCTGCCTGCTCTCGGGTGTTGTGAAGGTGGGATGGAAGCTCATCGCGGCCGTCTCCCAAAGGAACATCTGGCCGATGTTTGTGCAGATGCGCGTCCTGATGCCGGTCGGCTTTTTGACGATGTTCGCGGCACTGATCGTAGACCGCGCAGGGCTGAACGGGGAAGCGATGCTTGCAAAGCTGAGCGGTTTTCCGGCATGCCTTTTCTTCCTTGCGGGCGCGCTTGGGATGATTTTGATGCTCGTTTTCGCGTTCCGGATGGATTCGAGCGACCCGAAGGTGAACTGGATGGAGCAGACCGTCAACAGCCTTGCGCAGATCTGCTTTTTCATCGGGCTGATGCTGGCCTGACGCTCTGCATCGAAAGAAAGAAAAGGGCCGCCTGTGGACGGCTCCTTTTGCATCAGGCTATGAAGATGAATGTGAGCGCTGTTTCAATGAATATCGAAAATGAATCAAGGTAAAGGATATTATTCAATAGTCGCAATGCGCAGAGCGGAATTTTACTCGCTTTTTGGCGGCGGATATGATATGCTTTTCCCAAATGATGGTCAGAAAGGACAAGGTTTCCATGATCAATATTTTCGATATGATGGGGCCGGTGATGGTCGGTCCGTCCTCGTCTCACACGGCGGGCGCGGCGCGCATCGGCAATATGGGAAGAACGCTGCTCGGCGAAGAGGTGGCGCGCGCGGACATCGGCCTGTACGGCTCGTTTGCTGAAACGGGCTTCGGCCACGGCACGGACCGCGCGCTTTTGGCGGGACTTCTCGGCATGAAGCCGGACGACCTGCGTATCCCGAACGCCTATGAGGAGGCGAACCGCGCGGGTATGGCGTATTCGTTCCGCACGGTGGAGCTGCGCGACGCGCACCCCAACACCGCGCTTTTGGAGCTGACGGGCAAAAGCGGCAAGCAGCTGACGCTTCAGGCGTCGTCCATCGGCGGCGGCGCGATCGTCGTCAACAAGATCGACGGCATCGACGTAAACTTTACGGGCGACTTCAACACGCTGATCGTCCGCAATCAGGACGAGTCCGGCTCGGTCGCGGCAATCACGTCGATTTTAAGTCAGGTGCACATCAACGTGGCGAACATGAGCGTGAACCGTCACCGCCGCGGCGGTGACGCGCTGATGGTCATTGAAACGGATCAGCACATCAAGCCCCGGCAGGTGGAATTTCTCTCGGAGCTGCCAGGCATCCTGAGCGTGACCTATTACGATAAGGAGGACGATGAAGATGGCGCTGGATTCGATGAAGGAAATCTTTGAGCGCTCGGCGCGGGAGAATATCCCGTTCTGGGAGATCGTTTTGCAGTATGATATGGAGGAGCGCCAGGTGAGCCGTCAGGCCTCGATGGCGAAGATGCTGTCGACCTGGCAGGCCATTCAGGATGCGGCGGACTCCTATACCGGCACGCAGCGCAGCGTGAGTGGTCTGGTCGGCGGCGACGGGCTCAAGATGCGCCTGTACGCGCGCCGCGGAGAGAGCATCGGCGGTGAATTCATGGACGAGGTCATCGTGCAGGCTATCTCCATGGCGGAGTCGAACGCCTGCATGCGCCGCATTGTGGCAGCACCGACGGCGGGCTCGTGCGGTGTGGTGCCGGCGGTGCTGCTGCCGCTGTGCGAGCGCGAGCATTACACGCAGCACGAGCTGCTTGAGGCGCTGTATGTCGCCTCGGGCATCGGCGCGGTGATCGCGTACCGCGCGAGCATCTCCGGCGCGGCGGGCGGCTGCCAGGCCGAGATCGGTACGGCGTCGGCCATGGCGGCGGGCGCGCTCGTGTCCCTGCGCGGCGGCACGAATGAGCAGATCGGCCACGCCGTGGCGATAGCGCTCAAAAATCTGATGGGCCTTGTGTGCGACCCCGTCGCGGGCCTTGTCGAGGTCCCGTGCGTCAAGCGCAACGTCATCGGCGCGGTGAACGCGATCTCCGCGGCGGATATGGCGCTCGCGGGCATCGAGAGCCGCATCCCCGTCGACGAGGTCATCGACGCGATGGGCGAGGTCGGACGGCGCATGCCGGTCGAGTTCCGCGAGACGGCGCTCGGCGGTCTGGCCGCAACGCCGACCGGTAAGGCGGTCAAAGAACGCATGCCGCACGGCGCGCAATAAGTATCGTTCAATAAAGTGAGAATGACTTCCGTTCAGGGAAAACCTGAACGGGAGTCATTTTTATGAAACCGCACAGAGATACGGGTTGTTCCGTATTTATTGGGATACGAAAAAATATAAGACTTATAAGGATAATCAATCGACAATTTTGAAGTAATTTGTTGAAAATGCCTTAAAAGATACGGTATAATCGCCGTCAGGATTAGATAGGAGGGCAACCATGAAACCTGACACAGAAAAGATCCTGAGCATTCTTGCCTCGCATGAGAATGACCCATCGAATCTCATCGCGATTTTGCAGGATGTTCAGGCGGAGTACAACTATTTAAGCGAAGCAAACCTGACGCTTATCGCTGACACGCTCGGATTAAGCGTGTCGAAGGTGTACAGTGTGGCGACGTTCTACGAGAACTTCTCGCTCGAAGCCAAGGGAAAGCACATTGTCAAGGTCTGCGCGGGCACGGCGTGCCACGTGCGCAAGTCCGGGCCGATTTACGATGCGATCTATGAGTATCTGGGTCTGCACGGAAAGAAAAAGACCTCGGACGACGGCCTCTTCACGCTCGAAACGGTCGCGTGTCTCGGTGCCTGCGGTTTGGCGCCGGTCATGACCGTGGACGGCGAGGTGCATGCCAAGATGGACCCCGAGCGCGCCATCGAGCTGCTTGAGTCCATCCGCAAAGAGGAGGTGCGAGCGTGAGCAAGCTGACAAGAGAAGAATTCCGCGTCCTGCGCACAAGAGCGGAGCACGACCTCGCGCAGAGCTGCGAGGTGCCGTCCATCCTCATCTGCGCGGGCACGGGCTGCATCGCCGGCGGCGCGATGAAGATTTACGACAACTTTAAGTCCGAGTGCGAAGCGCGCGGGCTGAAGGTCTACGTCGGCTTAAAGCACGACTCAGACGAGGAAAAGAGCCTGCACGTCAAAATGAGCGGCTGCCACGGCTTTTGCGAGATGGGCCCGCTCGTGCACATCGAGCCGATGGGCGTGATGTACATTCACGTCAAGCCCGAGGACTGCCACGAGATCTTAGAGAAGACCGTACTCGGCGGCGAGGTCATCGACCGTCTGGTCTACCATCTCGACGGCACGGCGTACCCGAAGCAGGAGGATATCCCGTTCTATAAAAAGCAGCACCGTGTGGTGCTGGAAAACTGCGGCACGTCGGACGCCGAGGACATCGAGGAGTATATCGCCAAGGGCGGCTACAGCGCGTTTGAAAAGGCGCTGTTCGAGATGACGGACGAGCAGATCTGCCGCAATATTCTCGATTCCGGCCTGCGCGGCCGCGGCGGCGGCGGATTCCCCGCCGGACGCAAGTGGGATGGCGCGCGCAAACAGAAGAGCGCGAAAAATACATCGTCTGCAACGGCGACGAGGGCGACCCCGGCGCGTTCATGGACCGCAGCGTGATGGAGGGCAACCCCCACAGTGTGCTCGAGGGCATGATGATCGCGGGTCTCGCCGTCGGCAGCGACGAGGGCTATATCTACGTGCGCGCGGAGTATCCGCTGGCAGTGAACCGCCTGAAAACGGCCATCGCTCGCGCCGAGGAGATGGGCCTTCTCGGAACGAACATCCTTGGCAGCGATTTCAATTTCCGCATCCACGTCAACAAGGGTGCGGGCGCGTTCGTCTGCGGTGAGGGCAGCGCCCTGACCGCGTCGATCGAGGGTAACCGCGGCATGCCGCGCGTCAAACCTCCGCGCACCATCGAGCATGGCCTGTGGGCAGAGCCCACGGTGCTCAACAACGTGGAGACGTTTGCCAACGTCCCGCTCATCATCAAAAACGGCGTGGAGTGGTACCATAGCATCGGCACGGAGAAGAGCCCCGGCACGAAGGCCTTCGCCCTGACAGGCAACGTGGTCAACACGGGCCTTATCGAGGTGCCGATGGGCACGACCATCCGCGAGGTCGTTTTCGACATCGGCGGTGGCATCCCGAACGGCAAAAAGTTCAAGGCCGTGCAGATCGGCGGACCCTCCGGCGGTGCGACCACGGCGAGCGACGAGCATCTTGACCTGCCGCTCGACTTCGACTCGCTCAAGAGCATCGGCGCCATGATCGGCTCGGGCGGCCTCGTTGTCATGGATGAGGACACCTGCATGGTCGAGACCGCGCGCTTTTTCATGCGCTTTACGCAGAACGAAAGCTGCGGCAAATGCGTTCCCTGCCGTGAGGGTACAAAGCGCATGCTGGAGATTTTGGACCGCATCATCGCAAACGAGGGAAGCCTTGAGGACCTTGACCTTTTGCAGGAGCTCTCCAAGACCATTTCGGAAACGGCGCTGTGCGGCCTCGGCCAGAGCGCGTGCAAGCCCGTACAGAGCACGCTGCGCCACTTCCGCCAGGACTATCTGCGCCATGTGGTCGACCACCACTGCCCGATCTGCAACGGCCGCAAGCGCCGCCTTGTCATCAAGCCCGAGCTGTGCAAGGGCTGCGGCAAGTGCAAGCGCAACTGCCCGATGGAGGCCATCTCCGGTGAGATCCGCATGCCGCATACGATCGACAACGACAAGTGCATCCACTGCGGCGCATGCTGGGGCGCGTGTCCGTTCGGCGCGATCGACGCCATTGAAGAGGAGGACTGAGACATGGCAAAAGGTATGATGATCGTTGACGGTCAGCGCGTCAACTTCGATGGGGAAAAGAACGTGCTCTCCGTCATCCGTAAGGCCGGTATTGAAATGCCGACGTTCTGCTATTACTCCGACCTCTCCGTTTACGGCGCGTGCCGCATGTGCGTGGTGGAGGATGAAAAGACCGGCAAGATCGACGCGAGCTGCTCGATGGAGCCGCGCGACGGCATGCGCATCAGCACGAACAGCGCGCGGCTTCTCAAGCACCGGCGCGTCATTCTGGAGCTGCTGCTTGCCTCGCACAACTGCAACTGCACCACCTGCGAAAAAGAGCGGCCACTGCCGCTTACAGGAGCTTGCCCCCAGCAGTTCGGTGTGCGCAGAATTCGCTTCCCCGATACGCGCGAGCACTACGAGATCGACAGCTCGTCGCCTGCGGTGCTGCGCGACCCGAACAAGTGCATCCTCTGCGGCGACTGCGTGCGCGTGTGCGAGGAGATGCAGGGCATGGGCATTTTGAACTTTGCCTACCGCGGCAGCAATTTGCAGGTCATGCCCGCCTTTGACCGCAAGCTCGCCGAGACGAAGTGCGTGAGCTGCGGCCAGTGCGCGGCGGTGTGCACTACCGGCGCCATCACGGTGAAAAATCAGATCGGCGAGGCGTGGCGCGCCATCCACGACCCCAGCAAGCGCGTTGTCATCCAGATCGCGCCCGCCGTGCGCGTGGCCGTGGGCGAGGCGTTCGGCTTCCCCGCGGGCGAAAACGTGCTCGACAGGCTCGTCACGGCGCTCAAGCTCATGGGCGTGGACGAGGTGTACGACACGACGTTCGGCGCGGACTTTACGACGATCGCCGAATCCGAAGAATTCCTCGAGCGCCTGAAAAACGGCGGCCCGTTCCCGATGTTTACCTCCTGCTGCCCGGCGTGGGTGAAGTATCTCGAAAACGAGAACCCCAAGTATTTGAAGAACATTTCGACCTGCAAGTCGCCGATGGAGATGGTCGGCGCGATCTTCCGCGACAAGTATGCCGCGAAGGACGCTGTCGACGGCCGCACGACCTATCACATCGCCATCATGCCCTGCACGGCGAAGAAGATGGAGGCCGCGCGCCCTGAGTTCATCCACGACGGTCGACCCGACGTCGACCTTGTGCTCACCACGCACGAGGTGATCGACATGATGCAGGAGACGGGCATCCAGCTCGGCGAGCTGGAGCTTGAGTCCCCCGACCTGCCGTTCGGCCTCGGCTCCGGTGCGGCGGTCATCTACGGCACGAGCGGCGGTGTGGCTGAAGCGGTCGTGCGCCACTGCCTGCCGGATAAGAGCAAAAACGCCCTGCGCGAGATCAGCATCCTCGGCCTGCGCGGTGACGCGCCGATCAAGGAGGCGAGCGTGACGATCGGCGACACCGAGCTCAAGCTCGCGGTCGTCAACGGCCTTGCCAACGCAAAAAAACTCTTAAAGGAAATCGACGAGGGCAAGAAGTTCTATCACCTTATCGAGGTGATGACCTGCCAGGGCGGCTGCGTCGGCGGTGCGGGCCAGCCCTACGGCCTCAAGAAGAGCAAGGAAAAGCGCGGCGACGGCCTGCACCTTTCCGACAACGCGGCAATGTTCAAGCGCGCGGAGCGAAACCCCGTGGTCGCCCAGATGATGGCGGAATACGGGGAAGAGCGGTGCCATGAGCTACTGCACGTGAGTTACACAAACAAGTGACATAAGTCACTTGCTTGTGTAAAAGATTCACTGCGTTCTGTGCCTCGCCCTTGGCTCGACACTCACTCCGTGCAAAGTGTATTTACTGACGCACATGTCGTCAGTAAATACGGATTAGAAAATGTTTTGCGTCTGCGGACGCGAAATGAGGTGCGAATATAAAACAGGAGCTGAATGCCTTGGCATTCAGCTCCTGTTTTGCTTGCGTTCCGTTTGGATCAGTCGAATTCCAGCGCGGTGGCGCGCAGCTCGCTCACTTCGCCGACGATGGCGCTCCAGGGGGCGAAGGTCTGGAGCTCGCGAAGAAGCGGCTCTGCGTCCTCGCGCGGGAGCGCGACGAGAAGGCCGCCCGAGGTCTGCGGGTCGGCGGCGAGGTCGAGGAAGATCTGCTGCGCCGTGGGCAGCACCTTGAGATGCGGCTTCACATAGTCCATGTTGCGGTAAGCGCCCGCGGGGATGATGCCCATCTCAGCCATATCGCGCGCTTCGTCCATCAGGGGGAGCGTTGCGCCGTGCAGGCGGATGGTAACGCCGCTGCCGCTCGCCATCTCATAGCTGTGACCGAGCAGGCCGAAGCCTGTCACGTCGGTGCAGGCGTGGACATTTTTGGCGCTTCGCACGGCATTGCCCGCTTTTTTGTTGAGCGTCGCCATGTGGGCATAAACCGCGTCGCGGGCGGCGGGGGAGATGAGGTCTGATTTGATGGCGGTCGTGAGCACGCCGCTGCCGAGCGGCTTGGTGAGCACCAGCACATCGCCCGGCTGCGCGCCGACATTTTTGAGGATGCGGTCGGGATGGACGAATCCCGTGACGCACAGACCGTACTTTGGTTCGTTATCCTGAATGGTGTGGCCGCCCGCGATGACGCATCCGGCCTCGACGGCCTTGGCATGTCCGCCCTCCAGAATGGCGCGAATGTCCTCTTTCGGCAGACAGTTTGGCACGCACAGGAGGTTCATTGCGAGTTTCGGCTCGCCGCCCATGGCGTACACGTCGCTCAGCGCGTTCGCCGCGGCAATCTGACCGAAGAGATACGGATCGTCCACAATGGGGGGTGAAGAAGTCGACCGTCTCAATGACGGCGACCTCGTCGGAGACGCGGTACACGGCGGCGTCGTCGCTGCTGTCGTAGCCGACTAAAAGCGCGGGATTCGACACATTCGGCAGGTCAGCAAGAATTTCTGTCAGGGCACCCGGCCCCAGCTTGGCGGCTCAACCCGCCGCCTTTGTCATCTGCGTGAGACGCAGCTTGTCGTTCATGGCGCGCACCTCCTCCTTGAAAAACTGCTTTTATTGTAGAGAAGCGAAACGCCTTTGTCAACTCCACCGTGTTTGCACCGTCAGCGCGGGAAGAGGGTGTGGAGCAGATCGAGAAAGCTCTCCCAAAGGTCCGTCGGGCGTCCGTCGGAGAGAGTCACGTCGCCGGAAAGACCGTCGCAGAGGACAAAGTAGCGTTCGGCGGAGGAAAGATTCGTGAATTCGCAGCGCGCGGTGCATCCGTCGACCTCGTAGAACATGGCCGGGTAGGGCTTTGTGACATCGGTGATGTTCCAGAGCGTGATCGTGCCGTTCTGCGGCGTATCCGCGCGGAAGGTGACGGCGATGCGCGTGCTGTTCGTAAAAAGACGGCGGCCGTCGCAGCTGTCGGCAAAGGTTTGTACCTCTCCGGCGGCAAGGTTGCAGACGCTCTCCTCAACCACGGGGATGTAGGGGTGCTGTGCGCGGACAAGGTTCATCCACGCGGCGGCGGCGAGCGAGAGCAATACGATCAGGACGATGACGCCGACAGTCAGGAGTGTGCCGCGTTTCTGGCGACGGTGTTTGACCTTTTGCGCATAGTCGGCGACGGCGGGCGGGTCGATGGCCTGCGCGGCGGGAAGAAACTGCTCGCTTTTCATCCGCGCGAGCGTTTCGCGGCAGCGGGGGCAGGTTTTGAGATGATCGTCCACGAGAGCGCGGCTCGCGTCCGAGCAGCTTTCGTCGGCGTAGAGCGGTAGCAGGTCGCCGATGACGCGGCAGTCAATGTTCATGGTGTTCCTCCATATCTTCGATCAGCTTGTCCTTGGCGCGGTAAAATGTGACCTTTGCCCAGGACTCGGATTTGCCGAACAGGTCGGCAATGTCGCGAAAGTGCAGCTCGCCGAGCACGCGCAGCGTGAAGACCTCGCGGTACGGCTCTTTGAGCCGGTGCAGGGAGGCGTGGATGCGCATGGCCTGTTCTTTGTCGGCCAGCAGCTCAAAAATGTCGTCCGGCGCGGCGAGCTCGTGCGTTTCCTCGAAGGGGACGGCGCGCCTTTGGCGGCGGAGCTCTTTTGTGAGGGCATTTTTGGCGATCTGGCAGAGCCACGATTCGACGCGGCAGTTGCCGCGAAATGTGTCGATGTGCAGATACGCCTGATAGAACGTCTCCGCCGTTAGCTCGTCGGCGAGGGAGGCGTCCTTGCAGAGCGAGAGCAGGAAGCGGTAGACAACGGGTGTGCAGCGCCGGCAGATCTCGTCAAATTCGTCCATGCAGGGCCTCCTTTCCGCTTCTTTCTGCCTGTTAGAGCGCGGAATGCGCAGAAAGATACAAACTTTTTCTCATTTTATCAATTTGCTGCAAACGGCGCAAGGCGGAGACTGCCATCGAAAAAATCAATGATAACAGCACGGTAAAACGGGAAAAACCATGAAAAAAATTCGCGGCGGGAGAAAAAAGTTGTGTCACTTCGCGCGGAATCTGTTATAGTTAGAAAGAAATAACGGGTGCAAACCCTGTGATAAGGAGCGATAGAAATGACGATCAAAGTCAATGCCATGGGCGACGCCTGCCCCATTCCTGTTGTGAAGACGCAGAAGGCGATGCAGGAGCTCGGCGGCGCCGGAACGGTCGAAACGCTGGTCGACAACGAGACTGCGGTGCAGAACCTCGGCAAGCTGGCCGCAAGCAAGGGCTGCACGTCCAAAACCGAAAAGCTCGGCGAAAACGAGTACCGCGTGACCATCACCGTGGGGGAAAACGCCAAGGTGGAGGAGCAGAGCGGCGAGTGCTACACCTGCGGCAAGCCGAAGACGGTCGTGGTGCTGTCGTCTGACAAGATGGGCAGCGGCAATGACGAGCTCGGCGGCGCGCTGATGAAGGCGTTCGTCTTCGCCCTGAGCCAGCAGGAGACCCTGCCCGACACCATCCTCTGCTACAACGGCGGCGTGAAGCTGACGTGCGAGGGCTCGGAGTCTCTCGAAGACCTCAAGGGCATGGCCGCGCGCGGCGTGGAGATCATGAGCTGCGGCACGTGCCTCAACTTCTACGACCTCAAGGAAAAGCTCGCCGTCGGCGAGGTGACGAACATGTACGTCATCGTCGAAAAGATGAGCGGCGCGGACCGTGTCGTCCGTCCGTAAGATGATCTATCTTGACAACGCGGCGACCACGCTGCGAAAGCCGCCGCAGGTCATCGACGCGGTGGTCGCGGCGATGGGGAGCTTTGGCAACAGCGCGCGCGGCACGCACGAGGAGGCGCTTGCCGCCTCGCGCGTGATCTACGACACGCGCTGCAAGCTCGCCGCGCTCTTTGGCTGCAAGCGGCCTGACCACGTGGCGTTCACCTGTAACTCGACCGAGGCGCTGAACATCGCCATCCATGGCTGCATCCACGCGGGCGAGCATGTGATCTCGACCGACCTTGAGCACAACTCTGTCCTGCGACCGCTTTACCGGCTGGAACGGGAAAACAATGTCAAGTTGAGCTTTGTTCCCGCAGACCGGCGGGGGAACATCGACTACGCCGATTTTGAACGGCTGCTGCGTCCCGATACCTGCGCCGTCGTCTGCACGCATGCCTCGAACCTGACGGGCAACACGCTGGATCTGGCGTGCATCGGCGCATTTGCGCACGAACACGACCTTGTTCATTGTGGACGCCTCGCAGAGCGCGGGCGTGCTGCCCATCGACATGGAGCAGATGCACATCGACGTGCTGTGCTTCACGGGGCACAAATCGCTCATGGGCCCGCAGGGCACGGGCGGACTGTGCGTGCGCGAGGGTGTGGACATCAACCCCTGGAAGGTCGGCGGCACGGGCGTGCAGACCTATCTCCACGAGCAGCCCGAGCAGATGCCGACGCGGCTAGAGGCGGGCACGCTCAACGGCCACGGTATCGCGGGGCTGAACGCCGCGCTCGACTTTTTGCAGGAGACCGGCGTTGAGGCCATCCACGCGCATGAAATGGCGCTGCTGCGCCGCTTTGTCGCGGGCGTCAAGAAAATTCCGGGTGTGGCGCTCTACGGCGATTTTGACCATGAGCGCACGGCGGTCGCCGCGCTCAACATCGGTGACATGGACTCGGGCGAGGTATCGGATATCCTGTCCGAGGACTACGGCATCGCGACCCGCCCGGGCGCGCACTGCGCGCCGCGGCTGCACAAGGCGCTCGGAACTGAGGAGCAGGGCGCGGTGCGCTTCAGCTTCGGCTGGTACAATACGGAAGAGGAAGCGGACGCTGCGGTCAACGCACTCCGCGAGATCGCAACATGAGAGAGAAAAAGCTATGGCTCGTCATCACCTTCCACACGACGGCCGCGGCCATCGCGATGGAAAAGCTCTGCCGGGCGAAGGGCCTGCCCGGGCGGCTCATCCCGTCCCGCGTGAGCTGACGGCGGACTGCGGTATGTCGTGGCGCGCGGAGGTTCAGGACCGCGCCGCGCTCGCCGCGCTGACCGAGGCGGAGGGGTTGGAGGTCGACGGCTTTTACAAGCTGATGATTTGAAGAAAAGAGGGGGGACCATCGAAAAAAACGATGGTTCCCCCTCTTTCATCTATGAATCCCGTTTGTTTTTCAAAAGATAAACCGATATACTGGTTTTCGACAAAAAGTGTTGATTTTGTCAACGATCAAAAAGGAGAATTGGAGAAAATGAAAAAAGTACATCTGGGCGTCATTATTGCGGGCGCCGCAGTGGGCCTTGCGGCGCTCATCTTAACGGCGCTCGGCAACCCCACGAACATGGGCTTCTGCATCGCGTGCTTTCTGCGCGATATTTCCGGCGCGGTGGGCCTGCACAGCGCGGCAAAGGTGCAGTATGTCCGCCCTGAGATCATTGGCCTCGTGCTCGGCGCGTTCATCATGAGCGTTGCGAGCAAGGAGTTCAAGGCGCGCGCCGGCTCTTCGCCCGCGATCCGCTTTGTGCTCGGCGCGTTCGTCGTCATCGGCGCGCTGGCGTTCCTCGGCTGCCCGCTGCGCATGGTGCTGCGCCTCGGCGGCGGTGACCTCAACGCGCTCGTCGGCCTGATCGGCTTCACCGGCGGTATCCTGCTCGGCATTGCGAGCCTTAAAAAGGGCTTTTCGCTCAAGCGCTCGTACGAAGCGCACAAGGCAGAGGGCGGCGTGCTGCCGACTGTGATGGCCGCGCTGCTGATCCTCGTCGTCACCGTGCCCGCGCTGTTCAAGTTTTCGGAAGAGGGCCCGGGGCTCGATGCGCGCGCCGTTCTGGATCGCGCTTGTCATCGCGCTCGTTGTTGGCGCGCTCGCGCAGAAGAGCAGGCTCTGCATGGTCGGCGGCCTGCGTGACGCGTTCATGCTCAAGGACTTCCACCTGCTCTATGGCTTTGTTGCCATCTTCGTCGTCACGCTGGTCGGCAACCTCGCCATGGGCAAGTTCCACCTCGGCTTCGCGCTCCAGCCCATCGCGCACAGCGCGCACCTGTGGAATCTGCTGGGCATGGTGCTCGTCGGCTGGGGCAGCGTGCTGCTCGGCGGCTGCCCGCTGCGTCAGCTCATCCTGGCGGCGCAGGGCAACGGCGACAGCGCCGTGACCGTGTTCGGTATGATCGTCGGCGCGGCGCTCGCGCACAACTTCGGCCTTGCGGGCAATCCCGACTCCAAGAGCGAGGCGGGCGAGCTGATTGTCGGCGGTATCTCGACTGCCGGTAAGATCGCCGTCGTGCTCGGCCTTGTTGTGATGCTCGTGGTCGTCATTTTGAATCTGCCGAAAAAGGAGGAGGCGAAAGCATGATCGACGCAAGAGGATATTCCTGCCCCATGCCCGTGGTGATGGTGCAGAACGAGGTGAAGAAGAACGCGCCTGCGTCTCTTGACGTGCTGGTCGACAGCATGACCTGCGTGGAAAACGTCACCCGCTTTGCCGAAAAGCAGGGTTACAAGGTGAGCTACAGCGCCGAAGGCGAGGACTTCCGGCTGAAGCTCAACAAGTAAGAGAAGGTCGGACTACCATATTATGATGAAAAGAGACGCCTGCAGAGCGTCTCTTTTTATTCTTTCAGCAGCTTCATCCGCTCGCGCCAGTCGGGCATGTAGCGCTCGATGAGCGCGTAGAACGCGGGGGAGTGGTCGTGGTGGCGGATGTGCGCGAGCTCGTGGACGACGACATAGTCGATGGCTTCGCGCGGATACTGCATCAGCCGCCAGGAAAAGCAAAGGCTGTTTTTCCCACTGCACGAGCCAAGCGCGTGCGCGCGGACGTGATCTTGAGGCCCGTCGGCGTGAGGCCCATGATGCCGCTCCAGTAATCGACGCGCATCGGGAGGTATTCCTTCGCACGCGCGATGAGCGCTTTGCGCTCCTCGTCCGTTGGCTCGGGATGGGCAAGGCGGCGAGCCTGCTGCTTTTCGCGGGCGCGGGTAAGCCAGCCCTCATGCTCGGCGACGAAGCGGTCGATAAATTCCTTTTTGACGCCGTAGGGCGCGCGGACGACGGCGTGGCCGTCACGGTCCAATTGCAGGGACATCGTACGGCGCTTGGCGCGAATCAGCGTATAGCCCGTCATTCGCCGATATAGGTGAAGCGGCGGAACGTCTTGCCGTCGCGCTCGACAGTCTCGTTCCACATGCTCACGGGCCGCACCCAGAGGCCAAAGTCGCCGTACAGCGCGCGATAGACGACGAGCTCCTCCTCCGTCTCTGAATGACGTGCGACGCCGAGGACCTCATATTCTTTGCCCTTGAAGTGGCGGTAACGCCCGGGCTTGATGCTTTCCATGAATGATGCCTCCTGCAAAGGATTTGGATAGAGTATAGCACGAAGAAGCGAAAAAAGGAAGCGGCGCGTGCCGCTTCCTTTTTGATTTGATTTTGAAATTTGCTTCTTAGTAGCTGCCGAGGTCGGCGGACTTGTCGCCCGTGACGCTGACGCCGAACTCGTAGTCGTTGCCGGGGAGGATGGCGTTCAGGATGACACCGCACAGGGCCGCGATGGCGAGGCCAGAGAGGGTGACGGCCGCGCCGCCGACAGTGAAGGTGATGCCGCCGACCGAGCTGAAGCCGAGGCCGCTGACGAACATGACCGCTGCGATGATCAGGTTGCGGGACTTGGTGAGGTCGACCTGGTTTTCCACGATATTGCGCACACCGACCGCGGAGATCATACCGTAGAGGATGAAGCTGACGCCGCCGACGATGGCCGCGGGGATGGAGTTGACGAGCGCGTCAAACTTGGGGGGAGAAGCTCAGGATGATGGCGTAGATGGCTGCGAGGCGGACAACGCGGGGGTCGTAGACCTTAGAGAGGGCGAGCACGCCGGTGTTCTCACCGTAGGTGGTGTTGGCAGGGCCGCCGAAGAAGCCGGCGAACGCGGTGGCGAGACCGTCACCGAGCAGTGTGCGGTGCAGCCGGGATCTTCGATGAAGTTGCGGCCGGTGGTGGAGGAGATGGCGGAGATGTCGCCGATGTGCTCCATCATAGCTGCGATGGCGATGGGTGCCATGACGAGGATAGCGGAAACGTCGAACTTCGCGATGACGAACTTCTGAAGGCCGATGAGATTCGCCTTGTTGACGGCGGCGAAGTTGACGAGCGGCTGCATCACGCCCTCTGCATCGGGCAGCTGCGCGCCGCAGGCGCTGGCGATGACCGCGACGATGTAGGAGCCGACGACGCCGAGCAGGATGGGGATGATCTTGACCATGCCCTTGCCCCAGATGTTGGCGACCACGATGATGGCCATAGCGACGAGGGCGAGCCACCAGCAGGTGGAGGCGTTATTGATGGCGGAGCCGGAGAGGTTCAGGCCGATCATGATGATCATCGGGCCCGTGACGATGGGAGGGAAGTAACGCATGACCTTTTTCGCGCCGAGCACCTTGAAGAGGAGCGCGAGCACGAGGTAGAGGAGACCTGCGATCACGATGCCGCCGAGCGCGTAGGCGAGCTTCGTTTCGGGATCGAGACCTTCGTAGGCGGGCATCGTCGCGACCGTGGAGAAGCCGCCGAGGTAGGCGAACGAGGAGCCGAGGAACGCGGGGACCTTGAACTTGGTGCACACGTGGAACAGCAGCGTGCCGAGACCGGCGAACAGCAGCGTCGTCTGGATGGAGAGCGGCAGGCCGTAGCGCTGGACCAGAATGGGGACGAGCACCGTCGCGCCGAACATGGCGAACATGTGCTGCAGGCCCAGGATCAGCATTCTGGGGGTGCCCAGCTGTCGGGCGTCGTAGATGGCTTCGTGTCCGAGTTCTTTCTTCATGTGATTTTCCCTCTTTGCTTTCTTCTTATTTTTATTCTCATTTGAATAAACATGGTTGGGCCCCGCGTGGGCAAAAAATAAGACCGGTAAGAAAACTTACCGGTCAAAAGAAACAATATCAATAAAAACGGAAACAGCAATACCAAGGGAGGAATTTTTCTTTTTCGGCGCGGTGCAGAGCATCATGGGTCGTTCCTCCTGTTCGTTTGTTGTCGTCTGACCAAGAATACCCGAAAGCAGGCAAGATTGCAAGCCGGAATTTTGACCAATTTACATGAAAGATATCCATCATTTTTGTGCAAAAATGCGGGCAGCAAAACGAAATTTTTCCTGCAAAGGACTTGCCAAGACTGTTTTGATGATGTAAAATACCCATACCTCCTATTGATAGCGCCTATAAATGGAGGACTTTTTAAAAAGAGAGTGTGTGTTGTATGGAAAAGAAAAAACTAAGCTTGCCGAAGCAGATCGGAATTGCGCTGCTGCTCGGTATTCTGGCCGGCTATGCCTTTATATGCTGGGAATACCCGAGTTCACGACCAACTACTTAAAGCCCTTCGGTACCATCTTCGTCAACCTCCTCAAGTTCATCGTCGTCCCCGTCGTGCTGCTGTCGATGATCGACGGCATCATCTCCATGGGCGATATGAAGAAGGTCGGCTCCGTCGGCTGGAAGACGGTCGCCTACTTCCTTGTCACCACGGCCGCGGCCTGCGTCATCGGCCTGGTATTCGCCAACCTCTTCAACAATGCAGGCTGGTTCCCCACGCTCGCGCTGGAGGACGGCGCGGTCTGGGATAAGGCCACCAGCGCCAACTTCATGGATACCCTGGTCGCCATCTTCCCGAGCAACATGTGGAAATCCTTCACCGACGCAAACATGCTGCAGGTCATCGTGATCGCCTGATGTTCGGCGGCGGCATCCTTGCCGCGGGCGAAAAGGGCAAGCTTGCCAAGGACCTGGTCTCCACGCTCTATGCGGTCATCGAGCGCGTGATGGCGTTCATCATTGCCCTCAGCCCCATCGGTGTGTTTACGATGATGGCGTGGGTCGTCGCCACGCAGGGCCCTGAGATCCTCGGCTCTCTTGCCGTGGTGCTCGGCTGCGCGTACCTCGGCTACATCGTCCATGCAGTCCTCTGCTACTCTTTCTCTGCCAAGGCGTTTGCGGGCATCAGCCCCTTCACCTTCTTCGAGAAGGCATCCCCCGCGATGATTTTCGCCTTTACCTCCACCTCCTCCGCCGCCACGATTCCCCTGAGCAAGGAGTGCGCGGATGAGCTGGGCGCGGAGGGCGACGTTTCCTCCTTTGTTATCCCCCTCGGCGCGACGATCAACATGGACGGCACCGCCATCTATCAGTGCGTCGCCACCATCTTTCTTGCCACCTGCTGCGGCATGACGCTGACCCTCGGCCAGATGGTCACCATCGTCGTCACCGCGACGCTTGCCTCCATCGGCACCGCCGGTACGCCGGGCGCGGGCATGATCATGCTCGCCATGGTGCTCGAGGCGATGAACATCCCCGTCGATATGATCATGATCATCTACGGCATCGACCGTCTTTTCGACATGGGCCGTACCTGCCTGAACATCACGGGCGATATCTCCTGCGCCTGCTGCGTGACCAAGTGGGAGAACAAGAAGGCTGCGCAGACTGCCAAGTAATTTTCTGTTCCGCAATCAAAATGCCGCCCCGATTCGGGGCGGCATTTTTCGTCCGAACAAAGCGGATTGGGATTGCATTTTAACACAGCGGGGCATACAATGATGCTGCTTCGCCAAAGGCGAGGCACAGGAGGAAGAAGATGACGACTGATCGGAAACGGGGATATCTCTATATCCTGCTTGCCGCGATGCTCTATTCCACGACGGAGGTCGCGCTCAAGGCGCTCGGCGGCGCGTTTGCACCCATGCAGGTGACAGTCGAGCGTGTGCTGCTCGGCGCGGCTGTGCTGATGCCCTTTGCACTGAACGACCTCAAAAAGCGGGATATCCAGCTTACAAAGGCGGACTGGGGCTATTTCACACTGCTCGGTTTTCTGACGGTGACGCTGCACATGTCGCTTTTGCAGATGGCGGTGCTGCACATGGACGCCTCAGCTACATCGATTATCTACTCGGGCAATCCTGTGTTCGCGGTGGCGCTGGCGCACTTCATCCTGCATGAGCCGCTGAAAAAGAACCATCTGCTGGCCATCGGCGTGGAACTTGTCGGCATTCTCTTCATCCTCAATCCCGCGCACCTTGAGATCAGCCTGCGCGGCTTTTTGGAGATCATCACCGCCACGCTGCTGTTTGCCACTTACGGTACGCTCTGCAAGCTGCGTCTGCCGCGGCTCGGCGCGCTCGTGATCACGACGTTCAACATGCTCATCGGCGGTCTGGAGCTTCTTTTCCTGCTGATGCTCGGTGAGATTCCGGCGGTCGGTGCGCTTTACAGCGGCCTGGGGCTGGAGATATTCGCGGGCATTCCGTTTTTCACGGGCTTTACGCTCAAAACGACGCTGCTTTTGTGCCATGTCGGCATCGGCTGCGCGGCCATCGGCTTTCTGCTCACGGCGAAGATCACGGAGTACACCTCTGCGACGGAGGCGTCGTTCGTTTATCTCGTCAAGCCCATTCTGGCAACGGCGCTGGCGGTCGTCGTGTACCACGAGCATATCAGCGCGAACCGCATGGTCGGCATCGCGTTCTTTGTGGCGGCGTCGCTGTGTGTCAGCGTGCCGGTGCTGAGAGAAATGCGGCGGGAGCGCGCGGTAAAAACTTGACAATGAGAATGGAAAAGCGGAAGGGCAGCGCCCTTCCGCTTTTTTGTTATTCGTCGATGCGGGTGATGTCGTGGATCCACTTGCCGGAGTGCAGGCGGTAAAGGCCGAGGGGGGATTTGATGATATATTCGATCATCAGGCAGAGGCAGAAGACCTCGTTCGGCACCTTGAGCACAAGGCCGAGTAAGCACATGACTGGCAGCGTGCCGCACCAGAGGGGGAAATTGTCGATCACAAGCGAGGCATTCACATCGCCGCCGCCGCGCAGCACGCCCACGACCATCGTGGTTGAAAAGCTGTGCAGCGGGATGGCGCAGGCATAGCACATGAGCATCACACTGCAAAGCCGCTCGGCGACCGCCGAGAGCGAGAAGAGCGGCATGACGAACGGGCGCATCAGCGTCACGAACATCGTGTATTCGGTGAGGCCGAGCACAATGCCGAACGCGAACGCCGTGAAGCACAGCGCGCGGCCAATGTTGTAAACGCCCTTTAAGTTGCCCGTGCCGATCTCCTTGCCGACGATGACGGATACCGCCGCCGCGATGCCGAACACGCCGGAGGTCATCAGTTTGTCGATATTGCCCGCAAGCGTGTAGGCGGCGATGAGATCGCTGCTATTTGCCATGTGGCCCATGATGACCGTGATCATCGAAAAGCCCGTGCCCCAGAGCGTCTCGTTGATGAGCACCGGCGCGCTGTAGCGCAGGAATTTACGCAGCATGTCCATGCCGGGGCGGAGGATGGCGTGCTTCATGAGCGGCATCGTGCGGCAGCGGAACGCGTAGGAGAACGCGACGACGAACTCCACCACGCGGGACAGAAGCGTTGCTACCGCCGCACCCGTGATGCCGAGCGCGGGCAGACCGAGCTTGCCGAAGATCAGCACATAGTTGCCGAGCGTGTTGCAGAGCATCGAGATCGCGAAGACGATCATGCCGAAGCGCGGATTTTCGATGCTGCGCTGCATGCCGATGTAGATGGAGGAAAGCGAGTTGAAAATGTAGGAGAAGCCGACGATGCGCAGGTACGGCTCGGCCAGCTCCACGAGTGTCAGATTGTCGGTGATGAGGTAGAGCACCTGCGCGGGAAACGCGCACAGAATGGCGGCAAACAGCACGCTCACGCCGCCCGCGATCATAAAGCCGATGCCCATGACGCGGTTGATGCTCTCGCGGTCGCCGCGGCCCCAGTATTGGCTGATGAGCACGCTTGAGCCGCTTTGCAGGCCGAAGACGATGAGCTGGATGATGAAGATGGGCACATTCGCCACCGTGACGGCGGACATCTGATCGCTGCCGAGAAGTCCCACCATGAACGTATCGAGAAAAAGCCGAGCGACGTGGTGATCAAATTCTGCACGATGACCGGCAGCGCCAGCAGAAAAAGATGCTTGTAAAAGCCCTTGGGCTGGTGAAGATAGGAGAACATAAAAACCTCGAATCGTGGAATTACAGCATGGGGAAGCGCGTGTCGCGGTGCGCCTTGAGCGCGGAGACGAGTGCGTCGATCTCTTCTTTCGTCGTCTCGGGGCCGAAGCTGACACGCAGCACGCCCGCGGCGGTCTTCTTGTCAAGCCCCATCGCGCGGTAGACGTGGCTCAGCTGCCCGCGATGGCAGGCGGAGCCTGCCGAGATGCAGATGCCCTGTGCGCCAAGTTCCGTAACGACATTCGCCGACGGGTAGCCGACGAGCGAGATCGACAGGATGTGCGGCGCGGTCCCGTCGCCGATGCGGACGACGCTGTCGAGCGCGAGGAGCTTTTCCTCGGCGTAGGCCTTGATGGCGGCGATGTGGGCGAGCTTTTCATCGAGATGGTCGGCGCGCAGCTCGACCGCCTTGGCAAAGCCTGCGATCTGGCCCGTGGCCTCTGTGCCGGAGCGCAGGCCGCTCTCCTGCCCGCCGCCAAAGATCAGCGGTTTGGGCGCGCGGATGCGCTCGCCCAAATACAGGCCGCCGATACCCTTGGGCGCGCCGAGCTTGTGCGCGCTGACGGAGATGAGGTCCGCGCCCAGCGTGTCGGCGCGGAACGGAATTTTCAAAAAGGCCTGCACCGCGTCGGTGTGCAGCAGGGCACGGGACTTTTTCGCTTTCAGAAGCTGCGCGACCTCGGCCACGGGGAAGATGCAGCCCGTCTCGTTGTTGACGAGCATCATCGTGACGAGCGCGGTGTCGTCGCGCAGTGCACTTTCGACCTGAGAGGCGGTGATGTCGCCGTTCTTGTCGGGCTTTAAGTACGTGACGGAGTAGCCCTCCTGCTCGAGGGCCTTGCAGGTCTCGAGAATCGCGCTGTGTTCCACGGCGGTCGTGATGATGTGCTTGCCGGCGTGGCGGTTCTGGTGCAGGGCAAGGCGGACGGCCCAGTTGTCGCTCTCTGACCCGCAGGAGGTGAAGACGAACTGTTCACTCTTGCAGCCGAGCGCGGCGGCAATCGTCTCGCGCGCCGCGGCGACAGCGTCGCGCGCCTGCTTTCCGATGGGGTATTGCGAGCTGGGGTTGCCCCAGCCAGAAACCAGCGTATCGTAAACGGCGTGCGCCACCTCTTCGGGAACGGGGGTTGGGTGGCCGCGTGATCGAGATAGATCATATCGGGAAAATCCTTTCTTTGGTCTTGTCAGAATGCTCAAATGATTATACAATATAAAAATATAAAAAAAAGCAAGGGCGGCGGACGCTTTACGTCGGAAACGGCAGAAAAAAAAAGCGGGACTTTACCGCCCAAATCGCGGAAAAAGGATACAAACATACATGAAAGTTGCGATCTGCACCCTCGGGTGCAAGGTGAACCAATATGAAACGCAGGCACTCGAGCAGGAGCTTTTTGCACCGCGGACATACACTGGTGGATTTTGAGGAGACGGCGGACGCCTACGTTGTCAACACCTGCTCGGTCACGGCGGTGAGCGACAAAAAGTCGCGCCAGATGCTCCGTCAGGCGCAGCGCCGCAACCCGAGCGCGGTCATCGCCGCCTGCGGCTGCTACGCCCAGACGCATCCCGAGGACGTCAAAAAGCTCGGGCTCGACGTCATCGCCGGCACGAATGACCGTGCGAAGTTCATCGACCTTTTGGAGCGCGCGGCACAGGACAAAACGCCTATTGTCGATGTCGACGACGTCTGGGAGCGGCGCGATTTTGAGGTGCTGCCCGCGGGCGGTATGGTAAACCGCACACGCGCGATGCTCAAGGTCGAGGACGGGTGCGTGAACTTCTGCACCTACTGCCTCATTCCTTACGCGCGCGGGCGCGTGCGCTCGCTGCCGATGGACGAGGCCGCAAAGCAGGTGAAAGCGCTGCGTGAGGAGGGCTACCGTGAGATCGTGGTCACGGGCATCGAAATTTCGTCCTACGGCTCGGACTTCAAGGACGGGACCTCACTCATCGACCTTTTGGAGCTCATCGCGCGCGAGGGCGGCGACATGCGCATCCGCCTCGGCTCGCTCGAACCGCGGACCATCACGGAGGAATTCTGCAAGCGGGCGTCGAAGCTTCCTTACCTCTGCCCACATTTCCACCTCTCGATGCAGTCGGGCTGCGACGCGACCTTAAAGCGTATGAACCGCAAATATGATACGGCGCGCTATATGGAATCCTGCGACCTGCTGCGTCAGTATTTTGACGACCCTGCCATCACGACGGACCTCATCACGGGCTTTCCCGAGGAGACGGAGGAGGAATTCGCGCAGACGCTTGACTTCATCGCGCGCGTCGGCTTTGCCGACATGCACGTCTTCCCTTATTCCATCCGCCCGGGCACGAAGGCTGCGGAGATGAGCCAGATCGACATGCCCGTGCGCGAAGAGCGCGCTGCGCGCGCCTCGGCTGTCGCCAAGACGATGCACGAAGCGTATCTTGCGTGCTGTGTGGGCGAGATCTTTCCCGTGCTCTTCGAACGCGACCGCAAGGGCGGCAGCGCGGGCCACGCGCCGAACTATATGGAGGTATCCGTCGCGCAGGAAGGCCTGCACAATCAGGTGAAAAACGTGAAGATCACGGCGGTCGACGGCGGCAGTCTTCGCGGCGAGTTGGAGGAATAACGCATGGCCAACCATTTTTATGCCTATATCTCCCGCATGCGCTGTGTCAAGCGCTGGGCGCTCATGCGCAACACCGAGGAGGAGAACATTCAGGAGCACAGCCACATGGTCGCGGTGCTGGCGCACGCGCTCGCGCTCATCCGCACGCGTGTCTTCGGTCTGCCCACGGACGCGAACGCCGTGGCGGTCGCCGCGCTCTACCACGACGCAACGGAGATCCTGACCGGCGATATGCCGACGCCCATCAAGTACTATAACCCCGAGATCCGCGACGCCTACCGCAAGGTCGAGGCCGTGGCAAGCGACAAGCTGCTCTCGATGCTGCCGGACGAGCTGCGCGCGGACTATGAGCCCATCATCAAGATCGAGGACGAGACGACGAAAAAGCTCGTCAAAGCGGCGGACAAGCTCTCGGCCTACATCAAGTGCGTCGAAGAGCTCAAGGCGGGCAACATGGAATTCAAAAAGGCTGCGGAGCAGACGCGCCGCGCGCTGAGCGAGATGCACATGCCCGAGCTCGACTATTTCATGGTCAACTGCATGGAGAGCTTCTCCATGACGCTTGACGAGCTGGAATAAGAAAAATAACGGATTTTCGGAACCTTTTGCACAAAATGAGCGTCTAAGCTTCAGAGACCCCAAAAAAACAAAAATGAGGTGGATGAAGATGAAGAAGATCGTTTCCTTTTTGCTCGCGCTCATGCTGGCGCTGTCTCTTGCCGCATGCAGCGCGAAGTCTGCCAGTAGCGACAGCGCGTCGATGGCGTCGGACAGCTACGACTTCAACGGCGCGGAGCTGCCGGATGCCAAGTATGACGATACCGCGTCGGACGACGGTGCGTGGAACGGGCAGGAAGTATCAAGCGCTGGTGCGGACCTTGCCGAGCGCGGCGTCAAGATGGTCTACACCGCGAGCATCGAGATGCAGACGCTGGAATTTGATCAGGCCGCGCAGGACATTGCCTCGCTCGTAGAGAGCATGGGCGGCTACTTTGAGCAGAAGAATTTCTCGAATTACTCCAGCAGCTACCGCCACGCAAGCTACACCGTGCGCGTGCCCGCCGAGCAGTTCACGGACTTCTGCACGCAGGTCGGCACGCTTTGCCATGTGACATGGCAGAGCGACACGGCGGAGAACATCAGCGAGCGGTATTACGATACGCAGTCGCGCCTCGAAACGGCGCAGATCAAGCTCGAGCGGCTGCAGGAGCTTTTGAAAAAGGCCGAGAGCATGGAGGATATCATCACCATCGAGTCCGCCATCTCGGAGACGGAGTACGAGATCGAGGACCTTTCCGGCACGATGCGACATTACGACGCGCTGGTGGGCTATGCGACCGTTGACCTTGAATTGAGCGAGGTCTATCGCCTCTCCGGTACGGAGGATGCGCCGAAGAGCTTCGGCGAAAAGCTTGCCAATGCCTTTACCGATGGCCTTGCCGCCACGGGACAGACGTTGGAAGACTTTGCGGTGTGGCTGGCCTATAGCTGGTTGGATGTCCTGATCTTCGCGGCGGTCGTGTTCGTGGCCGTGAAGCTCATCGGCCGGCTGCGCCGCGGGAAAAAGCTGCCGAAGCCCGTCAGAAAAAAGGAAAACGCGGAGACTCCCGCGGATGAAACGAAAACGGAGGAATAAACCATGAACATCATCTGGCTGGGCCATTCCTGTTTTGCGGTCGAGAGCGCGGGCTGGCGCGTCGTGCTCGACCCCTACTATGTAGAGACGTATCCTGCGCTGCACATCGAGGCGGACGAGGCGCTGTGCTCGCACGGCCACCGCGACCACGCCTTTTTGGAGGCGGTGACGCTCTCGGGGCGCGACAAATCGGAGAGCCCGTTTACGGTCGAGACGGTTTCAACGTTCCACGATGACAAGAAAGGTTCACTTCGCGGCGAGAACGCCATCCATATCCTGCGCGCAGAGGGGATGACGCTCGTGCACTGCGGCGACCTTGGCCATGAGCTGAGCGAGAAGCAGCTCGCGGCGGTCAAGGGCTGCGATGCGCTGCTGATTCCCGTTGGCGGGTACTATACGATCGACGCGAAGACGGCAAAAAAGGTCGCGGACGCGATCGCGCCGCGCGTGCTCGTGCCGATGCACTACCGCTTCGGCGCGCACGGCTACCCTGAGATCGGCACACTCGATGAATTTCTGGCGCTGTATGAGGCAAAGAAGATCCACAAACTTGATGGGAACTCTTTCGAGCTGACGAAGAACGCACCTGCGGGCGTCATCGTGCCGCGATTTGCCGAATAAGAGAAGAAATGCAAGAGCCGCCCGTTTAGGGCGGCTTTTGCTGTATAAAGCCCTTCTTTCCCGCGTAGACTATAGTGCTTGCCCGGCTTGACCGGGGCGGAAAGGGAGGACGGAGCATGAAACGGGAGCTGCGCCGATGGGAGATTGTCGGCTTTATCGCAACTGGCCTTTTCGGGACGCTGCTGCACTTTGTGTACGAATGGACGGGCGGGAATCGCGTGATCGCGGTGTTTTCGGCGGTCAACGAGTCGACCTGGGAGCACATGAAGCTGTTGTTTATCCCGTTTCTCGTGTTCACGGTGGTGGAGTTTATTGTGTTTTCCGAGGCGTTCCGGAACTTCTTCGCCGTCAAGGCGGCGAGCATCTTGCTGGGCCTTGTCTCGATTCCGACGCTTTTCTACACGCTGACGGGAATGTTCGGCAAGCTCCCTGACTGGGTGAACATCACGATCTTCTTCCTTGCCGACGCGCTGCTGTACTTTGTGAGTTACCGCCTGCTGACCGATGGCGCGCTGCGCGGGGGCGCGATGCAGCTCATCGGCTTTGTACTTCTGTGGGTGCTGCTGTTCGCGTTCGTCTGGTTCACGTACCGCCCGCTGCACCTGCCGCTCTTTTTAGACCCCGTGAGCGGGTGTTACGGACTGGAAACACCGTGTTAAAAAAGCCCTGCCGAGAAATCGGCAGGGCCTTTACAGTTTCTATACAAATAGTATATTTTGCAGAGCTTCTGCAAAATGTGTGTGCAGAAAGGCTCTTGTGATTCGGCAGAACGGCAAAAATAAAAATCAGCAGACATGACGGAAGTTGCGAAAAGCCGTCAAAGTAGCCGCGTTCCCGACAGAATCTGCCGCGATGCGGCAATGTTTGATCGAAACTGACAGATTAACATAATAAATTCAATAAAGAGATTCTACGGTGAGTTATCCACAGTTTCCACAGAGTTTTCCACACAAGTGGATTTCTCAAAATCCCATGATTTGACAGGGAAAAATTGATTTGATTTCCGCGGAGTGGAAAACATACTGTGCAGATAGGCGCGTGTCGAAATTTACATAATTCTGGAATTGGAAAATTTGTGGCAGAACAGAAATTCGATTTGTTACCATAATCGTGGAATTATGCAAGATGGAATAGACTCCTTGCAGTCTGCAAGGGGAAGCAGCGCCGCGGGCGCTGCACGAGGCAAAGGGGGATACTCTCTTTCACAAAAGAGAGTATCCCCCTTTAAATCCCCCGAGAGAAAGGTTTACATTGCAAGCGAGCAGCTCGAAGAGCTGCAATGCTTGCCGATTGCACTGCCCTGATCGCGGCGTTGCCGCGTTTGGTGTTGCTAGACGATTTGGCCTGCTCCTATTATCCGCTGCCGCTCTGCCCATCTTGTGGGAGTGCACAGTAATTTCCGTCTATCGCCAGTCCCTACAATGCGGCGAGCGCAGCAATGCCGCATTCCGCAAGCAGTCTGCCGCCAAGCAATCGTCACTCGCGCCTCACGATAGTAAGGCGCGGTTGCAAGCGGTAACGACTCGCAGGGATTCATGGCGAAGCCATGTACACCGCACTTACATTGCGCAGCGCGTGCAGTTCTTCGAGCTACAAACTGCCAATGTGCGGGGTCAAGGGGCAAGGCCCCTTGCGTTCTCTTGGGGGATCAAAAGGGGGCCATTCTCTCACGTGAGAGAATGACCCCCTTTAACGTACCCCTGCACGGTGCAGGGGAATAAGAACCAGCGCTGCCGCGCTGTAAACCCTCAGACGATAGGATCGTCAATATCTCTCGTCGCATACGCGTTCAGCGCCCAATCCGCTCGCGCGCCGGCGAGATACTCATAATACCCTTGTGCGCCGATCATCGCGCCGTTGTCACCACAGAGCTTGAGCGGCGGCATGTAGAGCCGGTAGCTGTGCTTTCGGCACTCCTTTTCGAGCTCTGCGCGGATGAACGAGTTCGCGGCGACACCGCCTGCGGCGACGAGTACCTTGCGCCCGCTTTGCTGCATGGCGAGCATCGCGCGCGGGATGAGCTCGTCGACAACGGCCTGCGTGAAGTCGCGCGCAAGCGCCGCACGGTCGAGCTGCTTTCCCGTCTGCTCGGCGTTGTGGGCAAGGTTTACGACGGCGGTCTTGAGACCCGAAAAGCTCATATCGAGAGGGCACCCGTCAATCTTCGCGCGCGGCAGCTCGTAGACGCCGCCCTCGCTCTCGTGGGCGAGCTTGTCCATCGCCGCGCCGCCGGGGTAGGGAAGGCCGAGCACGCGCGCGGCCTTGTCGAAGCACTCGCCCGCCGCGTCGTCGCGCGTCGCGCCGAGGAGAGCAAAGTCCGTATAGTCGCGCACGTCGACGATGAGCGTGTTGCCGCCGGACATGCACAGCGCCAGAAACGGCGGCTCCAGCTCCGGGAACGCCAGATAATTCGCGGCGATGTGGCCGCGGATATGATGCACCGGAATGAGCGGCACGCCCAGCGCGTAGGCCGCGCTCTTGGCAAAGTTCAGCCCCACGAGCACCGCGCCGATGAGACCCGGCGCGTAGGTCGCGGCCACGGCGTCGATGTCTTTTTTCTCGACGCCCGCCTCCTTGAGCGCCTGATCGGTCAGCGCGGCGATGGCCTCGATGTGCTTGCGCGACGCGATCTCCGGCACGACGCCGCCGTAGAGCGCGTGCAGGTTGGCCTGCGACGCGATGGCGTCGGAGAGGATTTTGCGCCCGTCCTCGACGACCGCGACGGCGGTTTCGTCGCAGGAGGACTCGAAAGCGAGAATTTTCATTGCTGCGCTCCGCTTCTGCCGCGCCGAATTCCTTCGTCATGATGATGGCGTCCTCTTTCGGGTGGTCGTAGTAGTTTTTGCGGCGGCCCTCGCCGCGGAAGCCGCGGCTGCCGTACAGCGCGATGGCGGCATAGTTGCTCTCACGCACCTCAAGCGTCAAGAACGCAAGGCCGCTGCCCTCGGCGAAGCGGATAAACACGTCGAGAAGCTGCTGCCCCGCCACACCGCCGCGGCGGCAGTCGGGGCGGACGGCCATCTTGGTGATGCAGCCCTCGTCCACGACGGCGAGCAGCCCCGCGTAGCCGACGACGCTGCCGTTTTCTGCATCCAGCGCGACTAAGAAGGCCGAGCACGCGTTTTCAAGCTCCTCTGCGAGCATGTTGCGCGACCAGGGGTTCGAGAAGCATGTGCGCTCAAGCTCGGCAACGTCATTCAAATATTCGTTCGTCATCGGCACGATGCGGACTTTTTCTTTAACTGTTCCATTGGTTTCCTCCGGTCATTTGGCTTCCAGCCAGTTTATGCCCCAGTGGGCCTCGGCGGTCAGGGGAACGGAGAGGTGCACTGCGCCCTCCATCTCCTCGGTGAGGAGCCGTGCGACCGTCTCCTTTTCCTCCTCCGGGCACTCGACGATGAGTTCGTCGTGCACCTGCAAAATGAGCTTTGCCTTTAAGTCTTCCTTGTGCAGCCGCTCGTCGACGCGCACCATTGCGAGCTTGATGACGTCCGCGGCTGTGCCCTGGATGGGCATGTTGCGCGCGACACGCTCGCCGAACGAACGGGTATTGAAGTTGCTCGCCGTCAGCTCGGGCAGCGCGCGGCGGCGGTGCATCAGCGTTTCGACATAGCCGCGCTCCTTCGCCTGCGCGACGACCTCATCCATATAGCGGCGGATGCCGGGGAAGCGCTCAAAGTAGGTCTCGATATATTCCTTCGCCTCATACACGGGAACGCCGATGTCCTGCGCGAGCGAGAAGGCGGAAATGCCGTACACGATGCCGAAGTTGACGGCCTTCGCGTGCGAGCGCATCTGCTTCGTCACCTGCTCCGTCGGCACGCCGAACACCTGCGAGGCGGTGACGGTGTGGATATCCTCGCCGCTCAAAAACGCCTGCTTCATCGTCTCGTCGTCCGCGATGTGCGCGAGCAGCCGCAGCTCGATCTGGCTGTAGTCCGCGTCGACGAGTACGCAGCCGTCCGCGGGGACGAACATGCGGCGGAATTCGCTGCCGAGCTGCGTGCGCGTGGGGATATTCTGCAAATTCGGCTCGGTCGAGCTCAAACGGCCCGTGGCCGTGACGGTCATCTGGAAGCTCGTGTGGATGCGCCCGTCGGGCGCGATGACCTTCAAAAGACCGTCGCAGTAGGTCGAGCGGAATTTCGCGTACTGGCGGTACTGCAAAACCTCTTCGACGATGGGATTCTCCCACCGCAGTTTTTCGAGCACGTCCGCGTTCGTCGACCAGCCGGTCTTCGTCTTTTGCCGTGCGGGAGCTGCAAGCGTTCAAAGAGCACCTCGCCGAGCTGCTTGGGGGAATTGATGTTGAACGGCCCGCCGGCCTCTTCATAGATGTGCTGCTCGAGCGTCTTGAGCTGCACTTCCATCTCGCTGCCGAAGGCCGCGAGAGCGTTCGCGTCCACGCGCATGCCCGCGTGCTCCATGCGCGCGAGTACGGCGCAGAGGGGCAGCTCAACCTCATAATAGAGCTCGTGCAGCTCGCGCTTCTCAAGTTCGGGGGCAAAGGCCTCATACAGCGTATCGACGGCGCTGGTATAGACGTGGAACGCCGTCTCGGCCTCGGCCGTGTCGCCGAGCATCGAGAAAGCGTCTGGATCTAAGTGCTTCGGCTCGGCAAGCGTCTGGTGGAAGTAGGCGGCGAAGAGCGACGCGATATCGTACTTGCCCGCCGTCGCGTCGAGCAGGTACCCTGCGAGCGCGGTGTCAAAAATGAACCCTTCGATGGGAAGGCCGTTTTCGAGCAGCGTGCGCTGGAGGTCCTTGACGTTGTGGCTGACTTTCTTGATATCATCCGAGAACAGGGCGCGCAGCAGCGCGTTCCAGTCGCCCTCGTAGCGGCTGAAGTAGAACTCGGCAGAGACGGCGGTCGATTCGCCTGCAATGAAGTCGACGATCACGCCGGAAAGGTCCGGCAGCGCCAGCAGCGTCACGTGCTCCGCCTTGCGGAAGAGCGAGAGATATTCCTTGGCCTTTTCCGCCGTGGTCACGGCCTCGGCGGTCACGGTGAGGTCGACCGGCTCCTCGGCGGCGGGGATGTCGGCGGACGGCTTGAGGCCGTATTTGTCGATGAGCTTGGTAAATTCCAGCTTCATAAAGAGCGGGTAGAGCGCGTCCGACGGCGCCTTGCGCAGATTGTCCTGCGGAGAAAATTCGAGTGGTGCGTCCGTCACGATGGTCGCGAGGTGGAAGCTCTGGCGTGCGCTCTCCTCGCCCTCGGTGAGCTTTTTGATGACGTTCGGCTTGGCCTCGATATCGGGGAGCAGCCGGTAAATTTCGTCGATGCTCTGGTATTTCTGAATGAGCGCCATCGCCGTCTTTTCGCCAACGCCGGGAACGCCGGGGATATTGTCGCTCGCGTCGCCCATCAGTGCCTTGAGGTCGACAATGTGGATGGGCGCAAAGCCGTAGACCTCACGAAAGCTCTCGGGCGTCATGTCCTTCGTCGTGGTCTGGCCCATGCGCGTGGAAATGAGCTTGACGGTCGTGTGCTCGGTCACGAGCTGCAAAGAATCCTTGTCTCCCGTGGCGACGACACAGTCCCAGCCTGCGCTTTCGCACTTGCGCGAGATCGTGCCGATCAGATCGTCCGCTTCAAAGCCCGCGAGCTCGTAGCGGGGGATGTTCATCGCGTCGAGCACGTCCTTGAGCACCGGCATCTGCATGGCGAGCTCTTCGGGCATGGCGTGGCGCGTGGCCTTGTAGCCCTCGTACTCGAGGTGGCGGAACGTCGGCTCGCGGCGGTCGAAGGCGACGCACAGCGCCTCGGGCTTTTCCTCGTCGAGTAAGCGGCCGAGCATCGTCAGAAAGCCGAAGATCGCGTGGGTGAAAAATCCGTCGCGCGTGGTGAGCGGACGGACACCGTAATAGGCGCGGTTGATGATGGAGTTGCCGTCTAAAACCATCAGCTTCACGGCATGCACCTCCCAAAATGCAAATTTTTACTAAATATAGTATAGCGCAAAGCAAACAAAAACACAACAGAAACCGGCGGAACTCTCGGCGCGGAGTGAGAAAGTGTGGTAAAAATAAACAGAACACTTGCAATTTCTTGTCGGGATGTTTATAATATTGACTGAAAATCTGTTTTGCTTCCTAATTTTTTGTTAGGAAGCGGGCGGAAAAACAAAAAAGAAAGGGAGAAAATCATGGAAAAGCTATTTAAGCTGAAGGCCAACGGTACTACGGTACGCACTGAGATCCTTGCCGGTCTTACCACGTTTATGACCATGGCCTACATCATCGCGCTCAACCCGAACCTGCTGACCAACTTTGCAGTGGGTACGCCGCTGTGGAACGGTGTGTTCCTTGCCACCTGCATCGCCTCGGCGATCGGCACGATTTGCATGGCGTTTTTCGCCAACAAGCCGTTCGTCATGGCGCCCGGCATGGGACTCAACAGCTTCTTCGCGGTGGTCGTCGCCAACATCGCGGTCATCAACGAGTGCGAGTACGAGTCCGCGTTCCAGGCGGCGCTCGTCATCATCCTCGTCGAGGGTATCGTGTTCCTCATCCTCACGCTCTTAAAGGTGCGTGAGAAGATCGTCGAGGCCATTCCTCTCGGCGTGCGCTACGGCATCGCCCCCGCCATCGGCCTGATGCTGATGAACGTTGGCCTTGGCTCCAATGTCGGTATCTACTCTGAAAACGGCGGCCCGTTCTACATGATGCGTGACTTCTTCGGCGCGCTGACGCCCAGCATCATCAAGGGCAACATGGGCGCGGGCTACGATGCGATGGTCCTGACCGTCGTGACCGCGTTCCTCGGCGTGTTCGTCATGGTCGTCCTCGCCAAGAAGGGCGTGAAGGCGGCAGTGCTGCTCGGCATGCTGTTCTCGTCCGTCATCTACTGGGCGGGCAGCGCCATCTTCCTGCATGTCAATCCGTTTGCGAGCCTCGCGACTGCGAGCTTTGTCCCGCCTTTCGCCGACATGGTCTCCACCACGCTCTTCAAGTTTGACTTTGCCGGCTTTGTGAACATCGGCTGGTTCACCGCCATCACCCTGATCATCACCTTCTGCATGATCGATATGTTCGATACCATCGGCACGCTCGTCGGTACGGCCTCCCGCGCCGGCATGGTCGATCAGGACGGCAACATGCCCCAGATGAAGGAAGCCCTGCTCTCCGATGCCATCGGCACGGTCGCGGGCGCCTGCACCGGTACCTCCACCGTCACCACGTTCATCGAGTCCGCCTCCGGCGTGGAAGCGGGCGGCCGCACGGGCCTGACCGCGCTCACCGCGGGCATCCTGTTCCTCGCCTGCATGTTCCTCGCCCCCATCGCCGCCGTCATCCCCGGCGCTGCGACCTCCGCCGCACTGATCTATGTCGGCGTTCTGATGCTCCAGGGCCTCAAGAATGTGGACTTCAGCGACATGGACCAAATGCTGCCGGTGTCCATCATGCTCATCGGTATGCCGATCTCCGGCTCCATCGGCCACGCCATCGGCCTGGGCCTCATCTCCTACACCTTTGTCAAGGTGCTCTCCGGCAAGGCTAAGGACGTCAGCGTTCTGACCTACGTGATCTCCGCTCTGTTCCTTGTCAAGTTCTTCGCCGTCGTGTAAGTGTGTGAAAAACCTTAAAAAGAGCGTCCCGAACGGGACGCTCTTTTTTTCTGCGCCGCGGTATGATATCATGACGAAGATACATAGGGTAATAGGAGCGCACGGCGAAAAAACCTTGAAAAATCAAGGATTGCAACTGCCGGTTGACAAATTTGACAGTGCGCTTTCTTTCCCGCAACCGCGAAATAGGCTATGATAACGCCATTCAGACGGCGCGGGACCGCGCCTTAGAATTCAGGAGGAAGACGATATGATCTTAGCGGATAAAATCATCACGCTGCGCAAAAAGGCGGGCTGGTCGCAGGAGGAGTTGGCAAGTCAGCTCGGGGTGACGCGCCAGTCGGTATCCAAGTGGGAGGGCGCGCAGTCCGTGCCCGACCTTGACAAGGTGGTGCAGATGAGCCGGCTGTTTGGCGTGAGCACCGACTATTTATTGAAGGACGAACTCGAAGAAGAGGAGTTCGTCGAATCCGAGGCGGACGAAACGCCGCTGCGGAGAGTGACGATGGAGCAGGCGGCGCGATACCTTGCGCTGCGCAAGGCCTGCGCGCCGAAGATCGCACTGGCGGTGGCGATGTGCATCGTCTCGCCGGTCGTGATCATTTTTCTCTCCGCCATGGCGGACGCGGGCCTGGGTGGTATTTCGGAGGATCTGGCCGCAGGTCTCGGCGTGAGCGTCATTTTGGTGCTGGTCGCCATTGCGGTGGGGATGTTCCTCTCGTGCGGGGCGAAGACGAAGGAATTCGACTTTCTTGAAAAAGAGCCGTTTGAGACCGAGTACGGCGTGAGCGGCATGGTGCGCGAGCGGCGCAAGGTCTATGAGCCGACCGCCTCGCGCTGTACGATCCTCGGCGTGGTGCTGTGCATCCTTGCTGTCGTGCCGCTGATGCTCGGGGTCGGTCTCGCGTCGTCCGATGTCGCCGCGCTGCTCGTGCGCGTCGCTCCGGCGGATGTTTACGCCGCGGCGGCGGTGGATGCGCTGCTGCTTCTGGTCGCCTGCGGCGTGGGCGTGCTCGTCTGGAGCGGAACGTACACCGGCGCGATGGACCAGCTGCTCGAGGAGGGCGACTACACGCGCAAAAAGAAGGCGCGCAGCGGCGTAATGAGCACAGTGTCGCTCATCTACTGGCTGAGCGTGACGGCGATCTTCCTGTTCTACACTTTCGGACCCAAGGGGAACGGCCAGCCGCAGTATAGCTGGTTTATCTGGGCCGTTGGCGGCGTACTGTATGCGGCGGTGATGGGTATTGTGTCGCTCGTGCTGTATCACAAAGATAAAATGTAAAGCGGACTTGACAAATTGGAACGACAGTGATATCCTACAAGTAAAGCAAACTTGACATTTGCAAAATGGCTCTTGACAGTTGAAAATCACATGATATTATTTTGATATCACAAAGATATTCGAAACGGCTGCAAGAAGAAAAGAGGGAGAACCTTATGCTCTATATTGAACACCTGACCAAGACCTTCGGCGAAAAGAAAGCCGTGGATGATCTGTCGCTCCACATCGCGCCAGGGGAGATCTACGGCTTCATCGGCCACAACGGCGCGGGCAAGACCACGACGCTCAAGTCGGTCGTCGGCATCCAGCAGTTCGATTCCGGCAGGATCACGATCGGCGGGCACTCCATTCAGGACGATCCCATCGCCTGCAAGAAGATGCTCGCCTACATCCCGGATAACCCCGACCTCTACGAGTTTATGACGGGCATCCAGTACCTCAATTTTATCGCCGACATCTTCGGTGTGGAGGAAAGCGCGCGGCAGGAGCGCATCCGCAAGTACGCGGACCTCTTCGAGCTGACGACCGACCTGGCGCAGCCCGTCGCGGCCTATTCCCACGGCATGAAGCAGAAGCTTGCCATCATTTCGGCGTGGCTGCACGAGCCGAAGCTCATTTTGATGGATGAGCCGTTCGTCGGCCTCGACCCGAAGGCTTCACATATCTTAAAGGGCATGATGCGCGAGGTGTGCGACGCGGGCGGCGCGATCTTCTTCTCGACCCACGTGCTCGAGGTGGCCGAAAAACTCTGCGACAAGGTCGCCATCATCAAGGGCGGCAAGCTCATCCGCTCCGGCACGATGGAGGAGGTCAAGGGCGACGACTCGCTCGAGGAGGTCTTCCTTGAGCTGGAGGGCGAATCATGCTGAAAACGCTCGTCAAGAAGCAGCTGATGGAAATTTTCCGCAGCTACTTTTATAATGCCAAAACCAATAAAAAACGTTCGACGGCGGGGATTATCGCTTATATCCTGCTCTTTGCCGCGTTGATGATCGGCCTCGGCGGGATGTTCACGGGGCTTTCCGTTTCGCTCTGTGCGCCGCTTACGCAGGCGGGGATGGGCTGGCTCTATTTTGCACTCATGTCGCTGCTCGCCATCTTTCTCGGCGCGTTCGGCAGCGTGTTCAACACGTATTCGGGCCTGTACTTCGCTAAGGACAACGACCTGCTGCTGTCTCTACCCATCCCGGTGCGGACGCTGATGGCCTCGCGGCTGCTGACGGTCTATCTCATGGGCCTCATGTACTCCGCGGTCGTCATCCTGCCCGCGGTCATCGTCTACTGGGTCACGGTCTCGACGGCGCCGATGGCGCTCCTCGGCGGCGTGCTGCTGACGGCGCTCATCTCAATCTTCGTGCTCACGCTCTCGTGCGCGCTGGGCTGGGTCGTGGCGAAGGTGAGCCGTAAGCTCAAGCACAAGAGCTTCATCACGGTCATCGTCTCGCTCGCAGGGCTTGCCATCTACTATTTCTTCGTCTTCAAGGCGCAGACGGCCATCGAGCAGCTCGTCGCCAACGCCGCGGTCTACGGTGAGAAGATCAAGGGTGCGGCGCACCCGCTCTACGTCTTTGGCCTGACCGGTACGGGCGATGTGACAGCGATGCTGCTGAGCGCGGCGGTCATCCTCGCGCTGTTTGCGCTGACGTGGACGCTGCTCTCGCGCAGCTTTTTGCAGATCACGACTGCGTCGGGCGCATCGGGCAAGGCTGTGTACCGCGAAAAGGCCGTCAAGCGCCGGAGCATCGATGGGGCACTTTTCGGCAAGGAGCTCGCGCGCTTCACCGCGAGCCCGAACTACATGCTCAACAGCGGCCTCGGTATCCTGCTGCTGCCGATCTCGGGCATCCTGCTTTGTGGAAGGGCGGAACGGTCGTGTCGCTGCTGAACGAGGCCTTCACCTCGCAGAGCAGCTGCGCGGAGGTGCTGCTCTGCACCGGCGTGTGCGCCATTGCGTCGATGAACGACATGGCGACGCCGTCGGTCTCGCTCGAGGGAAAGTCCCTCTGGCTCGCGCAATCGCTGCCCGTCAAGCCCTGGCAGGTGCTTCGCGCAAAGCTCAAGGTACAGCTTGCGCTTACGGCCCTTCCAGCGCTCGTGCCGCTTGCCTGCATGGCGTTTATCCTGCCTGTGACGGCGGCGCTGCCGCTCGTTTTTGCCGAGGCACTCGCGTACATCGCGTTTTCTGCGTGCCTGGGGCTGACGCTCGGCGTCGCGCGGGCAAACCTGACGTGGACGAGCGAGCTCATGCCCATCAAGCAAAGTCTGGCCGTGACGATCGCGCTGTTCGGCGGCTGGCTCTACGCCATCGTGTTCGCGGGGCTCTACCTCTGGCAGGGGTGGAAGCTCGGCGCGGCTGCGTATCTTGCCATCGCGGCGGCGGTGACGCTCGCGGTGACAGCGCTGCTTCTTCGCTGGCTCAAAACGAAGGGCGCACAGCGCTTTGCGATGCTGTAAAGGAAAATAAAATGAGAGAGTGCGGCGGTCGAAGGACCGCCGCACTTCTTTTATATAGGCAGGGGCAAAAATTTACACAGTTCGTTCTTGCGGAAAGCGGCGGACCATGCTGTTATGTGACTACACTCACAAGTAAACTTTGAGGAGCGTGATCGATATGCTGCTGCGCGGCAAGCAGGCGAGCGGACTTTTGACGCAGCAGAAGATGCTGCGCGCCGCCGTAAAGCTGTTTTTGGAAAAGAGATATGAGGGCACGACGACCGCGGAGATCGCCCGCGCCGCGGGCATGCCGCCAAGCTCGTTTTTCCGGGCCTTTCCCAGTAAGGAGGCGCTGCTGCTCGAGCTTGACAAGCGGATGTTCAGCGGGCAGTTCACGCTGGCCGAGCAGCACAGCGCGGCACGTGCTCTACGAGGTGGGGGGCGGCTATCCAGCTCCACATCGCCGGGCTGACCGAGCCACTGCGCAAGCTGTACGTGACGGCCTACACGCTGTCGTCAACCTCGGCATACCTGCATCGCAGCACGGCGAAGCGGCTGGAGGGCATCTTCGGGGACTATCTTCCGGACGCGGAGGCCAAGGACTTTTACGAGATGGAGATCGCCTCGACGGGCATGATGCGCTCGTTCGTGGCCGTGCCGTGCGACATGTACTTTACCGTGGAGCGCAAGATCGCGCGCTTTTTGGAGTGCGCGCTTAAGCTTTGCAATGTGCCGCCAGAGCGGCGGCGGGGGTCAGCGCGGCCGTTTTGCAGCTCGACCTGCACACCATGGCGGCGGGCATCATCCGAACGACCGTCCAGCAGGCGGAAAAGGGCTTTGAAGCCCTGACAGAACGGTAAATTTCGGCAAGGGGATATCCCCTTGGTGCATCCGATGGATGCACCAATCGCTTTGATGGAGGATTGATATGAAAAAACGTATTTTCAGCTTTTTTGACGGCCCTGTGCCTGTGCCTGACGCTGTTGCCGACGGCGGCGCGGGCGGAGAACAATTGGGAGAGTTGGACGATATTTGATGGCACCAATTTGAACCTGTCGGACGGTAGTTACTATTTAGGTGGCAATGTTACTATTAGCGGCGAAATTACAATCAGCGGAGCCGTCACATTTGATTTGAATGGGTATAAGCTGGCTCTGTACCATTGCCAGAATGAAATTAAAGGTGGTGTCCGTGTCCGACATAATCAGGAACAGCGCCGTTTTCTCGTCCCCGATGGTGTCAAGTTCCAGTTCGTCGTCCTCCATCAGCTCCCGGACTTCCCGGATGTCAAAAGGGGCCATTCTTGCGCCTGCGCTGATAAGGATTGAGGAACGGGTCTTGCCCGCCGAAAGCAGGAATTTTTTATACTGGCGGACGGCAAAGTGGTCTGGATCGCGTTCCTCCAATCGCTCAAACATCAAATCCACCGGCGATTGAAATTCCGGGTCGTCCTCACGGGCTTCGCTGGCATTTATCATTTCAAGCAGCGTCGTGAAGTTCATTTCTTCCTCCGGCGCTTCCTGCCAGATATAGCCGATCAGGGCCGTGTAGAACAGCCGTTCCGATTTCACCCAAAAATCTTCTGCGCTTTTTTCGCCCTCTCCCTTAGTGTTGCAGATCAAGGTATTTACCAGCTTCAACACGTCTTTTTCCGAGTGCAGATACCGAAACGGGTTGTATTTCATGCTCTTGGAAAAATTGATGGTGTTCAGCACTTTCACGCGGTAGCCGCTGCGGATAAGGAGCTGGCCCACTTCACCGATCAAGCTGCCCTTCGGGTTTTGTCAATAAGGAACAAGAAAATAGTATCTTGCTTTTAAGCGGTTTCATCGCCGCTGTCGTTCTGGATAAGGCGCACAACCTTGTCCGTAAAGGTTTCCCGGCTGGTTTCGCTGAAATGGATATGAATGTCAAAGGTCGTGCCGCCGATGTTCTTCACAAGGTCGGGTTTGGCGGTCAGAGGGGAAACGGCTGCGGGGGTGCTGGTCTTGCTGGTTTCATTGTTCATAGGCTCTCCTTTCAAAGATAAAGCCCCATGTGGTCGGCACATGAGGCGGTCATATCGGGTAAGGGTGCAAGGGTGCAACAATGCAAAGGTATCTACGGATTGCATTCTTACTTTGCACTCTTGGCTTCGTTCCTGCGATAGTACCATTGATTTCCCCGGCGTATGACTTCTATCCGGGTATCAAGATTGCGGCGGGCATTTTTAACCGTCCTCTCGGATATTCCAGCTTCGGCTGCGGCCTTTACAATGTCCTCGCTGGCAAGCTCTTTCCCGTCTGCGAGTAAGTCAAGTATCAGCTTCTCGGCCTGTTCGGTCTTGGTGGTGGTGTTCCCGCCCGCGCCGGATAGCAGTTCGTCGGCGGTTATGTCGTATTCGCCTAAGGTAGCTTTTCACTTGTCCGGCGGTATCGCTGCGGGGCGGCAATCGAAAATCAGAGAGGGGCGCGGGGCTTGGTCTGTCCGGCGCGGCTGCTCCCTGTTCCCCTGTGAGAAGTTCAACGGCTTCGGTGAAGCTCTTGCCGAAAAACTCCATGACAAAATCAACGGGGCCGCCGCCTTTGCTCTGGCTGTGGCGATACCATTTGTTTCCCCGGACGGTCAAGCTGTTGTGCCGTTTCCAGCGGTATTCCTGTCCGGCGCGGGTAAGCTGCTCGCCCTGTGATTGCAGGAAAGAAACAATGTCGGCTTGGTTGGCGCGGTCTATTTGTTCTTGGGTGTAATACATGGTTGATACCTCGCTTTTTGTGGTTGAATTGTTCATAGTTATCAGGTACAATGAAATCGATAAATCGGAATTCGTAGGAGGTATCGAAAAATGAATAGGAAAACTTTATTCTGTTTTCTGGCAGCTTTGATAATGATTTTTGTTCTTGCCGGCTGTGGTGGAAAGAATAGTGGTGGGAATATTGACAATGTTCAAATTCCTGATTGGAAACCATCGGAAATATATTCAGACAGTGATATTGAGGCGGCTTTCCAAACAGTAAAAGACTATTTCGGCAACGAATTTGACGGCTGCACACTGACAAAACTGTCCTATCCCGGAGATACATACGCCGATGACTTTTATGAATGGGCTGAACAATATGACGCGGATGAAGCAATCGTAATATTATCATCTTTCGATGTAGACTCATCAGGCGGGGATGGTTCGCTTAATCCGGATTCAACATATGATGATTGGAAATGGATTCTAATTAGGAATGACAGTGGGAATTGGGAACATGTTGACCACGGCTATTAAAGCGACAGATTCCCATTTATCGGAGATTACATCGGACGGACAAGTAGAACAGCTTGCCCGTCCTTTTTCTTATCGCTCCTGTTCGTGCCGCTTGGTGCGGGTCTGCGTCCGCTCTGGCTGCTCGGCTTTCAGCGCAATATCAACGCACTTGCGTATCTTCTGAAGCTCGGCAACCTCGGTGCGGGTATCTTTCAGTTTGGTATAATCGCTGTCCCTCTGTGTTTTGAGGTCAGCATATTCCTGTTCCCATTCCGCAATAGGCAAGGTCTTTGTTCCTTTCGGCAGATTTGCATGGAGATAGCGGCTTGCTGCGTTCCATAGGGTCAGCTCGGCGCGGTGGGCTTCCTCGTACTTGTCGCGCTTGTTTGTCCAGCCGTTTTGCAGCTTTTTCAGCTCATCGTGAATGGGCTTGTACTCTGTATAGTTCTTCCCGTATTCAATTAGCTTTTGTAGCTTCTTCATGCGTTCCTCGGCGGTTTTCATTCCCTCCCGGATTGAATAGGCTTTATCACTGACAGAGGAAAGAGAAGCGTCCAGCTCGTCAAGATTAGAGATACCATGCTCGGAAAGATAGTTGACCGCTGCCGCTATGGTTTTCAGTTCATCGGCTGTGTGCTGTTGTTGCCAACGCTGCGAATACTTCCGGCTCTTTTCTCTCTGAACGCTCAAATACTTCATCAACAGATTTGCGAGGTTGGGAGATTGCGGCGGCTGCTCTGGGGCGGTTTCCCGCGCTTTGAACAGGTCGGCAATCCACTCTTTGAGCTTTCCAATCTGCGCCCGGATTTCCCGGATAAGGCGGTTTGCCTTTTGGATATTTTGGTTCAGTTCGCCTTTCTCGGTGGCGATACCTTTCTTCTCCATTTGGCAAGCAGCCACGCCCATGTGGACGGTGGGTATCTCGTCAATGCCGCGCTCGGCGTTGCTGCGGTGGTCGATGCGCTCCGGGCTTCCGTTCCTCTCCAAAAAGTCGTTGGTAAAGTCAGCCCATGCCTTGCGCCACAAGAGGGTATTGTCCTTGTCGTTCCAGCCTGTAAGGTCAATTTTGTGCGTCTTGTATCTGCCGCTTGGCAAGCGGATACGCTCGCCGTTTTCGTCAAGGTCATATTCCTTTTTGGATTTCGCTGCCCATGCTCCGCGCTCGTCAAGGGGGCGCATGGTCAGCATAATATGACAATGGGGATTGCCTTTGTCGGTGTCGTGAATGGCATAATCAACGCACATTCCTCTGGAAACAAATTGAGAGGAACAGTATTCCCGGACAAGCCGGATCTGTTCCTCTCTGGATAATTCTATGGGGAGCGCCGCGTCAATCTCACGCGCAAGCTGGGCGTTCCCGGCTTTCTCGTAAAGCTCCACGCTGTTCCACAAGGTTGAACGGTCAGCGAATGAGGGCGGTGCGTGGGGCGGCAGCATGATTTCTGTATGGACAACGCCGCCTTTGCGGGTGTAGTCATGGGTCATTCCGTCCCATTCGTTTGTCAGCTTTTCGCCGCTGCGGTAGGCGGCTGCGGCAACGGCTGATTTGCCTTTTCCTCGGCTCACAATGCCGATGTTCCAATGGTAAATGGCTATGGGTATCACCTCCCGGATAGGATAATAAAACCCGCAAAAATGGTACAGACGCCAACGGCGGGTGTACTGTTTTTGTGGGTGTGCAGGGATAGCCGCAAAGCGGCGCAAGGGGTGCAGCCCCTTGTTGCGGCAAAGCCGCCATATCGAAGCGCGGGGAAAGTTCCCTGTGCGGAGATAAGCCCTCGGCAGAGCGCACACGCCCGCAAGGGTGTATAAGTGCGCCTTTTGTTCCAAAGGGATTTTCACCTTGTCGCTCCCTCTGCTCGTTTTTTCAGATATTCCCGCGCTGGTTCACTCGTCAAGGCAAGCCGGAGAAGCGCGGCAGCTTCCTCGTCGGTCATGTTCTTTGCTTCCGGCACAATGCTCTCAAAGACCGCGCCCCGGACGATAAGACGGTGGCTGCGTGTTCTGCGTTCCTCTTTGGATAACTTCTGACGCAACATCTTTCCCTGTTCTCAAACTGCCGGATTTTCTTCTTTCCGTCCTCAATCTCGGCAGTCAATTCCTCGCGGGTTTTCTCTCTCGGTTTCGTCATAGCTGGCCGCTCCTTTCTGCCTGTCGGCATAGAAAAAGGACAGTCGATTTTCTCGGCTGCCCTTTCGATATGAGATAGATTATTCAGTTTGCGGCGGGGTCTTGTTCTGATACTTCTTCATCAGAAGTCTGGCTGTCAGGAAGCGGGTCATATCCGTCTGGGTTTCCGTCAAGCTTCATACCTGTTTCGTCACTAAAAGAAGTTAAGTCCAAATTCCCGTTTTCTGTCAGCTTCTGGATAACTTCTGCCAACTGATTTTTTATTGTTTCGCTATCATCTTTCATGCCGCCATTTTCCAGATATACCTTGCAATCGCCAATCTCAAAGGTCGCATAGTAAATAGCATTTTGCTCGCCTCGGCTGTTCGGGTCTGTTACAAAATATCCTGCGACTATGGTTATACCGTTGATTTCAGAGACTTTCTCCGTTCCAACAATTACAGTATCAAGCAACTGCACATCTGATGTTGAAATGATTACTTTCACATTTCCGACTTGTCCCTCAAATCCAATCAGTTCTTGTGAACCGCCTGCGTCTATATCGCTATTTAGAAAAATTGCATTGGCCGTAACAGGTAAATCCGAAAATAAAGCTAAGGTTTCATCTTCTGTAAGTGGCTTTGTAGTTACATCTACATCTAAAGCCAAAGAACCGCCAACATTATCAGACTTCACAAAAACAATTTTTTCCCCGTTATTCAATGTGGCTATATCGGTATGACTGCCAAATAATCCACTTTGAAACAATCCCACACCTAAGACGGTTACAGCTACAAAACAGGCTGCAATAGCTCCCCATTTAGCCCAAACTGGCTTTTTTGCTTTCTTCTTGTAGCTGATAGCTTCATCAACATACTTGCTGTCAAGCTCGCTCATGGCTTCGGAAAACTTCTTTGAGTTCATACGAATACCTCTCTTTCTGCTAAATAGCTTTTCATTTTTTGTCGGATACGGGTCAGCCGGACGGAGATATTTTCTCCGAAAGCCCTACAAACTCGGCTATGTCTTTACAGCTATCGGAAAACCAATAGCGGCGCATGAAGATAACGCGGTTCTCGACGGTCAGCGTGTCCAGAAAACTTTCAATGATACGGGCTAACTCTCTGGCTTCAATCTCGGCTTCCACTGTGTTCGGGTCTGCTATACAGGCTTCGATTTCCTCCATAGCAATCGTGTAAGTGCTGTTTCGCTTGGCTGCTTCCTTTCTGTAATAGATTTTCAGTGAAATGTTCCGAACGATTTTACAGATATAGGTCAGAAGTGGGTGGGGGTTCGCCGGGGGGATTGCGTTCCATGCTCCTAAGTAAGCGTCGTTGACACATTCCTCCGCGTCCTGCCTGCTGTTAACAATGTTATACGATAACTTGTGGCAGACTTTACCGTATTTTATATCCAGCTCCCGTATGCCTTGCTCTGAACGCTCAAAAAACATTTCAATGATTTTCTCATCTTCTATCATCACACCGCCTCCTTTCCGGCTTCACCTATATACTACGGTTTCAGCGGCGAATACTACATCTAATCCGAAACTTTTTCAAAAAAATTATAGCACATCTTTTTGAATAGGGTGTGTCAAGTTGCCGGAATGTTTCTTTGCCGCTTTGCTGGCGGCGTTCCTCCGTTCCTCACTGTATGGGGCGGTCAGACGAAAAGAAAAGCGGCCTTTCTCAATATCAAACTCCATGCAGCCCGTTTCCGGGTCTGCGTCGGTCTGCTGGCAGATCGTCGGATAACGGCGGCTGTATGCAAGTAGCCGCTTTTTCAAATCGGTGTTGTGGGTGCGGATATGGATTAGCGGGTTTTTCTCGTCAAACCAAATATCGGTGGTCTTTTCCTGCTTCGTAAGCCCTGTTCTCATAAACTCTCCTTTCTGCGCCCCTGTTACGCAATAGGGGCATTTTTCGAGTGTTTTTCCCGGCTCTTGACTTGGGGAAAATGAGGATTTTCAAATAGAAACCGCCCGGACAGGGAATGGTTCGTCAGGGCGGCTGTTATCGCAAGATTTCTGTTTTTTCCGGTTCTTGACTGTCAAGCATAGATTAGCTCATATTTTACGATTTCTTCTGCCTGTGCCTTGCAAGCGTTCATCAGCCCTACCCACTTCATAGGCGCGGCGGCTTTCAATTCCTCGGTGGCTCCCGCGCTCTTGGCAAGCTCCGGCATGATAAGGTCAATCAGGCTCCGCGCGGCTGCGTCAATCTCCGCACAATGCTCATACAGTTTTTCACTGGCAACAAGGGCGGTGTAGAGATCGGGGCGGTAGCCCTCAAGATAGGCTTTCCGCAAGTGTCCATAATGCCCGATATAGGGCGGTCTGGCGGGTGAAGTAGTACCGTTGTCAATCAATCTTCTCATGCGCTCTTTTCTCCTTTCTTGTCTGCGACAGGGGGAAGTTTATGGGGCTTTTGCTCCTGCTCCCGTTCCCGCTGTTCTCTCCATTGTCTGCGTTTTTTCTCCATATAGCGGCGGTTGTATTCGGCTTTTTTTGCTCTGCGCCGTTCCTGCTCTGCCAATGCCGCTTTTTCTTCCTCTGTCAGTACGATTTCCTCATGGGGGATTTCTACCTTGCCGACAAAGTTAAAGAAAATCTCAACCTCCTGTGTGCGGCTCGCCCCTTTTCCCTCAGCTTGGTGGACAAGGATTTTTTCAACAAATTCATTTATCATGGCGGGGGTAAGCTCGGAAAAATCCGTATATTTTTTGACAAGGGCAAGGAATTTTTCAGCGTTGACGGTTTCCCGGCTTATACGGTCAAGCTCCTGCTCGTCTTGGGTAACGCTCTCGGTTAAACTCTCTAACTCCGCTTCAAAATCATGCAGCATTTGTTCAAAGAGCTTATCAGAAAGTCTGCCGTTTACATTGTCCTCATAGAGCTTGCGGATTAAGCGGCTCAATTCGTCGGCTCGTTTCTCGCTGCGCTGTTTTCTCTGCCGGATTGCCTTTGCCGCTTTCACCTGCCGCTCGCTGGAAGCAGAGCAGACCTGGTCCATAAATGCCGCTTCATTGTTCAGCGCGTAGTCGCATACTTCCTTGATAGCTTCAAGCAGAAGCTCATTTACAACGGCTGTGCGGATAAGGTGCGTCGTGCAGTATCTATTATAGTGCTGGTTGCCTAAATCATAACGGGAACAGTTGTACTCGTCGCGTTCTGGACGCTTCCTGCCGTTGGGTCGCCCCGCCCAGTCCCGCGCCAGTCCAGCCCCGCCCCTGTGGTTATACATCTTAGCCCCCCGCAATCCGCGCAAAACATCAAGCCCGTTAAAGGATTTGCCGCGCCTATGGTGTCCGTCCGGCGTATCGTTTTCCGCAAGCTCTGGACGCGCTCCCATGTTTCCTTGTCAATAATAGCTTCCTGCGTATTTTCAAAAATGACTAAATCCTCTTTGGGTGTCATTCTGGAGCGTTTGTCTTTGTAGCTTTCTTTATAGGTGCGGAAGTTTACTGTATGCCCCATATACTCCGGCTTGGATAGAATATCGGCAACTGTGCCGCCACGCCATGTGTACCGTTCAGCGGGGTTAAAATTAGACTGATGTTTCCCCACGCCGCGCTGTGCAAGATAATAGGACGGTCTTTCAACCTTTTCCAAAGCAAGGATACGGGCAATTTCATACGGGCCTTTGCTCTCCAACGCCATGCGGTAAATCCGGCGTACTACCTCGGCGGCTTCCTCGTCGATAATCCAGTGGTCTTTGTCATTAGGGTCTTTCTTATAGCCATAAATACAATGGCTGTTTGTATGCTTGCCGGACATTCCTCTTGCGTGGAGAACGCTTGTTATTTTTCGGCTGCTATCACGCACATACCATTCGTTCATAATATTCAAAAACGGGGCAAACTCGCTGCTCGCGCTTGTCGCTGTCAACTCCGTTTGCTATGGCAATAAAACGGACGCCCCGCTCCTTGAACATGACTTCTGTGTAAAATCCCACTTGCAGATAATCTCTGCCGACACGACTTAAATCCTTTACCAGTACATAGCCGATTTCGCCGCTTTCAATTCCCGCAATCATGCGTTTCCAGTTCGGACGCTCGAAGTTTGCCCCAGACCAGCCGTCATCGGTAAAGTGGACGCAATTCGTAAAGCCATGTTCCCTTGCATAATCTTCAAGCAGTTTCTTTTGATTGATTATGCTGTTGCTGTCGCCTGTGAGGTCGTCGTCGCGGCTCAACCGCTCATATAATGCGGTTATTTTGCCTTTATCGGTTTTCCTTGCTTTCATTAAGACATCTCCTTTCTATGGGCGATTTCTTATCCCCCTTTCATAGCATATAACTTCCGTGTAAAAGTGTTTAGGGGAGATGTTTTTCCCTTCCTTGATTTCCGTGCCGCTGACGGTCATTTCGTCACCAACGGAAACAGAAGGGAGTGTCTGCACGTTTTCGTCGGATTTTGTCGAATCATTTTTCTGAACCAGAGCTTTCCATCCATCCTGCACAACAGTTTTGCCTTTGGTGGAAAACACGGTACCGCCACAGTCCAGCTCAATAACTGTCTCTGCGTATCGGTGCGGATCGCCAACAGCTACGCACAACCGATTCGAGATCAGTTGCAAAATTGCAAGTTCACCCTTGGGAAGTTCGCTCAGATTGCATTTCTGCAATTCTCTGGTCGGAATGATGGCATGGTGATCTGTGACCTTTTTGTTATTCACAACCTGCTCTGCATGAACTGGTATGTTATCCACATCCTCCACGGGGAATGTGGAAAGCCAGCTTTACGAGGTCGGTCAGGCTATGTGCCATATCTTCCGTCAGAAACCTGCTGTCGGTACGGGGGATGAGTGACCAGTTTCTTTTCATAGAGGTTCTGCGTGTAGTCCAAGGTCTGCTGTGCCGTGTAGCCAAGCACACGGTTGGCTTCTCTCTGTAAACTGGTCAGGTCATAGAGCGCAGGCGGCTTTTCTGCTTTCTCCTTACATTCAGCTTTCTGAACGATTGCCACCGAACAGCTTTGTTTGACAGCTTCGGCTGCTGCCTTGGTTTTGAAGCGTTCGCTTGCAGCCGTAAAACCATCCAGTCAATCTGAACTGTGTAACAAACAGTTCGGGCTTGAATGCGGAAATGGCAGCTTCTCGCATAACAGCCATAGCAAGGGGTAGGGGTCATAACACGACCAACATTCAGGGTCTGCCCGTAAAGGGTCGAAAAAAGTCGAGTAGCGTTAATACCAACAATCCAGTCGGCTCGTTCTCGACACAGTGCTGCTTCATACAAAGCATCATATTCCGTTCAGACCAAAGATTTTTCAAAGCCCTCCTTGATTGCTACATCTTCCA
>VOFK01001663.1_pt1 | contig 64468 bp, 109 predicted proteins | sample 5384121 | NCBI WGS metagenome assembly VOFK01 (sample SAMN12384730, study PRJNA508395) | human gut metagenome | isolation source: healthy gut J | host: Homo sapiens | reverse complement strand
TGTACTTCGTTCAGTTACACGTATTGCTGTGGTGCTGCCGCTCGGCGTCTGGCTGCCTGCGTTGGCGTTCCCGGGCTCTGCGTCGTAGGCCGGGCGGCCATAGCCGACGATGTAGCTGTCGCTCAGGTAGTAGGAGCGGCGGGCCACTTGGTCGGAGGTGTTTCCCTCGATGGTGTAGACCTTGCTGCCGTCCACCTTCTCGACGAGGCCGGTGTGGCTGACGTTGCTCTTGGAGTGCGCGGTGCTGAAAAAATCTGGTCGCCGGGTTTGGGATCCTTGGCGTGATAACGGCCCTGCTTCTCGTAGTACATGAGGGAGTAGGTGCAGCCGGCGCCTGCGGATCTCTCTCCGGGCTGGCAGAGCAGGCGCAGCGCGTCCGCATATCCGAAGGCGGTCAGCATACACCAGTCGACGAACATATCGCACCATGCGAAGCCGTTTTTCTTGCCGTTGTACCACTTCGGGTACTTCTCGTCGAAGTCTCTGGCGTACTTGGTATAGTTGGCGCTGCCCGCGTTGGCGGTCGGGTTGTCGAGCTGGCTGTTGCTCTTTTTCTCGTGGTAGCCGATCTCTGCCGCAGCGATGGCGAGAACGGCCGATGCGTAGCATTTGCTCATGGTTTTACCTCCTTAGCTGTAAAAAAGAAAAAGGGCGGGCCGGAGCCCGCCCCTCTCCGTCATTCGATAGTCAGGCCCTCGGTGTTGAGCTGCTTGACTGCTGCCTCGATCGCGTTGATGACGCTCTCCTCGTCGACCTTGAAGCCCTTCTGCTTCAGGAAGTCGATGACGTACTGCTTCTTCTCCTCGCCGCGGCCGGCGCCCTTGTAGAGCTGCTCAGCGGCAGCGACGCCGATCTTTACCCACGCGGTCAGCTCCTTGCGCTGTGCCTCGGTGGTCTGGCTCTTGAGCCACGGGATCAGGAAAACGCTCACGCCGGCGCCGATCAGGGCGATGGCTGCGTTGACGATAGGGGTGATGTCGATGGTGTTCATCCTTTTGCCTCCTCATTGTTGAGAGTGTCCCCGGACGGATCCGGGAGCGGTTTGCCGTCGGCGTCGAGCCTGTGGCGGTTTCGGCTGATTTTCTCGCCGAGGCTCTTGCCGGCGTATGTGATTAGATAGCCGACGCAGGCGGTGAAGATGGTGCCGGTCAGTTCACTGACCGGGTCGCGCCCGAAGGCTGAGAGCAGGTAGGACGTGGCTGCGCTGAGGCTTGCCACGATGGCCGCCCAGTATGCGAGCTTCTTGCTCGCCTCGATCTTCTTTTTCCGCTTGCGCCGGCGCTTCTTTGCGGCCATGCTGCTCACCTCCTTAGTCGATGATCGCGTGGATCCCCTTACTGGTGAGGAAGTCCTTCTGCGCGTGTTTGATTTTGGCAGCGTAGTCGAGGGCCGCGTGCATATCCCCGTTACAATGCGCGTCGGGGATGCGCTGCATGGCCCGGGCCGTCGCCTCGCCGAGGGCGATGGCTGCCGACGTGCCCTGAATGGTGATGATCTGGAGATCTTCACGGGCACGCTCTCGGGCCGCTGCCTCTTTCTGTTGTTTTGGCCTCCTCGGCCTCCTTTTGCTTCTCGCGCTTCTGGATCCTGTGCTCGAGCAGCCAGAAGCAGAAGCCGGTCACGGCCGTCGGGATCCCCAGCAGGACGACGAGCGCGCCGATGTTGATTTCGATCATTGTGTCACCTCATAAAAGCCGGAGGGCCGCAGGACGCGGCCCTCCTTGTTGTTGGGCTTATTCCTCGACGTCGTCGAAGTAGCCCATGTCGACGAGATACTTGTGCACGCGGGCCTTCAGCTTCGCGGGGACGTTGTCCTCGGTGATGCGGCCCATGATGATCTCGCCTGCATACAGACGTACCAGCATTTCACGCTCCTCCTTTCCTGCAATTTTGAATAATAGCCACGCGAGGGCCCGGGCGATCATTCGGTCGCCCCTTCCTCCGCGGTGCCGGCGTTTGCGGCTGCCTTGAGGGCAGCGATGGCGTCCTCGACCTGCTTGCGCAGTTTCTTCGGGACGTCGTTGATGGTCATGGTGGAGCCTTCGCGGGTCAGCTCCTTGACGTACAGCTCGACGATCTTGCTCATGCTGTGGTGTCCTCCTCTCCGTCGCCATAGACCACGTCGGCCAGCTCCATGATGCAGCCCTTCAGCAGCTCGATCGATGGTGTCAGCCTGCTCGGCGATGGTTTTGTCCTTCTCGGCCTCTGCGGCCTGTTTGTCGTTCAGCTCTTTGATGCTGTCAGCTCTGTGCTTAATCATGCAAAGTTACCTCCGATCGACTGGATGTAGCAGGTCTCCGTAGCAGAGCCGCGGAGCAGCTTGGCCTTGACCTTGACGCCCCACGCTGCGGCCGTCTTGGTCTTGTTTGTGAAGTAGTGCTTCTGGCCGGCTCGGGCCTTCTGCGTGATGTCCTCCCACGTCGGGCTCGCGTCGTTGCCGTTGTTGCAGATCCAGACCTGAAGCGTGCAGCCGGCCGGGAAATTGCCCTGAATGTTGACGAGGGCCTTGGTCGGCATGGCGTCGGCCTCCATAGCGAGGGTCTGCTCGAACTCGACGGACGTGACGGCCTTGGTGAAGGTCAGCGTGCGGGTGACGCTGGCGTCCTTGGCGTCGGTCGCCACGATCTTCAGGGTGTGGCTGCCGTTCACGACCTTCAGCCACGCCTCGGAGCCGATCGTCAGCGTGTTGGTCTGGCCGAGGGTCACGGTGTAGCTGCGCAGCGTCACGCCGTCCAGCATCTCGACGACGTCGACCTGATGGCCGTCGGCGTCGGTGACGGTGTACTCGTAGGACGGGGCCGCCGTGCTGAAACTGCCGAGGGCGCTGTCTGTGCCGCTGATGACGGGCGGCCGGTTGTTGGTGACGGTGCGGGTGGCGCTGGTGGTGTATGCGCTCTCCGCGCCGGCTGCGTCGTATGCCTTGACGCGGTACTGCACGCTCGTCCATCCGTAGGTGATGGTGTCGGTGTAGGTGCGCGCGGATCCTTTGTAGACCTGCGCCCATGTGCCGCTCCCGACCTTGCGCTCCAGAACGTAGCCGGAGAGGTTGCCGTCGGGGTCGGTGGAGGCCGCCCACGAGATGCTCAGGCTCTCGCCGCCGAGCACTTCGCTCGGGACAGTGATGGACGACGGCGCTGTGGGCGCCTGATTGTAGATCACTGTATAGCATCCATCCGAGTCGACGGAGTCGGAGATCAGGAGATCAGAGGACAGATTACAAGCGGGGCGCAGGCCGCTGCCGCCGACGTAGGCGTCGTCCCAGTACAGAGTGCCATCGGAGCCGACGAGGCGGGCGTAGCTGGCCGAGCCGGCATAGGCGTCCCGCAGCCAGTAGTACCACGCGGCACCAGAGCCCGGGTTGCCGGAATAGTTGGAATTGGCGACGCAGGAGGCCGTCACGGTGGCGATGCGGCTGTTGTTGTCACTGAAGATCGCCAGCTTGCTGCCGCAGACGTGGTCGCCGCTCAGGCCGACCTCCGTACAGGACAGGGGGGAAGATCTTGTCCGTGCAGGTCTCCGTCCCGCCGCCGTCTGTGGAGCTCTTGCCGACCGTGATGGTGGTGTTCAGCAGAGCTGCCCGCTCGTTGGCGGTGAAGGCGTTCAGAAAACCGGCGAGGCCACTGTACGGGTTGACGCCGTTCCAGACGTGGGAGGAGTCCGGCGTCTGGTCTGCGGAGTGCTGTGCGGTGTACCACTGGCCGGCAGCCGCGGGGCTGTTGAGCCACTGGCGCAGGTTCGAGTAGATGTAGCGGTTGTTGCCGTAGCCGCGGCGGTCGCTGTTGCCGTTACTCGGTTCTGTTGCGTCGAAGCACAGCATCTTGATGATCTGGTTGGTCACGAGCGTGACGCTGTTGGAGGGGTAGCCTGCGTGGTTCTTATCGGCCACGATCCAGACGATCGGGCTGCCGTACAGGCTGCCGAACTTGACCTTCGACTTGTTTGCAAGGTTGCTCAGTTTTTGGGCCATGAGTTGTGTCTCCTTTCGGTGATGGTTTGAGCTCCGGGAAATAGCTGAAGAAATAGGCGTCCATGTTCTGCCGCAGGTGGTAGGTGTTGCCGTGCGAGATGTGGCCCGTCCAGCTTGCGTAGGATTGCACGACGCTGTCGAGGGTCATCTTGCCGGAGTCCACCAGACCGCGGAACTTGCGGATCTTGCGCTTCATGTTGTCGATGCTCTTGGCCCTCACCTTTCTGACCACCTTGCCGGTGCTGCGTGAGGTAGGTGTGGAAGCCGAGGAAGTCGATGCCATTCTTGAGCGGGAAGATCTGCGTCTTGCCGTTCAGGCGCAGGCCCAGCGGCTTGATGTACTCCTCGATCCGCTTGAGGATCTCCCGGAGCAGCAGCTTGTCGCTGCTGATGATGTAGAAGTCGTCCATGTACCTGCCATAGACGAGGCCGAGGTCATCCCGCAGCCAGTGGTCGAAGTCGTCCAGATAGAGCAGGGCGAGCAGTTGGCTCGACTGGTTGCCGATTGGGATCCCGGGGTCTGGCGTGCTGTCGATGACGATCCAGAGCAGCCACTCGACGAAGTCGATCAGCTCCTCGTCAGATCCTTCAGGAAGGCCAGGCCTTGCGGGCCTTCTCGAAGCAGACGGCGTGCAGCAGGGTGTAAAAGAACTTGGAAAAGTCGCCTTTCAGCACCCAGCCCTCGGCGTAGTCCCACTCCTCCATCGGCCGGTATGGCAGGCCGGCGGCCCGCCGGGCCTCCTCGTCTGCCGCTTTCCGGCTGAAAAATAGTGGCGCATGGCGTCGGCCAGACGGTCGAGGCCGTCGTGGGTGCCTTTGCCGATCTGCCCCGCATAGTTGTCCCGGATAAAGCGCCGGGAGAATACGGGCTCGAGGACGTTGTCGCAGAGCGAGTGCTGGACGACTTTGCCCTCGAAGTCGATAGCAAGGACGAGCCACTCCTTGGGCTCGTACACCTTGAAGGGATAGTAGGGCCCGAAGGTGTACTCGCGCCGCTGGAGGCGGTCAGAGAGGTCGGCCGTGCGCTCGATGGCCTCCATGCGGTAGCGCATGGCCGTGGGGTTGTCCCGCTTCCCGCAGCGGGTCTTGCGGTATGCTTTGTATAGCGAGTTGAAGCTGTTGACGATGTTCTCCATGCGAAAAAATCTCTGCCGTCGGCAGCTCCGGCCACGCTTTGCGTGCGCCGCCGGGAGCATCGGCAGTCCTGTGTTTACCCATGGCCGGGCCGGTCATACGGCGCCGGGTGCGGGAGGGATGCGCCTTCCTTGGATGATGGTGCACAGTGTTCGCCGGCCGTCTCCGGCCGGTTAATAAGTCGGGCTATCCATCGAAGCGGGGCGCAGGCCGTTGTTGCCGTTGTAGGCGTTGTTCCTGTTCAGCGTGCCATCGTTCCTGACGTTGCGGGCGTTGTTGGCCGACCCGGCACGAAAAAACAAGGCGTACCCCACGGGCTGCCTATTGGTGGCGCGCCTGCGCGTCCATCTTGGCGGCCCTTTCTTTATCGGATTTGTACCATTTGGCGGTCTGGTTTTTGACGCCGGCCGCCATCCGCGACCAGTGTGCAAAGGCGTCGTCGCCGAGCCCGCTGAGGATCTCGTGGGCGAGCTCGATGTGGTGGATCAGTTTCCGGCAGTTGCGCAGGGCCGAGCGTTGCGCCCGGTATCGCAGCTCCCGCTCCTGCGGGTCGGTCAGGAGCAGGTCGTTGGCTTCCATCAGGTCGGCGACGAGGTCGCTGGCCTCGTTCATCATCCGTTGCGCCAGCCCGAGCCGTTCCTTCTTGGGGAAGATGTTCGGGTTGCGCGTCTTGATGTAGGTGTGCTTCTCGAGCTCCTTGGCGTCGCTGATGGCCTGCATCTCCGGGAGCTTTTCACGGCCGAAGGGCGGGCGGCCTACATTGGCCCGCTCGTATGGCCGCGAGTGTCCGTTGCTTGCCGTAGTATCTCACCTCCTCCCCTTTGATTGTGATCCTCGCGCCGGTGCCGTCGTAGGCGGTGCCCTGAATGACGATCACGCCGTCCTCACGCTTGCAGCATGAGCAGGGCGGCGCCAGCTCGACAAACAGGTGCGCGATGATGCACGACGCCTCTGCGGGCGGGATCGGCGTGTAGCCGTAGCCGTCCATGGCTTAACACTCGAGGCGCTGAAGCGTAGCGTTCCAGACGCCAGAGGTGAGGGTGATGCCGTCCAGATTGGCAAAGGTGATCTGGAAGGGGTTGGTCGTGATGTCGCTGAACACAGCGTCCCACAGCGTCGCGATCTTGCTGGTGTTCTGGCCGACCGCGTTGCTCAGGTCATTGGCCGACGCCTCGGCAGCCTGCGCGATTGCGATGGCCTGCCGGGCGAGTGCCAGAGCCTCCTCGGCCGTAGCCTGCGCGCCGAGGGCGATGGCCTTGTAGGTCTCGTAGTCCTCTTTGGTGGCGTAGGCGTCCGCGGGGATGTAGGCGGTCACGTTGGTGGCCGTGCCGATCGCGGTGATGATGTCAATGGTTTTCTCGACGATGGTGGCGCCGCCGGAGGGCGGGATCCACTCGGCCAGATCGCCGCAGTTGCCGTAGCAGTACAGCACCTCGCCGACCTCGGGATCGGGATCTTCGGCATAAAGGCCGAGCTCGCGGTAGTAGAAGCCCTCGGTCTCGTCGCCGTTGGTGAAGATGCCGCCGACGGCCACGGTGCCGTCGCCGTTGATCTTCAGCTTCGTGATGTCGACGGTCGCCTTCGGGCTGACCACGCCGGTGAGGGTGCGGGGCGTCTGGCCCTCCTCGAGGTAGCCATCGCCGAGGACGATCTTGGTGTAGTTGATCTTCTGGCCGGCCACGCCCTTCGCCAGAACGATCAGGCCGGCGGTGGTGATGTCGTTGTTGATAAATGCAGCCATGTCTATCTCCTTTCCTTAGTCTGAGATGACCGCCGCGTCGGTGCCGATGCTGACGGTCTCGCGGTTGTTGTCGTGGACGACGGCCGCGTGGTAGATGTGGATCTCGTCGCTGCCCATGACGTGCACCTCTTTGGTGTGATCCCTGACGGCCATGCCGGAATAGAGGAACATTTCGCCGGTCAGGCAGATCAGGATCGCGTCGAGCCACGAGCTGCGGCGCTTGACCGTCCGCAGCAGCTTCAGGAACAGGTCGAGGTTGCTGTTGACGAGGCTCGGGTTGTCGCTCAGCACCTTGAAGTGATGCGGCTGCCCGCCGTACTGATACCACTCCCTGACCTCGCCGGTGCCGAAGTAGTCAGCCACGATCTGCTCCACAGCGTATGGGGTACCGAGTTTCGCGTAGACGCGGTCGCTGCTGCGGATGACGGCCCGCTTGACTGCGATGGGCGCGGTGCTGTCATACCACTGGATGTTCAGCTCCCACGCCATTTCGTCGAGCTCTGCGTCGCTGAGCTGGTCGATCTTGTCCCACCTGCTCAGGAGCTTCAGGCGCGCATAGGCGTCGCGGCTGATAATGTCGCAGCCGGTGGCGATGCCCTTGTCGCTGCCGTCCTCCTGCATCCACGCAGGCAGCAGCTTGACCATCTCGGTCTCATTGAGCCGCATTTACACCACCTCGCTCTCGACCTTGTGGCTGACAGTCAGGTGGCCGCTGAATTTGGCGACTTGCGTGTCGTCGAGGGCCTTGTAGGTCGGCTTAACGACATCCACGCGGAAGGCGCCGGTCAGGTTCTCGCCCCACGAAGGCGAGAGGATCCGCTTGCGGAGCTGGTCGGGGTTGATGTCCCGGCCGAGGGCTGCGACTTGCCACTCGTTGTAGCGGTCGATCGCGCCGCCGGTGCCTTCGACGTTGGCGATCACCTCGGCCTCGCTCTCCGGCGTGGTGTAGTACACGATCTCGATGTCGTAGGTCTCGACCTCCGGGGGCACGGCGCTCACCTTGTCAGTGAGCGGCCGGATGTCCTTGGCGTTGACCACGTCCAGCACCTTCGCCAGCATGGCAGCGTCAGGGATCCCGCCGCCTTCCAGCAGGGGCACGATCTTGACGCAGCCCTCCAGCGTGCGGGTGATGATGATGTCGATACTCTCGGCAGCCGAGAGGCTGCCCTTGAGCGTGATGGTTAGCAGGCCGTCGGTGTAGTCGACGGTGTAGTCCGTGTCCTTGACCGCCGCCGTGCTCTGCCCGTGGGCTTTCACGACGAGGGTGTCGGTCAGAGTGTGCCGCCGCCCTTGAAGGCTTTGCCGTCGTAGACCGTGAGGGTCTCGCTGACGGTTTCCTTCTCGCTGACGGCCTTTGCGTCCACGATGGAGCTGTCGGCCGTCATTGCCCAGTAGATGTAAGCCTGTTCGGGGCCCGCGGTGGATCTCTTTGGCGGGAGCCAGACGGATCCGCTCGCGGAGGCGGTTGTCGCCCTCGGTGGTGTAGGGCTCGCCGTCATCGCCTCCGGCCGTTTCGGTCAGGTTGGTGACGGACTCGATGTAGGGGATCAGGTCGACGAGGGTGGTGATGGTGCCCGGGGCGTACCCGTTGTACTCGGTGCCGTTGCTGACGGCCGAGGTTGGGATCTCCACAGAGTAGGCGCCGGCCTGAAGCACGGCGATCTCGTCGGTCGCAAAATAGTTTTCGCTGTCCGGCGTCACCTTCGTCCATTTCGGAATGATGATGTTTCTCTCCTGCGGCGTGGAGACAGAGAAGCGCATGGTCGTCTTTGCCGGGGATCCTTCCAGCCGGTGGACATCCAGCCGCTCGCCGATGGCGTCCAGTACCTCGCCCCGCGCATAGCGGAGAAGGGTCTGCCGGCCGACGTCGTCGAGGCTGTTGTAGAGGGCAACGAACACGGGCACGAGAGCCCCTCGCCGAAGATCCGGCGCTCGTCGCCCGGGTACAGAGGCTCGCCGGCGCCCTTTTCGAGCTCGGTGATGATGGTCTTGTATAGGGTGCTCGCGTCTGTCGTGGTGAGTTTGATGTCCTCGCCGTAGGTGTTTGTCGCGTCGCTCATGCTGTTCACCTCCTTCATGTGTTGTTGTCAATGCTGGCCCTCAGCTCGAAGTCGCCGGCCTGAGCGGTCAGGGCCTTCAGGTCGGAGTCACTGAGCTGCACGCGTGGTTCGTAGGTTTCCACAAGGAACTCCACGTCGGCGGCCAGATCGTTGGCGGCCGTCCCGCTCGGCTTGTCGATCAGGGTGCGGTCGATCCCCTTGATGCGCTCATATGGCACCTCGCCGCGAATGGTCTTTAGGAGGTTCTGCACACAGATCTCGGGCGCTCCGTTGCCGGATGCTTTCATTGGGATCACCTCGCTTTACTTGAGCTGCGCGTTGTTTGGTTTCTTTGCTGCTTTGGCGCTGCTGGATGCTCCGACGGTGACGGCGCTCAGACGCCGGCCGACGCCGCCAGAGGATGAGACTCCGGCCGGGGACGAGCTTTTGCCGCTCGAGCCGCCTGCGCCGGTTTTCGCCTTCTTTTGCTGGCTGGCCTCCTCGGCGAATTCGTCAGGTTGATGGTGATCTTTCCGGTGAGGATCCGGCCGAAGTTGTCGACCGTCGTGTCGCCGAGGCTGACGCCAGTGAGCTGAAGATTGGCCGGGCCGAAGCGCCGGCCGGCCAGATAGAAGGGGGCGTACTGGCCCACCAGCGACGTCCACGACTCGAACTCTCCGCGGACATCGCAGCCCACGGCAGGCGCCGAGATCGAAGTCGAAGCTCATGCTCTGGAGCTTGAGCGCCTTGGTCTTGGTCGCCGGAGATCCCGCCTTGTCGTCGCTGTTCTCGGTGTCCAGCTCCACGCTGTCCGAGATGCCATTGAGTGCGGCGATCCGCTGGGGGGAGACGCCCCACGTCTTGCCGTTCCACGATGCCATGACGGACATGTCTATCGGCCTCCTTACTTAGGGCCAGAGCCGGTTGTCCTCCCATGCTGTCGGTGTGGGTGTGGCTGGTCAGGCTGATGCCCGCTGGCGGTGACGTCGGCCGACGGTACGCTGACGCCCTTGTCCTGCATCGTGAGCGCGCCCTTCTTGACGGTGATGTCGCCCGGGACGATACCGTCCCACTCTCCGTCCATGCGGGAGAGGATGATGCCGGTGCCGTCCTCGAACATAGCATAGGCGACTTCCGTGCCGGGGGTCAGGTTTCCCATCTCTCCGCGCAGATACCACGGGATCGTCAGCGGCCGCGTGACCATGCTGTCGGCGGTGCTCGGGAGCACTCTGGCCGTGGTTTTGTCGCCGTTCCTGTCGGCCTTTCCCTCCACGCTGGAGATCTTGCCCTTCTGGATCATTTGGTTGTTGCTGTTCATCAATATCCCTCCAGTGGCTTGCGGAGGTATAGCTTGCTCCGCGTCTTGACGTAGTCGTGCCGGATCCGGCTGATGAAGGCCGTGCCGTCCCACGACTTAACGCCCTCAGTCGCCAGCGTGACCACAGAGCCCGCCGCATAGTCTCGCAGCAGCGAGCCCGTCCAGAGGGTGCCGACGGTCGCGTTTTTGTTGGCGTCCCGGAGGAGGCCCTTGGCGAAGCGGTCGGCCTCGCTCTGGTCAGTCATGCGGAAGGGTAGGATCCGGCGCAGCACCTTGTCGCCGCCGCTCGGGGCTGAGAAGGTGCCGGTCAGACCGCCGTTGACGGCTTCGGCCGAGCCGTAGGCGTAGGTGCCCTCGTCGCGGTACTCGAAGTCGTTGGCCGGCGTGATGGTGATGGTATCGACGGGCTGCTGGCCCTCCATGTATGCCTCGTCGTAGACGACCAGCTTGCCGTCGTAGACTAAAAAAGCCGCGCCCTCGAGGGTGCAGCGGTTCTGAAAAAATGCGAAGTCGGGGAGGTTGTTCTGCTCGACGTAGTCGTAAGTCTGGTCGGTGATGCCGTAGGTCTCGAGCGTCAGGCCGTGCCGGCCGGCGATCTCTGGGCCAGTTGCAGAAACTTGACCTTTTCCCACGATTTGCTCCGCTTATCCTTCGCAGACTGTGGGACGGAGTAGGCCCGCAGGGTGATGATGCCAGACTCGGGGACGACGCTCTCGACGAACATTTTGCCCGTCTTGGCAGCGCCGTCCTCGATGGCGATGGTGTCGCCCTTCTTGGGGTTCCACGAGTCCCACAGCTCGCGGGTGTCGTTGAGCTTGAGCAGCAGCTCGTCGCTCTGCTTTTCGGCGTACATATCGTGATAGCAGCGGTGGACGCTGACCTCGGGGTAGATGTCGACGCCTTCGTATAGGATCTTCACGGGGCAGGCTCACCTCCTCCACGGCGGCAGGGTGTCGGGCGTTTCCACAGTCTCGACGATGGGATCCGCACGGCCTCGCCGCCCTCGAAGATCAGCACGTCGCAGAGGTCGGGGTTGGCCTCGATGATGGTGCTCGCCATCCGTTCCTCGTTATAGGCTGCCAGCGCGATGCTGTCGAAGGTGTCGCCGCCCTGCGCGACATAATCAATATAGCCGACTGTCTGCTGTGACATAGGCGCCGCCCTCCCTTCTGCTGAGTGCCTCGAGGATGAAGTCGATGAACTCCGGCTCCAGATCCCGCAGCTTTCGGATCAGGGCGTCCTCGTCGGTGTTGCCGTCGACCTTGATCGTGAGGCTGGAAGGACAGGCCGCTCAGGTCGTAGACCACGGACGTGCCCGAGCCGGAGCTGATGGGCTCGTAGTCGCTTTCGCTGTCCAGATGCCCCGAGCATCCGGCCCGCCTCGGCCCAGTAGGACAGGTTTTGCGAGCGGTATGCAGGGTTGAAGCTGATGACGGCCTCGGTCGGATAGCGCGGATCCTCGCCGGCGATGGACGGGCCTCTTGTGAAGCCGCCGGTCGCATAGCCAGAGACGGACGCGCTGCCGCCGCCCCCACCTCCGAACAGGCCCGCGATCTTGGAGATGACGCCGGAGCCGAAGCTGACAATCTTCGATACCCAGCCGACGATCGTGCCGAGCACGCTGGCGATGGGTTCCAGAATAGACAGCAGGGGCGAGGATCGGCGGCATGATCGCATTGAGCAGGCTCACGACCGGGGGCAGCAGCGCCTCGATCAGTCTGCATGAGAGGAGGCACAGCGGCATGATGACGCTGTTGACGATTTGCAGGGCGACCTCCAGCAGCGGGGTGATGACAGGCAGCAGCGCCGAGATCAGGCTGGCCAGGACAGGCAGGACCGTCGAGATGATCTGCGTCAGCATCGGGAGCACGGTGGCAAGGATGCTGGCGATCGGCGGTAGAATAGCCTGAACGATCTGCATGAGCGGCGGGAGTAGCTGCTGTGCGAGGTCGAGCAGAGGCGGCAGGAACGAGCCCACGAGCTGAGCCTTCAGTAGTGGCAGGATGCCCGCAGCCAGCTCCGTGACCATCGGCATGACCTTCTTCAGGGTGTCCCCATGCCGACGAGGAAGTCCTGCACAAACGGCATACAAGCGTTGAGCGTTTCCGTGATGACGGGGGCGATGGCCTCGAAGGTCTCCCGCAGGATCGGCGCCAGAGCCGTCAGGGTGTTGGCGATCATGGACGCCATAGGCAGTAGGACTTCGGCCGACCTCTTGATCGCCTCGAAGGCGCTGCCGAGGTCGTTGTACTTGACGTCGTTGATCTGCTGGAGAGCGGCCGCGCCGTCGTAGGCTGCGGTCTCGATGTCACCGAGTACGGGCAGCACGCCGGCCTCCAGATCCTCGAACTGTGAGCCAAACAGTGCGACGCCGATCTCGTTGCGCTTGAGAGGATCCTCGAGCTTGTTCAGAGCCTCGACGGTGTCGAAAAATGCAGCCTGCGCGGTCTCGCCGCCGGCTGCAAAGGCCGCGAACATTTTGTCGGCGTTGAGGCCGAGGCCCTTGAAGGCTTCGGCGCTGCTGTCGCTGCCGTCCTTCGCTCTGATGTTGAACTCCTTGACGGCGTCGCCGACCTTGTCGATGGAGAACAGGCCGGCGTCAGCGCCCTCCACGAGGGTGCCGATGAACTGGTCGGCGCTGAGGCCGAGGGCCGCAAACTGCGGGCTGTACTCGTTCAGGGTGTCCAGCAGGTCGCCGTTTTTGTCTGCGCCGTTCTGCGCGCCGGTGGCGATTAGGCCGTAGGCTTCGGCGCTGATGTTGAAGTTTTTCATCAGAGCCGAGGCGGCTCTGGCGCTTTCACCGATGTCGTAGTCGAAGGTGTCACGCAGCACGAAGCCGGCCGCGGTGGCCTGCTCCAGCGCTTCGCCGGCCAGATCGCTCGCTTTCTGCGTAGCGGCCAGCCCTTCGGCCACGTCGTTGAAGTCCTCGCCGAGGTTCTGCGCGTAGATGTTTTTTACACTCTCGCCCAGCGCGTCCAGCTCGTCGCCGGTGGCGCCGGTAGATGCGGAGAGCTGGTTCATGGCTTTGTTGTAGTCGTCGCCCAGCTCTGCCAGATACTTCCCGGCCTCGACGACCGCCTTGCCCGTCGCCACAGCGATGCCGCCCACGGCAGCACCGACGGCAACGGCTTTCCAGTTTACTTTGTCGAGGTGTCCCGCGACGTTGTCCATCGCCTTCCCGAGGGAGGGGTCGATGGTGCCGGCGAAGCTGACGACGGCCTGCATGATCTTGTTTTTGCCTGCCATCAGTGTCACCTCCTTCTGTATTTCCTGAAGTTATTCCGGGGCATTGAGGCGGCCTTGTCGCGTTGCCGCTTGGCCTCCTCGGCCGCTTCGTAGTATTCGAGCAGGAAGTCGGTCAGGCGTTCCCGTCGGAGCTCTCCGACTGAGATGTGGAAGGCTCGGGAGTAGTCTCGGACGAGCTCTCCGGAGCCGCCTCGGATTGTGCCGCCGACCTCGCCGTAGTAAAATTTCGGCCGATCCTCATAAGCTCCATGACGTCGGGGCCGCTGATGCGCTCGAGGTCGCTGACGTCGATGTCGCTGTTGACGGCGGCGATCGCCATCATGGCGAGATAGGCGTGCAGGGAGTAGTCGAGCTCGGAGGCGCCGGCGCTGCCGCCGCCCTTGTTGGAGGTCGCGCGGAGCTTGCGGGCCTCAGCATCGGCGAACATTCCCACGGTGATCGCGCCGGTGTCATAGGTCAGGGTCTTGACCTTCTTGCCGTTGATGGTGATGGGGTTGCTGGATGTCAGCTTTTCCATGGTCGTTGTCTCCTTTCGTTGATAAAAAGAGGGCGCCGCCCGGAGGCGACGCCCTTCTTGTTACAGCACGCTGCGCAGGTCTTTGACGTAGTCCACGCCGCCGATGCGCATGATGGTGTTGAGCTGGTCGATCAGGCAGAACTCCTCGCCGGCGACGAAAACCTGATAGCGGCTCACGGCCAGCGTGATCTCGTTCTCGCTGGCGTTGCCGGGATCCACGCTCAGGCCCGGGATGCCCTTGGAGACGCAGCGGAGGAACGCCTTGCAGCCTTCGGTCTTGGTGGAGCCGTCGGAGAGCTTCACGTCCTGAGCCCAGCGGATCTCGATGGTCTTGCTCGTCAGCTTGACGAGGCTGCGCAGGCCGAGGTCAATGCCGATCTTGGTGATGGACGCCTCCATAGCCTCGATCTGGCCGGGCAGCGGCGCCGTGTAGGTTCCCATCGCCTTGAAGTCAGCCGTCACAAGGTTGACGGGAGGCAGGGCGATGGTCACGTCCTTGGCGGCGAGAACGCCGTCCACATAGACGGTATCGGCGAGGATGGGGCCCTTCAGGTCGAGCCACAGATTTGCCATTACTCGTCACCTCCTTCGTAGTAGACAGAGAAGCCGGCGTCGGTGTATGCGACGTAGACGCTCGCAGACTTGAGGGGCGGGGTCGGGGTGACGGCGATGTCCCAGCGGAAGTCGCCGTTCATGATGTCGGTGGTGCTGTTCTCGCTCTCGAGGAACAGGATCACAGCGGATCCGAGCAGCGCGCCCATGCTGACATACCCGTCGAGCTTCTCCTGCTCGCGGTTGATGATGCGATCCTTCAGCGCCCGGGTCATGGGCTTGTCGATCTCCGGGCTCCACTCGCGCTGGAAACCGTTGGTGATGTGCATGAGCATCCGCATGGAGACGTCGAAGATCGCGCGGGGATCCACGTCTGCGCCGTAGGTGTAGGCAGCCGTATGGTCGCCCCACAGTACCCACTCGCCGCCCCATGCGACGGCCGTGCTGATGCCGTTCTGCGTCAGCTCCTTGCCCGTCTGCTGGCTGAAGCCGCGGTTGGTGGCGTTGGCCCCAAAATACTGCTTGATGATGGGGATAGCCTTGTTGCCGCAGGTCTCCATCGGCACGCTGTTGTGGCTGAAGTCGGCCCGCATGAGCTCGACCACGGCCAGCGTGCTCAGGTGGTAGATGTTGCCGAGATTGTCGACGCCCTGCGGCCAGTAGACCTTAGAGCGCTCGCCGGTGAAGGCGTTGGCCTTCTTCCATGCGATCGCCTTGGTGATCGTGTCGACCGCCTGCGCGCTGCTGTCCACAAGGGGCAGGTCAGCGACGACGAAGGCGTCCCAGTGGCCGTTGATCTTCTTGCAGGTGGTGAGCATAGCGTTATAGACCGCCGGGCTCTGACTCCAGCCGGGGGCGGCGATCAGATTGCAGACCGCGAACTGCTCGGGATAGAGCAGCGCGATCGCGCTCAGGCCGCTGTACTCGCCGGAGGAGGTGACGCCGCCGATGATGTCGCTGTCTGCGATCTCAGAGTCGTCCACCTCGCTGAAGCTGGCCGTCAGGTTGCCGGTGAGCTGCGCGTCGTCCTTCAGGCTGGTGATGATGACCGTGCCCTTGGTGAAGTTATAGTCCAGAGCGTAGTCGGTGCCCTCGACGTAGTCGCCGCTGTCATTTCTTTGCGATGGTCAGGGTGTCGAGGATGATCTTGTCGCTGGCGAACTCGGCGCGGCCGCCGGTGAAGGTGAGGGCCTTGGTGGTGGCCGTCTCCTTGCGGTGCTTGCCCGCGGAGGGGTCGAGCACATTGATGACGTAGATGGGGCCGATGTTCCCGAGGGTGTTGTTGAAGTGCGCGTACACGGCCTCGCACAGGGTAAAGGTGCCCCAGTCGGACGAGTAGCCGATCTTCTTCTGCGCGTCGACCAGACTGGTGATCTTGATCGGCGCGTTGATGATGCCGGCCTTGCCGAAGTCGCGCACGAGGTTGACGGGTGCCGTGCCGATGTAGACCGGCGTGGTGCCCGCCTGCACGGCGCTCTGTGCCACGGTCTCGCCGATGTGGCCGTATGCGCCGTAGAGGTATTCGTTTGCCATCTGCTTTTCCTCCTTTGCATGAAATTAGAGCAGCCGAGCGGCTGCCCTTAAAGCAGGTGTTGGTAGCTTTCCGGGTTGCGGGTCAGGGTCTCCTCGACGGAGAACTCGGCCCATGCAAACCAGTACGGGTAGAAGTCGGGGACGGCGTCTTGCTCCGTGACAGGGCCGAAGGTGATGCCCTTCTCCTTCATGACGCGGAGGTTGCCGAGGTACTCGGCGTTTTCAATCAGCCGGAGAGCTGTGTCCACAAAATTCCATGCGTCACGCCAGCCCTCTCCGTTCTTCACGAAGTAGGAGGCCGCCGCCTCGTTGTATTGCTGGATGTAGGTGCCGCTGCCGTCGCCCTTCGGCTTGAAGATATCGGGCCCGTGGTAGCCGGGATCCCACGCTGAGAAGAGGAGCCGGATCTTGATGTCTCGGGCACTCCGGAGCAGGTCGTCGTCGCCCTGAACGAGCTGCACGCAGACCGACGGGATCGGCGCGGCGATGTTCGGGGGCGTCCTGTCCTTCGATGGTACGAAAAGCGAGAACGCGGCCGGGTTTACCAGCTTGTATGGGTAGGAGGCGTCCGTTGCGTTGTCGTCGGGAGCTTCAGCTTGACCAGAGGGCAGACCTCGGCGGTCAGCCAGTCCCGGACGGTTTCGATGCTGTTGACGATGGACACGGCTGCACCTCCTACATGGTCACAGTCTGGCCGAGGGCCACGGTGGCGATCCCCATGTCCTCGCTCCAGTCGTTGACGATGTACTCGCGGCCGTCGATGTTGAGCCCTTCGCCCGCCGGGCGCCGGGGCAGGGCAGATCCTCGACCGCTGCGTACAGCATGAGAGGACTCTGCCACGCCCAGCTCTTGCCCCCCTTGGCGTTCTTTCAGGGCGTTGTCGTCCAGCACGGCAGCGATGGCCCGGCCGTCGACCTTGTGCTTCTCTCCGAACTCGGCGAGGTTGAGAAACGTGCGCCGACGGTCAGCCTCGACCATCGCCTTGAAGCTGAAGGCCATTAGACGGGATCCGCGGCGCCGATCTGAGGGGGCTCCTCATCGTCGGTGCCGTCATCAGGCTGCTCGGCCTTGGTGGCCTCGATGGCAGCGATGACGTCGGCCTTCTTGCGCATAGCAGAGGCGTCCACGCCATAGCGCGGTGGCCACTTCCTTCAGCTCGTCGAGCTTCATGTCCTCGTTGTACTCAGGGGCCTCGTCGGCCGCGGTGTTGGTGCTGGCAGGCTCGTCGGCGTCGTCGCCGGGAGCGGGTGCGGGCTGCTCGGCAGTCTCGCCCAGCTCGCCGATGTACTTGGCGACGCCCTGCTTGACCAGACGGGCCTCGAGCTCGGGGTCGAACTTCTGAGGGCCGTCTGCTTCAGTGATGGGGACACCTTGCGGCCGTTATAGTAGCCGAAGGTGCCCTTGATGATCTGGATCATGCTCTGCTCCTTTCTGCTGCGCTCAGTCCGTCAGGACGTCCGCAACGATGAACGGGTTCTTGTTGTTGGGGATCATCAGCGGGCGGCTGGAGATGGTCAGCGTGCGGCTGTTGCCTTCGGCGCTGCTCACATACTTCGGCACGCGGCGGCCGGCGTAGGTGTGGAACTCGCCGTCGGCTCTGCTCCACCTGAGAGACGGCGCCGTAGCAGGTGCGGCCAGCGCCGGGAGCGGTGAGGATGCACTTGCCGCACGGGATGTAGAGCTTGTCGTTGCCCTCGTCGTCGGTGTAGGTCTCGTCGTAGGAGATCACGCTGATGATGCGGCCGAGGATGTTCAGGCGGGCCACGATGGCAGCGCCGTCAGGCAGCAGCTCAGGCTCCACGTTGCCGATCTCGATGCGGCGGTTGTCGAGGAGCTTCTGCACGGCCGCGTCGTTGATGATGGCGTCAGCCACGTCCGGGGAGCAGACCAGATCAGAAGCGCGGAGGCCGCGCTTGGTCAGCATACGGATCATGGCCTCCAGATCCTTCAGGATCTTGCCGCCGGTGGCGTCCCACTTGGCCGTCGGGGTGTAGGTGGCGGGGTTGGCCTCCTCGGAGTAGAAGCGGATCTCCATCTCGTCGCCCTTGTCGGCGTCGTCGGCGATGTGCTTCATGATGCAGCCGTTGGTCAGCATGGTCTCGGCGGCCATCGCTTCTTCGCGGTTGGTGATGAGCTCGCCCAGCTCGTCAGCGTCGCGCAGGATGAGGGTCTGCTGGCGCTGCTCAGGGGTGAGCTGAGAGTAGAGAGCCTCGCCGAAGCCGCGCTTGCGCAGCTCGTCGAGGGTCAGGACGCGGCGGGGAGCCACGAAGGGCGGGGTGTAGCGCTCCATATGTAGCCGGCGCGCAGGACGGTGACGCCGCCCTTGCGAGGGGCCACGAAGGGCGCCAGCTTCTTGCTGCCGTCACGGAACTCGACGAGCACGTCGTCGGTGGCGAAGATGTCGCTCGCGTCGTTGGTCGGGAAATAGCGGTCGCGCAGGAAAGTCGCCGCAGGGGCGAGCTGCTGCACGGCCATGAGCAGCGTGTGGGTGTCGTAGAAGTTAAAAGGCATGTTGTTGTCCTCCTTCTCTTAGTATTCGATGGCGTCGGAGAGCAGGATGCCGGCCTTGCGCAGCTCCTCCTCGTCGGTCGCCTTCAGGGTGTAGCCGCTTGCAACGGCCAGCTTGCTGCGGGCGAAGTGGCCGGTGCGGTAGGCCAGCACGGTCACGTCCGCGGTGGTGCCGACTTCCACGTCCTCGGCGAGGATGCAGTTGGCGGTCAGGGTTTCGTTGGTGGTCGCGGTGGAGCCGAGGATCACCAGCTTGCCGTCGCCGGCGGTGCCGGCAGACAGGGCCAGCACGGTGCCGCGCTTATAGGTGGCTGCGGCGGTGGCCTCCTTGCGGATGGTCACGGTGAACACGTCAGCGACGGGCTCGTTGGTGACGATCAGGCCGTCGTAGTCCACGGTGCCGAGGTTTTCGTCCAGTCTCTTGCTCATTACTTCTTACCTCCGTTCTGAGACTTGGTGGAGTTGTAGATGCTGACGATGGCGTCGACCTTTGCCTTGTCGTCGTTTTCGCTGCCTTCCTCGCCGCCGTTAGGGGCAGGCCGACGCCGGCAGCGCCGGACTCGTCGTTGTCATTGGCGTCCTTCAGGTGCTTGGCGCCGAGGGCCGCCTGCTTCTGCATAGCCTTGAGCGCGAGCTGCTCAGCGGTGCAGGTGGTTCTCGCCGTACTTGGCGTCCCTGACAAGCTGAGCGTCGCCCACACTGGCGGCGATGCTGTCGATGGCCTCGATGCGGGCCCGTTCCTGCGTGATGGCAGTTTGCGGCGGCCTGTTGCTCGATCTGAGCGACGAGGTCGGGGTGCTGTGCTCTCATTTCCTCGAGGGTCATGGTCTTGTTGTCCTCCTTCTTGGGGCCGTCGTTCTTGGCGGCCGCGTGTTTATTTCCAGCCGCCGGGGCGGCGTGGATGCTGTTGTCGATGGGGATCGTCCCCGGGATGTGTCTGAAGCCCTTGACGTCGTGCCGGATGCCGGCGACGAGGAGCACCTTCTTGTCGGCGCTCAGGGTGACGTCGGGGCCTTCGTCCGTGAGCAGGGTGTCGGCAAAGCCGTTGTCAATGGCTTCCTGCCCGACCATCCATGTCTCGCGGGTCATCATGGTGCGGAGCTGTTCGACCGCGATCCCGGTCTTGGCGTGGTAGATCTCCGCGATGGCCCGCTCGCTGGCGTCGAAGTCCTTCTGGAGCTTCTTCAGGTCTGCGAGGGTGTAGTAGTCCATCAGCAGGCCCGCGACGCCGTGGATCATGACCATGCTGCCGGGGTAGACCTGCACCTCGTCGCCGGCGCAGGCGATGACGCTGGCCGCGCTGGCTGCGATGCCCTCCACGATGACGACCTTGTGGCCGCTCAGGCCCTTGATGGCGTTGTGGATGGCGATGCCGGTGTAGAGGTCGCCGCCGGTGCTATTGATCTTGATGGTGATGTTGCTCTTGCCCTTGACGGCCGCGAGATCCTCCATGAAGCTCTCGGGAGCGATATAGAGGCCGGGCTTGGGCTCACCCGTCCACCAGTCCACAGGCTGACGGCTCACGACGTCGCCGTAGAGGGTGATCTCGCCCTCGTCGTCGCCGATGCTGGCGACGTTCCAGAACTTGATCGGCGTGCCCGCAGTCTGAGGCCCGGCGCAGAGCCGGGGAGTGTTATGCGTTCTCATGCTTGTCTCCTTCCTTGATGCTTTTGATGGCCTCGGCGACGATCGCCTCCCGCAGAGCTGCGGAGATCGTGCCGCTGGCCGCTGTGCTCTGGTCGACCTGCCCCTGCGCTGCGCGCAGCTTCTCGTTTTCCCGGGCGAGCTGGTCGACGTTGGCGTCCCACTGACCGCCGTTGAGTCGGATGGTCGCCTGTTCTCTGGTCGTGATGCCTTCGCCGATGGCGAGGATCTCGGCCGTGATCTCCTTCGTCGGGTCGAGCTGTCCCTGAGAGGGGCCGATCCACTCGGCGCCGAGGTATGCGGCGCGGATCGCCGGGTCTGCGAAGAAGCCCGGGGCGCTGATGCGGCCGCGGGCGACGGCTTCAGAGATGCCAGATCTCATATACCGGGGGTGCAGAAGTCATCGACAAACCACTTGCGCCTCATGCGGAAGGCTTTCCACGCCTCCAGCAGGGCGGCGCGGCTGGCGCTGTACGAGCTGTTGAAGCCTTGAGGAGCAGGTCGGCCGGGATCTCGAGGGCTGCGCCCACCTGCTCGCAGATGGCGCGCAGGAATCTGTTGAAGCCGCTGGCCGGCCTCTTGGGTCTGCAAAGGTGACGTCCTCGCCGGGCTCCATGATGTTGATCTGGCCGGGCCCATCTCGTACTCGTTAGGATCTCGGCTCACTTCCGGCAGGCTGCTCCCCACCTCGTTGAACGGGTTGTCGCCGGCGCCGGCCTCGGTCTTGATGAAGGCCGTGAAAAAGCTCTCCACGACGGCCGCGGTCAGCTCGCTCTCGGTGTAGCGCCGGAGCTGGAGCAGGGGCTCGATGACCTGCGCGAGGTAGCTGACGCCGCGGTATTGATCCGGGCGCTCGCTCTCCATGACGTGCAGGATGTTCGGCAGGCCAGTCCGCTCGCCGTATGCCTGAACACGGGCCCACGTCGTCGTCGTGCTGCCGAGCTCGAAGGGGTAGGTGCTGCGGATGTGGTAGGCGACGATCTGGCCGTTGCCGTCCACCTCGACGCCGTCGAAGATGGTGTTGCCGTTGGCCGCCTTGCCGGTGGTCAGCAGCATGGGGGTGACGATGCCGGAGCTCGTTGGCGTGGCGACTCGGTCGGCCTCGATCAGGTGCAGGCGTAGCGAGTAGGGCGTGAGCGGCGTCGGCTCGTACTGCTTCACGACGGCGAACACGTCGCCGCTGACCAGCCACGAGGCGAGGGCGAGCTGCTGCATGGCTGCGAAGTTGTTGACGCCGGTGGCGTCGCACGCCCTTTTGTTCTCAGACCAGAGAGCGAACTCACGCTCGGCCTGCGCCTGCCATGCGTCTGCGGCCTCCTGCGTCATGCCGAGCGCCTCCCGGTCGATCCGGCTCTTGAGCTGGAGCCCGATGCCGACCACGTTTGTACGGTTAGTGCGGATGGCCGAGGTGGCGATCGGGGCCGCCATGTAAAGCATCCGGGCACGCTGCCGCAGGGTGTAGTTGTGGGCGTCGATGTCCTCCTTGGGGCTGCCGCTGAAGGCCCTGAAGCCCTTGGTCGACCTCTTGTGCCAGCTCGCGCCGGCGTCGCCGTAGCCCTTGTTCACGGGGCGGGGGCTCTGCCGGCTGCTCTGCGGTCGGCTTCTGTTCTTTCGTCTGCTGATGGTGCTCACCTCCTTCAGGTAAAAATGGCCGGCGCCGGGAGAAAAGGAGCGAAAACTCCCGGCGTCAGCCTATGAAAAAAGCCCCTTTCGGGGCTTCTTTCACCAGTCACGGGGCACTACTCCCACAGCTTTTCGCGGCTTCTCGCCGTTCAGTGCGGCCTCGAGGGCTGCGATGTCTGTCCTCGAGCTCCTTGATGGCCGCCCGGATGGCGGCGAGATCGGTGTTGTAGCGGGCCAGGTTGCGGGATCCGATGCCGTAGCTCTGGACGCCTCCGTCCAGCATCTCGGCCTCTCGCTTCAGGTAGAGCTCCAGCCGGTTCCTCTTGATGGAGAGCTGGTACTCGATTTGTTCGCGGGTCTTTCTCATTGTGGTCTGTCCTCCTTACCAGTCGTCGAAGGCGTCGGCCCGGTTGTGCCGTTGCCGCTGCCGTCGCTGTTGCGGGGCCTTCGGTTTTTCCTCCAGTCCTTGCAGGCGGCGCTCGACTGCGTCCATGTCGGGGTTGATGATCTTGAGGCCGGCGTTGGCATAGTCCCGGCAGTCGAGGGCCTCGTTGCGGTTGTGGCCGGGCAGCTTCTCCCACGCCCAGCGGTCGCCGCGGCGCGTGTGCGTGAGCACCAGCTTCTCGGAGAGGAGCCCGTTGAAGTAGTTGAGGTCGTAGCCGGCGTCGGGGTGCCGGTTGAAATGGGAATATTTCGGCCGGGCTCCTGCACCTTCAGGCCGGCCATGATGGCAGCCTTGCCGGCGTCGACGCCGATGGTGTAGAGCCAGCAGGTGATCTTCTTGTTGTCCCGGATCGGCACCTTAGTCGGCGGGGAGACGTAGGGGATCCCGTCGCCGCCCTTTCCCTTGATGGCAAACACGCGCTTGCCCTGTCGGGCCCGGCACGCCTCATACACCTCTTGGGTGAAGTGGCCGCCGGAGTCGACGCAGGTGATGGAGATCTTCAGGCCCCGGCCGTTTTTGAACTTGTAGACATGGTCGACGACATCGTCGAGACGCTGCCAGACCTCGGGGGTGTCCGGCCGGCCCATGATGTAGCCCTTGACGATGCCCCAGTTTTCGCCGTACTTGCCGTGGCCGACGACCTCGTATTCGAGGCGGTTGTCCTGAGTGTCGACGCCGCAGGTCAGCACGAGCACGCCGTCGGGCAGCTCCACGGGGGTGCCGTCCGGGCGTGTGCCGTAGTCCTCACGGCGGGCGAGCATGGTGTCCTCGTCCTCGAGGTCGCCGCGATCCTCCCACAGCTGGCCGAGCAGGGTGTTGTAGACGACCTTGAGGCGCTGTGGGTCATCCTTGGCGTCGAGGAACTTGAGGACGATCTTCTCCCACGGAGTCCACGGGCTCGAGAAGGCATTGAGCCAGAACGAGCGGACGCCCTTCTTGTAGGCGTCGGGGTTTTCTGCGATCCACTTGGCCGGCTGCCGTCGCATAGTCTCTCGGGGATCAGGCAGCCGCACGCCGGGCAGGTCCACGAGACGCCGCTCTTGAGGCTCCACGACTTTTTCCCGCGGATCCTCTTGGCCTCCGGGTCGAAGTGGATATTGTCGAACACGATCTCGCTGTACTCCCCGCACTCGGGGCAGCGGTGGCACCAGCGTTCCTGCGTGCCTTGGTAAAAACTCGTTTCGATGTTGCTGTCGCCCTTGATGGTCGGGGTGGAGACCTCGACGGCCTTGGCGTTGTAGAATGTGGCCTGACGTGCTTCGGCCAGCGCCCACGGGTCGCCCTCGGTGCCGGCACTCGTGGCCCAGCGGTCGCGCTCGTCGCCGATAATGTAGCGGGCAGGCGTGGAGGCCAGCGCCGAGGCGCTGTTGGAGCCGGTCAGCGTGAGCATACCGCCCGGGAAAGACTTCTGAAGGATCGTGTTGCCGCTGTCCTTGGCCTTGACGTCGTGCACCTTCGCCTTCAGGGGTTTGCTGTCGCGGATCATAGGGGCCACGCGGAGGCGGCTGAACTTCCGGGCGTCGTCGATGGTCGGGTGGACGTAGAGGATGCTGCCGGGGTCTTGGTCGATGATGTAGCCGATGATGTTGAGCTCGAGCTCCGACTTGCCGACCTGCGACGCGGCGACCATGACGATCTTGTGCACCTTCGGATCCGTGAAGGCCCGCATGGGCTCCTCGAGGTACGGGGTGCGCTTGGTGCGCCACGGGCCTGCCTCGGCTGAGCTTTCAGGGGAGAGGCGGCGGTGCTTGTCGGCCCACTCGTCCACGGTCAGGCTCTCGGGCGGGGCGAAGCGTTTGACCGCTCCCGCGATGGCGGTATTGAGCTTCGCGGCGGCTTTTTTAGTCGTCCGCGTCATCGGCGAGCTGCTCGCTCCAGCCTTCCCGATCCCTTACTCGCCGAGCATACACCTCGGGATCGTATTTATAGCCGGCCAGCTCCGTCAGGATCTTGTAGACCTCTGTGCGGATGATCTCGGACGCCTCGGCGGGTGTTGCTGCGCCGGTGACGTCGACGGCCAGACGGCCCGGCAGGGCCACGAGCATCGACCTGATGTTGTAGACGAGGTCGGTCATCACAGCCTCGACGTCCTCGCTGCGGTGCATGGTGCCCTCGAGCTCACTGAGCTGGAGGGCGGCGATGTCTGCCTTGCTGCGCTTGAGGTCGGCCTCAGCCTCCAGACGCCGGCCCTCGATCTCGCTGTCCTTCTTCGACGGCTCCCGGCCGTTGGCCTTGGCCGTCAGGTATCGGATGTACCTCTGGATCGTCGGCAGCAGGTCATAGCGGTTGGCGTTGCCTTCCTTGACCGCGGCGATGACGCCATCCTTGGTGAGCTGCTGCACTCGGCGGGGCGTCATGTCGAACAGGGCCGCGATGGTCTTGCTGTCGACGAGCTTATTGTTGGTTGGGTTCGGCATGGCGTTCCCTCCTTTCTGCCGCTCGGGCGAAACGAAACGGCCCGAAAAAAATTTTCCCGGCTGCGCGTTTTTTGGGCTCGCCAGCACCGCAGGCCAGAGGGGCCCGTCACAGTACCTTGCGGCGCGTGCTGTGGCCGTGGAGGTGTCTGTGCGGCGCTGCGCTGCGCTCTGTGCGCGTCTGGCGGTGTGGCCGGGCTCGGTGTCGGGTGCGGCTGTGGACGCGCTGTGCGGCGTTCTGGTGGGCTCTGGCTTAGAGGCCGAGGGCTCGCTTCATGTGGTGCTCGAGGCGCTTGCTGGTCTCGGTGTTGAGCCGGAGCATGATGGCCTCGTTGGTGCGGTCGCTGGTTATCATGCGGGCACCGAGATGGTGGTGAGCTTCTTGATGTCGGTGCGCGTCCTGCTCATGCGCTGGAATGGAATGGCGCTTACGCCGCCGGCCCTTGGTGTTGCCCGTCCCCATGAGAATGTTGTGCGATCGCTCGGAGAACGGGCCGCCCGGGGTACGGGTGTTCAGATAGCGGCCGATTACCTTCTTCTGTCCCTTGAGCACCGACGCCTTCAGCGTGTAGCTCTTACCGCGGGGCGGGGCCTTCGGTGTCATGCCGAAGTGCACAGGGGTCAGGAGTCTGCCTTGTAGGTGATGGCGAGCTCCTCGATGGTCTCGCCGGTGATCTGGATGCTGCCGGCCATCTTCTTCGGCTTTCCGCTGCCCGAGGGGGTGATCTCGACTTCTTGATGTTGTAGACGGCCGTGACCTCCTGAGCGATCCAGCTCGGCGCTCTGGCCTTGACGTCGCGGACGGTGGCCTTCACGGCCTTGCGGCCCTGCTCGTCGATCTGTGCGACGGTGTCCATGAGCTTTTGGAAGTTTTCGACCTGCATGGTGATGGTTGCCTTTGCCGTTGTTGTCACCTCCTGAATATGCAAAAAGAGACCGGTGGACGTTGGTTCGCCCGTCGGCCTCTTGCCGTCGGTTGTTATTTGGTTTTCCTCTGGTCAGCCGCTCGGAATTGTCACGGCGTTGCCCGTGTGTCCGGCGGTCTTTTGCAGGATATAGAATAGCACGGGTCGCTACTGCTTTTCAATTCCTTTTACTTCCCTTTTGTTCCTTTTACTGCGTTTTACTGCCGCAGCTCAGGCAGGGGCTCCAGCTCGTCCAGCACGGCGGCGAGGTTGAGTAGGGCGCGGCCGTGGGCCTTGTATGTCCTGTTCTGGTAGGCGTCTACCCTCTCGATGTAGTCCCGCCGATCACTGAACAGGACGCCGCAGGTGCTCTCCCAGTCGGCCCGGTCGAAGTAGCGCAGCCGGATGACGGCGCGCTCGTCAGGGTCGGAGAGCTGGAGGATCAGGCCCTCGATGGCGTTGCGCTCCTTCTTCTCCTCGGCCTTGAGCCGGTCGATCTGTTCTTCGAGCTCCATTTTCCGCTCCACCATCATGCCGGTGCGGTCGGATGGTGTGCCAGATCCGCGGGGCATACCTGTCAGATCAGGGCCGGGTGGGGAGGCCATCGTCATCTCCATGCGGTCGAGGCGCTCGAGCTGGTTGTCGATGTCCCTCAGCATGGCGGTGTAGGCCGCGAGCCTGTCCTTGATCCGTTGTGTGATCGGCTTCTCGCTCATTATGTCAGGGCGTCACTCCTGCTCACCTCCTTCCTCGTCGGGCTCGAAGATCGCGGCGATCTCCTCGCGCGGTAGCTCTCGGCCTTGACGGACACAGCGCACGTTATTGTCTCCAGTTGTTTTGATGTAGCGCCGCACGATCACGTCGCACCATTTGGGTTCGAGCTCGATCATGGCGCAGGTTCGCCCGGTGTTCTCGCAGGCTATGAGCGTCGAGCCTGAGCCTCCGAAGAAGTCGACCACGAGCTCGCCCGGCCGGCTGCTGCTCAGGATGGCCCGCTCGCACAGCGCGATCGGTTTCGGCGTTGCGTGCCCGCCTGCGTCGTCTCTTTCTGCTGTGTTTGTGATCGGGAAACGCCACACATCGGTCATTATGTCGTGCTCGTCGCTGTCGTTGTGTGTGTTGTCGAAGAAAGCGCGCAGCTCCATCGCTTCTGCCTTCATGCTCTGGTATGCCTCGGACGGCTTGTTGCGCAGTTTCATCACTTGATCGTGTGGAAGACTGAAGGCTCGGCCCTTAAATGCCTGCTGGAGCTTTTTGTAGTGCCACTCCGGGATCGGCGTGAACTGCGATTTGCTAAACCAGTGCCCCCACATTTGAACGCCGGTGATCTCCGTGAGCTGCTTGGCCTTGAGTCCGACCTTCTGAGCCTCTCCGACCATATAATCGAGGATCGCCTCGTATGCGTCGTTGAAATGGTCTTTGTTATTGTTGAAGCCTTCGACGCCGCACATAACAAAGAGGCATTTCTCGGTTTCCCTCGGGTAGCTCCGCATGAGCTCGCTGTTGACGCCGAAGGCTGAGTGCTTCGCCCATGTGATGTAGTTTCTGAACGTGATCTGGTTCGCGGCGATCATCGGCCGAAGGATGAAGGCGTAAATATCCATGAGCGGCTCGTCGATGCCCCAGCAGTACCAGCTCCCGTTTTCCTTCAGGATCGAGAAGCTGAGCGCGATCCACTTCTTATTGAACTCGAGGAGATCGTTCTGGTTCTGGTTGTCGTTCTGGACTCCGTCGCTCTCTTTTCCCATGCCGTATGGCGGGTCGGTGAAAACAAGGTCGGCGCGCTGCCCGTCGGTTGCCTTCTGAACGTCGCCCATCTTCAGGCTGTCACCGCAGTAAAGCCGGTGGTCTCCCAGTAGCCAGAGGTCGCCGGGTTCGGTGAATGGTTCCTCTGGCGGCGCCTCGGGCTCGGTGTCGCCGTCCTCCTTTTCCGACTCGTCATCGTGCAGAGCTTCGGACAGCGCCGTAACAAGATTGCCGTATTCTTCTTCGGTGTAGCCGCTGAGCATGAACGGGATCTCGCCGGTGTCGATGTCGGCGAACACTTCCGCGAGGAGCTTGTTGTCGGTTGTGGCGAGCTCTGCGATGCGGTTGTCGGCCGTCAGGTCGGCCAGCTCCTCGGCCTCGCTGGCGTAGTCCTGATAGTCGACCGGGGCCTCGGCCATGTCGCCCAGCTCGGCGGCCATCATGCGGCCGTGGCCCTTGACGATGCCGGCTGCGCTTGCTGACGGTGATGGGCCCGCGCCAGCCGGTCGCCCGGATGATAGAGGCGAGGAGCTTGATCTGCTCCGGCGGGTGCTGGTTGGGGTTCTTGGGGTTAGGCCGCAGATCCTTCAGCGGGACGATGGCGTCGTGTGCGCAGAACACAGGGACGCTGCCGGCGTATGCCTTCGGCGTGGCCGTGGTGCTGTACTCCTCGATCTCGGGGCCGGTCTGCGGCTGCGGTTTGTCTTTTGCCATGTGGTTCCTCCTTTCTGAGTGTTGCGGAAGGACGAGTTACTTCTCCGGGCCACCTTCTTCGTGCGGGTGGGCCTCGGTGTTGACCGTTCTGCTCCACCAGTCTCCCGGCTTGAATGAGCTGTTCAGCCATTTGCGTATGTTAGACTCTTTGTAGCTGTTGATCCGGCGAAGCAGCCGGCGCAGTTTGTCCTCCTCGATCTCGGCTGTGCTGCGGCCGAAGATGATGCGGAGCTGGTCGAGCATGATCTGGACGTCAGCCAGCTCCTCGACCGCGTTCTCGAGTGCAGCCTTGCCTCCGCGGCGCAGCTCACGCGCTTCACCTTGCAGAGGGCTTTGGTCAGCTCGGCCATCTCCTCGACGGCCATGTCCATTTGTGCCGGCGCGCCGTAGGTCGTGATCGCACGATCCAGAATGCTCGCGCTCCTCTGTGGTCATCACTGGCGTCCTCCCTTCGTCAGCTCTCTGACCAGTACGACCACGAGCACGATCACGATGATGGCGAGGGTGATGGCGGTCGGGATCCAGATCGGGGCCAGTACCCACAGCCAGCTCCCCTTGAGGACGCCGGTGAGTTTCAGGACGATGAAGGCGACGGCGAGGAGGCCGCAGAAGCCGATCCCGCCGGCCGTCGTGTTGTTTCTTTCGTTGTTCATGTATTACCTCCAATATTATTTTCCGAGCCCCTTCAGTGCACAGGCTGTGCAGGCGGTTCGGACGTCGGGCTCCAGTGCGAGGATCCGGCGGGCCGTGTCTGTCTGCCAGCACTCAGCGCCACAGACGGGGCAGGTGGTGAGCTGCCAGTCGTCCGTCGGAGGCTCCGGGACGTTGTCGCGCAGCGGCATGGTGAGGATCCCGCCGTCTCCGGGCTGGTGGGGCGAGAGGATGGGCTCAGGCTCGTCGGGGATCATGGTGTCGAGGAGCTCGTTGTACTTCTTGAATATGGCCTCCGACGCTGCGCTCCAGCTCTCGCCGTGCTCCGTGTCCTCCGGGGTGGCGACGTGGGCCAGCTCGTGCGCCAGCAGCTCAGGGGCGGCACTGATGGGCGCCTCGGCCGAGATGCAGACGATCGGCGTGCTGCCGTCGTCGGGGAAGATGGTCAGGCCGTAGGCGGTGCCGTTGGTCTCGTCCCGCAGGTCGGGGACGTACTGCGCGTGGTAGTCGATGCCGGGGTAGAGCTCGGCGAAGGCCCGGGCCACGATGGCCGACGGGTCGTTCATGTAGGGCGAGGCCATGGGGCCGATCTGCTCGTACTGCTTCAGGGCTGCGTAGGTCTCACGCAGCATGGCCCGCACTTCGTCCTTCTTGATGCCGTTGATGGTGGGGCCGTTCAGGATCAGGTCGAGCATCTTGTCGCCCCAGTCCTGCATCAGGTGGGTCTCCGACATACCGCAGCCGAAGGGCACGACGTCGACCTTCTCACGGGTGAGGGTTTCGTATTCTTTCACGGTGCTGCTCCTTTCAGAAAAGCCGAGCGGGCCGGAGCCCGCCCGGCGCTTCACTTACTGCATGACGACGACCTTGCCGGCGTCGATCAGATCGCCCATGTTCTTCAGGAAGTAGTCGGCGATGTTCTTCTTGGCCTCGAGCTTCCAGATGCCGCCGTCGGCCTCGAAAAAGCCGATGCCCTCGTCAGGATCCACGCGCAGCAGGAACTCGCTCTCGGGCTGCTCCACCTCGAGGAAGGTGCGGAACGGCCGCAGCATGACGCGCGGCTTGATCTCGATGAGCGCGTTGAGGGCGACGCCCTGACGTGCCTCGACGGTCTGCGTGACGCCGTTGTCCTTCGTGCTGACGCTGTTCTCGTCCGTCATCCGGCTCAGCAGGTCGAGCAGGTAGGCCGTGCCCTCGTTGGGGATGAACAGGCTGCGCAGCTCGATCAGAGCTACCTCACGGCCACGGAAGCCGGTGCGCAGGCCCGGGGCGTCAGCCTCGGCGCGGTAGAGGATGTTGCGGGAGAAGTCGGGCAGGTAGGTGGTCATCACCTCGACGGTGTCGTTGCTCTTGACCTGCACCATGATGGTCGTGCCGACCTTCTCGAGCTCGGTGCGGATCAGCTTGCAGATGCTATCGAGGCCGCTGACGCTGATGCAGTCGGGACGGTCGACGTGGGGCGGGATGCGGGTGAGGGATGTGTCGGTGTAGGTCTGGCCGCCGATCTCGAAGATCTTGGTCTCCTTCAGGCTGACGATTTTGTCGATCATTTTTGCGAGCATTGTGTTGTCCTCCTTGTTCTGTGTTGTGGGTGGTTATCCGTGCTGGACGAGCTTCAGGAGCTTCGGGGCCTCCTGCTGCGTGCCGTCCATGTTCATTTGACCGGGCACCTGCGGCACCATCTCGGCGACGACGAGCTCGCCGTTGCCGTCAGAGGTGACATAGAGGGCCGTGGCGACGGGGTTGGTGGCTGCGAGCGTAGACTTGGCCGTAACGGAGACGCCGATGGTGCGGCGCTCGTCGTCCGGTGTCAGCTCGATGGTGAGGGTGATCTTGCGCTTGGCCGTGGCCTTCGTGTTGGGGTCGAGGATGTTCTGGATCACCTTGTCCATCTCATAGTCGACGCGCTCCTCGAAGGCGCCGCGAGCCATCGACATGATGCTGTCGCGCTGGTTCTGTTCGTTCATGGGGTTTCTCCTTTCTTTCCGTTGCCGGCCGTGCCATATTCTCGAGCGTGTCCTTCATCGCTCCGGCGATCGCGGTCTTGGTTTCGCTGTTCTTTGCAGCCTGTTCAATAGCTGCGCGGATCTCGTCGGGCTCGTAGCCCGTGTTCTCGTAGGCGGCGAGCTTCTGGACGAGCTGCGGCTGCGCTCCAGTAGCCCGTCTTAATGCCGTTGACTCTCTCGTGGGTCAGGCGTTCCATGCTGGCCCTCCTTTCAGGTGGCCGATCCGAGCGTCATCTGCTCGGCCTCGGTTGGGTTGTCTGCGTAGGCTGCGGCCGTCTGTCCCGTGGGGCCTGAAGGCTCCGCTCTGGCCCACACGGCCTCGGTGGCGTCCGAGCGGGTGGCCTTACGGCGGCCGACCGTTGTGAGGATCCCGATCTCCTTCAGCTCTGTGAGCCGCGGAGCGACGTAGTTGCGGTTGAAGTACGGGATCCGGCCGGCTGCGACGAGCTCCTCTGTGATCTCGCTGGCCGTGAGCTCACGGTTCCCGAGGGTCTCGAGGATCAGGCGGCAGCGGGCGGCCCGCTTGGGGAGTACGGCGTCATAGCTGCGGCGCCGGGTCTCTTTGGTTGTCTGGTTCATGTGTTTCCTCCTTTCCGGCCAGCTCGACGCTGTCGGCTGGCGCGTCCTTGACTTCAGGCGTCGGCGCTTCGTTGCCCCACACGTCCCATCCCGGGGCCGCTTCTCTGGCGAAAAGCTCGATCCGGGGCAGGTCGCCCATCAGCTCGACGATCCTGTCACGGGCCTCGGCCGGCTTGCGGCTGTGCTGCTGGACGGGCGAGAGGATGACGCTGTGCACGCTGCGCTGATGCGCTTCGGCTTGCCCTTAGTCGCCAGCAGGCAGATCTCCGAGTTGCTGCGCGTCCAGTTGCCGAGGCCCCAAAACAGGCCGGCGCCGGTCTTGTTCTGTTTTACCCAGTTGAAGGCGACGGTCTTGTAGGTGAAGCCCCACGCCTCGATCACCTCGAGGGCTTCGCGCAGCATGGGGAAAGTCGCCCACATGAAAAGCACGCAATCCTCGTTAGCAATACCCCCCGCAGCTCCGACGCCCATTTTCTTGAGCTGATCGACGGTCATGGTGCCGTAGTGCTTCGAGGCGGCCGCCCGGGTGCCCCTGTTCTGGTAGCTCCACGGCGGATCGGCGTAGATGATGCTGTACTTCTTGTCAGGGAGTGGGATCATGGGCGGCCTCCTTTCCGAGCATTTCCGACTCGATGCCGTGCAAGAACTTGATGAAGCCGGCCGTCGCCGGCACCTCGTAGCGGGAGAGCTCTGCGTGCGTCATGTACTTGCGGCCGTAAATCTCGGCCATATCACGCCAGACGGGCCACGGCACGCGGTAGCACTCGGTCAAGCTCACGGACACGAGCACGAAGGCGACGGCGCCGAGCTTGTGATGGGCCTCGAGGTCGTCCTGCTGCTCTTGGGTGAGCCGGCGCTGCTCGATGCGCTCGTCGTCGGTGTGCTTGGCCTCGAAGTAGATGCTCCGGCCGCCCTTCAGGGTGCCGCCATAGTCCGGCTGGGCCTGCTTTGTGTAGCAGGCGAGGAACTGGCCCTTGCGGTTCTTGGCGCCGAGTGGCTTCATGGGCTCCGGCGTCTTTTCAATCTTGGCGAGGCCGCGGCTGAGGTAGTAGTCGCACGAGGCCGAGATGATATTCTCGAAGTAGCCGCCGGCGACCCTGGCCTGCTTGCCGCGGATCTGCGCCATCATGTGTTTTTCGGCTGCGTAGGGCGTCGGGTCGTTGTAGCCCTCCGCGTTCTTTCTCGGGTCGTACTTCGTCACGGCGTTCAGCCTCCGATCTCGATGTGGACGCCCGGATCGGAGATCAGGCGGTCGGCGAGCTCGAGGATGACGCTGCCATCCAGCTCGATGCTGAGAGGGCCGTGGTCGAGGTGCTGGTTGCAGGCGGCCATCGCCCTGAAGGCGGGCAGGTGCAGCGTCACGCTGCCGATGTCAGTGCTCGTCCTCCTCGGCGCTTTCCGGGCTCCTCGTCGGGCTTCAGCTCGCTGATGGCCTCGAAGCCGTTGCGGACGGGGATGCCGTGCGCCTGGCGAGCTCGATCTCCGCAGCCATACCGGCCGAAGGGTGGTCAATACCGAAGGCCCACAGCTCGCATGGAGCAGCCGAGCGCCAGCTCGCTGCCGATCTTCAGGGCCAGCTCACGCTCCTCGGGGACATTGTCGTCCATGAACTGCGTGAGGTAGATGTGCGGGGTGATGGGGATGCAGCCGCGCTCCACGGCAGCCCGGCTGAACTCCTTGGCCCGCTGGATGTTGTTCTCGTAGTCCCCGCGGCACGGGGAGCAGATGTAGACCTTTTTCATGTTGTCGTGTCCTCCTTCTGGTTCAGGGCTTTCGCCCATCGTTGTTTGTACTCGGCCGGCGGCTGCTTTGACGGGAAAAGAGAGAGCTGCACGGGTTTGGCGGCGTATCGTTCTCTGCTTGTTCCACCTTGGCTTTCCAGCCTTCTCGGCCTCCAGCGTCCAGCCCGCGGCCCTGAGACTTGTCCCGGGCTCGCTCTGGAGCGTGAAGGTGATGATTTTAGCGTAGCCTTCCCGCTTTGCGCGTCTGGCACAGGCGGCGTAAAGGGCCGAGCAGGCGTTCCGGGTGCCGTCTGTGCAGAGGCGCGTCACCTCGAGGGTGTTGCCGTCATCCAGCCGGCGGCCGGTCGGGCGCCCCACGATTGCGACGCCACAGAGGCGGCCGTCCTTGAAGGCTGCGAGGCTCCACTTGTGCCCGACGACTTTGCCGTGGTGGCGGTGCACGGCCTCGACATAGGCGTTGGCCTGCTTCAGCGTCGTGGGCTTGATCTCGATCACCTGCTGCGCCAGCTCTGGCCGGTGAGGGTGATGCCCCTGCACATTTCCATGAGCCGGTCGATGGTGGCCCGGGCCGTCATGTCGTGGCTTTCTCGCGGCGTCATGCGGTCGATCAGGGCCTCGGTGTCGTAGTTGGTGGTCACTATTGTCGGCAGGTATGCCTCATAGCGGCCGTTGATGATGTTGTAGACCGTGGAGATCGCCCACTCTGTCGGCGGCTCCTTGCCGATGTCGTCGATGACGAGCAGCGGGACGGTCTTGTAGATCTTCAGCACGTCGCTCTCGCTGCCGCCGGTCGTGCTTGAGTATGTGCGCTTGATACGCTCCAGCAGGTCGATCATCGTCATGCAGATGACCGGCTTGCCTTGCGCGATCAGGTGGTTGGCGATGGCAGCGGCGAGGTGGGTCTTGCCGGTGCCTGGCGGGCCCGCGATAAACAGACTGTTGCGGCCGGGCTCCTGACGGCCGGGCTGCGGCAGCATGGCGTCGAAGCCTTCGGCGTAGCGCCGGGCGGCTGCCGCTGCGCGCTTGTTGTCGTCGGTGAGCTGGAAGGTGGAGAAGGTGCGCCGCAGGAAACGGTCGCCCATGCCGGACTCGCCGACGATGCGCTTGATGCGTTCCCGCATTTTCTTCTCCTCCTCAGCCTTGGCGGCTGCGGCCTCGGCAGCTTCGCGCTCTGCCTTCTCCTTCTCGTAGGCAGCCACGGCCTCGGGGCAGGTGCATCGCTCGGCTCCGTAGGGCGGCCAGAGGATGCGGTCGCCGAACGTGAAGCCCTTGTGGTAGCGCATGGCCCCGCAGAACTCGCAGGGGACGGGCTCAGGGACTCCGGGGCGGCCAGCGAGGCGCTCGTCGTTGCTCCAGATCCAGTTGCCGGGATCACTCGTCGTCGGCCGGCTTGAAGCCCTTGCCCCAGTCTCGGCCGGAGCTGTCGGGCTGCTCAGGATCTCGCTGATTTTCTGCACCTTCGTTCACCTCCTCGTTATCCCAGTAGCCGCCGTTGAGCCATGTGCTCGGGTTCGGTATGTAGCGCCCGTTCTCCCGGCGCCACTGGTCGCTCCGCTTCTGAGCGTCGACCGCCTGCATGATCCTCTCGTGGAGCTCAGCGGTGGGCTTGATCTTGTTCCACGCCTTCAGAGCGTACTGCTTGCCGGTCTTTTTCGGGTAGGCTTTCCAGAACTCGAAAAATCTGGCCTCAACGAGCGACTTCGTGCCGCCGTCACTCCCCTCGTCAGATGGGGAAGGGGGTGTATTACCTTCTCTTGTCTTATCTTCTCTACTCTGGTCTACTCTGCCTCCGGCTTTCTTGCGGCTGTTTGTTGCGGTCGTCCTGCGGTCGGCGTTTGGTCGTCCGGCGAGGCGTCGGCAGACGCCGCAGCAGCGGCCCGGCGGCTGCGGGAACGCTCTTTCTCGGCTTGCCGCTGGTCGATCAGCTTGCCGGCGTACTCGTACCAGTCGTGGATCTCGAGCGTCCCGTCCTCTTTTTCGTCGATCCAGCCCGCCCGGATCAGTGTTTTCGCCAGTTTTCGGGGTCTCCGTCCCACTGAGCAGCCCGCGAGATCATGCGCGGCGTGATGTCCGAGAGGCTGCCGGTCGGGGCGTTGTCGAGGGCCCACAGCCAGAACGAGACGAGCAGCCCCATCATGTGCGGCGGCTCGACTTCGAGCTGGTCAGCAGCGTCGAACAGTTTGCGGTGATCCTTGAGTGTCTGATGCACTTGCAGCCATGCCACGGTCGTCACCTCCTTTCTGTGGTCGTTGGTTTGTGGCCCGCTTTTGGTCGTCTGCCGGTCGTCCGGCGGTCAGGTTAAAAGGGAAGGTCGCCATCGCCCTCGATCTCCGTGAAGTCGCTGGAGCCCTCAGAGTAGCCCGGATCAGCGAAGTCGCTGCCGGCGCTCTGGCCGCCGTCCTTCTTGCTGTCGCAGAAGTGAACGGAGTCGACCGTGATCTCGACGGCCTTGCGGCGGTTGCCGTCCTTGTCCTCGTAGCTGCGGCTCGTGAGCTCGCCCTCGACGAGGACGAGGCGGCCCTTGCTCAGATATTTGCAGACGAACTCGGCCTGCGCGCGCCATGCGACGCACTCGATGAAGTTGGTGATCTTCTTGTCGTCCTTGGTCTTGCGGCCGGTGTCGCTGGCGAGGGTGAAGCTGGTGATCGCCGTGCCCTGCTGCGTGTACCTGAGCTCAGGGTCGGCGGTTAGACGGCCTTGGAGGCCGGTGTGGTTATACATTAGGCGTTTCCTCCTTGCTGGTTATGCTGTGCGGCAGCGGCGTCGAGAGAGTTGCAGATCTCGTCGTACTCCTGCCGGCTCAGTGTGGCCGGATCCTGCTTTTTGTACTTCTCGAGGATCCGGGCGTTGGTGCGCTCCTTGCTCATTCCGGCGGCCTCTGCCTTCTTGTAGAGACGCGCGAGCTGCGCGTCGCTCAGACGGCCGGAGCTCTGCCCCTGACGGCCCTGTGCGGCCTGCTGGCGGCCTCCAGCGCCGGATCCTTTGCTCTGCGCCGAAGTCACTGTTGTCGGGGTCGTCCTCGCCTTGGTCGACGGTGAACTTCTCGAAAAGGTAGTATTTCAGTGCGTAGGTGTGGGCGCGCCCTTGGCCTTGGCCGGGTCATCGTTCCAGCCGACGGCGTGGACGGTGGCCTCGATGGTCTCGTCGTCGTTGTCGAGGTTCAGCCAGCGGATCGTCAGGTCGGCCTCGTAGAGGAACATGAGCTTGTCGCCGTTGCGGGTCTTGGTCTGCATGGTGATCCAGTAGACCGGGTCGCCGTTCTCGGCGTGGCGTGTGGCCTGCTCGCTGATGACGTCGAAGTCGACGCCGAGCTCGTTCATGATGGGGGTGATCTTCTCCCACACGTCGTAGATCTTGGCGTACTTGTAGCTGACGCCGTCGCTGTGCTGCTTCTTGACGATCTCCGGGCAGGCTTTCCGCATTTCGACGAGCTTCTGCCGGAGCGTCAGGCAGGCGGCTTCAGGAGGGGCCGCAGCAGCGGCCGCCTCGGTTTTCTTGGTTTCTGCCATGTCGGTGCCTCCTTACACGTCGACCGTGAAGATGCCCGGGGTCTCGTAGACGGTGACGCCCTCCACGATCTCGCCGGTCTCGGTCAGGGTTGCGATGTCGCCGGTGTAGCTGAGCAGCTTCTTCAGATCGGCCCAGCGGGTCGACTCCTCGACCTTCACGAGCTCGCCGTAGCCGTTGGCCTTGAGCCACGGCACCAGCTTGGCTCGTCGAGCTTGGTCTTGGTGGTGCCCTTCTTGAAGGTCAGCGTGCCGGAGAGGAGCCGGTACTTCTCCGTCGTCTTGGTCTCCTTGTGGGGGACGGTGGTGAAGAAGTCGGCCAGACAGCTCGTGAGGTACGAGGTGCCGTTCTCCATGCGCTTGCGGGCGGCAGCGACTTTCTCGTTGATGGCCGCGATCTGCTCGTCGGCCAGAGCCTTCAGGCGGTCGTACTCGCTGCGCTCGTCAGCGATCTTGCGGATGGCCCAGTCGGCACAGCGGTCGTCAGTGATGCGGAACGGGGCGCGCTCGCCCTCTGCCACGGTGCCGAGGTCAACCTGCTCCAGCTCGTCCAGCGTGGCAGCAGGCAGCAGCTCGGCCTTCCTTGTGGTGGTGGCCTCGACGTCTGCCTGCTCGGCAGCGAGGGCCGCGGTGGTCTTATCGCTCATGTTGTTTCTCCTTTCTGATGGTGCTCGGCGGCTCTGGCGGCCGCGAGCTGGCTGTACTGTTCATCTATCTCGATCCCGATGTACTGCCGCCCGGTTTTCGCGGCCGCAGCCAGCGTGGAGCCGCTGCCGGCGAAGGGGTCGAGGATCAGGGCGCCGGGGATGGTAGTCGCTTCGATGAGCTGCTCCAGCAGCTCCACGGGCTTCTCGTTGGGGTGTATGAGGCCCTGGTTTCCGACTTTGGCACAGGCGATCAAGTCGTCCGGCCGTTTTCCCGGGAGCTCGTAGCGTCCCTTGGTTGCGAAGATGATGGCCTCATATCGCGGGGCAAAAGATCCTTTCAAGTCTCCCATGCCGTGCGCCTTCTTATCCCACACGATCACCGACTTGACTGTCAGGCCGGCGAGCCGCAGCGCGTCGATGAATACCTGCTGAACGTCCCAGCGGGTAAAACAGAGTACCCCCCCGTTTCACGACTCTGGCGGCGTCGTAGATCCACCAGATGAACGGGGCCTTGTCGTTGGCGATTTTTGCGAGGCGGCTTGCTTTTTCCTTTGCGGCCGCTTTGGTAGTCGATGCCGTAGGGCGGGTCAGTGATGACCATGTCGACGCTCTCATTGTCCATGCTGCGCAGTACAGTCAGGCTGTCGCCAGTGATGACGGTGTTGGCTTGGATCATTTTTCGGCGGCCTCCTTTCTCTCGGTGACGTTGAAGGTGAGCATCACGCCGCAGGTGACAGGGGTGACGCTCTCGAGCTCGAGGTCGCGGCCGCTGCGGAGGTGCAGGGTCTCGCCCGGCTTCATTTCGGTGAGGTGTTTCATCTGGTACTCCTTTCTGCAAAGAAACGGTGCCCGCCTTCCTCGATGACGAAGATCTGGCTCTCGTGGAAGTCGCTGGTTACGAGGGCGGGGTTGTAGAAGTAGAGGATCGGCTCGTCCACGACGGTCTCGCCTCGGTCAACACGGCCGCGACGGCGTCCTTGACACGCTGCGTGGGATCTGGCCGACTCTTGGTGTAGCTGTAAAGGACGACGGCCTCAGAGGGGTCGACGCCGCGCTTCTCGGCTGCGTTGAGGATGCACTGAGCGACGAGCATCTGGCCATCGAAGGACTCCCCGCCGGCCTCGGCCATGACCACGCGCTCGACGACGTCGCGCTCGGCGTCGGTCAGAGGGTAGCGCACGGCGGGCTCGGTCGGCTCCACGGTCTCAGCGGCCGGTGCGGAGGTGTCCGGGATGTATGTGCCGACGGTGGTGGTCGGCGGCAGGATGTTGGTCTCCTGCTTGCTGCCGGCCGGGGTGGTGAAGATTGCCACAGAGATGCCGCCCAGCAGAAGGACGGCAGCGGCCAGCGTGGCAGCTCTCAGGGCTTTCCTCTTGGCACGGCGGCGCCGGCGTGTTATACTTGCGGTGCGGGATCCGTATGCTGGCAGGCTGCTGGATCTTCTCGCATGGGTCGCCCGGTCGCAACGGGCGGCCCTTTCTTTTGTGGTTTCCGTTGGTTTCTCCTTTCACTGAGCCCGTGCGACGGTCAGACCACAGAGGGCGTGAGTGAGGTCGCTGAACTCGGTCTCTCGGACGGTGTCAGCGGTCAGCAGCACGAGGTAGTCGTTGTCGTAGTAGTCGATCTCGGGATGCCGCTGCCGGTTTACTTCATTTTTGTGGCGGGCGTAGGGCTCGGCACGGTTCCAGACGTCGTCAGGGATCCAGCGGTCGAGGTGATCCTCGACGCGCTCGCGCAGCTCCTCGCTCGTGATCGTGATCTCCGGGCTCATGCTGTCACCTCCGCGCCACGCGGGCCGGGAGCGTCTGCTCCGGGCGAGTCAGGCCCTTGCTGAAGCTCTGCGGCTCATATCTGACGCCCACGATCCGGCGGCCGCTGACGCCGTACTTGGGGTTGTAGCCGAACAGGTTGACGTAGCTGCCGAGATCCTCGCGCTCGTCGTCCATCGCCTTCAGCACCTCGAACAGGGCGAGCACGTCGTCGATGGCGCGATGGCTGTTCTGCACCTTGCCAGTGAGGTCGTAGGCGATGATCGCGTTGGCGAGCTTGTGCGGGTAGGCCCTGCGGTCTTTGTAGACCGTCAGGCTGTCCAGCCAGTCGATCCGGCCGACCTTCTGGCCGCGGAGCAGGCCACGGAGGAAACAGGCGTCGAACTGTGCATTGTGGGCGATCATCAGGGTCGGGCCGTTCTGCATGAGCTTGGCGATCTGGCCGGCTGCCTTGACCGGCTGCACGCCCTCGGTCTGGAGCCGCTCGTCGGTGATGCCGGTCAGGCTGACGATGTTCTCCGGGAGGGCCTCGCCCTCTGGCAGCTTGATGAAGGTGTCCATCTTGCCGGCGATCCGTAGGCTGCCTGTGGCCGTGCGCTCCACGCGCAGGGCGGCGAGCTCGATGATCTGGTCGTTGTCGAAGTCGAGGCCGCTGGTCTCGGTATCAAACACGACGAGGGCCTTGTAGCGGTCGAACAGGGTGGAGAGGTTACTCATACCGGGCCTCCTTCTCGCGGGTGGCTCTCAGAGTGCCGAGCATAAACGAGAGGGCCGTGGTCAGTTGATCCTCGGTGGCGAAGGTGCCGCCGAACTGCTCAGCCAGCGCCGCGATGATCTCGCCGGCGTGCTCCGGCGTGACGTCGTCTGTGGCTTCGTCGTCCTCGACGGAGATCAGGAGATCGGAGTCCAGATAACAAGCGGGGCGCAGGCCGTTGTTGTCGCCGCAGGCGTCGCCCCCGTACAGAGCGCCATCGGAGTAGACGACGCGGGCGAGTGACTCGTATCCGTTAGACTTCGTGCTGAAGGCTGTGGACAGCCACCACCAGTCGTCTGCGTTGGGGATGACGTCGCGGTTGCGCCGGTACTGGTCGACCGTCAGCGAGAAGATGGTGACGTTGCAGGTGCCGTAGTCCTTCAGGCCGTCGTCGGTGGTCAGGTCGAGCTCGGTCTGGAGGAAGGCGTTGGGGCCGTTCACGGCGTCGATCAGGTTGTCGAGGTAGGGGCCGTTGAGGTACTCCTTGCTGCTGGCGACGGCGAAGTTGTTGCAGTTGCCCTCGTCAAAGGCGCGGGTCTCGGTGATGTCCTTGCTCAGACAGAGGGCGCGGCCGGCGGCATCATTCTCCAGCAGGATCCAGCTCTGGCCGGCATAGTCGAAGGCCGTGCCGCGGGCGGCGTTCTTGAGTGCGATCTTTTTCATGGGGTTGCTCCTTTCGTTCTCTGCGGCCGAGCCTTCTGGCTGGCCTGAATGTTCGGCAGGGTCTCGCCGGCGCGGAGCCGGCTCTCACAGTGCGGGCAGATGTAGCCGGTGCGGGGGATCTTCTGGTAGATGCTGACATTCCAGTCGAGCCCGCAGCCGACGCACTTGGCTGTCATGGGTCTCCACCTCCTTCCGCAGCCAGAGCCTCGAAAACATAGCGCCGGATGCGGTTGCGGTACTTCTTCCGGGTTCTGGCTTTCTTCGCGTGAGCTGCGAGGTGCAGCCACTTCGGCGGCACTCCGATGGCCTTGGCCAATACCTTCCAGAGCTTTTTGAGGGCAGAGAGCACGGCGTTGATGACCGGCTTCAGGGCCTCGGCCAGTTGGCGGCGATTTCCCGCAGAGCGTCGGCCAGTTTCTCGAAGGCTTCGCGGGCCTGCTGCATCTTCTCACGATCGGCGAGCGCCATGCTGCCGTCGTAGACGTAGGGGCTCAGCTCGTCGTCGCCTCCGTCGGCCAGACGCTCACAAAACGGGAGGCCGGCAGCTTCGGCAGCCTTGCGGCCCTCCTCGAGGGCGTCCCGACCTTGCGTGACTTCGCAATAGTCCGCGAGACGGTTGCGCCGCCTTCGTAGTGCCAGCGGATCCCGGCGGCGATCTCGTCGATGGTCATGTCCTCACCGAAGTGGCCGCAGTAGTAGCCGTTGACGATGACGGCGTCCGGGTCTGCCTTCAGGATCCCGATGGCGTCATTGAGGTCGTTAGTCTCCCACTCGCCGTTCCAGATGTCGCTCCAGATCGTCAGAGCGTTCCACGAGCGGCCAGTGCGGTAGACGATCAGCCAGCCGATGCCGTCGCGGATCTCGTCGGCGTACTCCCGGGCGATGTCTCTCAGTGCTGCCATGCTGTTGCCTCCTCTCTGGTGATGTGCACGACGGTGACGAGGTCGTCGATCTCGTGCTTGGTGGTGTAGGTGTCCCGCTCGTCGAGCCCGATGTGCCGCAGCAGCGTCTCGGGCCCGTCCAGCAGGAAGGCGGTGACGGCCACGGCGTTCAGCCGGTAGACCGTGACCTCCACAGTGCAGCGGGCGTCGTCCTCGTCCAGCGTGGACGGGAACGAGGCCCGGCAGATTGGGCTCGCCTCGTATCTGAAGGCGGTCGCGCGGTTCTCGCCGGCGATGATGTCCTTCACGAACTCCTCGAAGGCTTTGCGGGGGATCGAGCTGCGGTACTTGTCCAGCGCGACGTCGGCGAGCTGCCGGATGGCTTTGGTGTTCATGCTCGTCCCCTCACTTTATCTCGTGGATCAGCGTCCTGAAGTGGAAACACTGGATGTTATAGCCGCCGGCGCCGATGGTCTGGATCTTTGCCTTGCCCTCCGTGCCGACGATGATGCCGTTGATGTCTCCCTCGGGGCCGATATAGAGGGCGGCCGCGTCGGTGATGGTTCCGACCGTGCTCATAATGCGGCCGATCAGGTCGACCAGCTTGGCCCGCTTTTCTTCTTCCATCGTCTTTTCGAGCCATGCCTCGCGCTCGTCCTCGTTGTGGATCTCCAGCAGCCTGAGCGTGATCTGGTCGCCCGCTTCGCGGAGCTTCTTCTGGATCTGGTGATATTCCAGCCCGCGCTCACTCAGGAAGGCGTCGACGTCGCGGCGCGGCCAGAGGTTTGCGAGGTCGTAGTCGGTCAGCTCGCGGCCCTTGTAGAGCTCGCGGTACTTCTCGAGAGAGGGGAGCGTCTGAAGCGCCTCCAGCCGGGCGGCCCGCTCCTTGGCCTTCAGGCCCTCGCGGTACTCGATGAAACGGATCCGCTTCTCTCGGTAGTAGCCGATCGCGTGCTGTTTCCAGTTTTCGAGGAAGTCCTTCAGTATCTCCGGGGTGTTTGCCTCGAGGTAGGCGTCGCGGGTGATGCGGGTGTTGAGCTTGTCCTGCCAGTTTGCGAGAGTCTCGCGGGCTTCGGCCAGCTTGCAGGTCGCGCTCTTGATGTCCTCGCGCTTGATGCTGATGTCGAAGCGGTCGGCGCCTTTTTCGATCATTTTGGCGAGCTGGCTGTTGTGCTTCTTGAGCACGGCCTCACGCTTCGCCACGCGGCCCTCGGCGTCGATGACCTTCTGCTCGAGCTCTTTCTGTGTCATGGTGGTCTCCTTTCATCTTGGCCCGGCCGGAGCCGGGGATCTTGGTGGTGTCGAGTCCCTGAAAAGCAGAAACACGACCGCCGGATCGCTTCAGAGAGCAGCGCGGAGGGGGTGCGCAGCTCGTCCATTTTCAGCGTCGGGGTCGTGTGGTCGTTTTCATGTTGGGCTCTCCTTTCTTCGGCCCGGCGGTGCCGGGTGTTCTTGGCTACTGTGCGGCCGGTGCTCTTTTACCTCTGCGCTTGAAGCTCTCACGCAGCCGCCTCTCGGCCAGCTCTGCGCTGTACCCTTCGCGCTGGTTGGCGTCCAGCGCGCCGGTCGCGCCTCGCTGGAGCTCCTTGTAGATCGTGGTGTGGTGGACGCTCAGGCGGGCCGCGATGTCGGCCGGCCGGTCTCCGAGCAGATGCCACGCCTCGATCTTCTTCCTGTCCTCGAAGGTCAGGTAGCGGTACTTTCCCGTCAGTCTCACCTCCGTCCTATGGGGTTGTAGTAAAGAAAAAACGCACAGCCGACTCAGTTGAGTCTCTGTGCGTTTAATGAATGGACAGCCGTCGAGGCCGGCAGCTGACAGCCTCATATTTTCCCTTTTCCTTTTGCGCCCGATGTGATATACTCTTGCTAAAGGAGAGTGAGCACTATGGCGGATCATAAGGAATACTGGTCGACCGAGAGCGATCAGGGCTCTATTCGCATTTCTGAGGACGTTGTTGCCTCTATCGCGGCGCTTGCAGCCTCGGAGACCGACGGCGTGAGCGGTCTTTATTCCAGCGTAACGCGCGACATTGTCAAGCTTTCTGAGCAAGAAGAACCTGTCCAAGGGCGTGCGCGTCAAGCTGGGCGAGGAGGACACCGTAAAGGTCGAGATCAGCTTTCTCGCGCTGTTCGGTCATAACATCTGCGGAGGTCGCAAAAGCAGGTACAGGACAACGTCAAGAGTCAGATCGAGTCGATGACCGGCCTGCATGTGGTCGAGATCAATGTACACGTCGGCGGCGTGACCTTCGCGCCTGCGGCAGGAGGAAAAGAGCCGCAGAGCCAGAGGAAAAAGGCCGCAGAGCCGGAGGAAAAGCCGGCGCAGACCGCAGAAAAGCCTGCCGGGGAGCAGGAAGAAAACGCGGCCGAGTAAATCCGGAAAAATGTGCGGTGAGCGTCGGTCTCGCCGCACATTTTTTTATGCCCGGTACGCCGGACGCGGAAACGTCATGGGCAGCACCGCACAAGGGAAAACGGCAGCGCTCTGCGGAAATTTTGCCCTCCTGTGCAATTATGCGGTATTGCCCCTTGCGTTTTTCTGTAAAATAGGATAAAATACAAGATATTGATAGTATAAAAAACATGAATATCAGTTACCTTGATAAATAAAAAACAGAGAAGGAGCCTGCCGCCGTGAACGAGAATGTGATGAGCAGAACAAAAGCAAGAGATCGCACTGCACCTTATCTTTGAGATGGGTTTTCAGCAGTTTGAGCCGGAAAATCTGGAGGAACGGCTGGACGAGAACATTATGCGCTCGCTCAAAACCGATGCCGAGATGTATGCAGGCAGGCTGAGCGTCGAGAACGCCGACATATCCGCGCAGTCGTCAAGGGCGTTGCGACCCATGTGGACGAGACTTGACGGCGCGATCGAGCGCAACGCAAAAGGGGCTGGAAGCTGAACCGCCTGTCGCGCATGACCAAGCTGTGCTGCGCCTTGCGATCTATGAGATGCGCTATGTGAGCGACGTTCCGGTCGGCGTTGCCATCAATGAGGCGGTCGCGCTCGACAAGAAGTATCTACGACACCGAGGATGCTGCTTCCTTCATCAACGGCGTGCTCGGCTCTGCGGCCGCGTGCGAGAGTTCCCACAGGAAAAGGAGGAGAGCAAATGCCTGAGCGCTTTTTGGGAATTGATACGTCCAATTACCGCACGTCAGCGGCGATTTACAACGCCGAGACCGGTGAGTGGGTGCAACCGCGGCGGACTGCTGACCGTGCCGGAAGGCGCGATCGGTCTGCGCCAGTCGGATGCGCTGTTCCAGCATACCGTGCGTCTGCATGAAAAAATCGAGGCTCTGCCGCAGGGCGAGGTGCGCGCCATCGGCGTCAGCACCCGTCCGCGCGCGGTCGAGGGCTCGTATATGCCCTGCTTTCTGGCAGGAAAAAGCGTCGCGCGCAGTGCGGCGCATTTGCTTTCTGTGCCGCTTTTTACCGTGTCTCATCAGCAGGGACATATCGCGGCGGCAGCGCTGTCGGCTGGCAAGCTGGATTTGCTTGACGGCGAATTTCTGGCGTGGCATCTGTCGGGCGGCACGAGCGAGCTGCTTTACGTCGAGTGCGGCGCGGACGGCCTGCCGGACTGCACCTGCATCGGCGGCACGACCGACCTTGCGGCCGGTCAGCTGCTCGATCGCGCGGGAAATCTGCTCGGTCTGCCGTTCCCGTCCGGCGGCGCACTGGACGCGCTGGCGCTTACCGCCGAGCCGGAAAAGGGTTTCAAACCCAAGGTAAACGAGTGTAAATTCTCGCTCTCCGGTATGCAGAATCAGGTAGAGAATAAATTCAAGACCGCCGAGCCAAAGCAGATGGCGCGTTTTGCACTCGAGACCGTGGCAAATGCCGTCATCAAGGCGACCGAGCAGGCGCGCGAGCAGTATCATTGTCCGATTTTATGCGCCGGCGGCGTCACTGGCCAGCCAAATCATCCGTGCCCGCATGAATAAGCGGTTCGGCGGGGAGGTCTCCTTTGCGGAGCCAACGCTCTCTGGAGATAACGCAGTGGGCGTGGCAGTGCTGGCGGCAAAACTCTGTAACAGATAGGAGGTAGGAGTTAGGAGGCAGGAATGGAAAAATTGAAAATGGAGGATGGAAAATGAACCAAACTCCTCACTCCTTCCTCCTCACTCTAACTTGTTGGAATGGCAACGATCTACACAGTATCTCAATTAAACAATGAAATAAAGGACTTGCTCGATGCGGTTCCGGCTACCGCGGATTAATGGTGCAGGGCGGAAATCTCGAACTACAAAGGCGCACTCGTCCGGCCATCACTACATGACGCTCAAGGACCGGGACGCGGCCATCAACGCCGTCATGTTCCGCTCGGACGCCATGCGGCTCAAATTCCGGCTGGAGAACGGCATGAAGGTCATCGTCCGCGCGCGTGTCAGCTCGTTTCCGCGCACGGGTGCGGTGCAGCTTTATATGTCTCGGAATCATTCCGGACGGTGCAGGTGCGCTCAACCTTGCGTTTGAGCAGCTCAAGGCTAAATTGCAGGCGGAAGGCCTGTTCTCCGGAGCGGTACAAAAGCCCATTCCGTCCTGTCCGGACAGTATCGCGCTCGTGACCTCGCCGACCGGTGCGGCGGTGCGCGACATGATCCGCATCCTCGGGCGGCGCTGGCCGCTCGCGAAGGTCGTGCTCTACCCGGCGCAGGTGCAGGGACAGGGTGCGGCGGAGAGCATCGCGCGCGCTCTCGCTCTCGCGAACGCCATCGGCGAAGCAGATGTCATTTCTGTGCGGCCGAGGCGGCGGCTCGATGGAGGATTTGTGGGCGTTCAATGAGGAAGTGACTGCCCGGGCGATTTTTTGCCTCCGAGCTTCCGGTGATTTCCGCGGTCGGTCACGAGCCGGATTTCACGATTGCGGACTTTGTTGCCGATCTTCGTGCGCCTACGCCGTCCGGTGCGGCGGAGCTTGCCGTGCCTGACAGAGCCGAGTACGCGCTGAACTTACGCACACTGGATGCACGTCTGCACACGGCGGCGCGCGCAGGGCAGAAACAGCAGAGAAAGCTGCTGGACGGTCCTGCAGGGAGCGGCTGTCGAACGCACACCGATGCAATACATCGAGGAAAAACGCCTGCTGCTGACCCAGACCGAGGAACGCCTGTTTTCGGCGGTTCCGGTACGACTGGAGACCGAGCGCAACCGACTGAACGGACTGCAGCAGCGCCTGCTCGCGGCAGGACAAAGCGGCCTGCATCGCCGTAAACTGCGGTTTTGCACAGACCGTAGCGACACTCGACGCAATGAGCCCGCTGCGCGTTCTGGGACGCGGCTACGCGGTAGCGACCAAAGGGTGTCAAGCACACGGTCGTAACCGATGCAGCGGCGCTCAAGCAGGGAGACACTCTGCATATTCAATTCGCAAAAGGTGCGGCTGACTGCCGCGTGACCGATATCGAGGAGGACAAGTAACATGGCGGAAAGAACATTTGAAAGCCAGATGGCACGTCTGGAAGAGATCGTGCGGATGCTCGAGCGCGGTGAAGCGCCGCTGAACGAAAGCATGAAGCTGTTTGAGGGGGCACCAAGCTGTCCGCGTCCCTCGGCAAGCTGCTGGACAAAGGCCGAGCAGAAGGTCACCGTCATGCAGAGAGAACATGCAGGGTGAACTCGTAGAGCAGCCGTTTGTGGCAGAGGAGGAAGCAAAATGACGTTTTCCGAGCAGTTAAAGGCAGATATTGCGCTCATTGAACCTGCACTGGAGAAATACCTCTCGCGGGAGACCGGCGAGGGCTACGACCGCATTTTCGAGGCGGCGAAATACTCCGCGATGGCAGGCGGCAAGCGCCTGCGTCCGGTAATCGTGCTGGAATTCTGCCGCCTGCGGCGGCGATATTGAGAAGACGCCCTGCCGTTCGCGTGTGCGCTTGAAATGATCCATACCTATTCGCTCATTCACGACGATCTGCCGTGCATGGACAACGACGATCTGCGCCGCGGCCGTCCGACCTGCCACAAGGCTTTCGATGAAGCAACGGCGGTGCTCGCGGGTGACGGACTGCTGACCGCGGCTTTTGAGACGGCTTCGCAGGCAGACGTTCCGGCGGAGACCACGTGCGCTGTATTCGTATTCTGGGCGAGAACGCCGGCATGAACGGCATGATCGGCGGTCAGGTGCTCGACATGCTCGCGGAGCATCGCAAAATCTCCGAAACCGAGCTGCGCCTGCTGCAGAAGCTCAAGACCGGGTGCCTGCTGCGCGCCGCATGCGAGCTCGGCTGTGCGGCGGCCGGTGCGACCGACGAGGACCCCCTCGCTCGGGCACGCGCTTAAGGCGAAAAGCTGGGTCTGGCGTTCCAGATCGAGGACGATATCCTCGACATCGAGGGCGACGAGAAGCCGCAACGCTCGGCAAGTCCATCGGCAAGGACGCGGCAAGCGAAAAATCGACCTTCCGTCCCTGCTCGGTCTGGATGCGTGCCGAAAGCTTGCGGGCGAAGCTGACCGAGGGGCCGTGGACGCGGTCAAACCGCTGGACGGACGCGCGTTTCTGTCGAACTGGCGCGCAGCAGGACGTGACCGGCCGCAAATCATTAAGATGTTAAAATTCTGCATATTTTCGTCTGAATATTTAAAAAACGTTCTGTGGTAATATAACAGATAAGTGACGTAGTATCCTAGTCAGTACATGCAATTCCCAAGACGGGCCTAAAAATCCGTAGACGGGCATATCGATGAAGTCCCTGGTGTTTGCTTCTTACGCCCAGTTTGGGGTGGATGCTGGAGGTGTTAAGGCCTGCGGGCGCGCTTCAATGGCATGAAGTACCGACCCTCTCGCCGTGGAGACCCGTGACTGTCGGACACCTATAGCATTTCACAAGGGGTTGATGGATGTCCAACGGCACGGGATGAAACCTGCAATGCGGTGCAGCGGATGACCCTGTGAGGATTGATCACCGACGCTGTTCAGACCAAAGTGCTGTGTGCAGTGTAGCCTGCCTTGAGTGGCCATGGTGAATATCGTATCCGCCTGCGGTTTCCCGGCCAGAATGCCGTGGGAATTGACGGTTGAAACCATGTTCTGCAAAAAGAGGCTAAGAATTGTGTTGACTGCTGTGGAAATCACCTAGGCTATTCGTACGAGGCAGGCCGTGGATTGCAGTGCGGACTCAGTGGCAATTCGGTCCCGGTGCATGGCAACATCCCGGCACGGACTTTAATGGGAAACCCCCTTGACGGCGACGCGTGGCAGTCCGCGGGGAAATACCAACCGAACCTCAAGCCGCAAGATTTACTCGGTCCTGCCGTCACTGCCTTTTATAAAGAAACCGGCGTCGCTCTCCTGCGTAAAAAACAGGGGTAGCGGAGCCGTTTTTTGCCGCAATGTGACCGGTTTGAAAAAAAAGAACTGAGGATCGTATCATTTTGGAGTCAACAGAAAACAAGCAAAAGAAAAGGCCGCCGCAAAAAAGCCGTCCGTTGTCAACGTCCGCTGGGTCGTGACGATCATGGCGGTCAGCTTTGTGCTGTCGGTGGTCATGTCGTATATCTCGAATGAAGCGCTCAACAGCGCAGGCACAGTCCTGTCGTTTGTGGTGCTGTTCTTCTTTATCGGCCTCGGCATCGTGTTCGACATGATCGGCGTGGCCGCGACCTCGGCACGGAAAAGGAGTTTCACTCCATGGCGGCGCACAAGGTGCGCGGCGCGCGCGAGGCGGTCTGGATGGTGCGAAACGCAGAGAAGGTTTCCAGCATCTGCAACGATGTGGTGGGCGATATCTGCGGCATTATCTCCGGTGCGACGGGCGCGCTGATCGTGACGCACATCACCGCCGGTACGGACGGCGCGCGACCAAGGTTCTGGTCTCGCTCCTGATCACGGGTCTGATTTCTGCGGGTACGATCGGCGGCAAGGCGGCCGGAAAGGGCATCGCTGTCGCTGCGAGCGGCAAGGTGCTTGCGCTGTGCGGCCGCGTTCTGTCCGTGCTGCCGCTCAAGCTGGATAATAAAAGATAAAACTACCGTTCCGGTGGGGATATTTTCATGAAAAGATATGGAATTTTGAACAATATAACCAGTCCTGCTGATCTGAAGGGACTGTCGTACGACACACTCGGCGTGCTGTGTGCGGCGCTGCGCGAGTTCATCGTGGACTCGGTCTCTCAGACCGGCGGCCATCTGGCGTCCAATCTGGGCATTGTAGAGCTGGCTGTAGCACTCGAGCGGGAGTTCGACTCCTCGCGCGACCGCATCATCTACGATGTAGGTCATCAGTGCTATGTCCACAAGATACTGACCGGCCGCCGCGACCGTTTTTCAACGCTGCGGCAGTATTTGGCGGCGGCTTTCCGGCTTCATGAAGCCGGAGGAGAGCATTACCGACCGTGCATCACGGGCCATGCCTCGGATTCGGTTTCGGTCGCGCTCGGCATGGCGCACGCGCGCACGCTCAGAAACCAGAAATACCACGTTGTCGCGGTCATCGGCGACGGCGCGCTGACCGGCGGCATGGCCTATGAGGCGCTTTCGAACGCCGGCACCTCTCGGGAGCCGCTGCTCGTGGTGCTCAACGACAACAATATGTCGATCGCCAAGAATGTCGGCGGCCTGAGCCGTCATCTGTCGCGTCTGCGCGTCAGTCCGCGTTATCTGGGTGCGAAGGTGCGTATCAAGGAAAAAGCTCGCGCGCATTCCGGGCGGACGGGCGCTGACGCAGTCGATCTCGCGCACCAAGGCGCGCATCAAAGGGGCTTCCTGCTGCCGACGTCGCTGTTCGAGCAGATGGGATTTACCTATCTCGGACCGGTGGACGGCCACGACCTTAAGAGCGTCTGCGAGCTGCTGGCACAGGCGAAAAAAGATGAAAAAAGCCGGTGCTGCTGCACGTGATGACGCAGAAGGGACGGGCTACGCGCCGAGCGAGAACAATCCGGAGAAATATCACGGCGTATCGCAGTTCGACCGCGTGACGGGCGAATTTCTTGCGAAGAAGAAGGAGGACTTCTCGGCACGTTTCGGCGCGGAGCTGTGCGGTCTTGCGGACAAGGACGCGCGCATCTGTGCGATCACGGCGGCGATGCCGTCGGGCACGGGTCTGACAAGATTCTCCACGCTGCACCGCGACCGCTTCTTTGATGTCGGCATCGCGGGAGGAGCACGCGGTCGCTATGGCGGCCGGCATGGCGGCAGGGCCTGGTCCCGGTCGTCGCGCCGCTTATTCAACGTTTTTACAGCGCGCCTACGACCAGGTCGTGCATGATGTCGCGATCGAAGGACTGCATGTCGTGTTCTGCATCGACCGCGCGGGCATTGTCGGCGCGGACGGCGCGACCCACAACGGCGTGCTCGATATTGCGTTTCTGCGCTCGATCCCGGGCGTGACCATTCTCTGCCCGTCGAGACTTCGCGGAGCTGCGCTCGATGATGACGCCCGCGCGGTCTATCACGAGAACGGCCCGGTCGCCATCCGCTATCCGCGCGGCGGCGAGGGCGCATGGCGCGGCGACACTTCGTCGCAGCCGCTCGCCTGTGTCCGGCAGACTGTCGGTCATGAGGTCACGCTCGTTACGCACGGCATTATGATAAACGAAACGCTTGCAGCAGCGGAAAAGCTGGAAAGCCGCGGCGTCCGCACGCAGGTCTGCAAGGTAAACGAACTGAGTCCCGCGCTCGAGCAGGCGCTTGCGGCGCAGGAGGATGCGCTTTCCGGTCTGTGCGTCGTCGTGGAGGACACGGTCGACAACGGCGGCGTGGGCGAATGGCTTGCCTCGCACCGCAGCGGCAGAACGCTGTGCATCAGCACGGCAACCGCTTCCTGCCACACGGCAGCGTGAACGATCTGTACCGTCACTGCGGTCTGGACGCGGACGGTATTGCGGAATTTGTGATGGAACATCGAAAGGAGACCGGTCTTGGCTAAGAAACGACTGGATGTACTGCTGTTTGAAAAGGGGTCTGTGCCCCCCTCGCGCGAACGCGCGAAGACCGCTATCATGGAGGGCATCGTGTATATCGCCGGACAGAAGGCCGGCAAGGCAGGCGACATGGTGGACGAGAACGCCGAGCTTGAAGTCCGCGGAAACGACAATGCGTTCGTCTCGCGCGGCGGCAAGAAGATCGAGAAGGCGCTCAATTATTTTGCGATCGACCCGTCCGGCCTGACGGTCATGGACGTCGGCGCATCGACCGGCGGCTTTACCGACTGCCTGCTGCGGCGCGGCGCGGAGAAAGTCTACTCCATCGACGTCGGCTACGGTCAGCTGGCGTGGAGCCTGCGGCAGGACCCGCGTGTCAAGTGCATGGAGCGCACCAATATCCGCTATGTAACGCCGGATATGCTGAAGAAACGCCGTCGCTGTGCGTCATCGACGTGTCGTTCATCTCGCTGAAGCTCGTGCTGCCGGTCGTTGCGGCCTGCTGACCGAGGACGGCCGCGTGGCCAACCCTCATCAAGCCGCAGTTTGAGGCCGGCAAGGGGCAAGGTCGGCAAGAAGGGTGTCGTGCGCGAGCCGGAGATCCATCTGGAAGTGCTCGCAGAACTATGTAGAAAACGCACATGCGGCAGGCTTCAAGGTGCTCGACGTAACGTTTTCGCCCATCAAGGCCCGGAGGGCAACATTGAATTCCTCGGCTATCTGGCGAAGCAGGGCGAGGAGCATATCCCGATCTGGCGGAGGTTGTCGTCAGGCGCACGAGGAACTGGACGCAAAAAGCGCATGATGCGGACGTTTTTCATCTACCCCAATCTGCGCAAGCAAGTGCGCGGGAAATTCTGCCTTCGGTCTGCGAGCCAGCTCCGGGGGCGGGAAATTCGCGGCTCATCCTGCCCAATCAGATGCGGGGCACCATGCCGCCTGCATGATGAGGTGATGGCGCTCGATTACATGGATACTGCCGAGGCAGTCCGCATCGCGGACGCCGCTGTCGTTCTGGGCGGAGACGGCACCATGCTGCGCATCGCCCGGGCGGCGGCGCAGAATCAGCTGCCGCTGCTCGGCATCAATGTCGGCCACGTCGGCTTTATGACCGAGCTGGAGCCGGCGGAACTGGATAAAATGCAAAGGCGCTGCACTCGAGGGGACTATCACTCGACAGCCGCATGATGCTGCATGTCGAGGTCGAGCGCCATGGCCGCAGGGTCTATGAAAATGACGCGCTGAACGATATCGTCATTGCAAAGGGCACCGCGTTCCGCGTGGTGCGCGTCGGCATATCGGCTGATGGCGAGGAGGTCACGCGCTTCAACGGAGACGGCGTGATCGCGGCGACACCGACCGGCTCGAACGGCTTACGGCATCTGTCCGCAGGCGGCCGGTGATCGAGCCGAGCGCGGAGAAAATCTGGCGGTCATTCCCATCTGCGCGCATGCGCTGGCGGCAAAGTCGTTCGTATTCGCGCCCGAGCGCACGCTCGCCATCACGGCAGCCTGCGAGGGCGGCAGCGAGGTGTTCATCTCGGCGGACGGCGGACAGGGGGTTTCGCCGTGCGTCCGGACGACCGGGTGCTCATCACGCGCTCTGCCTGCGCACGCGGCTGATTCGTCTCAAGAGGCAACAGCTTTTACCGAATACTGCAGCAGAAGCTGTGATTTTTATAGAAAAAAAAAAAGCATTTCTGAACAGGGGGGTGCGTGAAATGAAATTTCAGAGACAGGCGAAAATCCTGGATCTCATCGACCGGTTCGAGATCGAGACGCAGGAGGAGCTGACCGACCATCTGCGTGCGGTCGGCTACAGCACCACGCAGGCGACAGTCTCGCGCGACATCAAGGAGCTGCGGCTCATCAAATCGCTTTCCCACTGAGACCGGAAAGTATAAATATACGGCTGCGGCGGCTGGTGCAGCGGACAGCTTCACGACTCGTCTGCGGAATATTTTCCGTGAGTGCGTGACCGATATCGACGCCGCGCAGAACATGGTCGTCATCAAGACGCTTCCCGGTCTGGGTACAGGCGGCGGCGATGGCGATCGACGCGATGCGCGCGGTGGATGGGTCGGCACACTGGGCGGGGCGACGATACCGTATTTGCGTTATGCGCGATAACGACAGCGCGCCGAAAAGTTCTGCACACAGGCAAGAGATATTCTAAAGTAAGCGAGGGATAAAGCGGCAATGCTGCAACTTACTCCACATTGAAAACATAGCGGTCATCGAACGCGCAGACATCGAGCTCGATAAGGGCGGACTTTTTGACCGTGCTCTCCGGTGAGACCGGCGCGGGCAAGAGTATCGTCATCGACTCCATCGGTGCGCTGCTCGGCAAGCGTGTCAGCCGCGATCTGGTGCGCTCGGGCGCGAAGAAAGGGCTTTGTCAGCGCGGTATTCACCGAGCTGCCGCCGGCTCTGCCAGCTTGTCAACGAGCTGGATCTTGCCGGTGACGAAGGGGATACGCTGCATATCCAGCGTCAGCTCACCGCAGACGGCAAAAAGCTCCTGCCGCGTCAACATGAAGCCGGTGTCGGCCTCGACACTGCGGCTGCTTGCGCCGTATCTGATCGACATTCACGGCCAGAACGACGGTCAGAAGCTGCTCGATGAAGGCGCATCACATCGAATATCTGGACGGCTACGCAGGCTGCGCCGAGATACTCGAGCGATACCGCCCGAAATATCAGGCGCTGGTGACACTCCGGCGGGAGATTACCGCGCTGGAGACCGGCGAGCAGGAACGCTTGCAGCGCATCGACATGCTGGCCTTCCACAAAGGAGGAGATCGAGCAGGCAGCACTTAAGCCCGATGAAGATGAAGCGCTGGCGCAGCGCAAGGCGTATTTCGATCACGCGGGAAAGATCGCGGGCACGCGCTCGAACGGCGCGGCTGGCGCTCTCGGGAGATGACGAAATTGCGGGCGCGTGTGAGCCATGCTCGATCAGGCGGCAGCGCCATCGAGAGCCTGCGCGAAGTATCGGACGCCTTTGACGGCATGGCGGAGCAGGCCGAGGGAGGTGCGGCTGCTCGCGGCCGATCTGCGCGACAGCGTAGCGGCACAGAGCGGCAATCTGGACTTTTCCTCGGCGGAGCGCGAGATGTAGAGCAGCGCTTGGACGAGATCTATCGCCTCAAGCAGAAATACGGCGGTACGATACCGGAAATCCTCGCGTACCGAGACAGATAACCGCCGAACTGGATACGCTCGAGAATGCGGACGACCGCCGTGAGGAGCTTCGCGGGCAGTACCGCGGCATGCTCGCCGAGGCCAAGAGCATCGCAGCCGAGCTGACCGAGCAGCGCCGTAAGGCGCCAAGCAAAAGCTGGAGGGGAAATCGTGCGCGAGCTGAGCGAACTCGACATGGATAAGGTGAAAATGCGGGTTGCGGTCCGCACCGGCACCAAGCTGTCCGCGCACGGCTTTGCGACACCGTGACATTTGAGATCTCGGTCAATCGGGCGAGCCGGAAAAGCCGCTCTCCAAGGTCGCCTCCGGCGGCGAGCTGAGCCGAATTATGCTCGCGCTTAAAAACGTATTGACAGCGGGCGAAGATGTTGGTATGCTGATTTTTTGACGAGATCGACACCGGCGTGTCCGGTCACGCAGCACAGCAGATCGGACGCAAGCTGTCCGCCATCGCGCAAGAAGCAGACACTCTGCGTGACCCATCTGCCGCAGATCGCGGCGATGGGCGACCATCATCTGCGCATTTCAAATCCGTGCGGGACGGCCGCAGCTACACCGATGTCAGCCCGATGGACAGAGCACACCGCGTAGACGAAATTGCACGGCTGCTCGTCCGGTGAGGAAATCTCGGACGCCGCGCGCAAAAATGCAGAGGGGAACCTGCTCGATGCGGCAGGGCAGGGGGCATAGCAATGGTGTTTATCGACGAGCGCAGACAAAGGAACGCCCCGTAACAGCGTTTCAGTACTCTTTATCATAAAAATCAAATCAAATTGAAATAACAGGAGACAATAATGCAGCTTTACGATGAACTGAAAGCGCGCGGTTTGATCGCGCAGGTAACAAACGAAGAAGAGATCAGCGAGATGATCAACAACGGCAAGGCGACGTTCTACATCGGCTTCGACCCGACCGCAGACAGCCTGCACGTCGGTCACTTCATGGCGCTCTGCCTGATGAAGCGCATGCAGATGGCAGGCAACAAGCCGATCGCGCTCATCGGCGGCGGCACCGCTATGATCGGCGACCCGTCCGGCCGTACCGATATGCGTTCGATGATGACCGTCGAGACGATCCAGCACAACTGCGACTGCTTCAAGAAGCAGATGGAGCGCTTCATCGAGTTCGGCGAGGGCAAGGCGCGGATGGTGAACAATGCGGACTGGCTGATGAATCTCAACTACATCGAGTTCATCCGCGACATCGGTTCCTGCTTCTCGGTCAACAATATGCTCCGCGCAGAGTGCTTCAAGCAGCGCATGGAGAAGGGCCTGAGCTTCCTCGAGTTCAACTACATGCTGATGCAGTCCTACGACTTCTACTACCTGTTCAAGAACTACGGCTGCAATATGCAGTTCGGCGGCAACGACCAGTGGAGTAATATGCTGGGCGGCACCGAGCTGATCCGCCGCAAGCTGGGCAAGGATGCGCACGCCATGACCATCACCCTGCTGCTCAACAGCGAGGGCAAGAAGATGGGCAAGACTGCCGCGGGCGCAGTATGGCTCGACCCGAACAAGACCTCTCCCCTACGATTTTTACCAGTACTGGCGCAACGTGGACGATGCGGACGTACTCAAGTGCATTCGCATGCTGACGTTCCTGCCGCTCGAGGAGATCGAGGAGATGGAAAAGTGGGAAGGCGCACAGCTCAACAAGGCGAAGGAGATCCTTGCCTACGAGCTGACCGCTCTGGTTCACGGCGCGAGGAAGCGGAAAAGGCGCAGACCGCTGCGAAGGAGATCTTCGTATCCGGCGGCGCGGCTGCCAATATGCCGACCACTACGCTGACCGATGCGGACTTCACCGACGGCCAGATCGGTGTGCTGACCCTGCTGGTCAAGTGCGGTCTCGCGTCCTCCAACGTCGAGGCGCGCAAGCTCGTACAGGGCGGCGGCGTTACTCTCAACGGCGAAAAGGTCGCGGATTTCAAGCAGCAGCTCGCAAAGGACTTCTTTAACGAGGAGTGCATGATCAAGAAGGGCAAAAAAGACCTTCCACAAGGCAATTCTTGGCTAAAAGCTGTCGAGGGACGATCTTTCCTGATAGACGCAAAGCGGGCGTGAACGTAGGTTCACGCCGCTTTTATATCTGGAACTTTAAGAGAAAATCGCTCTGCCACCAGCATGACCAGCGGCAGCGTCGCCACAGACAGGATGGGATGGTGGACAGGCATACATACGACACCGCCTGCCGGTAATCCTGATCGAACTTCTGCGCAAAGATGGCGGTGCTGCTTGCAATCGGCGTTGCGGCCGCGATGAGCGTAATCAGCGTGATTTCGCCGCGCGCAAAGGGAAACAGCAGGAAGATGAGCACCGTCACCGCCGGAACGACAAGCAGACGCACGGCAGGAGACAACGTACAGCCTTGCACTCGCAAACAGATCGCGCAGGCGTACTTTGGACAGGTAGAAACCGAGAATGATCATCGCCAGAGCAGTGGCGTCCGCAATGTAGCCAATCGTGCCGGTGACGACCGAGGGCAGTGTCGGCTGAGTTACAAACAGGATAAGACCGATTACCATGGAAATGAAAAACCGGATTGACGAAAACCATTCTGAGATTCATGGTCTCCTTTTTGCCGGAAATGATGACGATACCGTAGGTCCACTGCAGCAGATTGACAAGCGTGCTGTATGAGACAACGTAGAACGCCGCCTCGCGCCGAATACAGCGGTAACGAGCGGAATGCCGATAAAGCCTGCATTGCCGAAGGCGACAGCGAAGTTTTTCAATCCGGTGCCGAGTACCGCAGGTGAGGTACGCCACGCCGATGGACGCGATAAACGCGATCACCGCGATCACAGCCGAAACGCCCATGGCACGCAGTTTGTCCACGCTGAACTCGGACATATAGCTGCGCAGAATGACGCACGGGATGACCGCATACAGCAGCACGTTGGAAAGATCACGGCTGCCCTGTTCGGTGATCGTGCCGCGGCGAGAGAGGAGCAGACCGAGCAGCATGAGCGCAAACATGATGATGGTCTGCTGAAGAAGAATTTGAGTGATCATAAGTATAAAAAATCCTGTCAATATGATGAAATGGGAGGGAAAATGCGATGGAAATTTACCAGCTTCGGCAGTTTGCAGCGGTCGCAAAGACCGAAAATATGACGCGCGCCGCACAGAGCCTCAGCATGGCGCAGCCGGCAGTATCAAGACGATACGGAAATCTGGAGAGCGAGCTGGGTGCGGAGCTGTTCGAACGGACGGGGAAGGACTCAGACGCACCGAACAGGGAGATATCCTGCTGCGGTACGCCCGAGCCATTCTGAATGCGGAGCTGGGCGCGCGGCGCGAGATCGAGGAGAGCCTGCACCGCGCCGGCGGTCTGTGCATCTGCGCACTGTCCTGCGTCGAGCGGCTGAGCGACATTCTGGCCGGCTTCGCGGCCGAGTACGGCAATGCGGATTTCCGCATCGGCAGCACGCCCGAGGGCAGCGATCTGCTGCTCGACAGCGCTGTCTCCCGGACGAGGTCCCGGCGGGCGCTGAGGTGCTGTTCGACGAGGAAATCTGCATCGCGGTCCCGGATGGGCATCGCTTTGCGGACTGCGGTGCGGTCTCGCTGACCGAGCTTGCTGACGACCCGTTTATCGCGCTGAGCAATTCGCAGTCGTTTCAGCAGGTTTCCGAGCATATTTTCCGCTCCGCAGGCATCGAGATGCACGCCGCTATCGAGTGCGACAGTCTGGCGCCCAAAGCCGCCTGCTGTCCTGCGGCATGGGTATCGCGCTTGCCGCGCCGGAGAGTGGAGACAGCTGTGCGAGGAAGGCAGTGTGCATCTGCTGCACATCCGCGACGCCGAATGCCGGCGCTACATCTATGTGCAGCAGCTCAGCCGCTTTGAAACGCATTCCATGCGTGCCTTCCGCGCGTTTCTGCGTCGGTATTTTTCCGAGATCGGTTAAGCGTGCACCCCAAGCGGCACGTTCTCGCCTGCATCAAACTGATGCAGGCTTTCGAGCGAGCACTGAACCATATCGAACACCGCCTGGTCGGTGAAAACGCAACGCGGCGTGACGATGGTGTTCTGGAAGGATTTGAGAATGATATAGTCGTGGTTGGTGACATGGCTGTTGTAGCTGTGATCCACGCGGATGACGTCATTCTCGCCCTCGAAGCAGTCCACGCCGACCGAGCCGATGCGGCCGGATTCGATTCCCTCGATCAGAGCGCGGGTGTCAATGAGTGCGCCGCGCGCAGTTGATGATAACAACGCCGGGCTTCATCTTTCTGATGGACTCGGCGTTGATCATATGGAACGTCTCGTCGTTCAGAAAGGTATGCAGCGTAACGATGTCGGACTGTGCATAGAGCGAAAGTCGAGCGAAACGTATTCCACACCCATTTTCTTCATTTCCTCGGACGATACGGATCGTGCGCGACGATATGGCCGCCGAAGCCGGAGAGGTTCTGGATGACGGCCTTGCCGATGCGGCCGGTGCCGATGACGCCGACGGTGAGGTTCTGCATCTCCATGCCGCGCCGAGCCGGCCGCGCCGAGCGAGTTGTCCGCCGTGTGCGAGCGGAACATGATATAGATCGCCTTGCGAATGCACATCAGCATGAGCATGACCGTGTAGTTGCGACCGAGTAGGGCGAATAGCCTGCGTGCGACACGCGGATGCCCAGACGCTTTGCCGCCTCAAGATCTACGTTGTCGCGTAACCGATGGTGCGCAGCGCGGCGTAGCGCACGCCGTTTTCTGCGAGCTTCTCCAGAACCGGCGCCGGAAGATCGCAGGTGCAGGAAATGCCGTCGATGCCGCGCGTCAGGCCGGCGTTGTCGACTGTCAGCGTGCCCGGCTGTAAGCTCGATATGTTCAAGGCGACTGACCGAAGTGATCGAAAAACGCGCGTTCGTCCGGTCGGGCGTTGAATGCCATAACTTTCATTTTATTACTCCTTTGATCCATTCATGGGTCAGTCTTGCCGAGAATTTCGATGCCCTTTACGATCTGTTCATCGCTCGGGGTGGAATAGTTCAGACGGAAGGCGTTCGAAATCTGCTTTTCATCTGCGAGGAATGCCGAGCCCGGTACGCACAGCACGCCGCGCTTGATGGCCTCGCGGACAAACGGCTGCGCAATCCATGCCCTCGGGCAGGAATGCCATGGCGAACAGGCCGCCTTCCGGTTGCGAGAAACGTGACCGCCGGATGGAACGTGCGGCGCATGGTGTCGAGCATCAGTCTTGCACTTTTCGCGGTAGACGCTGCGCGACTTTGTCGAGATGCGACGCGAAAATCATATTTTGTCATGTACTCGTTGCACACATACTGGAACAGGACGTTGGAGTGCACATCGGTGGTCTGCTTGGCGATGGTCAGCGGCATGGTCAGCGACTTGTCGAAAACGAGGAAGCCGAGGCGGAATGCCGGAGCCATGACCTTGGAGAAGCTGCCTGGCATACAGGACGCGGCCTTCGGTGTCCATCGACTTGATGGTCGGGACATCCTCACCCGAGAAGCGCAGCTCGCCGTAGGGATTGTCCTCGAGGATGGCGATATCGTACCTGCAGGCAAGCTCATAGACCTTTTTGCGCTTTTCGAGCGTGGTCGTGATGCCGGAGGGATTCTGGAAGGACGGAATGGTATAGAGCAGCTTTGCGTTCGGGTTCGCCTTCAGCGCGGCCTCGAGAGCGCGTCGATGTCCATGCCGTCCCTGCTGCATCGACACGCCGACGAGCTTCGCGCCGTAGGAACGGAAGGTATTCAGACAGCCGACAAATGCCGGGTCTCGGTCAGGATGACGTCGCCCTCGTTGACGAGCACCTTGGTCGTGAGGTCGGCGCACTGCTGACCGCCGGAGACGATGAACAGCTCGTTTTTCTCGAAATCAAAGCCCTGCGTGCGTGCAAGGTATTCCTTCATGGTATCGCGCAGCGGCGTATAGCCCTCAGACAGGCCGTACTGAAGCACGGAGACCGGCGCGTTCTTCATGACGTCTGCCATGATCTCCGCAATCTCGGGAACAGGGAAGGTCTCCGCGGACGGATTGCCGCCGCCGAACGAGATCATGCTCGGGTCTGCGCCGAGCTTGAACAGCTCGCGGATTGCAGAGCCGTGCACGTCGGACATGCGATGGGAAATAGTGTACTGCATATATATCGCTCCTGATAAAGAATTGAATGACAAAAGAAAAGGGCATAGAAACCCCATAGTCGGTGGTTTCAGCCCCTTTGCTGATATGGTTATTGTAAACCTGCACAAGAAATATGTCCAATATCTGTTGTTTATGACGATATAACGGGAAAGAATAGTGCGGACGGCTTCCAGTATCCCGGAAAACCTGCGATAATATCAGTGATACCCTGCGAGCTGTCCTCTGACGGGCACAGTTCGGAACAGAAAGCGAAAACGACTATGAAACATATCTGTATAGGCATAACCGCGCACGTCGATGCCGGAAAGACAACGCTCTCCGAGGCGATGCTCTTCCCGCGCGGGTGCGCTCAAAAAAATGGGGCGGGTCGATCACCGGGACGCATTTCTCGACACCTTTGCGCTCGAGCGGGAGCGCGGCATCACGATCTTCTCCAAGCAGGCGGAGTTTTCTCTGCCGCATACGGAGGTAACGCTGCTCGACACGCCGGGACATGTAGATTTCTCCGCAGAAATGGAGCGCACGCTGCAGGTGCTCGACTACGCCGTGCTCGTCATCAGCGGCACGGACGGCGTGCAGGCGCACACGGAGACGCTCTGGCGGCTGCTCGCGCGGCACGGCATTCCGACGTTCCTGTTCGTCAACAAGATGGATCTGGACGGCGCAGAGCGCGTTCTGCTGCTGCGTGAGCTGAAAACGCGACTTTCCTCGGGCGTGGTCGACTTCGGCGACGAGAGTACGCTGGCACGAGGGAGCTGGCAGTCTGCGATGAGACGCTGCTCGAAAGGTATTTCGAACAGGAACGGTCGCATGACGAGATGTTGTTGCGCCTCATCCGTGAGCGCAAGGTCTTTCCGTGCTTTTTCGGCTCGGCGCTCAGGCTGGACGGCGTGGACGCGCTGCTCGACGCGCTCGACCGCCGCACCGTGCAGCCCGAGCCGCAGGCGGACTTCGGCGCGCGTGTATTCAAGGTCGCGCGCGACGCGCAGGGAAACCGTCTGACCTACATGAAGATCACCGGCGGCTCTCTTGCGGTCCGCGCACAGCTTTCGGGCGGAGAGGACGGCGGCTGGCAGGAAAAGGTCAATCAGCTGCGCGTCTATTCGGGCGAAAAATTTACCGCTGTGGAGCATGCCGAACCGGGCATGGTGGTCGCGGCGACCGGCCTGACACATACTGCGCCGGGCATGGGGCTGGGCAGCGGCAGGTGCACTGCCGCCGGTTCTGGAACCCGTTCACGGGTACCGCGTCCGGTCTGCCGGACGGGCTGTGATGCGCACACCATGCTCCGCAGCCTGCGGCAGCTCGAGGAAGGAAGGACCCGCTGCTGTGTGTCGTCTGGAACGAACAGCTGGGTGAGATCCACCTGCAGCTGATGGGCGAGGTGCAGCTCGAGATATTGACCGAGCTGATCGAGTCGCGCTTCGGTGTGCGCGTGACCTTTGACGAGGGCAGTATCGTCTACCGTGAGACCATCACCGAGCCGGTGATCGGCATCGGCCATTTCGAGCCGCTGCGGCATTACGCTGGAGAGGTGCATCTGCTTATGGAGCCGGGCGAGCGGGGGGAGCGGTATCACGCTTGCAACGGCCTGCTCCGACCGATGAACTCGACCTCAACTGGCAGCGGCTTATTCTGACGCACCTCGCGGAGAAGGCATCTTGGTCGTGCTGACCGGCGCGCCGCTGACCGATGTGCACATCACACTCATCGCCGGACGCGCCCACGTCAAGCATACCGAAGGCGGCGATTTCCGTGAAGCGACCTACCGTGCTGTGCGCAACGGTCTGATGCGGCGCAGAGCATTCTGCTCGAGCCGTATTACGATTTCACACTCGAGCTGCCGGACGAATGCGTCCGGCCGTGCAATGAGCGATATTCAGCGCATGAACGGCACATTTGAGCCGCCGCAGCCGCTGCTCACGGGGTCGGTGCTGACCGGCAAGGCACCCGTTGTCATCCATGCGCAAACTACTGGACTGAGGGTCGCCTCCTACACCAAGGGACGCGGCAGACTTTCGTGCACGCCGGGCGGATATGAGGTCTGTCACAACACGGAGGCGGTCGTGACGGCCAGTGGCTACGATGCCGAGCGACGACACGGAAAAATACGCCGGACTTCGGTATTCTGTTCGCACGGTGCGGGCTATGTCATCAGTGGGATGAAGTGCCGGAGCACGCGCATCTGGACACCTCAAACCGTGTGCCTAAGGAAGAAGGAAACAAGAAGGCGTCCGGCATCCGTTTCCGGCACAGGCGCGGCGGCATCAGGATTTGAAAATGACAGCGGAGCTTCGGGCGCTGTTCGAGCGCACCACGGACCGGTTCGGGATCGCGGCTTTGAAGCCCTGCAGCAAAGCCGGAAAAAAGGCGGACGCTCGAACAGCTCTATGTGACACGCATCCGGCAGGACGATTATCTGCTCGTGGACGGCTACAACATCATCTTTGCGTGGGACGAGCTGCGCGACATTGCCGCCCGTAGATGTTAACGCCGCCCGCGAAAGCGCTCGTCAACGTCGCTGAGCAACTACCAGGGCGTGCGCAGGTGTCACCTGATTCTCGTGTTCGATGCCTACAAGGTCAAGGGCGGCACCGGGCTCGGTTGAAAAACGCCACGGCATCCATATCGTCTACACCAAGGAGGCCGAGACGGCGGATATGTATATCGAGCAGGCGTCCTACGATCTGTCGCGCGCAACATCGCGTGCGCGTCGCTACCTCGGACGGCATGGAGCAGATGATTATTCTGGGACACGGCGCGGGAGCATGTCTGCGACTGAGCTGAAATGGGAGGTTGAGCAGGCGGACGAGCATCTGCACGGAATTATTCAAAATCTTCAGCCATGAGCATACAGGATGGGTATAAACAAATATTTTTCTGCAAATTATTAAAATGGAAACAAAAACATAGTAAACCTGTGGTATATTGAATGCCGGCAGGGGAGTAAAGCCGACACAGAAAGAAAGTGGGGCGCACCCGAACCGAAAAAAACAGAGGTGCGCCGGATGATTATGAAGATTTCAACCAAAGGAAGATATGCGCTTCGTCTGATGATCGATCTTGGCACAGCATGATGCAGGCGGCTATATACCGCTGCGCGATATCTCCAAGCGACAGCAGATCTCGGCCAAGTATCTGGAGCAGATCGTCGTACAGCTTTCGCGTGCGGGCTTTGTGACCTCGACGCGCGGCGCACAGGGCGGCTATCAGCTGGCGCGTCACCCGTCCGAGTATACGGTGGGCGGCTATTCTGCGCATCACGGAAGGCTCTCGCTCCGGTTGCCTGTCTGGAGCATGAACCGATCGACTGTGCGCGAGCAAATGAGTGTATCACGCTCGATTTCTGGCGCGGACTGTACGATGTGATCAAATATGTGTCGACTCGGTAACACTCGAGGAACTGGTCAGCAACGAAAAAAATACGTTGAATTTCTCGATTTGAAAATCACCCCGGAGGCTTCGGCTTCCGGGGATTTTTTCTTGACAAACCGATATGGATGTACTATCATCTAAATAGTTGATACTACAACTATAATGGAAAGGAGCGGTAACGGTGGATCAGAGCTGCAGACAGATCACAAAAATCGCCCGGGAGGTGACCAAGTTTACCGTCAGGGAGATGAAGGCGGAGGGGGATCGGGACGGCCGAGTTCGATTTTATCCATCTCGTGCGTCATCACCCCCGGCATCACGCAGACGCAGATACGCGATGCACTCAAAAATCGACAAAGGCGCAGCGGCGCGGCGCGCGCAAGTCTGGAAGCAAAGGGATACCTTTTGTGCGCCGGGAAAAATCCAAACGATCACCGCAGTCAGCTGCTGTACGCAACGGAAAAAGGCCGAAGGCCTGCGAAATTCCAAGGCGGCCATTGAGCAGACGTTTTTATGAGTGGCTGCTCGATGAACTGTCTGAAAGCGACCGTGACAGCTTCTGCCGCGTTCTGAACGATCTGTATCTGCGCTCGAAAAAAGGAGGCGCGCGCAGGTTTTCCAGAGGTCAGCGCACGGCTGGGGCAGGCGGGGAGGATGAATGACCGCC
>VOFK01004397.1_pt1 | contig 64748 bp, 114 predicted proteins | sample 5384121 | NCBI WGS metagenome assembly VOFK01 (sample SAMN12384730, study PRJNA508395) | human gut metagenome | isolation source: healthy gut J | host: Homo sapiens | reverse complement strand
CGGCAAAAAAACAGTATGCTTTTTACGTTCTTTATGGGGACTCACGAAAAATTTTATAAAGGAATAGGAGATGCTGATAAGAATACAAAGGCACAGCTTGCAAGAAGTGACTATATGCAGCACTATGGAATTGACAAAAATGCAAGATTTGTATTTGGAGACATCATGGAAGCGAAACTGAAAAAAAGGAGAAAGTGCAGAGGCACTGACCGTAGAAGGACAGAAACCGGACGCGGTGATTCCCTATGAAGAGAACGGAAAGAAGTGGTATTTTTGGTATTTTACAGATCTGCAGAGTGATAAAGAAGGAAATGAGTTAGAGTATACGTTAAAGCAGTAGCAAAACGGGAGAAGCATATGAATACATTTTTTAGGCAAAAGCTAACAAATAAAACGATTGACCTGTTAGAAAAAGTAGAAGATAGAAAAGCAAGGGAAGAAGAGGAGGAAGATTGTCTGGTAGTTGATGCTCCTACAGTATATGCAATCATAGGCTTACCAACCTTGATTATCTTAGGAATTATACTTCCAATCCTTGCTATCCAGGAGGGGGGAGTATTTATGGGGAATAATAGGTATAATTATGTTTGGTGGAATGGGAGGCTGGTTAAGCGGATTTGCTTTATTTTGGAAAGTTATAATAAATCATGAAAAGGTAGAATTCCATAGTTCTATTTTTGGAATAGGAAGAAGTTATCCGCTAAAAGATATCACGAAGGTATGTTATGACGAAGTTAAATCCTTAAAAATTTATAAGGGAAATCATAGGGTGTTTAGAGTGTATAGTGGTACATATGGAGGTGATGACTTGGTGGAATGGTTTGCAGAGGAAGGAATTGTGGTAGAGGATCATACTCCAAAAGAGGAATGTTATAAAGTAATGCCACATCCGGTACATACATGGGAATTAATGGGATTAAATATATTCATAGTAATTCCTGGCAATATATGCGTGTTGTATCTTATGTATAGAGACTTCCATCTTGAAAGTGTAAAGGATATAGTGGTAACAGTTGGAATTATCGTTTGCATGATAGGATTTAGCATAGCAATTTTCATTGGATGCTGTTATGAGGCATTTTACTATTTGAAATATCAGAATGAAGAGTATAGCTATTATCTACCGTTTCATAAAGAAAAAAAAAAAAGTTTGAGTTAGATGAAAAAATCACATATAAAAGCAGATGAAAATGTGATTACGGTATATCGCAATAGGAAGAAATTGTTTGAAGTGTACCATGCTTCTGAAAATATTGAATTTTTTGGAAGTACTTTGTTGGAAAAAAGATATTCAATGTATTCAGGGTGAAAAGTATATGGAGAAATATCGAAAGAAAAGATGTAGAGGAAGAGATATGAAAAAAAAACTTTTAAATGTAATAAAGAAGATAATCTGCGTGTTTGGTGGGATTATTTTGCTCCTGGCTGTTACAGGCAAGTATTTCATCCATTTTACGTCTGATTAATCCAATAGAAGAGCCTGCAGAAGAAAAAAAAGAATTGAAGTGGAAGCAGTATATACAGGAGAATCTGATAGCATGGATACAGAGGAAGAATTGCTGGAGGGAGAAGAGTTTTATGCAACGATACAAGAGACCATTCAAAATTCTATGATAGGAAGGAAGCAGGGAGAAGAGTACCGGAAAAGTCTAGATCATGTTATCGCAACTTTTGAAAATAGCAATCATATAATCATGTTGTATCAGTCGCGTAAAGGAAAAAGACGAGGTTTGTAGGGCTTGGGTTAAATTCAAAAAAGAGAAAGTAGATGGTAAAAATAGATATGCTTTTATAGAAGCACATCCGGTTATGATGTTGAGAAAAGAACGAACGACAAAATACAGTGAATATGATATGGTAGGTCATGATTTGTGGACGGGCGATTATTATAAGCAGGAGCTTAGTGCCTATCCTAAGGAAAAGCGATTTGCAAGTGGTGATGTGATGAAATATGGTTTAAGAGAAAACGAAAGTATAAATAAGCTGACCGTGGAAGGACAGAAGCCGGATGGAATCGTTGAATATAAGACTTTTGGTGAGGTCTGGTATTTTTGGTACTATACAGATTTAAAAAGCAAGAAGAAAGGTACAGAATTGAACTATACTTTAGGGGAAAAGACAATGAATAAGAGCAAAGGGAAAAAAGCAGGAAAAATATGTGAAAATATCTTATTCGTTATTGGAATTTTAGGGATAGTCATTTTATATTGGTATGACAGGTCCATTACTTTAGACCCCAACATAAAAGAATCCTATACGGGTGAATACCCGCGTTATGTTAGTGAGGTTAATGAAGATGATATACCCGATGAAGAGTATTATCCAACCATGGAAGAAGCCCTACAAAAGGCAGATGTCTATTATGATGAGTATGAACCGTATCAGAAAAATATAGATAATCTTTTTGGTTGATATGGAGAATGATCAGTACAGATTCATCTATTATCAATCTATTCAAAAGAAAAAAAAGTGTGAATACATTTGCAACTTTTAAGATACGGGAAGTTGACGGCAAAAAACAGTATGCTTTTTTACGTTCTTATGTAAGGGACTCTGAAAAATTTTATAAAGGAATAGGAGATGCTGATAAGAATACAAAGGCACAGTTAGCAAGAAGTGACTATATGCAGCACTATGGAATTGACAAAAATGCAAGATTTGTATTTGGGGACATCATGGAAGAGAAATTGAAAAAAAAAGGAGAAAGTGCAGAGGCACTGACCGTAGAAGGACAGAAACCGGATGCGGTGATTCCCTATGAAGAGAATGGAAAGACATGGTATTTCTGGTATTTTACGGATTTGCAGAGTGATAAAGAGGGAAATAAGTTAGAGTATACGTTAAAAAGCAGTAGCAAAACGGGAGAAATATATGAAGAAAAAAAATTTTGGAGAAAAGTTAGAGATAAAATAGAGGATTTTTTGGATGTGATAGATGATAAGAGTCCGGCAACCGTTGAAGATGAAGATCGTCTGGTAGCATCCGCACCTACTTTTTTAGCATTCATTGGTGCACCTATATTTCTTTTGGGGATCGTGTTTCTCACGAAGTGTATTCCGAAAAGGGAGTATTATGTGGCAGGCGTAGTTACTATTTTTATGATAATACCGGGATTTTTGTTAACAGGATATGCCTTATTTTGGAGAGTGATAGTGGATCATGAGAAAGTCAGATACCATAGTCTGTTTTTTGGTATAGGAAGAAGTTATCCGTTAAAAGCAATCACAAGGGTATGCCGCGATGAGGTGTACTGTTTAAACATCTATAAGGGAAAGCGTAAAGTTATTACGGTTGATGACGAAATAGAAGGAATTCCGTATCTGATGAAGTGGTTTGCGAATGAAGGTATTTTAGTAGAAGATTTAAAACCGGGACCGGAGTATTATAAAGTAATGGAGTATCCGATCCATAATTGGCTGATGAGTGCATTTGAAGCATTTCTGGCACTTCCCCTTTTGGGATTATGGATATATCTTTTATATAAAGATGGAGAGATACAAGGGGGAATGGAGATATTAGGAGTGATATTAGCTACAATATTATTAGTAGGAATAAATATCATAATGATCCTGGGAATTATATATAACAAAGTTTTTTATTTAAAATATCAAAATGGTATCTACCGTTATAAAAAATTATTTCATGAAGAAGAAATATTAAAATTAGATAAAACCCTCAGCTATAAAGTGGATTGGGATGAGGGAAATATCATTCTATATCGCGACCGGAAGAGACTTTTTACGCTTCATAAAGGAATGGCAAATGTCCGGCAATTTGTAGTAGACACATTATTAGAGTCGGATATTCCATGCATTGAAGGTGAGAAATATTTAGAAACATTCTGGAGAAAAAAACTATGAAAAAATAAATAAGAGATACAGCAGCTATAATTTTTTCACCAAACAGCACATACTCATGTACCAAACAATAGTTTAGTGAGGGTATGTGTCATGAGAACATTTCAGGAATTATATCAGGACATCTTAGAACAGGAAGTAGGCAAGGGCAGGAAAATAACAGGCGACTACAATCCTGTGCATATGGATTGTCTGCTGCATCCGGAGCAGTATGCACCGGTGATCGCAGCGGAAAGCTGCACATCCTGCGAGGATGAGCGGGCGTGTATGAATAGTTGCGTTTTTGACGCGATCGAAGAGAAAAACGGAGAGATCCACATTAATGCAGAAAAATGTACCGGTTGTGGAGAGTGTATAGATGTCTGTAAATTAGAACGTATCACGGCCAATAAGGATGTGCTTCCGGTCATACAGGCGGTCAGAAGCGGGAAAAAAGATGTCTATGTGCTGATTGCACCGGCATTTACGGGACAGTTTGGTGAACATGCAACACCGGGGCGGCTTCGGACAGCTTTTAAAGCCATTGGATTTAAAGGAATGGTAGAAGTTGCTGTTTTTGCGGATATTTTAACATTAAAAGAAGCATTGGAATTTGAACATCATGTACAAAAGAAAGAGGATTTCCAACTGACAAGCTGCTGTTGTCCCGTGTGGATTGCCATGATCAGAAAAATTTATTCAGAACTGGTGCCACATGTGCCGGGAGCAGTATCGCCCATGATTGCAGCCGGAAGAGTAGTCAAAGAATTGTATCCGGATGCAATGACCGTATTTGTAGGACCTTGTATGGCAAAGAAAAAAAAGAAGCCAGAGAAGAGGATATTGCAGATGCGGTGGATTATGTGCTGACCTTTCAGGAGGTACAGGATATTTTTTTGATGCAGCGGGAATTCAACCGGAGCTTTTAAGTGAAGATGAAAAAGAGCATTCTTCCAGGGCAGGGCGGATTTATGCAAGAACAGGCGGTGTTTCAGAAGCAGTGAAAAAGACCGTGGAGCAGATAGACCCTGATAAAAAAATCCCGGTAATTCCGGAACAGGCAGATGGTGTTCCGGCATGTAAAAACTGATAGAACGGATACAAAAAGGCGAGACAGAAGCTAACTTTTTGAGGGAATGGCATGCAACGGTGGATGTGTCGGTGGACCAAAAATCAACATCAAAAAAGAAGAAGGAAAAAGAGCGGGTAGATGCCTACGGAGACGAAGCACAATATAGGACACCATTGGAAAATCCTTTTGTGTTAGAATTATTAGAACGGCTCGGTTATGATTCCGTAGAAAATTTTTTTAGAAAACAGCAAAATTTTAACCAGAGATTTTGGAGAGTAACAGCTCTCCATTTTTTTTAAACTATTTTTTCGTCATTTTTCACATTGACAGATGCAGGTCTGTATTTTATAATCAAAAACACTCAAGGGAGATTTCTACTCCTTTGGATTTTATCCCAATCAAAATTTTCTTATCAAAATCAAATTAGAATCAAATTATTCCAACAGATCAAAAAAAAAATCAGGGAGGCAAAATGTATGAGAACATTAATTGAAGAACACGGTGGTGCGATTGCAACAGCAGCAATTGTAATCATTATTATTGCCGCAATTGTAGCATTAGGACAGACCGGACATTTGCAGACCGTATTTACCGCATTGATTGATACATTTACAAAGAAAGCACAGGAGGCAGCAAATTTTTAGAGAAAAATTCATAGGAGAATCGTATGAGAGAACAGTTATCGCTGTCAGATATCCAGTATGGTCCGTTTCTGCCCTTTTTGCGGAAAAAAGGATGTTACGGATATTGATTATAATGGCAGAGAATTGTGGATCAGGGATATCCACAACATCAGGCACAAAGTAACGGATGAAAAGATCAGACAGCGCTTAAATGAAGAATTTATTCAGTCTTTTTGCCACGAATGTTGCAAATTTAGTCGGCAAAAATTTAACACCGACAGACAATGTCATAGAGGCAGAGACAGAAGAACTGCGGATCACTGTGATACATGAATCTGTTGCATCGACCGGCACCTGTATCTGTATCAGAAAAACACCTCCGGTACAGAGAATTACACCGAAAAAGGCTTTAGAAGAGCATTATTGCGAAGAAAAAGTCCTGCATTTATTGGCAAACTGCGTCAAAGCAAAGTTAAATATGGTCTTTTGTGGAGAACCGGGAGTCGGGAAAACGGAATGTGCCAAATTTTTGACGGCATTTATTCCACCTGAGCAGAAAGTAATCACCGTAGAGGACACCAAAGAGGTACATTATCGGGAGATCAATCCGGAAAAGGACTGTGTAGAGCTGAAAGTGAATGAGTATTTTTCTTATAATGACGCAATGACAGAGGTACTTCGCATGACACCGAACCGTGTCATGTTATCAGAAGCACGTTCCACGGAAGTAAAGCAGTTAGTAGAGTGCTGGACTACCGGAATTACGGGATTTACGACACTTCATACGGATGATGTGAGGAAGATCCCGGATCGTATTTTAAATATGATGCCAAGCCGTCAGGATGCAGAGAGATTAGAAAATGATGTCTATGTTGGAATGGATGTCGGTGTCCTGTTAGAGACAAGGAGTTCCGGGGAGGAGGGAAAACAGGAACGTTATATCAGCCAGATCGGATTTTTCTCCAGAGAAGATGGAAAAAAAAATCGATGTGTCCTAGCGGTGCAGGGGAGGCCAGCTCATAGAGCAGCAGGAGTTGAAATTTTTACCGGAGGACATAAAGAGAAAAAATGGATAAAGCAGGAATTACAGATGCTTTTTACTGTGAACAGCTGCAAAAAATGTTAGAAGAAGAGGGAATGGTGTATGAAAAAAAAAATGTGGACTCTTAAAAATGCTGCGGTCGCCGTTTTAGGAGCATTGTTTCTTGGGGGAATCTGTAAACTTGGAATTTTTTTCAGTGTGATGCTGGGAATCAGTCTTTTTTCTGCTGGTTCCCGGATCATGTCGGGATTACAAAAAAGAGAAAGAATCGTCGGAACGTTTTTTTTCGAGGTTTGTATTTATTTAGAGCAGATGGAGGGAGCGTATCGAAAAAAAACCGAAGGATATACCAGTCTCTATTAGAAACCGAAATGCTTTTTCGGGATGGAAAAATGAAAGAAGTGTTACAGAAGGCAGTGAGGGAGTATGAAAAGGAAGATGCGGGAGCGGATGTATCAAAAAAGCACTTTCTATCATAGAAGAAGCCTATGGATGTGAACAGATGTAATTAATGCATGATTTCTTTTTAAGAAATGAAGCACAGGGGCGGAGATCCTGAAAAAGCCGTCGGCATTTTAGATAAGAGGAGAAATGCATGGATTGAAGCTACGGAAAAATGTATGAGTGAGAAGAAGAATATGCTGATCTCCGTGATCCTGTCCACCGTGATCCTTTTTATTGTTTCGGAAGTACTGATGTTTTTCCTGCCCAATGAGATGAATATTATGACAAAGATGCCGGAAAAAGATTTGCAGTCGTGATAGAGGTAACCTGTTTATTATGTCTGATACGCCGTGCGATCAAAAAAAAATGCAGCAGACTGGTTAGAAAAACAGCGAAAGATCGGAAAAGGACATCAAAAAGGAATATCTTTTTTATCGAAAATTATGATGCAAAACGAGCATTATTCTCCAGTATTAAGTGGGCATGTCTGCCGGCAGGTCTGATGCTTCTAAGTTATCTTTTGAGCAAATCTTTTTTGAGTTTTGCCATAGGATTTCAATTACAATTCTGATGTTGAATCAACATAAATTAGACTATGCACTTAAGAAAAAAAAGAATCAAAAAAAGAGGTTGAGCGGGATTATCCGAAATGGCTGTTAGGCGTTATCCTGTTTATGGAAACGGAAAGTGTACAGGGAGCAGTCTTTAAATCGAAGGATACCGCACCGAATATTTTAAAATATCCGTTAGAAAAAAATGTGGGGAAACATTGCAGAAATTTCCTACAAAACCGGATGCGTATTTTCAGTTCTTAGAAGATTATGATGTGCCACGAGTACATGAAAGCATGAAACTGCTCTATGCAATATCAACCGGAAAAGGCGGAAATACAAAAAAGAACAGATGCTTCAGATCGTAGAAAAGAACAATACCATGACGATGCAAAGTGAACGAATGAAAAATGATAACAAAGTTGCGGGAATGATGGGATATCTGTTTTATCCGGTTCTTCCGGTCGGAGTAAAAATGATGGCGGATATGCTCCTTATGATGCTTACATTGTATCAGAACATGGGACAGGTATTATGATTTTTTATGTAGTAAAAGGAGGAAATAATTGATACTGTTATTAAAGGTTTTTTTAGGAGTATTTATTTTTGCAATGATCGTCTATTTATCAGCAGGATTGATCTCGGCAGAGATGGATACTCATGCAGCAAGGAGTTATATGGATAGTGCAAAAAAAGGAAATTGCAGAGTCTAATATGTCCCCCAACCGTGATCACTGCCGTACAGGAACAGGCAGCAAGAAATGGATATCAGATGCAGATCACAACATATGGAGATGTTTTAGAGACAGATGGCGTAGAACTTAAAAGATGACCTATCATTATAAAATTCCAATTTTAGGAGTGGATCAGACACACATGGAAAGGGGATATGTAAATTAATGGAAAATTTAATTAAACAAAATGGCGAGACACTGGTGTATATAGCATTGTTTCTGCCGGTCATAGGTGGACTGGCAGAGGTATTAAAGGTGCTCAGTAGTTTATAACAAGGGGGATGGAACATGAAAGAATTTATGAACCAGCATGGTGAAACTGTTCTTGCAGGAACTGCAGCAGCATTGGTGATCAGCAGTTTTGCAGGAATGGCATTTGGAGGAGGATTTTCGCGTATAGCACATATTTTTTCTTCCTGGCTTTATGGGTAAGGAGGCAGTATGAAAAAAATAATACAGCTGATTGGTGGAATTTTCGTTGCCGCAATCTTAGTGATTGCGGTAACTGCTATTTATCAAAATAAAATCATTCCGGAATTAAAAACGGATGCTTTTAAAAGTGCAGAAAAGAAAACGAATTTTAGCGACGAAAAAGCTTTTTATGAAGCAGTATCTTATCATCCGGTATTTGAATATACAGGAGGAACAGCACAAAAAACAGCAATAACATATAACGAAAATAATCAGGCAACAGCACCTTCCGTAAAATATTCCGTATTAAAGGATATCTGTGTTACAGATAAAAAAGATGACTATGAAAAAACACTTGCCGAAGCCGTGGAGGAAAACCGCATACGGAACATCGAGGTTACGGTAAGCACACCGGACAAAGAAGAGACATCCGATGCTTCCTATGATAAAGAAAACCTAGACCATTACCTTTACAAAAAGCGGTATTTATTTAGTAAAGGTAACAGGAAAAAGATGCATACAACAACCGGACAGAAACCGAGTTTTTAGTTCCGGTGGAAACACAGTGGAAATCAGAAAAGAACGATAACTGGTAAAAAGGGAGGGAAAGATCCATGAAAAAAATATCGTGATCGGCGTGGCATCTGCCATTGTACTGGTGCTGCTGCTATTCTGCATTTACACGTTGCAGGGGGATGCAACCAGAAAAACGGAATCCTCCGATTCCATTACACAGGCAATGGAGAATGCGGCAGCAAAGATGACAGAGGATGAGGAAGTGTATACCGGCAATGAAGAGTTCCGGACAGCCTTTGTGCAGAACCTGATGCTCCAGTTAGACTCTGCTTCCGATGTCAAAGTAAAGATCTTAATGTCAGATTACCAAAAAGGACTGATACAGGCAGAGGTCACACAGCATTATAAAACTCCCCGTGGAGATGAAAAGGATGTTACGCAGACCAGGACCATTCTGGTAGAGAAGAACAAAAAAAAAAGAACCCATAGGGAAAGGAGAGAGGAATCCATGAAACGAAAAGCGGTTGTAAGATTATTAGCCGGAACCTTATGTACTGCCACCATGGCAGGAAGCATCCTGCCAGATACGTCGGTGGCATATGCAAAGGAAAATCCGGTGGGGACAGTGGAAACAGCCACACAGGAAGAAACATCGGATACAGATAAAAAACCGGAAGCAGAAACACCGGAAAATACGGCAGATCCCGTAGACAGTGCTCAGGAAAAAGAAGATCCGACTGCCATAGATATGGAAGCGAAGGAAGAGGAAGCGTCAAAAGATAAAAAGGAAGATGGAAAAACAGGACAGACAGATTCCGGGGATCAGGAAAACAGCCGGTACAGGAATCCGGCGGTGCGGCAAATGATTTCAAAGTGGAGAAAAAGACAAAAAAAGAAATCCGAAAACAGCACCGATAAGAAAAAAACGGAAAAGGGAAATGATTCACGAACAGAACAGAATGAAGAAAAACCTCCGGTGGAGGAAGTCTTTGATGAAGGATACGCTGCTTCCTGCAAGACCTATAATGACATTTTAACAAACCTTTCCTTTGCGGAGGACAGTACCGTGCAGGATACGGCAAAATTCTTTGTGGATGAATGCAAGGAAGATCTCAAAAAGTTAGCAGATCCGAAAAGAAATTTAAGTGCCTTTTTTAGACGGCAGCTATGAGGCTGCCATCAGAGCGGAAGAAGGAGAAGACGGATCACAGGATACCGAAAATGTAAGACCGACCGAACTGGTCACACAGTATGAAGTGAGCAAGCCGCAACTGGAGGAGGTCATTGCCTGCTTAAATACCTTTGTGACAACCGATCATGAAACACCGGAAGAAAAGGAAGCGGCATTACAGGCAGCATATGAAACACTGGATGCCTACTTAAACGCATCCAATGCCTGCCGTCCGCAGGTGTCATTGGAAACGCAGGAAAACGTATCCGTGCCGCTGGCAGCAGAAAAGAACGTCACAGAGAACGGAGTGCGGGCATTTGGCTGGAAGTATGATAAGTCTTATACAAGGATCAGTACCAATGATGTGGCAACCATTCAGGCATATGCAAAAAAAAAGGAGGAAAATACCTTATCAAGCTGCAACCCAAAAAGCAGATGGAGGAAAAAATCTTTATTGCGGACAGCGGATCGACGTATCCAATCATACAGAACCTTGTTATCGTAAGTGAAAGTACAAACATTTCTCTTTGCGTTAAAAAGCACCATGAGCAAAGACCCAAACATCTATTCCGACCTGTTCCGTGTGGAAGACGGCTCCTCCCTGACACTGGGGGATAATGAGAAAAACGGAAAACACGGTGTCATTTTGGATGGAAGAGGCACAGCACACATGGGGAGACTGGTCTGCGTGGAAGTCGGCGGCAGCTTAAACATCTATCCGGGAACGGAGATCAAAAACAACAACAGCATGGACGGACGCGGAAGCGGAATCATTAATAAAGGAACCATGATGATGTATGGCGGTACGATCAGCGGCAATAAATTTGCCACAACGGAAAAGAATTTTCAGGAAGTCAACCTCAAAGACGATGATGATAAGACCTACTGCCATGGAGGAGGACTCAGAAACGATGGAAACTGTACCATCAAGGATGGTACGATCAGCGGCAATACGGCAGCTACCGGGGGCGGTATCTATACCACGGGACCGGATTATGAGTCCGATCAGAAGGAAGCCGTCCTTAAGATCACAAAGTGCAAAATAGAGAACAACAAAGCACTTGGTACGGACCGTGGAACCGGAGGCGGTATCGTGGTCGGTTCCTATATGGGATCTTACTACGACAAGACCTTAAAAAAGAACGTACCATATGTAAAAAACGGTGGAACGCTGATCATTGACGGAGGCGGTAATAATGAAGTCCATATCAGCGGCAATACGGCAGGAAACGGAAGTTTCGGAATCGCCGGCGGTATCATGAACAACGGATATGCGGATATCAAAAACTGTATCATTGAGAACAATCAGGCATCCAGCAAGGGTGCGATCAAAAACGGCTCTTATGATCATACAAAACCGGATATCATCTATAATGGAAAGTCCCGCCATGAAGGAACGATGAACCTGGATAGTGTCAGCATCAGGAACAACGTGGCAAGGGAAAAAGGGGAAGATGGAACTCCAAGCAGCTCGGCAGTTGGAAACCATGGGAACATGACCATCAAAAACAGCAACATCCATGACAATACCTCAAAAGGACTCGCCAACTGCGGCACCGAAACAGGTCAGCCTGTCACACTGACCGTACAGGATACGGAGATCTATAGAAATAAGTCAGACGGCATCCATGCCTACGGTGAAAAGTCCGGTGCCGTGATAGACGGATGTAACGTACACGATAACTCCGGTCATGGCATCCGCAACAGCAGGACACTGACCTTTTTTTCGGGAGGTACGACGAAAAGTGAGCAGAACGGAACGGCAAATAAATTTTATTACGGGTTAAAAAATAATGCAGGCGGTGATATCAAGATCCGGACCGGCTTAAACATCACAAAGAGTGCATCGAACGGTATCAGCAATGCAGGAAGCGTAACCCTTGCAGCAGGAAATACCCTGACCGTAAAAGAGAACAGGATCGGTATCAGCAACACCGGAACCTTTAAGGCAGACGGAACACTGGATGTACAAAAAAAAAAATACCGGAACAGCCGTAAAGAACAGTGAGAACGGAACGTTTGACCTCAACAGCAATTCCACCATCGTAAACACCATGGCAGACGGAACCGCCATCATCAATGAAGAAAGCGGTGTCTTTACGGTAAAGAGCGGAACACAGCCGACCATCAGCGGGAAAGGCAAAGGAATCAGCAACAGTGCCACCTTCCACTATAACGGAAACGGAACCGTAACGGGAGATACGGATAACGGCATTGATAACGGCAGTACGGGTGTATTAAACGTAACAGGCGGTGTGGATGTTACCCGCATGCAGAAACCGGGTATCAGAAATGCGGGAACTGCCACTATATCTGGAAAAAAGCAGAGATACGGAGTGCCAGCAAAACGGCACTGTCCAACGGTAAGACCGGCACCTGTACCATCAGCGGAAAGGCTAAGTTCCAGTATACGGATGATGAGATCACAGCGATAAACAATAAATCCATCTATAACGAAGGTCGCCTGATCAATACCTCGGCTGCAACCTATAAGTCATCAAACAATAATTCCGTCTTACAGAACGGAACGTTTGAGATCTCCTCGGATGCAAGCCATTCCAAGAACCTGTGCATCTACCTCTATGAGCAGAAATTTGTTACCGTTACCGGGACGCTCAACAGCGTCAACTACTTACAGCCAAAGAACCGGAAAGCAGGAAGAAAGGTGGCACAGGCATCCTATGCAGGGGCAGATGGCAGCACCATCTTAAACAAGCTGGCGTTAACCGATGACAGCAGGTTCTGCTTAAGGAGCGGAAAGACACTGAACCTACAGAAAGCCAATGCCGCATTAAAGGGAAGCGGTATCAATGCCTCCGATTTGACCGCAAAGGATGTCATCTTAAGTGAAGCCGTACAGATTACATACAAAAAGCGGATTAAATGCAGACCTTGCATGTACCATGCCAAAGACACAGAATACTTACTGGTATGAGAATGTAAAGGTCAAAGCATCCGTAAACGTAAACGGAACGGAAAGCATGGAAACCGTACATTCAGGATCAGGCACAGAGAAACATCTACCAGTTCTTAGGATGGTATGATGAGGACGGTGTGCAGCGTTACAATCCGGTCACGGACCGGTGGTATGAGCCGGAAACCAGGAGATGGTCCAAAGAGTATACCTACTGTGGTGCCAAGGACCTTGTCTTAACGGCAAGATGGGAAAAAATCCTACAACATCGCCTACCACGGAAACGGTCAGACCGTGGGGGATGACTACACACAGGAAAAGGATAAGAGCCTGATCATCTCCGATACGGAAATGTATAAGTTCGACGGAAAGTTCTACAAGGGACTGGTCGGGGAAGATATGTTCCAGAGGACGGAAACATACAAAAAGGATGAAAACGGAAACCTTCTGAATGAGAACAACAAAACCGTAACCGATGAAAGACGTGCGGCAAAACTGACGAGCTTAAACCCGGACACCGGAAAGGAAGAACCGTGTGAGGAGCAGTACAGTGTGAAGGAATGGGGAACATCAGCGGTAGTTAGGAAGGATGAGTTTGGTAAATTCAATTTAAATAATGAATATCCTACTCAGGATGTTTATGACACGGCTTTAAATACCACCAATGACAAAGGCGAAAACCTCTGCATTACCTATGATGCACCGGATGACATGGTGCAAAAAGGAAGGGAAGAAAAGCCGGCAGATAAGCTGACACTTGGCGTAAAGAAACAGGATGCTGCAGTTTATGGTGCTTCACAGGGGAAAATGACCAGCGGTACATGGCTGAACATATATGCCGTATGGGACAAGTTCCCACAGCTGGATGCCTACAACCGTTACTTCACGTTAAAACAGGCAGAAAACGGAGAGATCACAACGGAGGCACTGCTGACCACCCTGCGTTTTAAGGATGAGGAGGATACAGACGGCAGGTACCTGTATTCTAAGGATTACGAGTACAACAAAAAAAGGAAAACTGCCTGATCATCAAAGGAAAAGACGGTGCCACCTTAAAGCTCCGTGCGGAAACAGACATGGACAGCCTTAAGGAAACCGGAAAGAGCACCATCCGCTACACCTTAACGGATTCCGCAGGAAACATCACGACCAAGGAGGTAGAGTGCCGGATCGTGGATACTTCGGATATCCAAAAAGAGTATGACACCTATGTACGTTTCATCAGTCCGAAATACTACAAAAAGAACGGTGCATATGTTTCTAAGGAGAACGGAGGACTGGAGGAACACTCCATCTGGAAAACAGACCCGGAGTATGCCGCATTGTTAGACAAAGCCATGAGCAATGAAAACGCGGCATACAAAAAAAAGTGTCCGTGTATTCGGTGTGAAGTTTGAAGCAGATGATCCGGGAAGCGGAACATGGGATCATGTGGAAGAAACATGGGAGTTCACACATGAACAGGTAAGATCCGTGGATGACTTTGTGGATGAACATGGTTACATGAACTATAAGGAAAAAGGACGGATTAAAGAAATTCCGTGAACAATACAAAGACTGTATATCAAGTAGTACAGAAAATGCCGGGTGCTGCGTATGCGGCATCCGGTTTTTTAGCAGAGTTGTAAAAAAACATATGAAAGGTGGAGTTGCGATGCAGACCATGATTCAAAATATATTTATGGATCAAAAGAGTTACGAACTTATTCAGAAGAATCAGGATTTTGAACATATATGTTCTGTAATTTTAAACGGCGTTGATACCGATAAACCCCAGCCTCAAACAATTATTATAAATAAAATTGCGTTTCAGGCTGAGTTTCATCCTAAGAATGACTATTTTGGATTTACGTTCACAAAAAAGAAGGATACCATTATATCTGCCATGAAAAGTGTCGGTTTAAAAAACAGTGTATATATATATTCACCAACCGCTATGGAAGAGTATGATGAAGATTTTCCCGGTGCCACTTTACTTTTATACACTACCAAAAAACACATCTATGTCACTCCTTATGGAGAAAACGGCTTAAGTAAAATGGATTCTTCAACAGGAAAGTTTTACTCGGAGATTATAATATGTATGACCTTTTGCCTCCTTTGCATAACAACGTCCTAGTATTGCAACATAATAATTTCCAGAAGGAATACGCATATTTCGTGGTTTTATACATGATGTAATGAATCTTTGCGTTAAAATATCTTTAAAATTAGAGCCGCCTCATCATAGGGCGGTTTTATTATTATGATCGTTTATTTTTTCTGCTATTCTTTGGCTATCTTTTATCTATCCGTTTCTATCCTCATGCTATCCGAAAACTATAATTTCCTTTACATGCCACAATCCCGCAGAAATCAAGGGTTTTGTGGATTTTGGTTGACACAATCATTATGCTATTTTACAATTATAAAATATGTATAAAATAGCTATAATATAACTATTTTATATTGAAAAAAAGTATAAATAATGGTAAAATATATTTAGAAATAAAGGAAATACAAAAACTACAATTTTAAAATACATATTTATGGAGAATTTTATTTATGAAAAAAAAGAGTTTTTAGCATTGATCTTAGCATCGGTGATCACCTTGACAAATGGTAACATCGCATTTGCAGCGGAAGCAGACAATGAAAATACAACAGATACAATGGTTATGGAAGAAGCTGTAGGAGAAAGCACACAGCCAAAACCGGAAGAGGTTACAGAATCTGAAGAACCGGAAGAGGTTGCAGAAGATAATCCGGCAGAAAACGAAGAGGAAACTGCTACAAATACTGTTACAGCAGAAAAAATGAAAGAGAACATGGATACGACCACATCCGAAAGCACGGAAAACATCACTGTGGAAACACCGGGAGATGTACCGGAGCAGGGATACGCTAAAAGTGGTACTTATGGCGAAAATATCACATGGAGCTACGATGCCGGCACATTACGCTTTTCTGGAAAAGGAAATATGAATAATATTTCAAATGGCAGTAGAGGAGAACGTGCACCATGGTACCATTCAGATTACCGTGACTCTATTACAAATATCGTTATCGAAGAGGGTATTACTTCTGTAGGTTCATGGGCATTTATCAGTCTGGTAAACGTAACAACCGTAACCATTCCATCTACGGTTACCGTTATCCAGCCACATGCTTTTCAGAATTGTCAGGGAATCAAGTGCATGAATCTGCCAAACGGATTAACAGCTATTGGCGTGGATGCGTTTTTATTTATGGATTCCTGTGAGGAGTTTAAAATTGACGATAAAAGTGATGGGACACATCCTGCCTTTTATACAGAGGATGGAGTCTTATTCAATAATAAAACCTTAATAACTTATCCACAAGGAAATAAAAAGAACTTCCTATAGGGTTCCATATGGTACAGAGGAACTTGGAGCGTTAAGTTTTGCAAATACTCCAAATTTACAAACTGTATATATTCCAGAGACAATGATAAAAAAGCATGGTCGAATGTTTTATAATGATTCTTCAAGGTCTGTCCATATGAGTAATCCATTATATATTTATTTTCTTACAGCAGGAAAAACAGTAGACATGAATGGTTCTGTTTTTCAAGATTTGCCAAGTGGTTCTAAGATTTATGTAAAGAATCAGGAGTCTTGCAATCAGCTTAACAGTGGCAGTGCCTTTGCAAATAAAGAGGATGTCAAAGCAGAAGTTTATCAGCAGACGGAACCGTACTCCGCATATGAAGCATTAAAAAAAAGACTTATGAAAACAATACCTACAGATTAAATTCCGGAAGAACTACCCTGTTTCGTTATGAAGCAGCAGATGCACCGACTGCAAGAGATACAACTGCATGGACTTCCAGCAATACAGATATTGCAATCTCTCCGGATGGAATGGGATATATTACCGGCGGCACCAAACCGGGAAAAGCCACCATTACCGTTACAAGAGAAGATAAAAAAGAATTTTTCAGCTTTACGGTTGTGAACGTGGTTCCGACTACAAGTACAGAGATTTATAATCAGGCAGACGGAAAGCAGCAGGTATTAGGAAACAGCCTGTGCATCCATACGGGAAAAAGTGATACTGTCAGATTACAGACCGTACCGGAATTAACCACGGCATTGGCAGGAAAGGTTACATGGACTTCTTCAGACAGTTCCAAAGTCAGCGTAAAAGCAAGCGGAACACACAATGAAGAGGCAACCCTCTCCCGGAAAGCAGCCGGTGATGTTACCGTAACGGCAGCCATGAAAGATGAGAATGGAAATATGATCAAAAAAATCCTTTCAGGTAATCGGTAATAAGAGTGCCAACTGGTATGTTATGGTAAATAACAATGCTGATGTATGGGTCAGGGATTCTACACCGGTAGAACCAAAGGTTGTTGTAAAAGATTGTAATAGCAAAAACGTGTTAAAGGCAGGAACAGATTATACATTAAGCTATCACGAGAATTTTCTTCCACAAGGAGAGAATGACTGGTGGGGCTATGTGACCATTCTTCCAATTGGTGAATACAATGGAAATCCGTCTATGGAAGAAGCGTTTTTTTAATCTGCCGTGGCGAACAGCCAGACGATACGGGATAATTCTAAAAATCCGGACACTAATCAGAAAAAAGACGATAATCAGAATACCTCTGATTCAAAAAAAACCACAGAACTCTTCCACTACGAATAATCTGAAAAAAGCAGAAGATTACCAAAGTATCTTCCGCTTATAAGAAATCAGTCGGACAGAGTTTTACCTTAAAACCAAAAAGCCAAGGGCAAGATCACCTATAAGACCGGTAACAAGAAAGTTGCAACGGTCAACAGCAAAGGAAAAGTAACCGTAAAGGGAACCGGAAAGGCAACCATCACGGTAACGGCAAAGGCAACATCCACCTACAGCAAGAGCGTGAAAAAGATCACGGTCTACGGTGTACCGAAAAAACCGGAAATGAAGAAACTGACCGCCGGAAAGAAGAAATTCACGGTACAGTGGAAAAAAGACAAAAAAAGCGGACGGTTATCAGGTGCAGTATTCCACGGACAAAAAGTTCAAAAAGAACGTAAAGAGTGTGAATGTATCAAAGAAAAGCACAAAGGCAACCGTAAAGAAGCTGAAAAAGGGAAAGACCTACTGGGTAAGGATGCATTCCTATAAAAAGATCAACGGAAAGAAATACTACAGCGGATGGGGCAAAGTAAAATCCGTAAAGGTGAGATAACAGGACAATTTGCACAGAATTTTTTTGACAAATATCCAGTTGCGTGATAATATGATAGTAGAAAAGGGTACTGCCGATAGACGGTTAGTCCACATACTTATTGATTACAAAATAACCGTTCAGTTTGCAGGCTGGGGCGGTTATTTTTGTGATTTATTGCATCCAATGGAATATCCAAGTCCGAAAGAGGTCAGGCATAAGCTGATGACTGCAATCAGACCTTCAAGTGTCAGCATTGGCATCCCCTCCTTTCAACAGATTCCCGTTCAGGTTTCTATGTAATCAGAGGGTCACAGTCCCTCTGTAGAAGGACTAACCGCCTACCGTTATGGCAGTACCCATAATGTAATTATAGCAGTTTTTGACAGATTTTTCCATATTTTTAGATGTAACTTTCATTTCCATTTTCTTTATTTTTAAACTTATAGACTTCAATCGGTTTAAAGTCTATCTGCCTGCAACCAATCAGCTGCACATTGTGTAATGTCTTTTATTTTTTTCAAACAAAATTACCCCACTATTAAAAACTGTATAACAGCTTCCATGTACCTGGTATCCTCCGATACATTTTCCGGATTTTTCGACTTTCTTAGGTTAATCAAAAATTGTGTTACTTTAAAATAGCACAAAAACAACGGAATTTTATGCAAAATCCGGTTTTTGATTCAAAGAAGAAAGGAGACGCAGCGGATCGTATTTTAAATCCGCTGCTGATAAACACAAAAATGAAAGAAGTGAACAATATAGCAGATACAACCGGTCGTGCAACATACCAGTCTTCTCCAACAAAGATTTCTCCGGCTATGGAGCAATTATATTTTGAGATGGAGGATAAAGAGCATGTGTTCCAAATAGGACTTAAAACCATACTTGAATGTATCCTTTTGGGAGCCAAGGAAAAACAACTGCCAGATCTTCCACTTTCATGGTATACGGAGGTGTGTAGCAGGTATGATATTCCTATGTCGGAGTTATTTGGAGAAGATTAGGAATTGGGAAGGAAATGAATATGCCAACATCAACATTCGGAAAACAATTTGAAGTCAGACATGAAAAAGCTGCGGATTTTGTAAGAGAGATGTCTAAATCAGTGGCTCCCACGCTGAGACAGGACTTTCATTCCAATATGGTGTTTTTACATCAAAATACTAGATTAAAAGAAAGTCTTATCAGGGCATTAAACGTAAGATGATATAAAAATCCTACATTAAAAAAAAGGGTACTGCTCATAATGATGCACGGAATGATAGCTGCAACTGTCAGCTTATGCAGTCGGAAATGGCTATTGTTTTTTATGTAATGAAATATCTGAATCAGAAGAAAGCCTGACATGAGTAAATGGCTAACTCCGTATTTTCAGATATTTACATTGGTTTATCCGACTGCCACTAAGTAGTATCACAGGATCTCATCCCAAATCATAATGCAGTACCCTTGACTGGATTATATCATAAGTTTTTCTTGGTTTCTATAAATGAATGATGGGTAGCCATATCACTTCCGAAAAGATGGAAAGGATTCTGTTACGATTCCCATACATGGAAAAATTAAAAAGATATATCTTAAACAATTAAGAAAGATTGTAGAGGAGGAACAAGTATGTCATTAAAGGAGTATATGGAACTGCCGTACAGCATGAGTATCATTCCTGATACAGTAGAAGGTGGATTCACTGTCATTTTTCCGGAACTTCCCGGATGCATGACATGTGGGGATACAATAGAAGAAGCTGTTGAAATGGCAATGGATGCAAAGAAATGCTGGTTGGAAGACGCAATAGAAATGGGGAAAAAAAATACCTTTGCCGTAACAAGAAAGAGATTTAAAATAAAAAAGGGATTTATACGGATAAAGATCTATCCGGTCTATTCCAAGTATTCCGAGATATCGGATGACTATATGAAAAAAGTAGTTCAAGCCTTAAAAGAAAAGGCAGAATGTTTTGGCACTGCACAGCTCCATCAGTTAAGAGAGCGTGTTAGTCGGGTACCTATCAGTCCTATTATATTTCAAGGATCATGGAATTTCCTAACAACTATAAAAGAATTCAGTTACTAGTGGATAAAATGTTTTTTGTATTGAAAAAGTGTACGGTGAATGATAATATATAATTAAAAATGAACAAGAACTAAAAAATACATTTTTAAAATGCATAATTATTTGTGATTATAGGAAGAAAGAAATAGAGAATATAAGATAGCACACATCAGATTCGAACAATAAAAAAGGCAATAGAATACAAAAAGTATCCTATATACAAAGATCACGATAGAAGGAGGAACGGGTTGAAATCATATATTATGTATACCGGATACCAACCCAAAATATAAAAATGATCATAGTACCGGAAAAAGAGGCGTTGATTCGTAAATTTGCAGGGAGAAAAATCAGATTTTATAGAAAAAAAAGCAAAAATGACGCAGGATGAATTTGGCATACGTCTTGCAAAAAAGAGTTAGGAAAAAAGGCGGATATCCAGGCAACAACGATTTCAAATTGGGAATACGGAAGAGTTCCCATTCGTAATCTTGAAGCAATTGCAAAAGTATTAAATGTAACAGTGGATGATCTGATTCCGGGGAAGAGGAGTTTGAAGAAGAATTGGGAACTAAAAAAACTTACAGAACAGGAAGATGTCAGTCTGACATTGACTGATGAAAAATAAACAAGCTGCAATCAAATTTCCGTTTACCGGTTTCCGTTGAAGAGTTAGAACGCTATGATGGAGAACCTGTGTGGGTTAGAAGCAGAAATTCAATGTATAGTGGGAAATGGGGAATTGTAGATGCACTTCGTCAAACAATTGTTTTTAAAAAAGGAGTTTATACGAAATTTTCGGACATTGATGGTATCATATACCGTTTTCCTCAGCCGTTTTCACTTCCGGTAGATGCAATAGGCAGACCTTTAGCAGTATCAGAGGTAAGAAAAAGTATAGAACCAATCTGGGTTGAAATAATTAGTAGTGATATGACAGAGAAAATATTGATGAAAGGCTGGTACGAGTATTATCACAATTCTGATTGTGTATCGAATAATTCCGGTTCCATTCTTTCTCTATCGCTATATGGAAAAACATGGGTTGCATTCACAGACCCATGTAAAGCAGATGAAGATTAATCTGTTAAAAAATCACGAAAGGACTGCAATTACAAAGTTGCAGTCCTTTTTACATTTATTATCACTATAGAAAAGAGAAGTTTTACTTACCTTCTATGTACCACATAATGGTTATCCTCCATCAGCTTCACAGCCTTTTCAAGAGCATCCTCTTCATAGAACTCAATCTGGAGCACACCGTCCTCATATTCCCGGTTGTGCAAAATTCCGATATTTTTTTTAATACTGATATTTGTGGCTTGCCATAATGGTAGCTAAAGTGGCAATGGCACCGGCTTCATCGACAAGATCGCAGTAGACACTGTAATTTTTCTGCAAAGAACCACGGACAGGGGTTGTGATGGAATCACGGTAATCCTTGGCATTTCGGAAAAAAGAAATAATGTCATCGGACTTTGCATCTGCAACAGAAGAGCGGATATTTTGTAATGCATGGATATAGCAATCCGTCAGTTTTAAAATCTGTTCCTGATTGGATAAACAGATATTCTGCCACATCACAGGAGAAAGAAGAGGCAATGCGCGTAATATCCTTAAAGCCGCCGGCTGCAATTGTACGCATTGTTTCCTGTTCATCATCTAAATCCGAAACTAAATTGACCAGACTAGAAGCAATAATATGCGGAAGATGACTGATCGCAGCCGTTGCAAAATCATGCTTTTCATAGTCCAGGATCATAGGCACCGAGCCTAAGGATTTGACCAGAGCATGAAAATCTTCAAGCTGTGCAGGCAGGTGCTGTCTTAGCCGTCGGGGTGATGATATAGTAGGCGTTTTCCAAAAAAGATATTCCGTAGCATTAAAAAAACCTGTTTTTTCGGAACCGCACATCGGATGACCGCCAATAAAATTCGCTTCTATATCCAGAGCAGTTACAGCTTTGTGGATATCGCTTTTGACACTGCCGACATCGGTAATGATACAGGAGGGTTTGATGACAGATTTTAATTCCTTTAAATAAATAAGATTCTGCTGCACCGGAGTACAGAGAAAAATGTAGTCACAGTCAGCAAAATCCGAGAGTGGCAGCAGCGTATCATTCTCGATGGTGCCAAAATCGTGTGCTTCCTGAATGGTGTCAGCATGTCTGGCAGTAGCGATCAGGGTTGTGTCTGGATATTTTTTCTTTATGGTCTTAGCAATAGAGCCGCCGATCAGTCCAAGACCGATAAAACCAACTTTTTCAAAAGACATTACAGTGTCCTCCCGGATAATTCAATGTAAGGCTTGATATTGTTCATCACCGAATCGAATTGTTCAAAGTTCAAAGACTGCGGGCCGTCGGAAAGGGCATGGGCAGGATCATTGTGAACTTCGATCATCAGACCGTCTGCACCGCAGGCGATGGCAGCCTTGGCAAGTGGCTCCACATAAGCACGGACACCGGTGGCATGGCTAGGGTCAACAATGACCGGAAGGTGTGTTTTTTCTTTTTAAAACGCAGACAGCACTTAAGTCTAAAGTGTTGCGTGTAGCGGTTTCAAAAGTACGGATTCCGCGCTCACAAAGGGCAACTTTGGAATTTCCGGCAGCCATGATATATTCAGCAGCATTGAGCCATTCATCGATCGTAGCAGAAAGACCACGCTTTAACAGTACCGGCATACCGGTGCGTCCAACCTCTTTTAAGAGTTCAAAATTCTGCATATTTCTGGCACCGACCTGCAGCATGGAAACATACTGTTCCGCAGATTCTACGGCGTGGGCGCTGGTTACCTCACAAATAGTTGCCAATCCGGTTTCTTTTGCGGCAGTCTGCATATATTTTAAACCTTCTACTTCCAGTCCCTGGAAAGAGTATGGGGAAGTACGCGGCTTATAAGCACCGCCACGGAGGATCGTTGCGCCGGATTTTTTAACGGCATGGGCAATCTTTAAAAAGCTGTTCCTCTGTCTCTACGGCACATGGTCCGGACATGATCGTAATGTTGTTTGGACCGATCTTAGTGCTGCCAACGGAGAATTCCATCGGTTCCGGGTGGAACTTCTTATTAGACAGCTTATAGCTTTCCGTGATCGGGACAATTTTTTCCACGGAAGGGAGAGCACAGATAGCATTGGTGTCTAACTTGGATTTGTCGCCGACAACACCGATGATCAGCACTTCCTCGCCCTGGGAAAGATGCGTATGTAAGCCTTTTTCCTCAATTTTTGTAATAATCTTTTTGACGGCGGATTCTTCCGCGTTTGGTTTCATAACAATAATCATAATCGTACCTCTTCTTCTATAAAATAAATCATAAACTAAACATATCATACTATGAAATTTTTAAAAACGCAACACTTCAACGCGTTTAAGTGCTAAAATATTTTTTTGGAAAATGATTGTTAAAATAATAACATGAAAAATAAATTGTGAAAAATAAATAAAAGACTTGAGAATAATCAGAAAATTTTGTAAAATATAGATATCGGTAATGAGAAGTTGCCAAGATTAGTTTAAGGGAGGATTTTTATATGAATGTTTACACAACTGACAAAATTCGGAACGTAGTTCTTCTGGGGCATGGTGGAGCCGGAAAAACATCCCTGGTAGAAGCAATGGCATATTTATCCGGCATTACAAATCGTATGGGAAAAAATCAGTGATGGAAATACTATCAGTGATTATGATAAAGAAGAGACAAAGCGTCTGTTTTCCATTAATACATCTGTAGTTCCAATTATCTGGGACGATGTAAAGATCAACATATTAGATACTCCTGGTTATTTCGATTTTGTAGGCGAGGTTCAGAAGAAGCAGTGAGTGCCGCTGATGCAGCGATTATCGTAGTATCAGGAAAGAACGGAATTGAAGTAGGAACGAAAAAAGCATGGGAAATCTGTGAAAAATATAAATTGCCGCGTATGGTATTCGTAACCGATATGGACATAGACAACGCAAGCTACCGTCAGGTCGTAACGGATCTGCAGGAACTTTATGGAAAGAAGATCGCGCCATTCCATCTTCCAATCCGCGAAAACGAAGAGTTTGTGGGTTATGTCAATGTTTTACAGCAGAGAGCAAAACGCTGGACGGCAGACGGAAATGTAGAAAAAACAGAAGTACCGGAATACTCAAAGAGAATTTAGGTATCTGCAGGGAAGCTTTGATGGAGGCTGTTGCAGAGACCAGTGAGGAGTTCATGGACCGTTACTTCAACGGCGAGGAATTTTCCGAAGATGAGATCCGACAGGCACTCCGTGTCAACGTAGCAGAGGGAAGCATCGTACCGGTGCTGATGGGCTCTAATATTTTAGCACGCGGAATGTATACCTTAATGGTTGATATCGTAAAATATCTGCCAAGTCCTGAAAAACGTGAATGTACCGGAATCAACGCAAAGACAAACGAAGTATATCCGGCAAATTACGATTTTGCAAAACCAAAATCAGCATATGTGTTTAAGACTATTGTGGATCCGTTTATCGGAAAATATTCATTAATTAAAGTAAATTCAGGTGTATTGAAAGCAGACGATGTGCTTTATAATCAGCACAAAGACGTCGAGGAAAAAGATCGGAAAACTTTATGTACTCCGTGGAAATAAGCCGGAAGAAGTAACAGAGCTGCATGCGGGAGATATCGGAGCATTGGCAAAACTTTCAAAAGTCACAACAACCGATACTTTATCGACAAAAGCAAATCCGGTCCTGTATATTCGGACGCAAATCTCCACACCATATACATGCATGAGATATAAAGCAAAGAATAAAGGAGATGAAGATAAGATTTCCCAGACTTTGCAAAAACTGATGCAGGAAGATTTAACATTGAAGAATGTCAATGACAGCGAGAACGGACAGACGCTTTTATATGGTATGGGTGACTTGCATTTAGAGGTAACGGCAAGCAAACTCTTAGAGAAATACAAAGTGGAGATTGAACTCACAAAGCCGAAAGTTGCGTTCCGTGAGACCATTCGTAAAAAAGCAGATGTAGAATACAAGTACAAAAAACAGTCCGGAGGACATGGACAGTATGGTCATGTTAAGATGACATTTGAGCCATCCGGAGATTTAGAGACACCATATGTATTCGAGCAGACCGTTGTCGGTGGAGCTGTTCCAAAGAACTATTATCCGGCAGTAGAAAAAGGTCTGGCAGAAGCAGTGTTAAAAGGACCTATGGCAGCATATCCGGTAGTCGGAGTGAAAGCAGTGCTTTATGATGGATCCTATCATCCGGTAGACTCTTCCGAGATGGCATTTAAAAACAGCAGCGATCCAGGCATTTAAGAAAGGCTTCATGGAGGCATCTCCGGTACTCTTAGAGCCAATTTCTTCTCTGAAAGTCATTGTTCCGGATAAATATACCGGAGATGTTATGGGAGATTTGAACAAACGCCGGGGCAGAGTTCTTGGAATGAATCCGATCGATGGCGGAAAACAGGAGATTCTTGCAGACGTTCCGACCATGGAACTCTATGGATATACCACAAGTTTGAGAGCGATCACCGGAGGAAGCGGAGACTACTCTTATGAGTTTGCAAGATATGAGCAGGCACCTTCTGATATCCAGGAAAAAGAGATTGAAGCAAGAGCAAATAAAGTAGAAAAAGCAGATTAAAAATAAAGACGGGTTGGAGATAACAGGTGAAGATCAGAAGGCAGAAAGCAGTTGCATGGATTCTGGTTCTGGTTTTCCTGTTAGAAGACCCTGCAGTTGTAAGGGCATATGGATTTCAGGATGGGAAACCACAGGAATTATCCGAAGATAAGAAAAAGTATCCGACAGATATCACAAAAAACAGATCATCTGTTTGAGTACCGGATTACCTATGAGTTGAACGGAGGACAGAATTCAGGGAAAAATGCCGAGTCCTATCGCATGGATGATTTACCGCTTACTTTAGAATCGCCAAGGCGGGTAGGATACAACTTTGCAGGATGGTATGCAGACAATTATTTTGAAAAAAAGTAACAACCATTGAACAGGACATGGTTGGGAATATGGTGCTATATGCAAAATGGACCAGAAAGATCAACGATGTCGAAAATATCAGCAGGTATTCTTATCATACGGATGCGAAACTTGGCAAAGACACCAAGACACTAAAAGACTGCAATTATAAAGTGTTAGACTATGTCAGCATTCCGGGAATGCCCTCGACAAGACAGGAGGACATCAAAACCCGGCGCATTTTAGATGAGGATCAATGTCCGCAGGGACTATGTTTGACAAAAGATTTTATTTTAGTGACGGCATACAGTTGTGATTGGGATGTGTTAGGGTCACTTTATCTCTTTGACAGAAAGAGTGGAGAGTATCTTGCAACACTCGGAATGAAGAGAAACAGCCACTTAGGCGGTGTTGCCTGTGATGGGAAAAATGTATGGATCTGTCATTCCGACAACAGCACCTTAGAGAGAATCCCATATCAGATGCTTGTGGAACTCGCAAAGGAAAAACCAAAAGAATTTATTGACTGTTCAAAGTCCATAGAGGCTTTTCGGGTGAAAAACCGTCCTTCCTGCATCACCTATCATGATGGAAAATTGTGGGTAGCAACGGAAAACGATTTTTTAAAATCAAAAATGATCTCCTATCGGTTTCAGGAAAATGAATTAAAAGAAATGGATTCCTATACGATACCGCCAAAGGTACAGGGGGATTGCATTTGCAGACGATGGAAGGGTGTTTTTAAGTACCTCGTTAGGAAGGACAAAAAATCCTCCTTTTTAAGAATATATCACTCGTTAGAAGCCTCGAATGAAAAGCCGACAAAACCGATGCAGAAGGTGGAAATGCCGCCCTGCTCGGAGGAACTTGAGATTTTTGGACAGAATCTCTATATTCTCTTTGAATCCGCGGGACAGAAGTATTATGAAGGAACGGATGGAAAAGGCAACAGTTTGTCGCCATTAGAAAAGATCATATGTATCAGATTACAATCAGTGTAAAAGAGTAAAAACGCAGGGCAGATTTCCTATTAAAATTGGGAATCTGCCCTGTTGTGTTATGGAGCTGTGTGGTGGTCTGAAATTTGCATTTCGGTTTCATGGAAGGACATGTTTTGTGTCCTTGTTTCGTGGGAATACTTGACAAATACTAGGTCTGTGCTAAAATTTTATCTATATGAGCAAAAATAAGAGAAAAGTAGAGATTCGTAAGTCATACGAGTTTAGGAGGAACAGGAAAATGTCAGTCAAAGGAACACCATATAATCACAGAGCCATTGAGCAGAAATGGCAGAAAATCTGGGATGATGAGAAAGCATTTGCAGCAACCGATGATTATTCCAAACCAAAATATTATGCACTGGTAGAGTTCCCATATCCATCAGGACAGGGACTTCATGTAGGTCATCCAAGACCATATACCGCATTAGATATTGTAGCAAGAAAGAGAAGAATGCAGGGTTACAATGTCTTATATCCGATGGGCTGGGATGCATTCGGACTTCCGACCGAGAACTATGCGATCAAAAATAAGATCCATCCGAAGATCGTAACAGAGAATAACGTGAAGCATTTTAAACAGCAGCTTCATTCTTTAGGTTATTCTTTTGACTGGGATCGTGAGATCAATACAACAGACCCGCAGTATTACAAGTGGACACAGTGGATTTTCTTAAAATTATTTAAAAAGAAGGTTTGGCTTATAAGAGTGAGATGCCGATCAACTGGTGTACATCCTGTAAAGTCGGACTGGCAAATGAGGAAGTAGTAAACGGAGTCTGCGAGCGTTGTGGAAGTCCGGTAGTACGGAAAGTAAAGAGCCAGTGGATGTTAAAGATCACGGATTACGCTGAAAAACTCTTAGAGGGATTAGAGGACGTAGATTATATTGAGCGTGTCAAAGTTTCACAGAAGAACTGGATCGGAAAAAAAGCCAGGGTGCAGAGGTAGAATTCCAGGTTGCCGGCAAGGAGGAAAAACTGACCGTGTATACAACCAGACCGGATACTTTGTTCGAGCAACCTATATGGTAGTATCACCGGAGCATCCGATGTTAGATAAATATAAAGAAGATATTAAGAACTGGGATGCAATTCAGGATTATCGTGAGCAGGCTGCAAAAAAAATCCGATTTTGAGCGTTCAGAGCTTGCAAAAGAAAAGACAGGTGTGGCTATTGACGGTTTGACAGCTATCAATCCGGTCAATGAGAAAGAAATTCCAATCTGGGTATCCGATTATGTGTTGATGTCTTACGGAACAGGTGCGATCATGGCGGTTCCTGCACACGATACCAGAGACTGGGAGTTTGCAAAAAAATTTAACCTGCCAATCATTGAAGTTGTGGCAGGCGGTGAGAATGTACAGGAAGAAGCATACACGGATGTGGCTTCCGGAAAACTGATCAACTCCGGATTTTTAGATGGACTTGAAGTAGCAGAAGCAAAAGAAAAAAATGATTGCCTTTTTAGAGGAAAAAGGAATTGGAAAGAGCAAGACCAACTTCAAACTGCGTGACTGGGTATTTTCCAGACAGCGTTACTGGGGCGAACCGATCCCAATCGTAAAATGCGAAAAATGTGGTTATGTTCCGCTTCCGGAGAGCGAGCTTCCGTTAGAGCTTCCGGATGTAGACAGCTATATGCCGACAGACAATGGAGAATCTCCATTAGCAGCAATGACAGACTGGGTCAATACCACCTGCCCTTGCTGTGGCGGACCGGCACAGCGTGAGACCGATACCATGCCACAGTGGGCGGGATCATCCTGGTATTTCCTGCGTTATATTGATCCGAAAAATACAGAAGCACTGGCAAGCAAAGAAGCATTGAAATACTGGCTGCCCGGTAGACTGGTATAATGGCGGAATGGAGCATACAACACTGCATCTTCTCTATTCCAGATTCTGGCACAGATTTTTTTATATGATCAGGGTGTTGTTCCAACAAAGGAGCCATACCAGAAACGTACTTCCCACGGAATGATCTTAGGAGAGAACGGCGAGAAGATGTCTAAATCCCGTGGAAATGTAGTAAATCCGGATGACATTGTCATGGACTACGGCGCAGATACACTTCGTACTTATGAAATGTTCATTGGAGCATTTGATCTGAGTGCTTCCTGGTCTGAAAATGGAGTAAAAGGATGCCGCCGTTTCTTAGACCGTGTATGGAAACTGCAGGAGATTTTAGTAGACGGAAATGAGTACCGCAGTGCATTTGAAACAAAGATGCACCAGACCATCCAGAAAGTAAGCAGTGATTTTGAAAATTTGAAATATAACACGGCGATTGCTGCAATGATGAGTCTGTTAAATGATTTCTATAAAGAGGGATCTATCAACCGTGCAGAATTCAAAACATTTTTAATTCTCTTAAATCCGGTAGCACCTCATATCACGGAAGAAATCTGGGAGAACTGCGGATACGAAGGAAGAGTCTATGCACAGACCTGGCCGGAATTTGATGAGGCAAAGACCGTAGAAGATACGATCGAGCTTCCGGTTCAGATCAACGGCAAGACAAGAGCAGTTGTAACTCTTCCGGCAGATGTAGATAAAGATACTGCAATTGCTGCAGGAAAAGAACTGATCGCAGATAAGCTGACAGGAACGATCGTAAAAAGAGATTTACGTTCCGGGAAGAATTATCAATATTGTGCAGAAATAGTTGAAATAAAATATAAGAACATTGCACAGATGAATGTGCATTTGAAAAGACAGAATGGCGTAGTTTAGTGTAGCACTGACTACGCCATTTTACATAGAAATTGTGTAAAGTTAACGTCTTTTCATATTTTTCATCAGTGAGAGGATCATATCCGTCTTTTTTCGTTCCTCCTCTGACATGTTCTGTTTCAGGATATTGATCATCATATCCCGTTCGTTTTCGGAAAATTCAATCCCTTCCTTTTTTGCGGTAGAAGCAGCCTGCGAAAGCTCGGATGCCATTTCTTTTGCGTTGCCGGAATGGTTCTGATTGGCAAACTGCATTAAAAAATTGAGCTTTTCAGGGGAAATATTTCCCATATTTCCCTGTTTTAATAAATCTGAAATGTCCATTAGATACCTCCTGATCAGCGGAATAATAAGTCGTATGCGGAAAAAGAGCTGGAACATATTGATAAAGGAATCAAGATTTTCCGCCTCTTTTTTCGTTGCAGTATGGGCGGATGTCATTCAGCATATTGACCACATTTTCTTCCGGATTTTCCATAGAACATATATTCAGACTGCTGGAGTCGTTTTCAAAAAAGTGTATTGTCTTCTGCAACTCTAAGATTTTGGCAAAAATTGCGAGATTCTTCTGCTGGGGTTCCTGCAGATAGGGAATTGAGGTTTTCAGAATCTGGAGTTCTTTGCTTTGCAGCTGTTCATCGAAAAGTGTTGGTTTCAGTTCGTCGTCCATAAAATCCTGTAGTTACCCTTTTTCTTTCAATATATGCATCAGAAAAAAAGCTATGCAATATTTTGAAGCCTGCATATAGTAACAGTAGGAGCTTTATGCCAAAATCAAGAATAGGAGCAGAAAAATGGGAAAACTGATCATTGACGGAAATAAAGTATATGAGATAGATGAGGAATGTCTTGAGAAAAAACGCCACAAAGAGCAGGAAGAACGAAAAAGAGAATGGGAACAGAAATGGGAGCGAAACCGTAAAGAAAAAAACAGTCGTGAGAAGAACCGTAAAGGTACGAGAGGAATATCGCGAAACAATTTCCTATAAAGCAAGAAAAACGGGTACTGCATCAGCAGTACCCGTTTCAGACTGTAGACAAAACAGAAAGGCTAGAAGCATCCGCCACCGCATCCGTTGCCACCGCAGCAGAAGAAGGTAATAAGATTAACCATAAACAGCTGTTGTTGCCGTTATCGCATCCGCCACCGATACCATTGTTGCCGCATCCGCAACAGCATAACAGGATGATCAACCAGATAATAGAGTTGCATCCTCCTTCGTTTTCGCATCCGCATCCACAGTTTGTTGCTGCTAAATCACTCATTTGAAATCCTCCAAATTTTTACTTACACTTCATCATATGTGGGGAACAAAAAAGTGTTACAGGGCAGCCATAAAAAAATAATAAAATGTTGACAATACTTGCATAATTGTATACAATTATGCAAGAAGATAAATTGTATACTAAATCAGAGCAGGAGGATGAAGATGAAAGCCATCGGAGATATGAGGGAAGTTGTCAAGAATGAAAAAAGACAAATCTATTACAGTTAGAGGAACATTTTTACCAGTTAAATGATGTGGCAGAGCCAAACGTATTCAGAAATCTGTTTCCATACGATGAAGTGCCTAAGATCGCATTTAATGACCGTATCGTGCCTCATAATATGCCGGAAGAAATCTGGATCACGGATACCACATTCCGGGATGAACAGCAGTCCAGAGCACCTTATACCACAGAGCAGATCGTAAAGATCTATGACTATCTGCACAGATTAGGCGGACCAAACGGAAAGATCCGTCAGAGCGAATTCTTTTTTATATAGTAAAAAAGACAGAGATGCCGTTTATAAATGTTTAGAGCGTGGATACCGGTTCCCGGAAGTTACGAGCTGGATCCGTGCCAATAAGAAAGATTTTCAGCTTGTAAAGGATATCGGATTGAGAGAGACAGGAATCTTAGTCAGCTGTTCCGATTATCATATTTTTTATAAAATGCGAATGACAAGAAGAGAGGCAATGAATCAGTATTTAAGTGTCATCCGGGAATGTTTAGAGACCGGTATTTCACCGAGATGTCATTTAGAGGATATCACACGTTCCGATATCTATGGATTTGTCATTCCGTTCTGTTTAGAACTGATGAAGCTGATGGAGGAATATCAGATCCCGATCCGTATCCGTGCCTGTGATACGATGGGTTATGGTGTGAACTTTGCCGGAGCCGTCATACCAAGAAGCGTACAGGGGATCATTTATGGTCTGACCACACATGCAGGTGTGCCAAGTGAACTGATCGAGTGGCATGGACACAATGATTTTTTATAAAGCGGTAACCAATTCCACAACCGCATGGCTCTATGGAGCAAGCGGTGTCAACTGCTCTTTATTCGGTATCGGAGAAAGAACCGGAAATACGCCGTTAGAGGCAATGGTATTTGAATATGCACAGCTTCGGGGAAGTTTAGACGGTATGGATACAACCGTGATCACGGAACTTGCAGAGTATTTTGAAAAAGAATTAGGATATGTGATGCCGGACCGTACACCATTCTGCGGAAAGAATTTTAATGTCACAAGAGCGGGAATCCATGCAGATGGCTTATTGAAAAATGAGGAGATTTATAATATATTTGATACGGAGAAATTTTTTGAAACCGGCCGGTACTGGTATCTGTATCAAACACTTCGGGGTTAGCCGGCATTGCACACTGGATGAATACTTACTATCATTTAGAGGGAGAACGTGCAGTAGATAAGAATTCAGAGTTAGTTCATCTTGTAAAAGAGAAGGTGGATAAACAGTATGATGATGGCAGAGTGACCGTTATGACGGATGCAGAATTGACAGAAATGATAAATGACTGTTGTCAAAAGCTGCAGATTGAATTATAACTATAGGAGGGTTTATAATGAGTGAGGATGGTCATTCCCTGAGTGCGCGTGTGTTTCATACCCTTCGGGAAGAAATTTTATCCGGAAAATATCAAAAAGATGAGGAACTCAAAGAAAAAAGACGATCGGAGAGGAACTCGGAGTCAGCCGGACACCGGTGCGGGAAGCCTTAAGGCAGCTAGAATTAGAAGGTTTAGTCACGATAATTCCAAACCGGGGAGCTTTTTGTGGAGGGAATATCCAAAAGATGATATCCAGGGACATCTATGAGATCCGTTCCCTTTTAGAAGGACTTTGTGCGAAAAAGGCGGTCACCGGGATCACAGATAAAGAATTAGAAGAATTAGAAGAGAATCTTTATCTTACGGAGTTTCATATCCAAAAAAGAACATTTTGAACAGATATTAGAATTAGACAATCGTTTTCGTGAGATTTTGTATGAGGCGTCCAAGAGTAAGATGTTAAAACATGTGCTCAGCGATTTCCACCACTATGTGGAACGGGTACGGAAGGTTTCCCTTTCCGGGACAAAACGTGCAAAGGAGTCGAACGAGGAACATAAAAGGATTGTCGAGGCTTTGAAGGCTCATGATGCGGAAAAAGCCCAGCAGCTTGCAAACCAGCATATTATGAACACCATCCACAGCTATGACCGCTACGGATGGGATAAGCTATTAAATATGAACAGTATGGAGGAAGAAATTCATGGAAAAAATTAAGATGGCAACACCGTTAGTTGAGATGGACGGAGATGAAAATGACAAGAATCCTGTGGCAGATGATCAAGGATGAACTGTTAAATCCATTCATCGAACTCAATACCGAATATTATGACCTTGGTTTAGAGCATCGTAATGCAACCGACGATCAGGTAACGGTAGATTCCGCAGAAGCGACAAAAAAATATGGAGTTGCCGTAAAATGTGCGACGATCACACCGAATGCAGCCCGTATGGATGAGTATGACTTAAAAGAGATGTGGAAAAGTCCAAACGGAACGATCCGTGCGATCTTAGACGGAACCGTATTCCGTACCCCGATCGTAGTAAAGGGAATCGAGCCATGTGTACGCAACTGGAAAAAACCGATCACGATCGCAAGACATGCTTATGGTGATGTATACAAAGGTGTGGAGATGAAGATCCCGGCAGCAGGAAAATGCGAACTTGTATACACAGCAGAGGATGGTACCGAGATGAGAGAAACCATCCATAACTTTACCGGCGCGGGAATCGTACAGGGACAGCACAACGTAAATGCTTCTATTGAGAGCTTTGCGAGAAGCTGCTTTAACTATGCACTGGATCAGAAACAGGATCTGTGGTTTGCCACCAAGGATACCATCTCCAAAAAATACGACCACACCTTCAAGGATATTTTCCAGGAAATCTTTGATGCAGAATATAAAGAAAAATTCGATGAAGCCGGTATCGAATATTTCTACACATTGATCGATGATGCCGTGGCAAGAGTCATGAAATCAGAAGGCGGATATATCTGGGCATGCAAGAACTATGATGGAGATGTAATGAGCGATATGGTTTCTTCCGCATTTGGTTCTCTTGCAATGATGACATCCGTTTTGGTATCACCGGATGGATATTACGAATATGAGGCAGCACATGGTACCGTACAGCGTCATTATTACAAACACTTAAAAGGCGAAGAGACATCCACGAACTCCGTAGCTACGATCTTTGCATGGACAGGAGCACTCAGAAAACGTGGAGAACTTGACAACAATCAGGCATTATCAGACTTTGCGGATAAGTTAGAGAAAGCATGTATTGCAACGATTGAGTCAGGAAAAATGACAAAAGATTTAGCATTGATCACATCTTTAGAAAATGTAACCGTATTAAACAGCGAGAACTTTATCAAAGAGATCCGCAAGACATTAGAAGAGATATTATAAGCGCAGAGAACATAGAAATGATACTTCGAAAAGAGGTGCCCACAGAGGCACCCTTTTTCGGGTAATGAGGTGAAATATGATACTATCCGTTCAGAATGTCAGCAAATCATTTGGAACAGACGAAATTTAAAAAATGTGTCTTTTCATATTGAAGATCATGAAAAGGCAGCCGTGGTCGGCATCAACGGTGCCGGAAAATCCACACTTTTTAAAAAAATCATAGTAGGAGAACTGACTCCTGACACCGGAGAGGTCATCACTGCAAAAGGTAAATCCTTAGGCTATTTAGCACAGCATCAGGATTTAGAGGGGTGACAGGACCATTGAAGAAGAATTGCTTTCCGTAAAGAGTGATGTGATCGCAATGGAGCAAAAGATCCGTGCGATGGAAGAACAGATGCATCATGTAGAAGGGGCAGAATTAGAAAAACTTTTAGAGGACTATAACCGTATGCATCATCAGTTTGAATTAGAGGGCGGTTACAGTTACCGGAGTGAGGTTTACGGTGTCTTAAACGGACTCGGTTTTTCACAGGAAGATTATCAAAAGAAGATCAGCCAGCTCTCAGGAGGACAAAAGACCAGAGTTGCGCTTGGAAGACTGCTTGTTACAAAGCCGGACATCATCCTGTTAGATGAGCCGACGAACCATCTGGATATGAACTCTATTACATGGTTAGAAACCTTTTGATGAACTACAAAGGTGCGGTAGTCATCGTGTCCCATGACCGTTATTTTTTAGACCGTGTCGTGACAAAAGTCATTGAAGTGTCGCTGCATCAGGCGCAGGTCTATGAAGGCAATTATTCTGAATATGCCGTAAAAAAAGAAAAAGTCCGCGAGGCACAGCTAAAAGCCTATTACAATCAGCAGCGTGAGATCAAACATCAGGAAGAAGTCATTACCAAGCTGAAATCCTTTAACCGTGAAAAATCCATAAAGCGGGCAGAGAGCCGTGAAAAGCTGTTAGATAAGATCGATCGTTTAGAAAAACCGGTGGAAGAACATACCGATATCAAGATCACATTAGAGCCGAATATATTAAGCGGTAATGATGTCTTAAGTGTCGAGGGTTTAGCAAAATCTTTTGGCAGCCAGAAACTGTTTGAAAATCTGGATTTTGAGATCAAGCGTGGAGAGCATGTTGCCCTGATCGGAAACAACGGAACCGGAAAAACAACGATCTTAAAGATCTTAAACGGAATGCTCAAAGAGGATGCGGGACTCATCCGGCTTGGAAGCAATGTCTATATCGGATATTATGACCAGGAGCATCAGGTACTCCATATGGAAAAAACACTGTTTGAAGAGATCAGCGATGCATATCCGGAACTGAACAATACACAGGTGAGAAATACCTTAGCGGCATTTTTTGTTTACCAATGATGATGTCTTTAAAAGGATTGGTGATCTAAGCGGTGGAGAGCGTGGACGTGTGTCCTTGGCAAAGCTGATGCTTGGCAAGGCAAACTTTCTGATTCTCGATGAGCCGACAAACCATTTGGATATTTTTTCAAAAGAAATATTGGAATCGGCATTGAACCACTATACGGGAACCGTCTTTTTCTTTGTCTCCCATGACCGTTATTTTATCAATAAGACGGCACACCGGATACTGGATCTGTCTAACGGAGTGCTGACAAATTATCTGGGAAATTATGACTATTATATAGAAAAACGTACAGAGCAGGAAACGGTAACGCCGGCAGATACAGAAACCGTTTCAAAAGAAAAAAAGCAGAGACAGAAAATAAACAGGACTGGCAGAAACAAAAGCAGGAGCAGGCACGCCGCAGAAAAATTTGCCAATGAACTGCAAAAAAGTAGAAGCCGAGATTGAAAATGTGCGAGCAGAAAATCACCGAGATCGATGAGCAGTGTCAGGATCCTGCGATTGCAGTAAATTCCGCAAAATTAAATGAACTTGGAAGCGAACGAGCCGTTTTTTCTGAAAAACTCGAAGCTCTGTATGAGCAGTGGGAAGTGCTGTCAGAAGATAGTTAAATTTTTGACACATTGACAGTAAAACTACAAATGCTTATAATATATGTAGTTGGCTTAGGAGGAATTAAAGTGGAAAAAGAGATTTCACAGGCAGTAATTCGCAGAATGCCCAGATATTATAGATATTTAGGGGAACTTTTTAGACGAAGGCGTAGAGCGTATTTCGTCGAATGAACTTAGCAGCAGAATGAATGTCACTGCGTCACAGATACGCCAGGATCTCAATAACTTTGGCGGATTCGGCCAGCAGGGATATGGATATAACGTAAAAATTTTTTGCACGATGAGATCGGTAAGATCTTAGGCTTAAATCAAAGACACAATATTATTGTAGTCGGAGCCGGTAATCTGGGGCAGGCACTTGCGAATTATGTAAAATTTGAGAAACTGGGCTTTGTGATCATTGCCCTGTTTGATGTAAATCCTGCACTGAAAGGAAAGACAGTGCGTGGAATAGAAATTCATATGATTGATGAAATGGAAGACTTTTTAAAGACACACGATGTGGATATTGCGGCATTGACCATGCCAAAACAAAAAGGCAGACGCAGTTGCAAAGAAACTGGTGGATTCCGGCGTACATGCGATCTGGAATTTTGCACATGTGGATTTAGAACTGACAGATAAGGACGTGGTAGTAGAGAACGTTCATCTGTCCGACAGTCTGATGCAGTTGTCCTATAACATTGTAAAAAAATCAGTCAGCAAAAGAAAAATAGGGTAGGGACGGGGATTTCACATGAAAGAGAAAGAATATTTCAAAGGAGCCTTGATCAATAAGAAAGTACCGATTCTGGTCTTAGACCAGAAGTGGCACCGGCTGTTGTTTGCGATTCATGGAAAATCAGACGAGATTCAGAGTACGGAAGAAGAATTGAATCATCTCATAGCCAGACAGGGGCAGGCAAATCAGGATATCAAAGACTTAAAAAAAAGTCAAAGCCAGTCTGATGGAGAGCATTGTTGCACATATGGATGAGAGTGATGAGCAGAGTAACCGACCGTCAAATGATAAGATCATGGATGAGAACACCCGCCTGATCAACGAAGTAAATGAAAAGATAGAAGCATGTGAGGATGAACTGTTAGAACTGCCAAAACAGATCAAAGAGACAAATGAAAGGCTCATGTTAGCAAGCATGGAGTTCTGTTATGAGAAAACTTCGTACAAATGATGAAGAAATCAAAGAAATCGATGCCTGGATCAAACAGGTGCGGATCGATCTGAAAAAAGAATATCATCAAAAAGCAGAACCGTGAGATCAACAGCAAGGAAATCTATTCCTATATGCATGATATCTTTGGAGCAGAGATCATAGATGTCTTTTGACCTGAAAGAGGAAGAAGAACAGGAACAGAAAAAGAAGAAGAATAAAAAGCGGGCGCTTTACCGGTTCGGTAGAGCGTTGTTTTTTGCATTAGAATCCTACAAAAAGGGAGAAGTGATAAAATGCAGTATTTGCTGAGTGCAAGAGAGATGAAGCAAATCGATAAGAATACCATAGAAGTCTTTGGAGTGCCATCCCTTGTTCTGATGGAACGGGCGGCACTGTGTGTTGTGGAAGTGATAAAAAAGGAAACAGCAGATGCGAAGAGAACACTTGTAGTCTGTGGTACCGGAAACAATGGCGGAGACGGTATGGCAGTGGCACGGATGCTTTATTTAGAAGGCAATGAGGTAGAGGTATGGCTGATCGGAAATCCCGAAAAGTGTTCCGAAGAGACGAAAAAGCAGTATGATATCTTAAAAGCATATGGCATTCCGGTCGTGGAACAAAAAGAGGGATTTTGTGAGCAGTTTTATGCGCAGAAGCCGGATGTAGAAGAAAAACAGGCAGAAATACAAACACAGATACAAAGGCAGACACAGATACAGGCACAAACACAGACTGCGTATACTCTGATTATAGATGCCCTGTTTGGGATTGGGCTTTCAAGGAATGTTGAGGGAATCCACCGGGAAGCAATCGAAGAAATGAACCGGTTAGAAGGAACAAAAATAGCGATTGACATCCCATCCGGAATCCATGCGGACAGTGGGGCAGTCATGGGAAACTGCTTTTATGCGGACCACACCGTGACCTTTGCATACAATAAAACAGGATTGTGGCTGTATCCGGGAGCAGACGCGGCGGGGCAGATCCATATTGCAGATATCGGGATCACAAAAGAGAGCTTTTTAGAAAAAGAGCCACAGATGCTGATGCCACAGGCAGAGGATTTAACAAGACTTCCAAAAAGAAAAGCGGATTCGAACAAAGGAACTTACGGAAAAGTGCTTGTCATAGCCGGAAGTGAAGAAATGTCAGGAGCGGCATATTTTTCGGCAAAGGCGGCATATCTAAGCGGCTGCGGACTGGTCAAAGTCTTTACACATGAAAAGAACAGGACGATGCTGACTACAAGGCTGCCGGAGGCAATCTCGGTTACCTATGACGGAAAAAAGAATCTGAAAGAATCCCTGATCGCCGCAGTACAATGGGCAGACGTATTGGTACTTGGACCGGGACTGGGGCGCTCGGACACGGCAAGACAGATCGTAAAACTCACGATACAGACAGCGGCAGTTCCGATCGTCGTGGATGCCGATGCACTGAATCTGTTGTCCGAAGAATTAGAAATATTAAAAAGGTCCGCATACGGATCTGATCGTAACACCGCATTTAGGCGAGATGTCACGACTGGTAGATATGCCGATAGAGTATATTAAGAAAAAATATCTTAATGACGGCACAGGATTTTTTTCAAGAGAATACAATGTGATCTGCGTTCTGAAAGATGCAAGGACGATCACAAGTATTCCTTATGGAAAAACATATGTAAATACTTCCGGAAATCATGGCATGGCAACCGCGGGAAGCGGAGATGTTTTAACAGGGATCATAGCAGGCTTCCTTGCAGGCGGTCTGACACCGGAAGAAGCCGCGGTGTTCGGAGTCTATGTGCATGGACTTTCGGGCGATGCAATGGTAGAAAAAACAGGTTACTACAGCCTGATGGCAGAAGATATATTAGATGGAATCAAAGAGGTATTAAAATGAAAACAGAGCAGGATTATCAGCGTGTTTATGCAGGAATTAATCTGGATGCAGTCATGCACAATTTAGAAAAGATGCATACATTAATAAAAGACGATACGAAGATCATCGCAGTCATCAAAACAGACGGATATGGTCACGGTGCCGTTCCGATTGCGAAAAAAATCGAAAGTCTCCCATATCTTTGGGGATTTGCAGTGGCAACACAGCAGGAGGGAACGGTTTTAAGAAGACATGGAATAAAAAAAAGCCGGTCCTGATCTTAGGCCACAGCTTTGAAGAAGAATTTGAAAGAATTGTAGAGGACGACTTAGAGCCGGCAATTTTTACTTATGAATCGGCAAAGGTGTTGTCAGAGACTGCAAAACGTTTTAAAAAGACTGCAAAGATACACATTAAGATCGATACGGGAATGAGCCGTATCGGTTATCAGGTCAGCGAGGCAAGTGCGGATGAGATCGCAAAGACGGCAGAACTGAAAAACTTGAAGATCGAAGGCGTATTTACACATTTTGCAAAAGCAGATGAAGCAGATAAGACCCATGTACATGGTCAGATCGCTGCTTATCAGAAAAATGCTTACAATGTTAGAAGAGCGTGGCGTTGAAATCCCGTTAAAACACTGTTCCAACAGTGCAGGGATCATTGATCTGCCGGAAGTGAATATGGATGCCGTGCGGGCAGGAATTATTTTATACGGACTGTTACCGTCGGATGAGGTACAAAAAGAACGCATTGATTTAGAGCCGGTGATGACTTTAAAATCAAAAGTCATTCATATCAAAGACCTTAGAAAAAGGAAGAACGATCAGTTATGGAGGCACTTATGAGGTAACACATACGGAAAGGATCGCAACGATCCCGGTCGGTTACGGGGATGGTTATCCGAGAAGCCTGTCGAATAAGGGCTGGGTGCTGATACACGGACAAAAAGCACCAATCTGCGGAAGGATCTGCATGGATCAGTTTATGGTAGATGTGACCGATATTCCAAAAGTCAGAGTAGGCGATGAGGTGACACTGATCGGAACAGACGGCAGTGAGACGTTGAGTATGAATGAACTCGGAGAACTTTCAGAGCGGTTTAATTATGAGTTTGCCTGTGACCTTGGCAAGCGTATTCCGAGAGTTTTTTACGCAGACGGAAAAATTGTCGATACCAAAGATTATTTTGACGAATAAGATACTCCGTATAAAAATTCGTATACACTCGAAAAATTTGGGAAATACTTACTGTAAATCTAAATTTTGGAGTGAAAGATATGGTAATTCATAGAGGAGATATTTATTATGCAGATTTAAGACCGGTGGTAGGTTCGGAACAGGGCGGAGTACGTCCGGTGCTGATCATTCAGAATGACATAGGAAATAAACATTCACCGACTGTCATCTGTGCCGCGATCACGAGCCAGATGAACAAGGCAAAACTTCCGACGCATGTGGAGTTAGATTCAAGCCGGTATGCACTGGTCAAAGATTCTGTAGTGCTGTTAGAACAGCTTCGTACCATTGATAAAAAAAAAAAGACTCAGAGACAAGGTCTGTCATCTGGATCGGGAAATACTGCGAAAAGTAGAACGTGCATTGCTTATCAGTCTGGATCTGAATACATAATCTTGACTAATATGCATAGAAATGATACGATTTTCTCAAAAAAAGAATGATTCATTACCAAGGAAAAAGAAGGAGAATGATATGGACGAGGGTGGGAGTAGGAATCCGTTTTTAAGACTATTTTCAAAGAAAAAAAAACAGATGATGAACAGATGGAACAAGAGATCATCTCTATGGTAGATGAGGCACACGAACAGGGTGCCCTGCGGGAGAAAGTGAATCCATGATGATACACAATGTCTTAGCGTTAGATGAAAAAGAAGCAAAGGACATTATGACACATCGGAAGAATATCGTTGCCATTGATGGGAATACACCATTTAGTAAGGCAATGGATTTTATCATAGAAGAGACACATTCGAGGTTTCCGGTTTATGAAGAAGACATTGATAATATTATCGGTGCAATACATATCAGGGAAGTATTGATGTATGCAAAGGATCCATCGGTTCAGAACATGCCGATCAAGGACATCCCAAATCTGATCTTTGAAGTGGATTTTATTCCGGAGACAAAAAATCTTGATGCATTATTCAAAGAGATGCAGATGAAAAAGAGTCATATCGTGATCGTTGTGGATGAGTATGGACAGACTGCGGGTATCGTAGCCTTAGAAGATATTTTAGAGGAGATCGTCGGAAATATCTTAGATGAGCATGACGAGGAAGAACATACCATAGAGCAGCTTACGGAGGATACCTGGATGATGCAGGGAATGACACCGTTAGAAGAAGTGAGCGAGATTTTAGGGATTCCGTTTGATTTAGAAGATTATGAGACCCTGAACGGATATCTGATCTCACTGGTTGGAAAAATACCGTCTAAGAACGAAGAATTTTCTGTGGAAGGCAACGGCTGTCAATTCGATGTCCTCTCCGTAGAAAATAAAATGATAGGGAAAGTGCGTGTGAAAAAAGCTGTCCGATCAGGTGGCGGAAGATGCACAGACTTGTCAGAACGAGGAAAAAAATGGTAGAATAATTCAAGAAAAACGAACAGAAAAGAGGAACTATATATGTCAGGACATTCCAAGTTTGCCAATATCAAACACAAGAAAGAAAAAAATGATGCGGCAAAAGGAAAAATATTTACAATTATCGGACGTGAGATCGCAGTTGCAGTAAAAGAAGGCGGAGCAGATCCGGCAAACAACAGCAGATTAAGAGATGTGATCGCAAAGAAGCAAAAGCAAACAATATGCCGAATGATACGATCACAAGAGGAATCAAGAAAGCATCCGTAGATGCAGCTTCCGTCAATTACGAATATGTAGTATATGAAGGATATGGACCAAGCGGAACAGCAATCATCGTAAAGGCACTGACCGACAACAAGAACCGTACAGCGGCAAATGTCAGAAATGCATTTACAAAAGGAAAAGGAAATATCGGTACACAGGGTTGTGTATCTTATATGTTTGATACCAAAGGACAGATCATTGTTGCAAAAGAAGATACAGAGATCGAAGCAGATGATCTGATGATGATGGCATTAGATGCCGGAGCAGAGGATTTTTCGGAAGAAGAAGACAGCTTTGAGATCATTACAGACCCGGACGATTTTTCTAAGGTCAGAGAGGCACTAGAAGCAGAGCAGATTCCAATGGCATCTGCCGAGGTGACCATGATTCCACAGACTTATGTACAGCTTACCGATGAGCAGCAGGACTTATACAACATCAATAAGACACTTGACTTATTAGATGAAGATGAGGATGTTCAGGAAGTATATCATAACTGGGATGAATAATCACAAACACCCCGGCAGTGCCTGCCGGGGTTGTTTGCTACAGGAGGAATTGTTCATGGATGGGGGATTAGAACAACCACAGATAGATGAGATCGAATATCTGAAACTGACGGATGAGTTAAAGCGTGAGATGCCGGATTTACTGACAGATATCAAGAATCCGTTGGATGGTTTTAAAAAAGATGAATATGAGCAGGCATTTCTTGCATATATTAAGGAACATGACGATATTTTTACGGGAGATAGAAGATGTCTATGTCTGTAGTACAAATGCAAAAGAAGGGATGCAGACACTGGCACAGGAGTTCGTAGAATATGTAAAAACAAGCCTTGAGACAGAGACGAAGAAAAGAAAACGCTCACAGAAGCTGATGGACTACAATATGATCTTAGTCGTCTATCTGTTTCCGGCATACTTTTAAAACAGAACCAAAAATCAGGAGAAGCCTTTGCAAAGGCATTATTGCAGGAGTGGAAGCAGGCGTTTCCAAAGACAAATCTGCATTTAGCTTCTTATGAAGAGATCGCAGAAGGATTCCGGCAACGGTTTTTGCTATATTACGACAGCAGTCTGTCAAAGTCTTAACAAAGGGGACAACTGTGAGGAACTTGTGCTGTTACGCGGTTACCGTGACGGTTATCTGATGGGACTTCCGGGCGGTCAGAGAGTGATACAGGAGTATTATGACGTTGCACCTACGATCGTTAAGCATATTAACCGCAGGGAAAATGCAGAGGACATTTACCGTGGTATCTATGAGACTTATCTTCGGACATGTATCGGTCTGATCCGCGAGGATAAAAACGAGCAGTGTCGGAAGGTGTATACGGATATGGTATATGAATTAGAGGATAAATATTTTTCATAAAGGAGCTAGAAGATGAGTAATAATTATAAGATTGAGACAAAGTGTATCCAGTCCGGCTGGCAGCCGACAAAGGGAGAGCCGAGAGTCTTACCGATCTATCAGAGTACAACTTTTAAATATGATACCAGTGAGCAGATGGGAAGACTGTTTGATTTAGAGGACAGCGGATATTTTTATACAAGACTTCAGAATCCGACCAATGATGCGGTTGCACAGAAGATCACGGAGTTAGAGGGCGGGGTAGCAGGAATGCTGACTTCCTCAGGACAGGCAGCAAATTATTATGCAGTATTTAATATCTGCGAGGCAGGAGATCACATCGTCAGCGCATCCACCATCTATGGAGGAACCTTTAACCTCTATGGAACAACCATGAAGAAAATGGGCGTAGACTGTACCTTTGTGGACCCGGATGCATCTTATGAAGAATTAGAAAAAGCATTTCAGCCAAATACAAAATGTGTGTTTGCAGAGACCATTTCCAATCCTTCATTAGTGGTACTGGATATAGAAAAAATTTGCAAAATTAGCACATGCACACGGTGTGTACCGCTGATCGTAGACAATACGTTTGCAACACCGATCAACTGTCGTCCATTTGAGTGGGGAGCAGATATTGTGACACATTCCACGACAAAGTACATGGACGGACATGCCATGTGTGTAGGCGGAGCTATTGTAGACAGCGGAAATTTTGACTGGGAAGCTCATGCAGACAAATTTCCGGGACTGACACAGCCGGATGAATCCTATCACGGTATCATCTATACACAGAAATTTGGAAAAGGTGCATACATAACAAAAGCAACTTCACAGCTCATGAGAGATTTAGGTTCTATCCAGTCACCACAGAATGCATTTTTTTAAATGTCGGACTTGAAACACTTCATTTAAGAGTACCGAGACATTGTGAAAACGCGCTGAAAGTGGCACAGTATTTGAAGAACCATAAAAAAGTGGCATGGGTACGTTATGCCGGATTAGAAGATGATCCATATTATGAGCTTGCACAGAAATATCTTCCGAACGGGACCTGTGGAGTCCTTTTTCCTTTGGATTAAAAGGTGGACGTGATGTTTCCGTTGGATTTATGGATAAATTAAAACTTGCTGCAATTGTGACTCATGTGGCAGATGCAAGAACATGCGTTCTTCATCCGGCAAGTCATACACACAGACAGATGAATGAGCAGGAACTGATCGAGGCAGGAGTACAGCCGGATCTGATCCGTTTTTCTGTTGGAATTGAAAATGCAGAGGATATTATCGCTGATTTAGAGCAGGCACTTGAAACAGTTTAGAATCATTAACTAATACCAGTATGGAGGGTTTTTATGAAAAGAGTTCTTTTTGCAGCCTCAGAATGTGTTCCGTTTATCAAGACCGGAGGCCTTGCGGATGTATGTGGAGCATTACCAAAGGAATTTGACAAGTCAGAGTGGGATGTGCGTGTCGTCATACCAAACTATAGCTGTATTCCGGAATCTTTCCGAAATGGATTCAGATATGTGACCCATTTTTATATGAGTACAGGCTCCTACATACAGAATAAATATGTCGGTGTTTTGCAGTATGAACTGGATGGGATCAAATATTACTTTATTGACAACCAGGAGTATTTTTGACAGTTTTTTCTTCCATATGGAAATGTACGTTATGATATTGAAAAATTCTGCTTTTTTGATAAAGCAGTGTTATCCATGCTGCCGTTGATCGGCTTTAAACCGGATATCATCCACTGCCACGACTGGGAGACAGGTCTGATCCCGGTATATCTGAAAAATGAATTTCAGGGGGATATGTTCTTCTGGGGCATTAAATCCATTATGACGATCCACAATCTGAAGTTCCAGGGTGTGTGGGATATTGAAACCATGCAGGGCTTAACAGGACTGAACGATTCTTTCTTTACACCGGATAAGTTAGAGTTTCAGGAAGATGCGAACATGTTAAAAGGTGGTCTGGTATATGCAGATTATATTACAACTGTAAGTCATTCTTATGCACAGGAGATCCAGACAGCATATTATGGAGAAGGGTTAGATGGACTTTTAAGTGCGCGTCATATGGATATGCAGGGCATTGTCAATGGTATTGATTATGAGGCGTATGATCCAAAGACAGATGCAAAGATTCAGACACATTATGACAGTACGGATTTCAGAACGAAAAAATGGAAGAATAAAGTAAAGCTGCAAGAAGACTTAGGTTTAAGCGTAGACAAGAAGAAATACATGATCGGTCTGATCTCAAGGCTGACCGATCAAAAGGGGTGTGGATCTGATCGACTATGCGATCGAGCGTATTGTGGATGACTATACACAGTTAGTCGTAATCGGAACCGGAGAAGCAGATTATGAGAATATGTTCCGTCATTTTGCATGGAAATATGGTGACCGGATTTCTGCGAATATCTGTTATTCCGATGATTTAGCACATAAACTGTATGCGTCAGCGGATGCGTTTTTGATGCCTTCCAGATTTGAGCCGTGTGGTCTGACGCAGCTGATCTCTTACCGGTATGGTACGGTTCCGATTGTGCGTGAGACCGGAGGATTAAAAGACACGGTTGTTCCATATAATGAATATACGAATCAGGGCGAAGGTTTCTCATTTGCAAACTACAATGCAGAAGAGATGCTGAACACGATTAATTATTCAAAATATATCTTCTTTGAGAAAAAGAGACAGTGGAACCAGATGGTGGAACGTGGCATGAATCTGGATTATTCCTGGAAAAAATCCACAGAACGCTATGTGGGATTGTACCGCTATCTGTTAGGGGAAGTATAGTCAGGGTGCTGATAAAAAAAGCGATAGTCAACTGAATGGTTAACCTGGTGACAAATAAAGGTTGACAAACAACAAGAGAAGCGGTATTCTATTGTTATCTTAAAAATATAAAAGGTTAACAATAGGAGGAACTGTTCGTTATGTTTGAATCTACAGCAGAAAAAACAGAGAAGAAAGTAAATGTAAAAGATATGACGGTCATTGCGCTGGTTACAGCAGTCATTTGTATCATTGCACCGTTTTCTATTCCAATCGCAATTTCGCCGATACCGATCACACTGGCACTGTTTGCACTGTTTTTAGCAGGCATCATCTTAGGAAAGTGGAAAGGTGTGGTGTGTACCGTGATCTATCTGCTTTTGGGTATGGTAGGACTTCCGGTGTTCAATGGTTTTAGCGGTGGAGTGCAGAAACTGGTGGGACCAACCGGTGGTTATCTGATCGGTTACCTGTTTTTGGTATTTTTCACAGGATTATTTGTTGAAAAATTCCCAAACAAAATTCCAATGTACTTTGTAGGCGGTATTATCGGAATTATCGTATGCTATGCATTTGGAACGGTATGGTTTGTTTTACAGTATAAGGTAGGCTTTCTTGAAGCGCTGACCATGTGTGTATTTCCATATATTCCTATGGATTTAGTGAAGTTAGTAGCGGCGGTCATTATCGGTTCACAGGTGCGAAAGATCCTGATCCGTCAGAATCTGATCTCATAAATATTCTGAAAAAAATTACATAGACTATAAAGATGAAAAGGATAGAGAGTAAGATTCTCTATCCTTTTTTTCGTCAGGACCGGTTTGATAGAACAAAACGGACTGCAGAAAAGAAAATACAGTGACAAGGAGAAGATTTATGGGAGAAGACAGAAACAGCAGTGACGATGGACAGCGACTTTTAGATAAAAATGACAAACAGCACAAGATACACTTACTCTCTGTGATCGGAGAAGTAGAAGGGCATGAGACACTTTCCGCCAATACCAAGACAACGAAATATGAACACGTTCTGCCAAAGTTAGCAGAGATTGAAGATTCGAAAGAAGTGGACGGGTTGTTGCTCCTGTTAAATACGGTCGGTGGAGATGTGGAATCCGGACTTGCAATCGCAGAAATGGTTGCGTCACTGAGCATTCCGACGGTTTCACTGGTATTAGGAGGAAGCCATTCGATCGGAGTACCGTTAGCGGTATCCGCAGACTATTCCTTTATCGTGCCGAGTGGAACGATGGTCATCCATCCGGTCAGATTGAGCGGAACGGTCATTGGAGCACCACAGACCTACGACTATTTTAAGCAGATGCAGGACCGTATTATCGGATTCATCTGTGAGCATTGTTTTGCAAAGCCGGATCAGATGGAACGTCTGATGATGAATACGTTTATGCTGTCAAAGGATTTAGGAACGATCTTAGTAGGAAAAGAAGCCGTGGAGGAAGGCATCATCAATGAAGTGGGCGGCATGAAAGAGGCACTTGCCAAGCTTCATCAGATGATTGATGCGGGCATAAAATAAGAAATTAAGACTGAAAATCTTAGGAAAGTTTTAATGACAAGCATGCTCAAATGTGATATTATAACCGTGTATGGTTAGAATTTGTCAGTGTAAAAAGCATACTTTACGCTTTTTGGCATATAAACTAGAAGAGAAAATCAGGAGGGTACTATGTCATTATTACAAGCAATCATCATGGGAATTATACAGGGAGTCACAGAGTTTCTTCCGGTAAGCAGCAGCGGTTCATCTTGCGATTTTTAAGATTTTATTTCATATGGAGACCGACACAGGACTGTTATTCGATGTTATCCTGCATTTAGGAACGCTGATCGCGATCTTTGCAGTATATTATAAGGATATTTTACGGATGATCGTGGAAGGTGTCTGTATTATCAGGGATGTATGTATCAATATTGCCCGCTTTTTCCGTAACAAATTCATGCATGAAGAGAATGAATATCTGAAAATCGTAAAAACGGTTATCGTAAATTTGTAATGTTAGTCATTGTATCTACGATTCCGACCGGAGTGATCGGTTATGCGGCATCTGACCTTGTAACAATGGCATCCCAGATCCTTTTTAGTTCCGGGCATCTGCCTGATCGTGACAAAGTATTCTGCTCTTTATTGCAGACAGGATACAGACCGGTCATAAGGGGCCAAAGAACATCAGCTATACCAATGGATTTATCATTGGAATCTGTCAGGGAATTGCAACTCTGCCGGGACTTTCACGTTCCGGAACCACGATCGCGTCCTGCCTGATCAGCGGATTTGACCGTAAGTTTGCAGTGAAGTATTCTTTTATCATGTCAATCCCGGCAGTACTTGGTGCGGCAATTTTAGAGTTGAAGGATTTTTCACCGGCTTCTGTCAGTGGAACCGAGGTTGCGTATTATCTGGTAGGTATGGCAGTTGCGGCAGTAGTCGGCTATATCTGCATTAAGACGATGTTAGTGATCGTCAGAAACAAAAAATTTACCATCTTTTCGATCTATTGTCTTCTGATGGGGGCATTTTCAATCGGAGCATATTTTTATATGGCATAAGGGCTGGAGGAAATCATGGCATCAGCTTCAAAAAGAAAGAAATCAAAGAAAAAAAATACAATGGAAAGTGCAGCGTTCCAGAGATGAGATCATTCTCTGGGTCGTGTTAGCATTTTCCATTATTCTGTGTCTGAGCAATTTCGGCATAGGCGGAAGCGTTGGAAACAAACTGAGTTCCGTATTTTTCGGGCTGTTTGGTCTGGTATCTTATATCTTTCCGATCGGTCTGGTACTGCTGACCGCATTCGGACTATCGAATAAAGGAAATAAGGTCGCGTGGCTCAAGGTGGGGGCATCCATCCTCTTTTTGATGTTATTGTGCCTGTTTATGGAGCTGACGATCAGTGGAAGTGCCAAAGACACGGCAGCAGCGGCATTTACATATGGAAAAGAGCATAAGAGCGGCGGTGGATTTTTCGGCGGTCTGTTCACGGGAATCCTTTTGCCGGCATTTGGGTTGATCGGTTCCTATGTCATAGATATTATCGGACTGATCATTACCTTAGTGATCATTACGGAACGCTCGGCATTCCGTGGTATGCAAAAAGAAGCAGTCAGAAGGTTTATCATGTGGCTAAGGAAGAAAATACCAGACGGCGGGAACAGAGAGAGGAGAGGCAGCAGAAGCGTCGTGATCGTGTGGTAGAAGGTGTGGCAATGGATACTTCGGTAAAACCGGTCAAAAAAACCGGCTGCTTTAGATAAGAAGACTTCCTTAAAGAAAAAATAAGGCAGTAAGACAACCGGATTTATCCGATGCAATGAATGAGATCAATATTGACGATATCTTAGAGACACCACCGGTCAGCGAAGAATCCCATGTGGTACTGACACCGGATGGAAGTGCATATGCACAGCCGCAGGAGATCGTACCGGAGCCTGCAGTAAGCAGACTACAGAGAAATCAGGCAGAAGCTGTCGCACCACAACCGGCAGTGGACGAGCTTGTGGCAGAACGGACGGAAAAGAGGACGGTCAGACCACGTCAGTCCGAAACAGAGATCGAACAGGGAATTTCCGGTATTGCGGAGGAAATCCGGCAAAATGACCATAAAGACAGTCACTATGTATTTCCTCCGGTCAGCCTGTTACAAAAAGGGATCTTCAAAGACAATGGGAGATACTAAAGCGCATTTACAGGAGACCGCCAATAAATTACAGCAGACATTGAAGAATTTTGGCGTAAACGTTACAATCACGAATGTAAGCTGTGGACCGAGTGTGACGCGTTATGAATTACAGCCGGAAATGGGTGTGAAGGTCAGCAAGATCGTGAACCTTGCGGATGATATTAAATTAAACCTTGCAGCATCCGATATCCGTATCGAGGCACCGATTCCCGGAAAAGCGGCGGTTGGTATCGAAGTACCGAACAAAGAGAATGTAACCGTAGCATTTCGTGAGTTGATCGAATCGGAAGAATTTAAAAAACATCCTTCCGATATCGCATTTGCCGCAGGAAAAGATATTGCAGGCAAGGTGATCGTAGCAGATATTGCAAAGATGCCACATCTTCTGATCGCGGGAGCAACCGGATCCGGAAAGTCTGTATGTATCAATACGATCATCATGAGTATTCTGTATAAGGCAAAGCCGGAGGATGTCAAGCTGATCATGATCGATCCGAAGGTCGTCGAGCTGAGTGTCTACAATGGCATCCCGCATCTGTTCATTCCGGTTGTCACAGGATCCGAAAAAAGCATCGGGAGCATTGCACTGGGCAGTATCGGAAATGACCGACCGTTATCAGAAATTTGCTGAATACGGAGTGCGTGATTTAAAAGGTTATAATAAAAAATCGAGGGCATCAAAGACATTGAAGATGAGAATAAGCCAAAGAAAATGCCACAGATCGTCATTATCGTGGATGAGCTGGCGGATCTGATGATGGTTGCACCGGGAGAAGTGGAGGATGCCATCTGCCGTCTGGCACAGCTTGCAAGAGCGGCGGGAATCCATCTGATCATTGCAACACAAAGGCCATCCGTAAATGTTATCACCGGTCTGATCAAAGCCAATATGCCTTCGCGTGTGGCATTTGCCGTTACCTCCGGTGTGGATTCGAGAACCATTTTAGATATGAATGGTGCGGAAAAACTGTTAGGAAAAGGAGATATGCTCTTTTATCCGCAGGGCTACAGTAAACCACTCCGTGTCCAGGGAGCATTTGTATCGGATAAAGAAAGTACAGTCAGTTGTTGACTTTTTAACAGAAAAAATGGAAATGCATCGTATGATCCGGGAATTGAAGATCAGATCCACGCGGCAGCCGCTTCGACGGGAGCAGCTGCGGGAATGTCAGATGCAAATGAGAAAGATGCCTATTTTGCCGATGCGGCAAGATTGTTAATGGATAAAGACAAGGGTTCTATCGGAATGCTGCAGCGCTATTTTAAAATCGGGTTTAACCGTGCAGCAAGGATCATGGATCAGTTAGAAGAAGCTGGTGTGGTAGGTCCGGAAGAGGGAACAAAGCCAAGAAAAGTCTTAATGAGTCCGGAACAATTTGAGCAGTATCAGGAGGAGTATCTCTAAGATAAGGGAAACACGTTTACAAAAACATTTTATACATATATGATGGAGGAATAAGATGAAAAGTGATATTCAGATTGCACAGGAAGCTGTTATGGAGCCAATTGCGGAGGTGGCAAAAAGACTTGATATCCGGGAGGATGAATTAGAATTATACGGAAAATACAAAGCACAATTTTCCGATGAGTTATTAGAGCGGTTAAAAGACGAACCGGATGGAAAACTGGTACTTGTTACCGCAATCAATCCGACTCCGGCAGGCGAGGGAAAGACGACAACCAGTGTCGGCTTAGGACAGGCATTTGGAAAACTTGGAAAAAAAAAGCAGTCATTGCGTTAAGAGAACCATCTTTAGGACCATGCTTTGGTATCAAAGGCGGTGCGGCAGGCGGCGGATATGCCCAGGTGGTACCAATGGAAGATCTGAATTTACATTTTACCGGAGATTTCCATGCGATCACTTCCGCAAATAATCTGTTAGCAGCACTTTTAGATAATCATATCCAGCAGGGAAATGAACTTGGTATTGATCCAAGACAGATCATCTGGAAAAAGATGTCTGGATATGAATGACAGAGTCCTTCGAAATGTGGTAGTGGGACTCGGAAGCAAGATGGATGGAATGGTAAGAGAGGATCACTTTGTCATTACCGTTGCTTCTGAAATTATGGCAGTTCTTTGTTTAGCAGATGATATGGAGGACTTAAAACGCCGTCTTGGAAATATCATCGTAGCTTACAATTTTGAAGGAAAACCGGTTACTGCAGATGATCTGCATGCAACAGGTTCTATGGCGGCACTGTTAAAAGACGCATTAAAACCAAACCTGATCCAGACCTTAGAGCATACACCGGCGATCGTACATGGCGGACCGTTTGCAAATATTGCACATGGCTGTAACAGTGTGCGTGCAACAAAGGCTGCTTTAAAATTAGCAGATATTGTTGTGACAGAGGCTGGATTTGGTGCAGATTTAGGTGCAGAGAAATTTTTAGATATCAAGTGTCGAAAAGCAGGTTTAAAACCGGACGCAGTCGTTCTTGTGGCAACCGTCCGTGCTTTAAAAATACAACGGAGGCGTACCAAAAGAAAATCTCTCTGATGAAAATTTAGAGGCATTGAAAAAAGGTATCGTAAACCTTGAAAAACATATCGAGAATTTACAGAAATATCATGTTCCGGTAGTCGTAACACTGAATTCCTTTGTTTCAGATACAGAGGCAGAAGTTGCATATATCGAGAACTTCTGTAAGGAGCGTGGCTGTGAATTTGCACTTTCTGAGGTTTGGGAAAAAGGCGGCGAAGGTGGAATCGCTCTTGCAAACAAAGTGTTAGAGACCTTAGAGAAAAAAGAAAAGCCACTTTGCACCGATCTATGAGGACAGCCTTTCCTTAGAAGAAAAAATTGAAACGATCGCAAAAGAAATTTACGGAGCAGATGGCGTCACCTATTCACCGGCAGCAAAGAAAGAGTTAAAACGCATTAGGGATATGGGCATGGGACATTTTCCGGTCTGTATGGCAAAGACACAGTATTCCCTTTCTGATGACCCGAAGAAATTAGGTCGTCCGAGTGGATTTACCGTGAATGTGCGTGAGGTTTATGTATCCGCAGGTGCGGAATTTGTTGTTGCAGTCAATGGTTCGATCATGACCATGCCGGGACTTCCGAAAAAACCGGCAGCTTTTGGCATTGATGTAGATGCAAATGGAACGATTACAGGATTATTCTAAGGAGGAGTCATGGCAAAACGAATTGATGGAAAAGTAATCTCAAAACAGATCAAAGATGAATTAAAAGAAGAAGTTGCACAATTAAAGGCAAAAGGGATCGAGGGAAGCCTTGCCGTGATCCAGGTAGGAAATGATCCGGCATCCTCTGTGTATGTCAATAATAAGAAAAAAGCCTGCGAGTATATTGGAATCGGCTCTATTTCTTACGAATTACCGGAAGAGACAACGGAAGCAGAGCTTTTAGATATCATTGAAGACCTGAACAAAAGAGAGGATGTTTGTGGGATTTTAGTACAGCTTCCGGTACCAAAACACATCGATGAGGATAAGATCATTCAGGCAATTTCACCAAAGAAAGATGTGGATGGTTTTCATCCGCAGAGTGTAGGTGCAATGACTATCGGAGAACCCGGGCTTTTTATCCTGTACACCGGCAGGAATTATCCAGTTGTTAAAACGTTCGAATATTGAAATAGAAGGAAAACATTGTGTAGTGATCGGCAGAAGCAACATCGTAGGAAAGCCGATGGCGTTACTGATGCTTCGCGAAAATGCAACCGTTACCATTGCACATTCTAAGACAAAAAATTTAAAAGAGTTATGTAAACAGGCAGATATTCTGATCGTAGCGATCGGAAAACCAAAATTCATTGATGAATCCTATGTAAAAGAAGGGGCAGTTGTCATTGATGTCGGAATTCACCGCAATGAAGAAAACAAACTCTGCGGAGATGTGGATTTTGAAAAAGTAGAACCTCATACATCAGCGATCACACCGGTGCCGGGTGGTGTCGGACCAATGACGATCGCAATGCTCATGAACAATTGTGTGGAATCAATGAGAGGACAAAAATAATCTATGAAATGTGCAAATTGTGGTGCAGAGATCAGGGTTGGATGTGTCTATTGGTCCGGTCTGTGGAAAAAGAGGCACAGATTGTATCCGATTATAATATTTTAGAGGATGATTATCTCGATTCCCTGCTTCAGGAAGGAGAGAAGCCTTCGGTTCCTTCAAAAAGCAAGCAGAAGGAAAAAAGCAGCAAAGCCCAAACAGGAAAAGCCGACAGGAAAAAAAATCGAAAAAAAGCCTGTATATCGTCATTTTCATTCTTTTGTTTGTGGCAGCGTTCGCACTGATCGGCGGGATTTTGTTTGCAAAAAGCCTTTCTTATGAAGGAAGGATGGAAAAGGCGGAGGATGCCTATGAGAAAAAGGCATACGAAAAAGCAATTTCCTATGCGAAGCAGGCATTAGAGAAGAAAAAAGAGGATGCTTTGGCATATGCAGTCATTGGAAAATCCTATTATCAGAACAAAGAAGACGAGGCAGCAAAGGCATATTTAGAAAAAGCAGTTGAGAAGCAGCAAAAAGACAAAGAGGTCTATCGTTTCTTGATTGATCTGTATGACAAAGATTCTGACTATGAAGCCATCGGTGATTTATACGATGAAATTAAGGATTCATCCATTCAAAAATTGTTTCGGGATTATATTGTAGAGGCACCGGAGGTAGAACCGGAAGCAGGCAGTTATGGAGAGTATCCAACGATTACGATAAACAGTGAGGATGGAGCGGATATCCTTTATACGTTAGATGGAAGCAGCCCGAAGGAAGACGGAATGTTTTATCAGGAGCCATTTCCGATTGAAAAAGAGGGAAAATACACACTGCGGGCAGTCTGTGTTGATGCAAGAGGAATCTACAGCAAAGAAGTCAAAGTGAAGTATGAGATTGATTTAGATGTACCGGATCTGCCGACGGCGTCTCCTGCAAGTGGAACGTATACACAGCCGATAAAGATCACAATAGATGTTCCGGTCGGCTGCAGGGCATATTATGCATGGAATGCCAATCCGGGAGAACAATCCACACAATATACAGAACCGTTTGATATGATCGAGGGCAACAATGTCCTTTCGATTATCCTGATAAATGAAAGCGGACAGACGAGTGGAGTACAAAAATACAACTATGTCTATATGCCTTAAGATTAAAAAAGCCATGACCAACGATTAGAGATAATCTGAAAGTCATGGCTTTCTTATGTATGTAATTAGTCTTTTACAAATTCGATCACACCTTCACCGAGCTTTGCAATTCTTGCTAAGGAGTAGACATCAATGCCCTGCTCCGTTAATTTTTCATATCCAGGCTGGAAAGATTTTTCAATCAAAATGCCAACGCCTGCGATGGTTGCATGTGCCTTACGAATCAGGCGGATTGCACCGGTAGCCGCTTCGCCGTTTGCTAAAAAGTCATCAATAATCAATACATGGTCATTTTCTGAAATAAAATTCTTAGAAAGAGTCAGTTCGTAACTGGTTCCCTTCGTATAGGAAGTTACAACAGTCTGGTAAAGATCCTGATTTAAGATTTTAGAAGGCTGCTTTTTAAGATCAGCATCGGTACATTCAGGGCAAGAGCCGTCATCAGTGCCGGAGCAATGCCGGAACTTTCGATGGTTGCAACCTTTGTGATACCCTGTCCCTTAAAATGCTCAGCAAATTCATCACCGATATTTTTCATCAGTTCCGGGTCAACCTGATGGTTTACAAAGCTGTCTACCTTCAAAATATCCTCATTCACGGCAATACCGCGCTCTAAGATCATATCTTCTAATATTTTCATACGTCACACCTCGTCTATTTTTCTATAGTATATCACTTTTTTATGACAGGAAAAAACCTTTTCCTGAAAAAAAAGAGGTTAACACAAAAAAGAATCCTATGGTATACTCAAAACATGAAGATTACAATTGTATGCGTTGGAAAAATAAAAGAAAAATTTTACCGTGATGCGGTAGAGGAATACAAAAAAAGACTGGGCCGCTACTGTAAAATGCAGATTGTGGAAGTGGCAGATGAAAAGACACCGGACAAGGCATCAGAAGCCTTAGAAGAAACCAGATCAAAGAAAAAGAAGGAAACCGGATACTTTCCCATATTTCGGATAACGACTATGTCATAGCGTTAGCTATCAATGGCAAAGAAAGGGATTCTGTGGAATTAGCGGAGCATATCAAAGCATTGGGGCTGCATGGAAAGAGCAGTCTTACCTTTGTCATCGGTGGTTCGCTCGGTCTGTCAGAAGAAGTCTTAAAGCGAGCAGATGAAAAGCTGAGTTTTTCAAAAATGACCTTTCCGCATCAGTTGATGCGGGTGATCTTTAGCGGAGCAGATTTACCGGAGTTACCGGATCATTCATGGGGAACCGTATCATAAATAGAGATATATGTTAAGAAACATGAGGAGAAGATCACAATGACCACAGAAGATATCCGGGCAGAACTACAACAGAATATCGATGAAAAATACAGAGCCTTTCATGCATCGTTAGTTCCCGGAATCGGCACTTTTTTAGGTGTGCGAGTTCCAAAGATGCGAGAAATTGCAAAAAAAAGCGGCAAAAAGAAAATTATCAGACCTTTTTTGCAGAGGCAGATGTTAGTGTTTACGAGGAATTGATGATACGGGGAATGATCCCGGGGTATGCAAAACTCACGATCAAACAGCGAAAGCAGGAGTTAGAGCGTTTTGTACCATATATTAATAATTGGGCAGTCTGCGACTGTTGCTGTGTAACGTACAAATTTATGAAAAAAGATCAGGACGAATGGCTTGCGTTTTTATAAAAAGTATTTATCGAGTGAGAAAGAGTATGAACTACGCTTTGCAATCGTCTGTCTGCTGGATTTTTTTATCAATGATACCTATATTGATGAGGTGCTAGAACTGTTAGCGGATATTCAACATGATGCTTATTATGTAAAAATGGCGGATGCCTGGGCGTTGTCCATTTGTTATATTAAGTTTCCACAAAAAACAGAACCGATATTAGAACGTGAGACCTTAGATGGCGAAATCCGCAAAAAGGCGGTGCAGAAGATTCGTGAAATCCCTGCGGGTATCAAAAGAAGAAAAAGAGCGGTTGAAGAAAAAATTTTACTGATGTATGATAATATCAAATATATATGGAGAGGAGAGCAACGATGTATCAGTTTACAGAGGATTGCCGGATTGGAATACCGGAGATTGACGAGGAACACAAAAAACTTTTTCAGATGGTGAATGAAGCGTTTGCCCTGTTAGCAGAGCCATCTGCAACAGTTGCTGGAGTGAAAAATTTAGTATTGGCACTTAAAAAGTATGCGGCTACACATTTTATCCATGAAGAGGCATATATGGATGAGATCAAAGACCCGGAACTGCCAAGACAGAAAAAAGAGCATGAGCAGTTTAAAGAAAAGGTCAACGAAGTGGATTTAGAGGCATTAAATGACGAGAATGGCAAAGAAGTTTTAACGGAGTTGTTGGAGTTTCTTTCACGCTGGCTGTATCATCACATTTTAGGCAGTGATACCATGATCGGAAAGATGCCGGCATTAGACGAGGAAGAAGATCCGTTTGCCTTTACGGAAAAAATATAAACTCGGTGTAGAATTGATCGACAGTGAACACCAGAGACTGTTTGAGATCATCCGCGAGACAAATGAGCTGACCAATGATGTGCTTTTTAACGATAAATATGATGACATAAAGAAGATCATTTCTGAATTAAAGGACTATACCATCAAACATTTTGGAGATGAAGAAGAATATATGGAAAAAATCGGATATTCCGGTTTAGAAGCACAGAAGGTTGCACATCAGGCATTTGTAGACAGACTGAATGAAGTGAATTTAGAAGCAGTAGACGGTGACCAGGAAGGTTATCTGCATGAATTGATCGAATTCCTGTTAGGCTGGCTGGCAAATCATATTTTAAAAAATGGATAAAAAGATTCCGATGGAAGGATAAAAAAATGGAAGGATAAAAACTGGAAATCCTGCCAGTCATCGCCTATATCTTTAGCGTAGTACATATGATAAGATTCTGCTTGTAACAAAAATGTAACAACTATGTAACAACTATTACATAAAATCGTAATAAATAAGCAGGAGGTTTTTCAAATGAAAAAAGTAACCGTATGTGCAATGATAGCAGCCATGACAGTAACCGGTGCAGCAGCAATTCCGGTACAGGCAGCAACAAATGCCGGAAACAGTGCAAATTGCAACGGAAAAGGATATTATGTTTTTACCGGAGGAAAAGTCAGTGATCTTGAGAATATCAAGAGCAGATTAGATGAGCTTTGCGGACAGCTAAACGGTAATACCGCAACGATCACGTTCCCGGGATGTAACTTGCCGGAGAATAAGCCGGAGACAACTCCACCGAGTGAAGATACAAATACACCGGAAAGTAAACCGGAGACAACTCCACCAAGTGAAGATGCGAACACACCGGAGAATAAGCCGGAAGCAGACAAAGAACTGACATTTGCTGAGCAGGTCGTAGAACTGGTAAATCAGGAGCGGACAAAGGCAGGTTTAAATGCTGTTACGTTAGATCAGAACATTGCATCCGCAGCACTTGTCCGGGCGAAAGAGATTGAAACATCTTTTTCCCATACCCGACCGAATGGAAGTAAATTCAGCACCGCTCTTACAGAGCAGGGTGTTACCTTCAAAGGTGCAGGAGAGAATATCGCATGGGGACAGAAATCTCCGGAAGCGGTTATGCAGGCATGGATGAACAGCGAAGGTCATAGAGCCAATATCCTGAATAAGAATTTTACAAAAATCGGTGTGGGATATTATCAGAATGCTGCCGGACGTAACTTCTGGACACAGTTATTTACCTACTAATTTCCTTAGAAAAATTTAGAGTTAGAGATTTAGAATGTAAAAAGGCTGTTATCTTACAAAAAATGTAAGGTAACAGCCTTTTTGCTAGAATATAGTATATGAGAATCAGTCTAATAACCAGTCCATCACATTGACGACCTGGATACCATCGTAGTTTCCGGAAGAAAAATGGTCTAAAGTCAGGACGATTTTCGGATAATTGTCCCGGATATTTGTAAAAGGACGCATTTCACGCTGGAAAGTCTCTTCGGAAGTCATATCTGCAGTGACCTGAAAATAGGTGATTTCTCCCTGCTTTTGGGCGACAAAGTCGATCTCTGTATTTTCATATTTTCCAATATTGACGCGGTATCTGCGTCGGAGCAACTCTAAATATACAATATTTTCAAGAATAAAACCTAAGTCATAGTGTCTGCGTGGTAAAATATAATTTCGTAATCCGGTGTCAACGATGTACCATTTTTTATTCGATTTCAGAATTTGCTTACCGACTAAGTCAAAACGTTCTACCGGATAGAAAATAAAGGCTTCTGCTAATGCATCCATATAGTCATCAACAGTGTTAGCGGAGATTTTTCTTCCGTTGGAACTTAAAATAATCTGTGACACTTTTGACAGACACAGGGCTGCCGACGACGCTGGATAAATATTTAGCAATCGTTTTTAAAAGCGAGATATCATTAATTTTTCCGCTTGGAGGAATTTTGCCCTTTGGCCGGCTTTGACGTTCTTCAATATCTCTGACAATGACGGTATTATAGATTCCTTCTAAATACATATCTGCTTTTTCATCTGTTTTATCCATTGCAGCTACATAGGGAAGACCTCCATAGCGCATATAGTCAGAAAAAAGCATGTTCAGAAGTATCGTTTGTAAGCTGGGCATATTCTTTAAAGGACAGCGGGAGCATGGAAAGTTCCACATAACGTCCAGTCAGTAGGGTCGCAAGGTCACTGGAAAGCATATAGGCATTAGAACCGGTAAGATAAATATCCGTGTGTTCTTTAATATGCAGACTGTCCACGACTTTTTCAAAGCTGTCTACTTTCTGGATCTCATCTAAAAAGATATAAGTCATTTTGTCTTTACAAAGTCTTTTTTGAATATAATCATATAAGGTTTTATAATCTAACAATTCTTCATATTGTAAATCTTCAAAATTAACAGAAATAATCTGGGAGTCGTCAATCCCCTGTTCTTTTAAATGCTCCTGATACTGTAAGAGCAATGTGGATTTACCACAACGCCGGATGCCGGTAATCACCTTGATTACTTTTTCATCTTTCCAATCCAGTAATTTTTGAAGATATTCCATACGCGTTACCATCTCGATCACCTCTCTCTTATAATTCCCATTTTGATAGATTTTATGAAAATTGTCAAGAAAAATTCCCATTTCGGAATTTTTTGCAAACAAACAACATAAAAAATTCCCATTTCGGAATTTGTATAATAAAAAACGAGAAAAATTCCTATTTCGGAATTTTTCAGAACACAAATATGCCTGTATACACAAACCACATAGATTTTGACACATACGAAAGAAGCGGATATAATAGAGCATAAGTTTGTATCAGCGGAGGATAACAGAGCATGGAACAGCAGACACACAAGCGGCGCGTCCGCTATAAAGGTACACATCCAAGAACATATCAGGAGAAATACAAAGAGTTAAATCCTGAAAAATATAAAGACACTATAGAGCATGTCATACAAAAAGGGAATACTCCTGCGGGAATGCATATCTCCATTTGTGTAAAGGAAATTTTGGATTTTTACAGATCCGGCCGGGACAGACCGGATTGGATGCAACGCTCGGCTATGGAGGACATTCCACAGAGATGTTAAAATGTTTAGAGGGCAGGGGACATTTGTATGCTTTAGATGTTGATCCGATTGAAATCGAAAAGACGAAAAGGCGGTTAGCAGAGCGTGGATTTGCAGAAGATATATTAAGCATTAAGCAGATGAATTTTGCAAATGTAAAAGAACTGCTCCCGGAGTCAGGAAAGTTTGATTTTGTGTTAGCGGATTTAGGAGTCTCTTCAATGCAGATCGATAACCCGGAGCGGGGATTTTCCTATAAATTTGACGGACCACTGGATCTGCGCCTTGATCCGCAAAAAGGAGTTCCGGCAAGTGAGCGCCTGCGTGAGATGAGCAGAGATGAGATCGCAGGCATGCTGATAGAAAAAATGCGGACGAGCCTTATGCAGAGGAGATTGCAAAAGCAATTTCCATACAGCAGAAAAAAAGAAGCCGATCAGGACAACGACGGATTTACGGGAAGTCATAGAAAAAGCACTGTCTTTTCTGCCAAAAGCAGAGCAGAAAGAAGCAGTGAAGAAGTCATCCCAGCGGTCTTTTCAGGCACTTCGGATTGATGTGAACAGTGAATATGAAGTGTTAGAGAGCTTTTTTAGAAAGCCTGCCGGATATTTTAGCACCGGGTGGCAGAGTGGCAATTCTGACATTTCATTCGGGAGAAGATCGTCTGGTAAAAAAAAATCATTCCAGCGTTTTTATAAAGAAGGAATCTATGAAGATATCGCAAAGAATGTGATCCGCCCAAGTGCCGAAGAATGTAACCGAAACAGCAGGGCACATTCCACAAAAAATGCGCTGGGCAATCAGAAAATAGAGAAAACATAAGGAGGAAATGCCAATGAGAATGTACGATCTGATTCTCAAAAAAAAAGCAGGGAAAAGAATTAAATACAGAAGAAATTAACTGGATGATAAAAGAGTTTACCGAGGGCAGGATCCCGGATTATCAGATGTCGGCAATGACCATGGCAATCTGTTTTCAGGGCATGGACAAAAGGGAAACTTTTGATCTGACCATGGCAATGCGTGACAGCGGAGATGTACTGGACTTAAGCCGTATTGATGGGATCAAGGTCGACAAGCACAGCACCGGTGGCGTTGGAGATAAAGTATCGTTAGTGCTGACACCGATCGTTGCATCCCTTGGCGTTCCGGTAGCAAAGATGAGCGGAAGAGGGTTAGGACATACCGGAGGAACGATCGACAAACTGGAATCGTTTTCGGGATTTTCCACGGAAATATCGGAGGAAAAAAAAATTCATTGACAGCGTCAATACCATAGGAATCGCAATTGCCGGACAGACAGCAAACCTTGCACCGGCAGATAAGAAGCTTTATGCACTTCGGGATGTTACGGCAACCGTAGATCAGATGTCTTTGATCGCAAGCAGCATTATGAGTAAAAAATTAGCATCCGGGGCAGATGCCATTGTGTTAGATGTCAAAACCGGAAATGGTGCATTTATGCAAAAAGAAGAGGATGCGATCGCACTTGCAAAAGCCATGGTAGATATTGGCAACCGGGCAGGAAAGCAGACCGTAGCCGTTATTACGGATATGGATGAGCCGCTTGGAAATGCGGTGGGAAATGCCTTAGAGATCAAAGAAGTGATCGATGCATTGCACGGTGACGGGCCGGAAGATCTGATGGAAGTCGTTTATGCATTGGGCACACAGATGTTATTGCTTGCAAAACGGGCAGAGGATGAAGAGATTGCAAGAAATCTGATCACAGAGTCCATACAGGAGAGAAAAAGCCCTGAAAAAATTTGCAGAATTTATTGAAAACCAGGGCGGAAACCGTGAAGAAATCCTGCATCCGGATATGCTGCCAAAGGCACGTTATGTCATTCCGGTCTTAGCAAGAAGAGGAAGGCTGTATTGAGCGGATCTTAGCACAGGATATCGGGATTGCCTGCATGACCTTAGGTGGTGGCAGGGAAAATAAAAGAAAGTACGATCGACCACGGTGTCGGGATCATTTTAACGAAAAAAAGATATCGGATACAGTAAAAAAAGGAGAGACCTTAGCACTGATCCATGCAAATTCCAAAGAAAAAAGCAGTGCTTGCATCCAATCTGGTAAAAATGCATACCAGATCGCAAAAAGAACCGGCGAAAAAAAGCTCCGATGGTGAAGTGTATTATCCGCGAATAAACAACTTGTTTTTTCCATATAGTAGACTATGAAACATAACAAGTTAAAGTCCGTCAAACAGAATATGGTAGAAACATTAGAACTCCCAAAGGATCTGATGTATGGAGATTCCATCGTGACGATTACCGGCAGGAGAGAAGTTCTGATAGAAAATTATAAAGGTATCTTAGAATATACCGGGGAATATATCAAAATCCAGACGAAAAAACGCAAAAACTGACCGTCTATGGAAAAAAGCTGAGCATTGAATATTATACAAATGAAGATATGAAAGTTGTCGGATTTGTAAAATCAATAGAATATGAGGCTTAGAAATGACTGTGTTATTACGATATCTATCCGGTTATGTCTGTGTGGAACTGACCGGTTATGCAACCGAGCGTTTTTTAAATCTGTGCACAAACCATGATATCAATCTCTGGAACATGGATCATAAAGAGGACACCTATACCTTTTGTATGAGTTTAGAAGATTTTCGGAAGATCCGTCCGATGGTAAGGAAAAAACAAGGACAAAGATACGGATTACAAAGAGATGCGGATTGCCATTTTTTTTTGTACCGCTATCGGAAAAGAAAAATGTTTTTATTAGGACTTTTTGCTCTGTGTCGGCATTGTCTATGCTTTTTCATGTTATGTCTGGAATATTGAGATCTGTGGCAACTCCACCCTGTCAGATGATACGGCTTACCGCTATTTAGAATCGGAGAAAATCCGTGTCGGTACGGCAAAAGGAAAGGTAGATTGCGAAAAATTAGAGGCAAAGATCAGGCAGCATTTTTCAAATGTCATCTGGACATCGGTGCGTTTAGAAGGAACAAAGCTGACCGTGGATGTAAAAAGAAAATCTGATCACACAGGAACCACAGGAAAAGCAGGAGACCGAAACGGAAGAAGCGCAGGATTTAGTAGCAGACAAAGATGCCGTGATCCTAAGTATTGTCACAAAGAAACGGTACACCGAAAGTCAAAGCCGGTGATAAGGTAAAAAAAGGAAAAGCACTGGTCTTAGGAAGGATCGACATCTATAATGATGCAAAAGAGATTGCCGGCTATCAGTATTGTAAGGCAGATGCAGACATTGTTGCACAAACGTCCTATCCCTATCGTTATGAAGTTCCAACGCTGGTACAAAAAAAGGCATATACCGGAAAAGAGAAAAAACGCTATTCTTTCTGAGAGTACAAGCCATTGCGTAACTATGAAG